>JACDJB010003560.1_pt1 | contig 10188 bp, 12 predicted proteins | sample 7454121 | NCBI WGS metagenome assembly JACDJB01 (sample SAMN14253290, study PRJNA609438) | sludge metagenome | isolation source: sludge after 25d culture with pyrite | collected 2018-12-20 | reverse complement strand
CATCGTCGCCGAGGGCACCGCGGATGAGATCCGCGCCTCCGGTTTGCCGTATGTCCATCAGTTCGTGCACGGTGAGCCCGATGGCCCGGTGCCGTTCCATTACCCGGCGCCGCCCTATGCTGCCGATCTGCAGTTGGGAGGCCGTGGTGCTTAAACAGGCGATTGAAAACCTCGGCAATCGCACTATCCAGGGCATATGGCGCATGGGCTATGCGACCCGCTTTTTTGCGGCGACGCTGCTGCATTCGGGGACCGCATTCCGCCGTTTCGATCTCACCATCCGCGAGATGTATTTCAGTGGCGTGCTCTCGCTCACCATCATCCTGGTGTCGGGGCTGTTCGTCGGCATGGTGCTCGGCCTGCAGGGCTACGAGACGCTGCTGACCTACGGTGCGGAAGAGGCGCTGGGCATCCTGGTTGCGCTGTCGCTGGTGCGCGAACTGGGGCCGGTGGTGGCGGCGCTGCTGTTCGCCAGCCGCGCCGGCAGCGCGATCACGGCGGAAATCGGCCTGATGAAGGCGACCGAGCAGTTGTCCGCGATGGAAATGATGGCGGTCGATCCGATCGCCCGCGTGGTGGCGCCGCGGTTCTGGGCGGGCGTCATCTCGATGCCCCTCCTGGCGGCGATGTTTTCCGCGATGGGCGTGTTCGGCGGCTACCTGGTCGGCGTGCAGTTGATCGGCGTGGACGAGGGTTCGTTCTGGTCGCAGATGCAGAGCGCGGTCGATTTCGAGCAGGACATACTCAACGGCGTGATCAAGAGCGTGGTGTTCGGGATGGTGATTTCGACCATCGCCCTGTTCGAAGGCTACGATGCGCCGCCCACCGCCGAAGGCGTGTCCGGCGCGACCACCCGCACGGTCGTGACTTCGAGCCTGGCCGTGCTCGCGCTGGATTTCGTTTTGACCGCATTGATGTTCAGGGGAATCAATTAAATGAACAGGACCACGCTCGATCTGTGGGTCGGATTATTCGTCGTCGCGGGTCTCGCCGCGCTGCTGTTCCTGGCGCTCAAGGTGAGCAGCATGAACACCGTAAACACGTCGGACAGCTACGAGGTCGTCGCGCACTTCGAGAACATCGGCGGCCTCAAGGTGCGCGCGCCGGTCAAGAGCGCGGGCGTGGTGGTCGGGCGCGTGTCGGCCATCCGTTTCGACAACGAACGCTACGAGGCCGTCATCACGCTCCGGCTCGACAAGCGCTATGCTTTCCCCAAGGACAGCTCCGCGGCGATCCTGACCTCGGGCCTGCTGGGCGAACAGTACATCGGGCTCGCCGCCGGCGGCGACAGCGTCAAATTGAAGGACCAGGATCAAATCCTGCTCACGCAGGATGCGGTGGTGCTGGAAAACCTGATCGGACAGTTTCTATACGGCAAAGCTCAAGAAGGAGCACCCCAATGAAGATCAAGGCACTCACTCTCACCCTGCTGGCGGCGGGCCTGGCGCCCGTCCTGCCGGCCTGGGCGGAAACGGTCACGCTGCAGCAGGCGGTGGAAATGAGCCTGGCGGCCGACCCCCGCATCAAGGAGCGCGAGCAGGTGGTTGAGGCCGCGCGCGCGCTGGTGCAGGAAGTGAAAGGCAACCTCGGCTGGCGCGTCAGCGCCAACGCCTTCATCGGCCTGGCGCCGGAAGTCGAGGGCGGGTTCTATCAGGGCGGTGCGTTTTCGGGCACGAACCCGCGCACCGACGGCGACAAGATCCGCGGCATTTCCGACTGGACGCATCTCGACTTCGCGCTCATCAAGCCGCTGTACACCTTCGGCAAGGTCGAGCGCTACAGCGACGCCGCGCAGGGCAACGTCGATCTCAAGCAGGGCGAGCTGAAGCAGACGCGCGCCGACACCGTGTACGACACGAAGCGCGCCTATTTCGGCTATCTGACCGCGCGCGATTCGCGCGCCTTCCTGGAGGACATGCAGGGGCGCGTCGATCAGGCCATCGCCACCGTGGAGCGCGGGCTCAAGGAGGAAACCGGCGAAGTGCGCCAGTCCGACCTGTTCGCGCTGCAGACGGCCAAGGGCCTGCTGACGAAATACGTGTATCAGGCGCGCGCGATCGAGAAGATCAGCCTGGACGGCCTGAAAGTTCTGACCGGCGCGGGCCTGCAGGCCGATCTCCAGGTGGCCGATTCGCGCATCGCGCCGGTGGCCTTCCCGCAGGTCGATCTCGCCGAATTCCAGGCCCGTGCGTTGCAGGACCGTCCCGAGATGCAGCAGCTCGAAGCCGGCCTGCGCGCGCGCCGCGCGCTGCTCGCGGCGAAGAAGGCGGACCGCATGCCCGACGTCTACGCCGGCGTGGTCGGCCAGTTCAACTACGCCTCGCAGCGCGAGCGTCTGGACAACCCCTACCTGTACGATCCGTTCAACAGCGGCGGGCTCACGCCCGTCGTCGGCGTGAAATGGGATACGGTGTTCGGCGTCGCGTCCGCGCGCGTCGACCAGGCCCAGGCCGAACTCGAGGCGCTCAATCACAAGAAGGCCTTCGCGATCGCGGGCATTCCCTACGAAGTGGGCGAAGCCTACGTCAATGCCCAGGCGAACTTCGAATCGCAGCGCGCGCTGGCGGACGGCGCGGCCGCGGCGCGCCGCTGGATGATTGCGGCGCTGGCCGATTTCTCGGCGGGCATCGAAACCGCGGACAAGGTGGCCGATGCGATCAAGAACTATGCGCTGGTGCAGACCGAATACCTGCGCACGGTGAACGACTACAACATGAACGTCGCGCAACTGGCGCGTCTCACCGGTGAACTCAAGTAAACCGGCGGCGTCTATTTTTTCGAACCCGGAGACAGACAGGACCTGATTATGTTGCGCTCTTTCATTGCGGCGCTGGCGTTCTCGCTGGCGAGCCTGGCCGGAATCGCGCAGGCCGCCGATACGCCTCCCGACGTGCTCACCCGCACCACGACCCAGGAAGTCCTGGCCGTGCTGAAGCAGGACAGGGACATCCACAGTGGCGACATGTCGCGGGTGTATCAACTGGTCGAAGCGAAAATCCTGCCCAATTTCGACTTCAACCGCATGACCCAGCTCGCGGTCGGCAAGAACTGGCCGCGCGCCAGCGCCCAGCAGAAGCAGGCGCTGGTGGCGGAGTTCCGCAATCTGCTGGTACGCACCTATTCGACTTCGCTGGCGGCCTTCAGCAACCAGACGGTCGAGTTCAAGCCGTTTTCGATGAGGCCGGGCGACGAGGACGTCGTCGTGCGCACGGAGATCCGCCAACCGGGCGGGCAGCCCATTCCCATCGACTACAACATGTACAAGACCGCCTTCGGCTGGAAGGTCTACGACGTCTCGATCGACAGCGTGAGCCTGGTCACCAACTACCGCGCGTCGTTCGCCTCGACGATCCGGCAGCACGGCATCGACGGTCTGATCAAGACCCTCGCCGACCAGTCCGCGCGCGCCGCCGCCTCGGGCAAGCCGGCCGCGCGCCCCGGTTCGTGATCGCCTGCGAGGACGGTCGCTGCCGCATCGACGGCGACGTGACCGTCGACACGGTCGGCGGCCTGTTGCGTGCATTGCAGCCGCACCTGGCCGCGGGCGTGCGCCGGCTCGATTTCGGCGGCGTCGACCGCGTGGACTCCTCGGCGCTGGCCCTGGTGTTTGGCGCGCAGCGTCAGGCCGGCGGCCAACTGACCTGCGTCGGCCTGCCGGACGGTTTCCGGACGCTGGCCGAGCTGTACGGCGTTTCGGAACTGCTGCCGGCATGACCGCGGCGATTCACGTCGCCGGCCTGCGCAAACGCTACCGTTCCACCCAGGCGCTCGACGGCGTCTCGCTCGACATTCAGCCCGGCGAATTCTTCGGCCTGCTGGGGCCGAACGGCGCGGGCAAGACCACGCTGATCTCCATTCTTGCCGGCCTTGCCCGCGCCGATTCCGGCGAAGCCCGGGTCATGGGCCACGACGTGGTGCGCGCCTACCGGCAGGCACGCCGCGCGCTCGGCGTGGTGCCGCAGGAACTGGTGTACGACCCGTTCTTCAACGTGCGGGAGACGCTGCGCATCCAGTCGGGCTATTTTGGCCTCAGACGCAACGACGACTGGATCGACGAGATCATGCACCACCTCGACCTGACGCCGCACGCCGGCAAGAACACGCAGGATCTGTCGGGCGGCATGAAACGCCGCCTGCTGGTGGCGCAGGCGCTGGTGCACAAGCCGCCGGTGATCGTGCTCGACGAGCCGACCGCGGGGGTCGACGTCGACCTGCGCCGCTCGCTGTGGGCCTTCGTCAGCCGCCTGAACCGCGAGGGGCACACGATCCTGCTCACCACCCAGTACCTCGAAGAGGCGGAAGCCCTGTGCGGCCGCGTGGCCATGCTGAAGAGCGGCCGGGTCGTCGCGCTCGACGCCACTCGCAACCTGCTGAAGCTGACCAACGAACATTGCGCCCGACTGCGGCTCGACGCCGCGCCGCCCGCCGCCTGGCAGGCCCGCCTGCAGTCCGGGGACGGCGACGAATGGCGTTTCAGCTTCGGCGACTACGCGGAGCTGGAGAACCTGCTGGCCGACCTGCGCGCGGCCGGCGTGCGCGTGCGAGAAATGCATCTGCAGGAACCCGACCTGGAGGATGTCTTCACCGACATCATGAAGCGCGCATGAGCGGTTTCGCGGCCCTGTTCTACAAGGAGATGCTCCGCTTCTGGAAAGTGGCGGTGCAGACCGTGGTCGCGCCGGTGGTGACCGCGCTGCTGTACCTGCTGATCTTCGCGCACGTTCTGGAAGACCACGTCGAGGTCTATCCCGGCGTGGCGTACAGCGCCTTCCTGGTGCCCGGGCTGGTGATGATGAGCATGCTGCAGAACGCGTTTTCCAACAGCTCGTCCAGCCTCATCCAGTCGAAGATGCAGGGCAACATCGTGTTCGTGCTGCTGCCGCCGCTGTCCTATCTGGAATTCTTCCTCGCCTATCTGTGGGCGGCGGTGATCCGCGGCCTGATCGTCGGGCTCGGCGTGTGGGCGGTGACGCTGGGCTTCGCCTCGCCGCAGATGCCGCATCTGGGCTGGCTTCTGGCCAATGCGCTGCTTGCCTGCGGCATCCTGGGCGCGCTGGGCATCGTGGCCGGCATCTGGGCCGAAAAATACGACCAGCTCGCGGCCTTCCAGAACTTCCTCATCCTGCCGCTCACCTTCCTGTCCGGGGTGTTCTACTCGATCCACTCCCTGCCGCCGTTCTGGGAGGCGGTCTCGCATTTCAACCCGGTGTTCTATCTGATCGACGGCTTTCGCTATGCCTTCGTCGGCTACTCCGACGCCGATCCCTGGTTCGGTCTGCTGGTCTCGGCGGGCTGCTTTGTGGCAATATCCGCGCTCACGCTGATGCTGCTCAGAAGCGGCTACAAATTGAGGCACTGATCATGGTTACCCCCGACGACATCAAAGGCTGGATCGCCGAGAAACTGCCCTGCGACCACATCGAGCTGGACGGCGATGGCCAGCATTTCCAGGCGGTGATCGTCAGCCCCGCGTTCGCCGGCAAGAACATGGTGCAGCAGCACCGCCTGGTCTACGACGCGCTGGGCACGCGCATGCACGCGCAGATCCACGCCCTGTCGATGAAGACCTACACCCCCGAAGACTGGGCCAGCCGCTGAATGGATTCGCTCCTCATCCACGGCGGCAACACGCTCGCCGGCGAGGTGCGCATTTCCGGCGCGAAGAACGCCGCGCTGCCCATCCTGGCGGCGAGCCTGCTGACCGCCGAACCGCTGGCGCTCTCCAACGTGCCTCACCTGAAGGACGTCAGCACCATGCTGGCCCTGCTGGGGCACATGGGCGTCACCGTCACGCCCGACGACCGGAACCGCGTCACGCTGTGCGGAAAATCGATACCGCACAAGGAAGCGCCGTACGAGATGGTGAAGACCATGCGCGCGGCGATCCTGGTGCTGGGGCCCACGCTCGCCCGCTTCGGCGAGGCGCGCGTGAGCCTGCCGGGCGGCTGCGCCATCGGTTCGCGTCCGGTCGACCTGCACATCAAGGGCCTGCAGGCGATGGGCGCCGAGATCAACATTGAGCACGGCTACATCCATGCCCGCGCGAAACGGCTGCGGGGCGCGCACATCGCCATGGACATGGTGACCGTGACCGGCACCGAGAATCTGATGATGGCCGCCGCGCTGGCCGAAGGCACGACGGTGCTGGCCAACGCCGCCCGCGAGCCCGAAGTGGTCGATCTGGCCAACTGCCTGATCGCGATGGGCGCGAAGATCGAAGGCGCGGGCAGCGGCGTCGTCACCATACACGGCGTGCCCGAACTGCACGGCGCATCGCACCGCGTGATGCCCGACCGTATCGAGACCGGAACCTTCCTCGTCGCCGCCGCGATGACCGGCGGCCGAATCCGCGCGCTCGACGCCGCACCGGAGACGCTGGTCTCGGCTCTGGGCAAGCACGCCGTCGCCGTCGCGCTCGTGACGCAGGGCGACGACTGGATCGAGGTCGAGTCCGACGGCGTGTTGAACGCCGTCGACGTGCGCACCGCGCCGCATCCCGCGTTTCCCACCGACATGCAGGCGCAGTTCATGGCGCTCAACTGCATCGCCGACGGCGCCGCCAGCGTCACCGAAACCATTTTCGAAAACCGCTTCATGCACGTGCAGGAGCTGCGCCGGCTCGGCGCCAACATCGAAGTGTCCGGACATACCGCGCTGTTGCGCGGCGTGCCGCGCCTCGACGGCGCGACCGTGATGGCGACCGACCTGCGCGCGTCCGCCTGCCTGGTGCTGGCCGGGCTGGTGGCGGCCGGCGAAACCACCATCGAGCGCATCTACCATCTCGACCGTGGCTACGAGCGCATCGAGGAGAAGCTCACCCAGCTTGGCGCGCGGATCAAGCGGGTGCATTGAAGCAATGCTGGCACTTGTCATTGCGAGCAACGCGAAGCAATCCAGATTGCCCGCCGGAACGAAACAGGCTGGATCGCCGCGCCCATCAGGCTCGCGATGACAGACTGGTCGAACGCAATTCCGTAGACACACCACCATGACCTACACTGGCATCACCCTCGCCCTCTCAAAAGGGCGCATCTTCGAGGAAACCCTGCCGCTGCTCGCGGCGGCCGGCATCACACCGAACGAGAACCCCGAGTCCTCGCGCAAGCTCGTCATTGGCACCAACCGGCCCGACGTGCGCCTCATCATCGTGCGCGCCAGCGACGTGCCGACCTACGTGCAGTACGGCGGCGCCGACCTCGGCATCGCCGGCAAGGACGTCCTGAACGAGCACGGCGGCGCGGGGCTGTACCAGCCGCTCGACCTGCGGATCGCCCAATGCCGCATGATGGTGGCGGTGAGCGAAGGCTACGACTACGCCGGCACGGTGAAGCAGGGTGCGCGCATCCGCGTCGCGACCAAGTACGTCGACGCGGCGCGCGCACACGTTGCCGGCAAGGGCGTGCACATCGACCTCATCAAGCTCTACGGTTCGATGGAACTGGCACCGCTGGTCGGGCTGTCGGACGTCATCGTCGATCTCGTTTCCACCGGCGGCACGCTCAAGGCGAACGGCCTGGTCGCGGTGGAACATATCAGCGACATCAGTTCGCGGCTGGTGGTGAATCAGGCTGCGTTGAAGCTCAAGCGCAGTTTGATCCAGCCGGTGATCGATGCGTTCGCGACAGCGATCGGCACGCGCGACGCGGCTTAGCCGCCTTGCTTGCGACGGCGTGGCCGACGGAAATATGGCTATAATGGCCACATGAAAACCGCTTCAATATCCGCCACCAAGAATCAGTTGAGCGCCTTGATTGAACAGGTGCGCCACGGTGAGACCATTCTCATTACCGACCATGATCGCCCGGTCGCCCGGCTTACCCCGATTGCGACGGAGAACGGACAAGCCGGTTCTGATGAACTTGCGTTGCTGGAACGCAAAGGCATCCTCCGACGCGGGCACGGCCGGACTTGCCGATTGGCGCCCCCAGTCGTGCCGGCGCAGCACGCCAGTGTGCTCCAGGCTTTGCTTGAAGAGCGCGAGTCGGCGCGGTGAATTTCTGGGACAGTTCCGCCATCTTGCCGCTGCTGGTTGAAGAAGCGAGCACGCCATCCGCGCTGGCGTATTACGCCGACAATCCGGGGATCGTCGCCTGGTGGGGGACGCCGGTTGAGTGCGCCTCCGCGCTGGCGAGGCTGGAGCGCGAGGCCAGACTCGATTCGGCGGGCGTGACCCAGGCGCTGGGACAACTGAACACCCTGCAGGCGGCCTGGAACGAAGTCCAGCCCCTGGATGGCGTGCGCCAGATCGCCCAGAGGCTACTGCGAGTTCATCCCTTGCGAGCCGTGGATTCACTGCAACTCGCAGCGGCCTTGCTTGCCTGCGAACACCGCCCGCAAAGTTGGCAGTTTGTCTGTCTGGATGCCCGTCTGGGCCTGGCGGCTGAGCGCGAGGGCTTTAAGCTGATCCAGCACTTTACGGGGATCGCATGAAGTCCCTGTTCCGCCCCGCATCCTGGATACCCGTCGTCCTCGCCTGGTCGTTCCTGCTGCTGCTGCCGTTCGGGCGCGCATCCGAACTGCCCATATTCGTCATGGCCGTCCTGGGCGGCATTCTGATCTGGAAGCACGGCAAGTCGGTCGTATGGCAGGACGGCGCCAAAACCTTCAGCCTGATGTTCCTGTGCCTGTGGGTGCCGATCGTGCTCTCGGTGCCCGATTCGCTGTGGTTCGAGAAATCGCTCAGCACGGCGCTGACCTGGCCGCGCATTTACTTCGCCGGCATCTATCTGATCTGGGTCTTGCGGGAGGATGTCGCACGGCAGCGCCTGCTGAAGTTGTCCGCCTGGCTGCTGATGTTCTGGGTGTTCGACGCACTGGTGCAGGCCGTGGCCGGTTACGACCTGTTGGGCTATGCCTACCCGGAACGTTTGAACGGCTTGTTTGGCCCCGACAACTGGAAACTCGGCCTCACACTGGCCGTGCTCTCGCCGGTCGTGTGGGAGTATGTGTCGCGCCATGGTGCCAAGTGGCAATTGGCGCTGGCGTGGCTGGGAACGGCAGCGGTGGTGCTGCTGGCCAGCAATCGGGAAAGCTGGATCGTCTTTGCCATTGCGACCGTGATGTGGGTGTGGGTGTATGCCCGGCGGCTGGGGTTCAGTCCGCTGAAGCTGTTAGTGCCGATCGTGCTGATCGGCACGCTTGCGGGGATGGTTGCCTACGAAGCCAATCCAAAATTCGCCGAACGCGTCAATCAATCTGCTGTGGCCTTGCAGTTCAATTACGCCGGCCTGGAGACGGCCAGTTCCGAGCGGATGCATCTTTGGGGCAATGCCCTGAAGGTGATGGAGAGTCACCCGATCAACGGCGCTGGAGCGCGGGCTTTCCGGTATGCGTACCCGCAATTCGCCAAGCCGGGCGACATCTTCATCGGCCCTGACGGGGCGGGTGCGATTTATGCCCACCAGCTCTTGCTCGAAGTGGGGTCGGAGACAGGTCTCATCGGGCTGGCTGGGCTGTTGGTCTTCTTCGTGATTTTCATTAGGGCGGGGCGGGGGTTATCCCAACATTCCTTGGCGTGGGCAGCCTGGCTGGGAGCATTCGTCTGGTTCTTCCCGATCAATACACACACCGCCCTGTATTCCGCGTACTGGTCGTTGTTGATTGGGTGGCTGGTTGCCGTCAGTCAAACAGCGCATCGTGAGGTTCAGCGCGCGGGCATTATGCCCGCAGTCTTGTAGACGTAGCCGGCAGGCCATAGCGATCCAAGATGTGAGAAAATGCGCCTCCTCTTTTTTCGTCCGTATGGATGACGATGCAGAATCAAGCGACACCGCCGCCCACTTACGTCGACGACGAAATCAGCCTGATAGACCTTGTCCGTATCCTGTGGCGCCGTCGCTGGACAATCATCGGTCTTGCCGGATTCGGCGCTGCTCTGGGTCTGGGAAGCAGTCTGGCATCTCTGCGCTATGTGTCCGAAGGGCTCTTCGTGACCGACATCCCCATCGAATCCTACAGGCGTTATGAAAACGCCGTGCTCAGCGGCCCGCGACTTGCGCAATTCATACGGCAGAACGGTGCGGAAAGCGCGGAGGCCTCCGCACAGCTTCTCGAACTGGCTGAAGATGCTGGTGCGTTCGGCAAGGCGCTTCAACTGGAATCCAGCTTTACCGACAGGGACGCCAGAACCTACGGCGGGCAGTCTGGCAAGGAAAACAAACTTTTCTTCCGCCTGCGGCATGAAAGTCT
>JACDJB010003558.1_pt1 | contig 10193 bp, 6 predicted proteins | sample 7454121 | NCBI WGS metagenome assembly JACDJB01 (sample SAMN14253290, study PRJNA609438) | sludge metagenome | isolation source: sludge after 25d culture with pyrite | collected 2018-12-20 | reverse complement strand
GGATGCCGGTCCTTCCTGTACTTCAATTCGACTGACCTGAGTAAGATTTACAGGGATATTCAGGTTGTGATGGCCAGTCTGTGGATCCGTAATGTTAATTCCATTGAGTAAAATGAGGGTTTGGTCAAACGTTCCGCCACGTATTGAAATGTCTGCCTGGATGCCTTCGGGGCCTCGTTGCCGAATATCTACCCCGGTCACATATTTCATGGCATCCGACAAACTGGTGGCAGGAATTGTTTTTAACTGATTGCTGGTTAAAACGGTAAGGATTCGTGCTGACTCGGAAAAAAGTTCGGGAGCCCTGCCAGCACCTACCTCGATTTCATCAAGTTCAACCTTAATAATGTTTCTTATACTATCAGGGGCAACAACTGAAATGGAATCAGATACCATGGCTGACGAAGTATGGTAAACGATTGATAATACAGCTATCCTGACTGACCGTTTGATAATATTGAAGAGAGAATATCTCTTTCTTGACCACTGCCTGAATGTAAGGCTGGGATTTAAATTGAACCTAAATGTTTTCATGAATTTGAAATTTTTGCAAAACTAATGATCATTCAAAAGCATCCAATTATCCTGGGTAATTCCGTGAAAAAACAAATTGTCGAAAATCATGGCAGAAAAATCGAAAGGTGCCTACAGGAGCAGAATAGTGATTGCTTTTGTAATTATTTGATAATCAAATAGAAATTAAAGCGATAGGAATTCTCTATTAATTATAGATAAAATCAACGATAAAAACACCTATAAATCTTTTTATCTTGTTGCGCTTTGTGTATTTTTGCTTAAACAAAATTAAAAACTAAAACGCCATGACTCAAGTTCAATTCAATTCTGCTTTACTTGGTTTAAGTGATAAGCTCCATTACTATGCCTTGAGCCTGACATCTGACAGCGAAAGAGCCAATGACCTGTTACAGGAGACTTTCCTTAAAGCATTGACTTACCGGGATAAATTTGCACAGAATACAAATTTCAAAGCCTGGATCTATACAATCATGAAGAATACCTTCATAAACGACTATAGACGTAACGTTAAAACAAAAAACACGTTTGAAGGTTCAACCAACGATTATTTGGTTGCATCTACAAAGGATGGGGTACATCCAGGTCCGGATTCAGTATATAGTTCACAGGAAATCAACAAGAGTATTCAGGCTCTTGAAGATGAATATCGAATCCCTTTCACCATGTTTCTCGAAGGCTATAAATACAAAGAAATAGCTGATGAATTGAATCTCCCTTTGGGAACAGTGAAAAGCAGGATTTTCTTCACACGCAAGAAATTGGAAAAGACACTTTTGGAATATGCTCCAAACTGATAGTTATACATAGCTCTTTTAAAAGGATCCTTTTTCCAAGGATCCTTTTTTATTATATATCTGCCTAATTATCAGAGTTGAATTTTTAATCTCTGCCCAGTTTACGTTTATTGAATTGCATTATTTTGAGTAATTTTGCTTTTGGATAAAAATTGGTTTATATCTGTGGTCCTAACCATATGGACATTTTTTAATTTGATAAATTTTTTAAACAATGAAAAATGTTGTGGTACCTCTTGCAGAAGGGTTCGAGGAAATTGAAGCGGTGACGATCATTGATATTCTGCGCAGGGCCGGGTTCAAGGTCACTACTTGCAGCATTGGGGAATCGCTTAAAGTCAATGGTTCGCATTTTTTATCCATTGAAGCCGATCTTCCATTTGCAAAGGTTGATTTCAATATACAGGATATGATCATATTGCCGGGAGGGATGCCCGGCGCCATGAATCTCAATGATCATCAGGGTTTGAAATCAGTTTTGAAAGAGTATCATGAAAAGCGCAAGCATATAGGTGCAATTTGTGCAGCTCCCCTGGTTTTGGGCCAAAATGGAATACTTTCAAATCGGAAAGCTACCTGTTATCCGGGATTTGAAAAGTATCTTGAAGGTGCTGAATTGGTCAATGAGGGTGTGGTTTATGATGGCCATGTGCTGACCGGACAGGGAGTGGCTTATGCCATTGCTTTCTCGCTTAAAGTTGTTGAGATTCTTGTTGGAAAGGCACTTGCCTTAAATGTTGCGTCAAAAATCTTGTACACTTAAGAAGTCTTGATTTTCAGAGACTAATAAGCTTGGTGATAACGTTCAGGGGCGAAGGTGAATTGAACACAAAGCTTCCAGCGACCAAAACATTAGCACCTGCTTCAAAAAGTTTCTTGCCTGTTTCCAGATTTACTCCTCCATCCACTTCTATGAGGCATTCAGGATTCTTTCGCTCAATCAGATCGCGAAGTTGTCTTACCTTTTCATAGGTTCCTTCAATGAATTTCTGGCCACCAAAACCTGGATTTACTGACATTAACAAAACCATATCAAGGTCAGCGATGATATTCTCAAGAACGGAAACCGGAGTGTGTGGATTAAGGCAAACAGAGGGTCTGGCTCCAACCTCCCTGATCCTGTGCACCGTTCGATGCAAATGATTGCATATTTCATAATGTAGGGTCAAAATATTGGCACCTGCTTCAGCAAATTGTTGGATGAAATTATCGGGATGAATAATCATCAAGTGCACATCAAGAGGTTTGTCAGTAATTTTTCTAACGTGCTCAATTATTGGAATTCCAAATGAGATATTTGGTACAAAAACGCCATCCATAATGTCGCAGTGAATCCATTCAGCCTGACTTTGGTTGAGCATTTCAATTTCTTCGCCCAATTTGTTGAAATTGGCGGCCAGGATGGATGGGGCAATAATTCTTCTTTCCATGATTTATTGATCGGTTCTCTATGATTATTGACCCAGATAACTTCTCAGCAATCGGTTCCTGTATTGATTTTTGAGTTTTTTGATGGCTTTTTCCTTGATTTGTCGTACCCGTTCCCTGGTCAATCCAAATTCATCCCCGATTTCTTCGAGTGTATAGGGAGGGTAACCGTTTAATCCAAAATAATATCTAAGGATGTCTGCTTCGCGTTCACCAAGTGTTGCCAGTGATCGTTCAATTTCCTTTCTTAATGATCCTGTGATAAGTTCCTCATCAGGACTTGGAGAATCATTATTGAGAAGAATATCATATAGGTTATTGCTCTCGTCATCTCCAACAGGGGCGTCCATCGACATATGGGAATTGGAGATGGAGAGGGAGTCTTCAATCAATTCCGTACTTGTATTCAGGATCTCGGCCATTTCCTCATTGGTGGGTTCTCTCTGGAATTCCTGTTCCAACAGAGTGAAAGTCTTGTTAATTTTGCTTATCGATCCAATTTTGTTTAGGGGAAGCCTTACGATACGGGCTTGTTCAGCCAAAGCCTGCAAGATGGACTGTCGGATCCACCAAACGGCATATGAAATAAACTTAAAGCCACGGGTTTCATCAAAACGTTCAGCAGCCTTTATCAATCCCATATTCCCTTCATTGATGAGGTCGGGAAGACTTAGTCCCTGATTTTGATATTGTTTTGCCACTGAAACAACAAAACGCAAATTTGCCTTGATGAGGATTTCGAAAGCCTGACGGTCTCCTTTTTTGATTCTTTTGGCCATTTCAACTTCACTTTCAGCCGACAACAATTCCACTTTGCCGATCTCATGCAGATATTTATCGAGTGACAAAGTGTCTCTGTTTGTGACTTGTTTGGAAATTTTCAGTTGCCTCATCACTATGTGTGTTGTGCAAATTGTTAGTGTTTTGCCGGAGTTGCGAATTTAGCGAAAATTTTAAGAATCTGATAATTGCTATAACATTATTCAGGAGTTGTTTTTTTTAGTTGGCTGAATACCAATTTCTTTCAATGTATATAAATTTGCCTGTAACAGCAAGGAAGTTGTTTATTGGTTGATCTGGTTAAAATGTTCGAATGCTATTATTAAATTAGACTAATTTTTGTGGATTAGAAACTTTTTAGTTAATATTGCCGGCTCTAAGGCTATGATTAGCAATCCACACAAAATTTTTCCTGATTAATTCCGAATTACATTAAGTTATAATCACATTGAGTATGTACGATATTGAGGCACTCAACAAAAAACTGCTTCCAGAGTTGAGGGAGTTGGGTAAAGAGTTGAAAATTAAACGAGTAGAATCCTATAAAAAACAAGAACTTATTTATAAGATCCTCGATGCACAGGCTATACATAATGCTGTGCAAAATGAAAAGAATGATGACGTCAAATCAAAACAGATTATTTTGAAGCGTGATAAAACTCCAAAGCTTAGCAAGGTAGATCCTGCTGACCTGAACCCGGATTCAGCTGAGAAAAAAAGTCGACGCAGGATAGATCCTTCTATCGCCAGTAAGGGGGCAATGCTCAATTCCAAGAGTGATAATGCAACTGACAGCAATGAACCGTCTACTTCAGCATCAGGGCAATCCCGATCACGTCGGGATCAGCTACGGGCTATTATTCAGGAATACACAAAGGAAAAACCAAATGCAAATCTTTCTGTGGAACCAATAATTCAAGAGACAGGGGCAAATTCAAGTGAGAACATCCCTTCAACAAAAGAAAATGAAATCCAGCAAGCTACCGAACCCGTCAAAACTGAAGTAAAAGATCAGGAAGCACCTGTTCCTGCACCTCATGATAAAAATCAGGATGAGAAAAAGCGTTTTGAAAAACGTGACACTTCTTCTTCGAACCAACAGCAGGGTGGACATCAAAGAAGACTTAAACAACCTGATTGGCAGATAAAAAGGGATAACCAGCAGCGTGAAAACCAACCAAAAGCCAATAAGCAGTTTGAGAAGCCGAATGATCGGACAATCGAACGAAATAATGAAAAGCAACCTGAGCGAGCACCAGAAAAGCAGCCAGAGCGTCAGACAGAGAAGCAACAACATATCGATAAAAATTTCGAATTTGAAGGTATCGTAACGAATGCAGGAGTGCTTGAGATTATGCCGGAAGGTTATGGATTCATGCGTTCTGCAGATTTTAACTACCTTAATTCACCTGATGATATTTATGTATCACAATCGCAGATTAAGCTTTTTGGTTTAAAGACCGGTGATACCATAAAGGGCACGATACGCCCTCCAAAGGAAGGCGAAAAGTATTTCCCATTGATCAAGGTACAGGAAATAAATGGTCGGTCGCCTGAATTCATTAGGGACAGGATTCCTTTTGATCATCTGACACCGCTTTTTCCGAACGAGAAATTTGAGTTGACAGGTAAAGGCCACGACAATGTTTCCACTAGAATTGTGGATATGTTTGCCCCTATTGGCAAGGGCCAAAGAGGTTTGATCGTTGCTCAGCCCAAAACAGGTAAAACAGTGCTGCTTAAAGAAATTGCCAATGCAATTTCAGCCAATCATCCGGAAGTCTACATGATTGTCCTCTTAATTGACGAACGCCCGGAAGAGGTTACCGATATGGCAAGGAGTGTCAATGCAGAAGTGATTTCCTCAACTTTTGACGAACCTGCTGAAAGGCATGTACGTGTGGCAGGCATGGTTCTCGAAAAAGCCAAGCGCCTGGTTGAGTGCGGACATGATGTAGTTATTCTGCTTGATTCCATAACAAGGCTTGCACGGGCCTATAATACCGTTCAGCCTGCCTCTGGGAAAGTTCTCTCAGGTGGTGTCGATGCAAATGCGCTTCAGAAACCCAAACGATTCTTTGGAGCAGCCCGAAATATTGAGGGAGGTGGTTCACTTACCATTCTTGCCACTGCTCTTACCGAGACAGGATCTAAAATGGATGATGTTATCTTTGAAGAATTTAAGGGTACAGGTAACATGGAATTACAGCTTGACCGTAAACTTTCCAATAAGAGGATCTTCCCGTCAGTTGATATTCCTGCATCCAGCACTCGCCGTGAAGACCTGTTGTTCCCGAAATATATTCTTGATAAAATGTGGATTCTCAGAAATTATCTCGGTGCGATGAATTCACTTGAAGCCATGGAGTTTATGAAAGACAGGTTGATGAAGACCAGGTCAATCGAAGAATTCCTGATTTCCATGAACGCAGACTCTTAGAAATAGTATAATGTTCATTGAAGAGGCTTTCCGCAGGGGAGCCTCTTTGTTTTTATGCGTTTTAGTAAAAAAAACTAACTACTGAAAGTTTTGGTGCTATCTCCCGGAATCAAGAAGGGGCTTATTTTTACTAATTATAAATTGCAATCAAAAACGTATTTTGCTATCTGGGGATGACAAAAAATCCGTAATGCTGATTATTTTTGTTGATGTAAAAATTTACTGTTTTGGATTTTTTATATCATCTACATAATACTCTTCTGGAAAGCCCGGGCAAGTACCTGGAAAGACAGTTAAACAGCCTGGTTGACTGGGAGTATCCCCTTATTTGTATCAAGGGATTTAGGGGAGTGGGTAAAACCGCATTTATTCTTGATCATATCCGTAAGGAATATGGTAATGACAGATCAGTACTTTATTTGAATCTCAACAATTTCTATTTCACCAAAAGACGTCTTTTTTCTTTTGCTGATGAATTTTCAAAAAGGGGAGGTCAGGTACTGTTTCTGGATCAAATCAATAAATACCCGGAATGGTCTTCTGAGCTTCGCAAGTGCTATGATGAAATTCCCGGACTGAAAATTGTTTTCACCGCATCTCCCGTATTAAGGGTCGCTGATGAGAATCCTGACCTGAATGGGATCGTAAAACTCTATCATCTCGATGGTCTTTCATTCAGGGAGTTCCTGAATTATAAAACAGGTCTTAATTTTAGGTCTTATTCCCTTGAGGAGATTCTTGAAAACCATGTCGCAATTGCTCATTCGGTTGTTGAACAAGTTAAGCCACTTGCCTTCTTTTCTGATTATCTGAAGTATGGATATTATCCGTATTTTATGGATAATCAAAGCTTTTATGAAAATACCCTTCTGAAAAATATTAACCTGGCTCTTGAAATTGATATTCCATATATAAACCAGGTTGAGTTAAAATATTTGTCCAAACTTCGAAAGCTGCTTTATATCATATCTTCTGAAACACCTTTCTCGCCGAATGTCAGTAAATTGGCATCTGCAATCGAAACTTCAAGGGCTACGGTGATGAATTACCTAAAATATCTCAGGAATGCAAGGTTAATACAGTTATTGTATCAGAATGGGGAACTTGATGAAGCAAGAAAGCCTGAACGGGTATATATGAACAATACGAACTTGCTATATGCCATTATGCCTGAAAATACGGATTCAGTTAATTTACGTCATACTTTTTTCTATAATCAGGTAGGTAGCAAATGTGATATAAAAAGCAGCAGTGTTGCTGATTTTCGTGTAAATCACCGGTATGATTTCTTAGTTGGAGGCCGAAAAACCGAAGCCAGCGATCTTGCCTATGCAGCGGCTGATATGGTCGAGATCGGGGAGGGCAAAAAAATTCCTTTATGGTTGTTTGGCTTCCTTTATTAATGTGACCTAAATTTTTAAATCAGAGCAAATTATAAAATTATAACCAATCAGTTTGAATCATGTCAAAAGAGAAAAAATTCATTACATGTGACGGTAACTATGCTGCAGCGCACATGAGTTACATGTTCAGTGAGGTGGCTTGTATCTATCCAATTACACCTTCGTCGACTATGGCGGAGTATGTTGATGAATGGGCTGCCTATGGAAAAACAAACATGTTCGGTCGTCCGATCCGTCTTGCCGAGATGCAAAGTGAAGGTGGAGCCGCCGGTGCTGTTCACGGTGCTTTGCAATCGGGCTCACTCACCACAACTTATACTGCATCCCAGGGATTGTTGTTGATGATCCCCAATATGTATAAAATTGCAGGTGAACTGCTCCCAACCGTATTCCATGTCAGTGCCAGAGCCTTGGCAGGCCATGCCCTTTCCATTTTTGGGGACCATAGCGACGTATATGCCGCACGGCAAACTGGTTTTGCACTGATTGCGGCAGGTTCTGTCCAGGAAGAAATGGATATTGCCGGAGTTGCTCATCTTGCAACCTTGAAATCCAGGGTGCCTTTCCTGGCATTCTTTGATGGATTCAGAACTTCTCATGAATTGCAAAAGGTTGAGCTGCTCACTACCGAGCAGATGTTGCCACTTGTTGACATGAAAGCTATTCAGGATTTCCGTGATAGGGCCCTGAATCCGGAGCACCCGGTGACAAGAGGAACTGCCCAGAATCCGGATATTTTCTTCCAGGCAAAAGAGGCAAGCAACCGTTTCTATGATGCCGTACCAGATATCGTTGAGCATTATATGAACGAAATGGCAAAAGTCACTGGTCGTCAATATCATCCATTCACTTATTATGGAGCGCCAGATGCGGAGAATATTATTGTAGCCATGGGTTCGGTAACTGAAACCATTCGCGAAACAATTGATTACCTCGTAAAGCAAGGCAAGAAGGTTGGTCTTGTTTCTGTTCATTTGTTCCGTCCATTCTCAAGTGAATATTTCTTCAGGGTATTCCCGGAAACCGTTAAAAGAATTGCGGTCCTTGACAGGGCCAAAGAACCTGGTGCTGAAGGGGAACCGTTATATCTTGACATCAAGTCGATTTTCTATGGCAGGGATAAGGCACCTGTAATTGTTGGTGGCCGATATGGTCTTGGCTCAAAAGATACCACGCCCTCACAGATTCTGGCCGTCTATGAAAACCTTGAAATGAAGGAGTCAAAGAACGGCTTTACCATTGGAATTGTGGATGATGTTACTTTCAAGTCACTTCCTTTGAAGGAAGAAATTGACATTACTCCCAAGGGAACCTATCAGGCCAAATTCTATGGATTGGGCTCGGATGGAACAGTGGGTGCCAATAAAAACTCTATTAAAATCATTGGTGAGGAGACTGACAAGTTTTGTCAGGGTTATTTCCAGTATGACTCCAAGAAATCGGGTGGTTTTACTTGTTCACACTTGCGATTTGGCGATCAACCCATTAGGTCGACATACCTGGTAACCACACCTGATTTTGTAGCTTGCCATGTTCCTGCATATATTAACCTTTACGATGTGCTGAAAGGTCTTAAGAAGGGTGGTTCATTCCTTTTGAATTCCATTTGGGATGTCGAAGAGACAAAGAACAAGCTTCCTGACCACATGAAGAAGTACCTTGCTGAGAATAACATCAATTTTTACATCATCAACGGCACCAAACTGGGAGAGGACCTTGGTCTTGGAACACGCACCAATACCATTATGCAGTCTGCCTTTTTCAAAATCACCAACGTAATTCCTTACGAACTTGCAGTTAAGGAAATGAAAAAGGCTGTCGTGAAAAGTTATGGCCTTAAAGGTGAACAGGTTGTCAATATGAACTTTGCGGCAATCGACGCTGGTGGTGAGAATGTTGTAAAGGTCGAGGTTCCATCCGAATGGAAAAAAATTGAATTGACTGGTGACGAGGTCAGTGATAAATTGCGTCCGAAGTACATTTCTAAATTCGTTGACGTTATCAATGCCCAGAAAGGGGATGAACTTCCTGTTTCCATGTTTGTAGGATATGAAGATGGGACATTCGAAGCTGGTACAGCTGAATATGAAAAACGTGGTATAGCTGTTAATGTTCCAACCTGGCATGCCGATAACTGTATACAGTGTAACCAATGTGCTTACGTTTGTCCTCATGCTGCCATTCGTCCATTCCTCCTTTCAGCCGATGAGGCAGCAAACGTTCCTGCAGGAACTGACCTTAGGGAAGCTACACCATCAAAAACCTTCCCTGGACTTTCATTCCGGATCCAGGTGAGCGTGCTTGACTGTACCGGTTGTGGCAACTGTGCAGATGTATGTCCATCGAAAGTTAAATCTCTCGAAATGGTAGCATTGGATACCCAGCGAGATGAGATCGAAAGATGGGATTATATGGTTAAAAACGTCAAAACCAAGGAGAATTTGCCTGACAAAATGCAGAATGTGAAGAATTCACAGTTTGCCCAGCCATTGTTTGAATTTTCTGGTGCTTGTGCCGGTTGCGGTGAGACCCCTCACGTTAAACTGGTCACCCAGCTATTTGGCGAAAGAATGATGGTAGCCAACGCAACTGGATGTTCTTCAATTTATGGTGGATCAGCTCCAGCTACACCCTACCGTAAGAATAGTGATTCCGGACGTGGTCCGGCATGGGCAAATTCTCTCTTCGAAGATAACGCTGAGTATGGATTTGGTATGGCTGAAGGTGTTTCTGCCCAAAGGGATAGAATTTCCCAGGTTATGGAGAATGCGCTTAAGGAGGGTGTACCTTCAGAAGTCGAAACCGCTTTCC
>JACDJB010003557.1_pt1 | contig 10194 bp, 10 predicted proteins | sample 7454121 | NCBI WGS metagenome assembly JACDJB01 (sample SAMN14253290, study PRJNA609438) | sludge metagenome | isolation source: sludge after 25d culture with pyrite | collected 2018-12-20 | reverse complement strand
TAAAACAAGACCCAGCCATCTTTATTCTGCTGGGTCTTGTTTTTTTTGTATTACATCTTCTCCGGAGCAGATACCCCGATCAACTCAAGTGCATTCTTCAAAGTGATCTGTGCTGACTTAATCAGTGACAGGCGGGCTACTGTTCTTTCTTTATTGTCCAGGTCCAGTACTTTTTCAGCATTGTAGAAGCTGTGGAATACGGATGCCAGTTCGAAAATGTAGTTAGAGATTCGATGCGGCATGCGCTTCTGGGCTGCTTCGGCAACGGCCAGCGGGAATTCGCCGAGCTTTTTCAACAGGTCGATTTCCTTTTCTGCGCCGATTAGTTTGAAATCCGCATCTTTCGCGACTGTGAAGCCCTGTTCCTCGGCAGAACGCAGGATGCTGTTGATGCGGGCATGTGCATACTGTGCGTAGAATACCGGGTTTTCATTGGACTGGGATACGGCCAGGTCAAGGTCGAAGTCCATGTGAGTGTCCGCGCTTCTCATCGCGAAGAAATAGCGCACTGCATCCAGTCCTACCTCTTCGATCAGATCACGCATCGTAACAGCTTTGCCGGTACGCTTGCTCATCTTCATCTTCTCGCCATTTTTATACAGGTGGACGAGCTGGATGATTTCGACTTCAAGGGCATCACGGCCGTAGCCAAGTGCCTCTATCGCTGCCTTCATACGAGGGATATAACCGTGGTGGTCCGCGCCCCAGATGTTGATCAGCTTTTCAAAACCGCGTTCAAGCTTGTCCTTATGGTAAGCAATGTCCGGCAGCAGGTAGGTATAAGAGCCATCCTGCTTGATCAGCACGCGGTTTTTGTCATCGCCAAGCTCTGTTGAACGGAACCATGTTGCGCCGTCTTCTTCGTAAATATGGCCATTCGCTTTCAGCGCGTCCAGAGCCACATCGATTTTCCCATTTTCATAAAGTGAAGTCTCAGAGTACCATACATCAAATTTCACACGGAAATTCTCAAGGTCCTGCTTCAACTTCTCCATTTCATATTTCAAGCCGTACTCACGGAATGCGTCAAAACGTTCCTGGTCTGGCATATTCACATACTTGTCCCCGGACTCTTCAGCAAGCTTCTTGCCAATGCCGATGATGTCCTCGCCATGATAGCCATCCTCAGGCATCTGCTTATCCATGCCAAGCGCCTGGAAGTAGCGAGCCTCAACAGAGAGCGCCAGGTTATTGATCTGGTTGCCGGCATCATTGATGTAGTATTCACGGGAAACATCATAACCAGCTTTAGCAAGCACATTGCACAAAGAATCGCCGACAGCCGCGCCGCGAGCATGTCCAAGGTGAAGGTCGCCCGTCGGGTTGGCTGAAACGAACTCAACTTGGATCTTCTGTCCGTTGCCTACGTTCGACTCTCCGTAGTGATCGCCTTCCTCAAGGATTGCCGGAATCAAATCCGTCAGATAACTATTGTCCATGTAAAAATTGATGAAGCCCGGTCCGGCAATCTCGATTTTCTCGATGGATGCCTTGCTTTTATCAAAGTTCTCGATCAGCTGTTCAGCGATCTGGCGCGGAGCTTTCTTCGCCACGCGAGCAAGCTGCATCGCCATATTCGTGGAGTAGTCACCGTGTGCTTTTTCCTTTGGCGTTTCAAGGATCACAGCCGGGATCTGCGCTTCTTCAGCCAGATTGGCCTTAATGATCGCCTGCTTGATTTCTTCCTTCAGCTTCAATTGAACCTGTTCAACTATATTCATTTGCCTTCCTCCTTATAATTAATCGTCATATGGTATGTACCTGCACTCGCACCCTGGATCGCCATTTCATAAAGCAAGTCCACATGGCCCTCCTGCTTTTCCTCGTTAAAATCCAGGTCAAGGCGCTTCGTCAGCGCAGAAGTCTCAAGCAGCCCGTATGGCGTCTTGTAATTTCCTGGAGTTTTTTTATTCAGCAGAAAATGAAGTCTCATCTTGATTGCGCCGCTGCGCAGGATCAGCACTTCATTCCCTGACATTTTCACCGTCGTATGAACGTTCCCTTCCTCCATCACTTCATCATACTGGAGGTACGAGCTGTTCGCTTTTCTATAGTATCGGCCAAAAGTGGTCAATTCAAAAGTATCCTTCTCACTGCCACTATAAATCGCCGTTTTCACCGTCACCTTTACAGGAGTCTGTTCAGCGGGTCCCATCGACACCGATAACACATCCTTTTCTAACTCTATTATAACTTTATAAGTATAAATATTCTCCTTTGAAAGTGCAAGGTTATCGGAGATTTGAATGGTAGATTGAATACCCTGACAGGATTAACTTTTGTCAAAAGCGGGTATTGATTATCAAAACCTTTTAAGGAGGTGGCCTTCATGAAAATTGAAGTTAAATGCGAAGTAGAAAACTGTAAATACTGGGCTGAGGGTGACAAATGTGTTGCCGATTCAATCCTAGTAGTCGCGAATTCCGGAAAACAGGCATCAAATGAACGAGAAACCATTTGTGATACATTCGAAAAGATGTAAGAATGCGAAAAACCGGCTGGCTATATGCCTGCCGGTTTTGTCATGTCTTGGGAATTCCGCAAACTGAAAAACTGTTCCCAGAACCTATAATTAGAAAACTAGCATTCCAGCTGAAATGACTACCCCTGAAACGACCAGCATCAGGACGCAGTAGCCCATGATATCTTTTGCCTTCAGCCCGGCAATCGCCAGGGCTGGCAGTGCCCAGAATGGCTGGATCAGGTTGGTCCAAGCGTCGCCCCAGGCAACAGCCATTGCTGTTTTCGGAATCGAAACACCAAGTGCCTGGGCTGCATCAAGCATGACTGGAGCCTGGACCGCCCACTGTCCTCCGCCGGATGGCACAAAGAAGTTGACGAGACCTGCGCTCAGGAAGGTGAAGAACGGGAAGGTAAATTCATTCGAAATCGACACGAAGCCTTCCGACATGACCGCTGCCAGGCCAGAAGCTGTCATCATTCCCATGATTCCCGCGTAGAAAGGGAACTGGATGATGATTCCGCTCGCTCCCTTTACCGCATTCACGACCGCATCAAGGAATCGCTTTGGCGTGCCATGGAACAGGATTCCAAGGAACAGGAACAAGAAGTTGACGATATCGAGATTAAGTTTGAATCCGTTTGTCGCAAAATAGTAAAACAGGAAAACAAGGCCCATAATCCCGATTAATAACGAAATGATCCTGCTGTTTTCCAGCTTTTCTGCAGGTGTCATCGCTCCCTGCTCAATCGCTGCTGCCTGGACATCCGCTTCCAGCATTACAGGATCGACCGTCACTGTTTGGTCCTTCGACGGCATCATCAGGCGGTTAATTACCGGCAAGACGATAAGCAAGATTAAGATAATTAAAAGATTGAAGCCCGCAAAAATCGTCTGGTCAGTCGGGATGATGCCAATCAGATCCTGGGAGAAATGGCCTTCCGTCGCAATCGTCAGCGGAATCGACCCGGAGATGCCGCCATGCCAGACGATAAATCCTCCGTAAGCGCTTGCAATTAACAGCCTGTAGTCGACATTTTGCACCTTTTTCGCCAGTTCTTTCGCGAATAAAGCGCCAATGACAAGACCGAAGCCCCAGTTGATCAAGCTTGCGATCATCGAAACGACCGTGACGATCACAATCGCCTGCCCCGGCGATTTCGCCAGCGAAGCCAGCGCACCCAGTCCTTTTTTAAATATGTTGCTGCTCGCCAGGACATGCCCTGTCACCAGCACGAGCACCATCTGCATCGAGAAGGTCAGCAAGCTCCAGAAGCCGCCACCCCAATGCTGGGCCATCTGATATGGACCACTATCGGTAAAAATCAGGCCCAATCCAAATACAACAAAAGTTAAGATAATGACAAATAGAAACGGATCAGGCAAATACCGCTGCATCAAGCGGTTGAAAAAAGAAACCAACATTTTCATCCTTGTTACCTCCTTTTTAGTAGTTACGTTCATAAATAATATATTTTCTATATCTTTCAGAATATTCCTTCTTTAATATCAACTATTAGCAGTTGGTTTTTAAAAAAGGCCATAAAAAATGCTCCCTCAATCAAGGGAGCATTGATTAACTTTCTTATTTTACAAATCCAAGGAGCATTTCACGGATGATTTTGCTTGCTGTGTTTGCGGTCATTTCGGATGTATCGTAGATTGGCGCTACTTCTACAAGGTCGGCTCCTACTACATTGACTTCGGAGTTTGCGATGGCATGGATGGATGCCAGCAATTCCTTGGAAGTGATGCCGCCTGCGTCGACTGTTCCTGTTCCAGGCGCGTGGGCCGGATCAAGTACATCGATGTCGATCGTCACATAAACCGGACGGCCGGCAAGCTTCGGCAATACTTCCTTCAGCGGCTCAAGCACCTCAAATTTGGAAATATGCATACCGACTTCCTTGGCCCATTCGAATTCTTCCTTCATGCCTGAACGGATTCCGAATGAATAGACATTCTTAGGTCCGATATGTTCGGCAATCTTGCGGATTGGCGTCGAGTGCGACAATGGCTCGCCCTCATAGTGTTCGCGAAGGTCCGTATGAGCGTCGAAGTGGATGATGGCAAGGTCTTCGTACTTTTTCGCGAATGCCTTCATGACCGGCCATGATACGAGGTGTTCTCCGCCCATACCAAGCGGAAATTTTTCCTCGGCCAAAAGCTTGTCGACGTATTCCTCGATCAAATCAAGGCTCTTCTGGGCATTTCCGAATGGCAGCGGGATATCCCCTGCATCGAAGTAGTTGAGGTCCTCCATCTCGCGGTCAAGATACGGGCTGTATTCTTCAAGGCCGATCGACACCTCGCGGATGCGGGTCGGGCCGAAACGTGAACCCGGACGGTAGCTGACAGTCCAGTCCATTGGCATGCCGTAAAGGACGGCCTTGCTTTCTCCAAAGTTAGAATGGCTGCCGATAAACACATTGCCAGAATAGGCTTCATCAAAACGCATTACAAGCACCTCTTTCAGTTGTTTTTTTACAGTAAAACGGCCCCCGGCGGACCGGGAAGCCGAATATGAATGCTAATTATTTTACAAGGTCGCCAACGAACTTAGGCAATACGAAAGCTGCCTTGTGAAGCTCTTTCGTGTAGTACTTCGTTTCGATGTCGTGGAAACGGTCTTCGCTTACTTCTAGTGGATCGTATTTCTTGGATCCAAGTGTGAACGCCCACATTCCGCTTGGGTATGTCGGGATGTTCGCCACATAAAGGCGGGTGATCGGGAAGATTTCCTTAACATCCTTCTGAACGTTGCGGATCAGGTCAGCCTTGAACCATGGGTTGTCGGACTGGGCTACGAAAATTCCGTCTTCCTTCAGCGCCTTTGAAATTCCAGCATAGAAGCCTTTTGTGAACAGGTTCACTGCAGGGCCAACTGGCTCAGTAGAGTCAACCATGATGACATCATACTGGTTGTCGCTTTCTGCGATATGCATGAAGCCGTCGCCAACCTGGACGTCAACACGCGGATCATCAAGCTTGCCTGCGATTTCCGGAAGGTATTTCTTTGAGTACTCGATGACCTTTCCATCGATATCGACAAGCGTCGCCTTTTTCACGCTAGGGTGCTTAAGCACTTCGCGGATGACACCGCCGTCTCCTCCTCCTACAACGAGCACATGCTCAGGATTTGGGTGTGTGAACAACGGAATGTGCGCAACCATCTCGTGGTAAACGAACTCATCTTTAACAGAAGTCATGACCATGTCATCAAGAAGAAGCATATTGCCCCACTCTTCTGTTTCAACCATGTCAAGCTTCTGGAATTCAGTCTGTTCTGTATGTAACGTCTTGTTCACTTTCATAGTGATACCAAAGTTTTCTGTCTGCTTTTCTGTAAACCAAAGACCCATTTTTTCTTCCTTCCTTTCGGCAAAAAAAATTTTCCGTCATGTTGCGGCGAATTTTTAATGTATTGGACTCCTGAATGTCTTGTCCAAAAAGATTATATATGTCCAGCTGCGGCTCCTAACTCCTCGAGTCGCTTCAGTCCTGCCAATGAAGTCAAATAACGACTTCAATGTCAGGCCCTCCAGCGCTTGTCGGAGTTGAACAGTCGCCTCCGCATTTCTTTTTTATACTTCCCCAACATCACGAATACAAACATCAGAAAAAGTATAGTTGAATCTAGCAAAAATGCAAGCAAAATTTAATTATCTTTTATTCTATGTTTAAAAGAGGCCGTTTTTTTTCATACTGATACTATCTATCTTTTTAGGGGGAAGCAGTATGGAGCTGATGACCGACCAGCGGTTTCGCAAAACAATCAAATATTTGCGTGCTTTGATCTTTTTCGGGCTAGCGGGCCTGGCATTGGCGACGATCGTCTATTTTTCGCTGATCGGCTATGCGAAGCTCCAGGGGCCGCCCCCGCTTGCCGTGCCGCAATCGAGCTTGTTCTTTTCAAATGATGGGACGGTGATCGGCGAAAGCCATTCCGGACAGAAGCGCTATTGGGTGGCGCTCAAGGATATTTCGCCCCATTTGATCAATGCGACGATTTCCATTGAGGATAGGACCTTTTTTATCCATAACGGGTTTGATTATAAGCGGATTGCCGGTGCCGCGCTTGCGGATGTGAAGGCAATGTCCAAAGTGCAGGGTGCGAGCACGATCACCCAGCAGTATGCCCGGAATCTCTTCCTTGAGCATGATAAGACGTGGTCACGGAAAGCGACAGAAGCGCTCTACACCTTGAGGCTTGAGATGAATTACTCCAAGGATGAGATCCTTGAAGGCTACCTGAATACGATTTATTACGGCCATGGAGCATATGGCGTCCAGGCAGCGAGCATTTATTATTTTGGCAAGGATGCAAAGGATCTATCCCTGGCGGAAGCTTCCATGCTTGCAGGAATCCCGAAAGGCCCCAGCATCTATTCGCCTTTTTCTTCAATGGAAAAAGCAAAGCAGCGCCAGCAAACGATTCTCAACACAATGAAGGCGAATGGTTATATCACCGAGCTTGCCATGCAAAAAGCCCGCATTGAAAAGCTGGACCTTGTCGGTGAGCACCAGCATAACCGGATCGGCACGGCTCCCTACTTCCAGGACGCTGTCCAAAATGCGCTCAGGAACTCTTTGAATTTTGATGACCGGACAATTTCACTCGGCGGTCTGAGGATTTATACAACACTGGACCTTGAACAGCAGGAAGTGGCCGAAGAGTCAATCAGCAAAATGATCGCGGACGATTCGGAGATCCAGGCAGGCATGGTGGCGATGGATCCGAAGAATGGTTATGTGAAGGCGCTCGTCGGCGGCAGGGATTATAAGGAGAGCCCTTTTAACCGGGCGGTACAGGCTGTCAGGCAGCCAGGTTCGACGATGAAGCCAATCCTGTACTACGCTGCTCTCGAAAATGGTTTCACACCGTCGACAACGATGAAAAGCCAGCTGACAACCTTCCTGTTCGATGACGGGAGGTCGAAGTATACGCCGCATAATTTCAATAACAAATACGCCGAAGAAGATATCACGATGGCCCAAGCCCTGGCATTGTCGGATAACGTCTATGCCGTTAAGACGCATCTGTTCCTTGGCGAGGATACACTGATCGAGACAGCGAAGCGCTTTGGAATCAAGACTGAGATGGAAAAGGTTCCTTCACTTGCACTTGGCACCTCGGGCGTCAGGGTCATCGAGATGGCCAATGCATACAGCATTTTAGCCAATGGCGGTAAAAAAGTTGAACCAGTCCTGATCACAAAAGTCGAAAACCATAAAGGCGAGGTCATCTATGAATATGAGGGTGAAAAGAAAGAAGTATTGAAGCCCGAACTCGCCTCGGTAATGACGCACATGCTGACAGGCATCTTCGATAAAAAATTGAATGGCTATGCTTCCGTGACAGGAAGCACGCTGATCAAAAAGATGACGCGGCCATACGCGGCAAAATCAGGGACAACCGAAACCGACAGCTGGATGGTCGGCTATACCCCTCAGCTCGTATCTGCCGTTTGGACAGGGTATGACAAAGGGAAGCCGATTGAGCTGACCGTGGAAAAATCATATGCAAAAAATATCTGGATGGACTTCATGGAAAAAGCGCTCGACAATGAACCTGTGAAAAAATTCAAGGCCGCCAAGGGCACAGTCTCCGTATTTGTGGACCCCGCAAACGGAAACCTCGCCTCCGATAACTGCCCGGTGAAAAGGGAAACATTGTTCGTGGCAGGAACAGAGCCAACCGAATATTGCACAGACCACCTGGAGCACGACGAGCATAAAGAAGAAAAACCTGAGATGAAGAAGGGTAAGAAGCCCTGGTACAAGCGTTGGTTCGGTTTATAAAAACATCTATATCAAAAGAAAAACCCCGGAGCATCGCTCCAGGGTTTTTTCTCGTCCTAGCATAAAATGTGTTTTACGCTGTTATCAGTTTACTTTTTTTATTGAAATTGAGCAAGCCAGATATTGTCACTAGCCATTAACTGTCACAATTTAGACAAATTATTGGGATAGTTATCCAGACCCTACTCAGCGGATAAATCGGTCTTCAACTTCTCTTCAGCACGCTCCCACATGCCAGGGTCGTGGCTCTTCAGGAAGTCTGCAAGGATTTTCTTTGATTTCTCATCCATATGGTCGACAATGATATGGCGCTTGATCGACTTGTCTAGACGGTTCACGTGTTCCGGAAGTGACTTATAACCGCGGCGGATCTCCCGGTTAACGGTCATTTCACAGGCCGTGACGCCCGCGTAATAAGGTCCCTCTTCCTTCCTGTCGATTGTCACCCAGACCACCCAGTATAGCTTGGCATCAGGCACTTCGTTGCGATCAGGGAGGAATTTGATGCCCTTCTCGACAGCACTGCGCGCGTGCATCGCACCGACCTCTACAGCTGCCTCGCCTGCATCCACGTCAATGATGACCGGTGATACATTATCAAGTGTAAGGACGCCTTTGCCAAAACCCTTATGGCCGTCCATCGGATCATTTTTGATGATATTGAAACCTATATTCTTTCCCTTTTTTTCTTCCATGAAAAATACCTCCTAGAAAAACAGATTGGATATTCCATTAGTCACAGCCGGAATCAAATAGCTGAAAATCGGCTGGATTGTATATCGGTCAAGGGGCGTGATCACCAGGATCAAGAAAATGATTGAACCGTATGCTTCGTATTGGGTCATTTTTGCCCGGATGTCCGCCGGTGCCAGATCCTCAATGATCCGGTAGCCATCAAGCGGCGGGAACGGCAACAGGTTGAAAACGAACAGCATCGTATTCAGCCCGATGAAAATATTGAGAAAATCCAGGAAAAATTGCGGAACTCCCTGGGCCAAACCAAGCGTGACAAATATGTACCAGATCGTGAATGCCAGGAATACCAGGATCAGATTGCTGATAGGTCCGGCAACCGATACAAGCACACCGGCAAGCCGTGGTTTCTTGAACATGAAACGATTGACCGGAACCGGCCTTGCCCAGCCGAAGCCGGCGATAAAAATCAAGATGGTCCCCAGCGGGTCCAGATGCTGAATCGGATTCAGCGTCAACCGCCCCTGTCTCTGGGCAGTCGGGTCTCCGAACTTATAAGCGACCCACGCGTGCGCGAATTCATGCACGGTAAACGCAACCATCAACGCCACAACGACATACGGAATTTCTTCCAATGAATAGTAGAAAAACACAACCCATTCCCCTTTATGTCTTTTCTATAAAGTATAACTTATCTTTATGCGAAAGGGAAAAAGTGAATCCTCCGCCAGACTTGCGAATTTAAGCGATTTATGAAAAACTCAATTTAGAATTACATATCTATCATTTTAAGGAGGCAAAACAAATGCCATACGTAACAGTAAAAATGATTGAAGGCCGCACAGAGGACCAAAAGAAAGCACTAGTTGAAAAGGTAACAGACGCAGTCAGCGAAACAACAGGCGCACCCAAAGAAAAAGTCGTCGTCTTCATCGAAGAAATGACAAAGAACCACTATGCCGTAGCAGGCAAGCGGTTGAGTGACGAGTAGGGATCAGTGTAAGCTCAGAGGAATCTGGGCTTTTTTCTTTTTATGTGACTGGTTTTCCTGATTCTTCTCTATTCCGGTCACATATCTCCCTTTTATGTGACCGGTTTTCCTGCTCTTTCCCTATTCCGGGCACATATCTCCCTTTTATGTGACCGGTTTTCCTGCTCTTTCCCTATTCCGGGCACATGTTCCTCTATATTGCCTAATCACTCCTTCTTCGACTCCACAAAAAAATCGAGCACATAAC
>JACDJB010003556.1_pt1 | contig 10195 bp, 5 predicted proteins | sample 7454121 | NCBI WGS metagenome assembly JACDJB01 (sample SAMN14253290, study PRJNA609438) | sludge metagenome | isolation source: sludge after 25d culture with pyrite | collected 2018-12-20 | reverse complement strand
TCGCCCCATACGTCATAGCTGAACTTCTTGCGACCGATGACCCCCGCCAGCACCGGGCCGGAGTTCATCCCCATGCGAAACTCGAACTCCCCGGCATAAGGCGAAGCCCACGTATCGAGGAAGCTCATCATCTCGAGCGCCGCCGCGGCCAGCGCGTGGGCGTGGTCGGGGCGGGACAGTGGCACCCCCGAGGCCACCATGTACCCATCGCCCATGGTGCGGATTTTCTCCAGCCCGTAACGATCGACCACGTTGTCGAAATGGGTGTAGATTTCGTTCAGCAGCGTGACCATCTCTTCCGGCTCGACGATGGTCGATAGAGGCGTGAAGCCCACCACGTCGGCGAAGAGGATTGAGACGGCGTCGAAGCGCTCGGCAATGGTCTGGGTGTCGTTTTTCAGAATGTCGGCAATGGAGCGGGGCAAAATATTGCACAGCAGGCTGTCGGTCTTGTCCTGCTCCAGCCGCAACATGCGCAGGGCGTCGTCGCGCTGGCGCACGAAAGCCTGCATCTGGAAGAAGACCTGGGCCGAAACGATAATGATGTTGAGCACGAAGAGAGTCAGGACGAGCCAGAGCGGCAGGTTGTTTTGTCGCGTCACAAAGGGGGTGATTAACCCGGCCAGGACGACCAGACCGACGTAGGCCAGAAACAGGCGGCTGACGGCCGCGCGCTCGTGGTAGAGCAGCGCTCCCAGAGGGGCCATCAGCGCGCCGATGATGATCGCGCTCGATGGCATCAGCCCGCCCAACAGGATCGTCAGCACGAAAGGGAGGAACAGCGTGCACGACCAATGGACAACGGACAGTGGCTCTTGCCGGCCGGTGCGAATGAGGTAGACAATGGCCGCGAAGTTGACGGCCGCGTAGGCGAAGGTCACGAGGGCGGCCGGGCGCTCGTCAAAGGCGAGATAGAGGATGGCCCAGACAAGCGCTACCGGCAAAATCAACAGGCTGCCGCTCATCAGCAGCGCCTTGCGCAATTTTTCGTCGTCCGTATCGTGGGGGCGCGCCCCGGCGAAGGCCAGCGGCGTGAACGAGGCCACCAGGCGATAGGCCAGGGTTGGGGAGTCGGCGGTCGGTTGGGTCAGGGCGGTCATGCGACAGTTCTCCGGCGACGCTCCATGAAGATCAGAAGCGCCACGAGGGCGAGAAATCCGGCCAATGAGTAGAGGGTGAACCAGTTGAGGCGGCCCGCCGGGCCAAAGGCGTCACCGCGCAGGACGAAGGCCAGCAGCAGTCCTCCCTGCCAGATGAGGATGGTATGGAGAGGGACGCGCCAGGCGCTCCAGCGGCGTTCGGGGCTGATAGCCAGCATGCCCACGGCCAGCAGCGCCTGCCAACCGGCCAGCACCCGCGCCGTCAGGGGCGTCAGCGGCCACGGCCACACTTTGGCCGCCGCCGCCGGAGCCAGCAGCAGGAACAGCGCGCCCGCGGCCATGAGCAGGCCGGCGACGAACAGGGCACGGCCCAACAGGGTGGGCACGAGCCGGTCGTCTGTTTCCGGCGCGCCGGGGTCGCGGCGCTTGTTGATCACCCATAGCGCCGGGACGAGGATGGGCGTGACCACGTAGAGGGCCAGCCAGACGCGAAACGGCCAGTGAGCCGGGTCGAAGGTCTGCCAATGTAGCAGGGTCGCCAGCAGCATCGCCGCGGTGAAGGCGGCGATGGGCAGGAAGCCGCCGCCGACGCGGTGCCAGCGCCGCTCGGTCAGCACGCGGGTGAAGAAGTAGGCCCCGCCCAGATAGCCCGCGCCCATCCACGCCGCCGTCAGCGGCGAGGCAATTTCCCAGGCGAAGAGGCGGCCGGTATGCTGCGGCCAGATGTAGAGGATGAGAAAGGCGGCCAGCAGGAAGGGCAGCACGACCGCGGCGACGAGCCGGGTGGCGGGCAATATGGCGTCGTCGCGCGCAGGCGTGGCGGGCGCAGCCGGGGTCGAAGGTATCATAGACGTTTGCCGATCTCCTTGCGGGCAGATAGTAATGACGAATTCTTTCGCCGCAATATTATACCGCAGGTTTGATCCTGCTGATTGCGACGTAGATTACACCACCGGTGCAGTTTGGGACGCTGGAAAAGCAGAACGGGATGCGGGTAACTGATATGGCTTGCGGATTGACGCGGGTGTCCATTATGGGGCGAAAATTTCTGTCGATCCACCCTGGTTCTGCGTTCATTCGCCTACCCTTTGTGGGGCGCAATGGGCCTGGGTTTGCCCGAGGCGCTGTTTGACACGCATCCCCGATGCGCGTACACTCGCACAGTCGCCGCGCGGAAGGTGCCGCGCGTCCGTTACGAACTTAAGCTACAGACCACAGGAGAGATCGAATGAACGACGCCGCACTCGTGCAAGATGCCGTCCGCCGCGTGAAAGCCGGTGAATTGAAGCGCCCCACCAGTTGCATCCACGTTGACCAGATTCAGGAGGTGGAGCCGAGCGCTGTCGGCTGTGAGGATTGCCTGCGGACGGGCAGCAGTTGGATCCACCTGCGGGTATGTCTCACGTGCGGCTACGTTGGCTGCTGCAACAGTTCGCCCAACAAACACGCCTCGCGCCACGCCAAGGAGGCCGGCCACCCCGTCGTCATGTCGATGGAGGGTGGCGAGGAGTGGATGTGGTGCTACGAGGATGAGGACTTCATCATCCCCCGTCGCCGATGATTGATCGTTTAGGCCCCCGACCGGCTCCCGCTTCTAACGCCAACCAACCGGCGGCCGGGCCGGGCGCTCGTGACCTGCCCGGCGAACGCCGCGTCATTACCGTCCTCTTTTGCGACGTGGTAGGCTCCACGTCGCTGGCGGCGCGCTTCGACCCCGAAGAGTGGGCCGAGGTGATGAGCGAAGCGTTCCGCATCATGATCGCGCCGATTGAGGAGTACGGCGGCATGGTAGCCCGGCTCATGGGCGACGCGGTGCTGGCCTTCTTCGGCGCTCCCCAGGCCCACGAGGATGACCCCCAGCGGGCCGTGCTGGCCGGGCTGGGCATCGTCAATGGCATACGCCTCTTCGCCCACCAGTTCGAACAGGACTACGGCTGGGAGTTCAACGTCCGCGTGGGCATCAATACCGGCCCAGTCGTTGTGGGCGAGATCGGCTCCGGCCAGTCGGGCGAATACACAGCCATGGGCGACGCCATCAACCTGGCGGCGCGCATGGAGCAGACGGCCGCGCCGGGAACCGTCCAGATTTCCGAGGAAACCTATCGCCTCATCGCCCCCCTCTTTGACGTTTGGGACCTGGGCGGCATTGAGGTCAAGGGCAAGGAAGAGCCGGTGCAGGCCTACCGGGTGCTGGGGCTGGAGCCGCAGCCCGGCCGCCTGCGTGGGCTGGACGGCATCCACTCGCCGCTTATCGGCCGCGAGCGGGAGATCGGCCGCCTGCGCGACATCCTGACCGGCCTGCGCGAGAACCGCAGCGGCATCTGCTATCTGGTAGGCGAGGCCGGGCTGGGCAAGAGCCGGCTCATCGCCGAACTACGCCAGGATTGGCGCGACCAGCTAGTGGCCACCTATGGCGATGTGAGCCCCATGTGGCGGGGCTGGACGGAGTTTGTGGCCGTCTCCTACGGGGCCAGCCACCCGTATGACATGCTCAAGCGGCAGGTGCGCAACTTCTGCGGCATCCGCGAAACCGACCCCCCGCCGGTTATCCACGAGCGGCTCAATTCGCTCATAAGCGCCTACCCATCGGCGCTGCACGAGCGCATGCACCGGCTGTTTGGCTTCCTGCTGGGCGACACGGCGGCGGAGGCCGGGGCGCTGGGGCAGGGAGAGGCCTTCCAGAACGAGTTGCGCTCGGTCATCGAGCAGATGGCCCAGGCGCAATCGAGCCAGGGGCCGGTGGTCTACGTCATTGACGACGTGCATTGGGCCGATGTGGCCTCGCTGGAGATGATCCGCAACCTGTTGCCGATGGTGCACAAGCGACCGGTGCTCTTTCTATTCGCCATGCGCCCCGACTGGAGCACGCCCGGCTGGCAGCTCTATCTGGAGTCCCAGATGGAGTATCCGGAGTATTCGGCGTCAATCTATCTGGAGCCGCTGAACTCTACCGACAGCCACACGCTGGTCCGCGAATTGCTGGAAGATGCCAACGCGCCGGATCGTATCTACGAACTGATCGAGCACAAGGCCGAGGGAAACCCGTTCTTCGTCGAGGAAACGGTGCGCACCTTGCTGGACAGCGGCTCGTTGCAACGGACAGACGCGGGCCTCCGTTGGGTTCCGGAGACCGACATCGACCACATTGTCGATCTCATCGGGCTGCCGGGCAACGTCCAATCGTTGCTGACGGCCCGCATCGACCAGTTGGAGATGCCCGTGCGCCGCACCTTACAACTGGCGTCGGTCATCGGCCGTTCTTTCTCGCTGCGGGTATTGGAGCGGCTGGCGGAGCGGCCGGTGGAAGCACTGCACGACGACCTGAAGCGGCTGGCTCAGGCTGACCTGGTGCGGCCGTCGCTCAGCGGGGCCGAGGCTGAATACGCCTTCCGACACGCCCTGACGCGCGACGCGGCCTATGAGACCATTCTGCTACGCCAGCGCCGCCGCTACCACCGCCGTGTGGGCGAGGCGTTCGAGGCCCTCTACGCCGACCGGCTGGCCGATGAGGCGCCGCGGCTGGCTTACCACTTTGCCGAGGGGCGCGATTGGGCGCGGGCCGTGCGCTACTACACGCTGGCCGGCGAGACAGCCGCCCGCCTCTACGCCAACACCGAAGCCATTGAGCATTACGGGCATGCGCTGGAGATTGCCCGGGCCAACCCCGCTGCGGTCAACGACGCAACGCTGATCGACCTCGTCCGCCGGCTGGGGCGGGTCTACGAAGTAGCCGGGCGCTACGAAGACGCCTTGCAGACGTACGAGGGGTTGGAGCAACTGGGCGGCCAGCGCGACAACCCGGCGCTGCGGCTGGAGGGGTTGATGCCGCAGGCCATTATCTACCTGACGCCGACGCTGCACATGAGCGCCGAGCGGGGGGGCGTGCTGGCCGATCAAATCATGGCCCTGGCCGAGCAAACAGGCCGTCCCGATGCCGAAGCGTATGGCCACTGGGCCAGGCAGTTGTATTATGTCAATGTCGCCCCCGACCCGGTCCAGGCCGTGAGGGAAGGCGAACGCGCCCTGGCCCTGGCCCATGCCCACGGGTTGCGCGAGCTGGAAGCCTTCGTCACCAACGACATCGGCCGCGCCTATGCCGCCGTCGGCCGGGTGGATGATGCGTTTGCCACCTTTGAGAAAGCTTACGAAAATTGGCGGGCGCTGGGCAACGAGCCGATGATGGCCGACGCGCTGAGCATTTGGGCGCAGGGCCTGTGGCTGCTGGGCAACCTGGACGCAGCCGAGCGCGTGGCGCGTGAGGGGCTGGCTATTGGCCGGCGCATCGGTGGTCTGTGGGCCCAGGCGTTCGCCAGCTATCCGCTGGGCATTTTCTTGTGGGAGCGTGGTCAGATCAGCGAGGCGATGGAGATGCTCCGCCAGTCGGCCAGGCTGGCGACCCAGGCGGGCTTTCATGGCTACGGCGCGACGCCGGCCGTCACCCTGCGCTGGATGGCCGGCTGGCTGGGCTTGCGCGATCACCGGCGCGACGAATTAGAGGCGATGATCACGGCCTCGAACTGCGATCCCGTGCTGTGGGCCTATTGGCTGGCCTTCGAGCGCCTCGATGCCGGTGACGCGGCCGGAGCTTACGAGCGCATGGCCGGCATAGAACTGCCCCCCATCAGCTACGCCGGACACGAGGGCGTCTTTTTGGCGATGTTGTTGCCGGAGATGGCTCTGGCCGCGGGAAAGGCGGAGGAGGCGCTGGCGGCGGCCGAGAACGCGCTGTCAGCGCTGCAAGAAAGTGGCTTCCGGGCGATGCGCGCCGACTTTCTGACCCTGCGCGGCCACGCTCTGGCTGGGCTGGGACGGCACGACGAGGCGCTGGCCGACTGGCGAGAAGCTCTGGCTGAGGCCCGTCGCCAGGACACGCGCCGCGCCGAATGGCCGGTGCTATCCGCCCTGAGCCAGGCCGAGCCGGACGCCGCCACCGCGGCCGCCTATGGCCAGCAGGCCGCGGCCACGCTGCGCCTTCTGGCCGGCAACATCGCCGAGCCGGAATTGCGGCAGGCGTTCCTGACCCAACCCGACGTGCAGCGGGTGCTGGCTGCCCATGACCCGGCGCCAGAGATACCTACTGCCTGACTCAATATCATGAGCCTGGAAATTGTCGCTTTCCATGAGGGTCATCTGCCGGCGGCGGCCGAGTTGCTGGCCCGCCGCCACGCGCGCGACCGGCTGGCGCTGCCCCTTTTGCCGGCGCGCTTCGAGGCCGTGCGCTCGGCGCTGGCCGCGGTGCGCGAGGTATGGCACAAGCCGTGGATGACCGGAGCGGCGGCCTGGCGCGACGGCCGTCTGGTGGGCTACCTGCTGGGCGAGGCCCGCTTCGACGTCTTGCGCGGCCGGCACGTCTGGGTGCACCTGCCGGGTCACGCGCTGGCCGAGGACGCGCCGGCGGGGCTTTATGCCGACCTGTATGCCGCAGCCGGGCCGGAATGGTTGCGGTTGGGGGCGTTCGACCATTACGTGATGATGCCTGCCGCCGACGCCGCCGGCCTGGACGCCTGGTATGGCCTCAGCTTTGGCCGTGAGCAGGCCCACGCCATGCGATCCCTGGCCGGGCCGCTGCCGGAGCCGGTTGACGTGCCCGGCGTGCGCGTTCGACGGGCCACGCCCGACGACCGGGACGTGATGGTGGAGGAAATGTCGTCCCTGTTGCGCGACCGGCTGGCCGGGCCGCCGGTTTGGGCCGCTGCCCTGCCGGAGAGCCTGTGGCCAATGCGCGAAGGGTTCGCCGAGATGTTGAGCGATGAACACGCCGCCGTCTGGCTGGCTGAAGATGGCGTCCCCGGCGGCCGCGTGCTGGGGTACCAGGCTTACTTCGCCGCCACCCCTTCCGACGACGATCTGACCATTTCCCTCTCCGACCGGACGGTGCTGCTGGAAGTAGCGGCGACGCGACCGGAAGCGCGTGGTCGGGGCATTGGCCGGGCATTGACGCGGGCCGGGCTGGCCGGGGCGGCAGCCGCGGGCTACGCGCTGTGCGTTGCCGACTGGCGCACGACCAACATTGAGGCTGCGCGCTTCTGGCCGCGCCTGGGCTTCCAGCCGGCTGTCTACCGCCTGACGCGCAAGGTTGACCCGCGGATTGGGTGGGCAGGAGGAGCGTAGGGAGTGAACATTTGAGACAGGAGTTCGTTCGGTCTCCAATCTCCACCCTCTCCTCTCTAAACTCCATTTTCGAAAGGATGTCTATGGCAAACTACGAGTTCCTACGCAAAATCCCGCTCTTCGCGGAACTGGCTAACGACGATCTGGAGAGCTTGTGCCAGATCGTACGCGAATATCACCTGCCGGAAGGGGAAGTGCTATTTCAGGAAGGCGATTCCGGCGACGTGGCCTACATTATCCGCTCCGGCGAAGTGGATATCGTCAAGAGCAGCCAGAACCGGGAGATTTTGCTGGCCAAGCGCGGGCCGGGCGAGGTATTCGGCGAGATCGCCCTGGTGTTCGACTCGCCGCGCACAGCGACGGTGCGGGCGCGCACCGAGACCGAACTGGTGGGCATCGGCCGCGAGGATTTGCGCAAGCTATTGCAGATCAGCCCCTCGGCCGCGGCGTCGATGTTCGACATCGTCCTGTCGCGCTGGCAGAACACGCAAAACCTGCTGCGCCAGAGCGAGAAGATGGCCCAGTTGGGCACGTTCACGGCCGGCATCGCCCACGAATTGAACAACCCGGCCACGGCCGTGCAGCGCAGTTCGGACCACCTGAACACGGCCCTCTTCGACTCGGCGCGCACCTTCATGCGCCTGGTGCGTGAGGGGCTGAGCGCCCACCAGCAGGCCGTCCTCGAAAAGTACGTCCTGGCCGCCCAGCAGCAGGCCAAGAATATGCCCGAACTGGACGCGCTGGCCCGCAGCGACCGAGAGAGCGAACTGGAAGGCTGGCTTGAGGATCACGGTGTGGAATCGGCGTGGGAGACGGCGTCGACGCTGGTCAATCTGAACTTCAGCAACGAGCAACTGGAGGAGCTGGCCGTCGAATATGGCGAGGAAAAATTGGGCACGATCCTCGACTGGCTCAACAACAACTACACCATCTTCAATCTGCTCAACGAGTTACAGCAGGGGGCGGTGCGCATCTCGGCCATCGTCAAGGCGCTGAAATCCTATACTTATCTGGATCAGGCTCCCGTGGTGCGAACCAACATCCATCAGGGCCTCGATGACACGCTGATCATCCTGCGCCACAAGCTCAAGTCTGACCTGCGCGTGCGGCGCGACTACGACCCCACACTGCCGGAGATTGACGCCCACGGCAGCGAACTCAATCAGGTATGGACGAACCTCATCGACAACGCTGCCGACGCCCTGCGTGGCGCGGGTACGCCCGACCCAACGATCACCCTGCGCACGCGGCAGGAAGGGCCGTGGATCATTGTCACCGTCGAGGACAACGGCCCCGGCATTCCCGCGGACGTGCTGCCGCGTATCTTCGAAGCGTTCTACACCACCAAGCCAATCGGCCAGGGAACCGGCCTGGGGCTGGACATCAGCTATAATATTGTCGTTAGCAAGCACAAGGGCGACATCCGCGTAAAATCGAAACCGGGTCTGACCCAATTCGAGGTATGGCTGCCCAAGGAAATGAAAGACGAGTAAGCCGCTCTGAGCCTATGATTGACCGGATCGACATCTACCCGACTCACCGCCACGGCGATCTGTGGCTGCGCGCCGGGCGTCCGCAACCGCTGGGGGCAACGATTGTGCCCGGCGGCATTAACTTCGCTGTCTTCTCGCGCTACGCCGTCAGTTGCACGCTGGTACTGTTCTACAGGGGGGAGCGGAGGCCGTTCGTTGAGATTCCCTTCCCCGACGCCTTCCGCATCGGTCAGGTGTGGGCGATGATTGTCTTCGGGCTGGACCATGAGCAGATCGAGTACGGCTATCGAATGGACGGCCCCCACCGGCCGCACGCCGGCCACCGCTTCGATCCGTCCAATATCCTGCTCGATCCCTACGCCCGCGCCCTGGGCGGCCGCGCCCGCTGGGCCGAGGCTAACGACGACGACAACCCCATGCCCATCCGCGGCCGGGTACTGCTGGATGATTTCGACTGGCAGAACGACCGCCAGTTGGAGCTGCCGGCCGAAGATCTCATCATCTACGAGATGCACGTGCGCGGCTTCACCTATGACCGCACGTCGGGCGTCAAGTTCCCTGGCACCTACGCCGCCATCCGTGAGAAGATCCCTTACCTACTGGCCCTGGGGGTCAATGCCGTCGAACTGATGCCCATCCAGGAGTTCGACGAGCACGAGAGCGACTTCTTCAACCCGTATACCGGCCAGAAGCTGCTCAACTATTGGGGATACTCGACGGTCGGGTTCTTCGCCCCCAAGGCGGCCTTCGCGGCCACGGGCCATCTGGGCATGGAGGCCGACGAGCTGAAGGCGCTGGTGAAGCTGCTGCATCGCAACGGCATCGAGGTCATCCTCGACGTGGTCTTCAACCACTCGGCCGAGGGCAACGAGAAAGGGCCGACGATCTCCTACCGCGGTCTGGACAACAAGACCTACTACATGCTCCGGCCCGACGGCAGCTATCAGAACTTCAGCGGCACGGGCAACACCCTGAACTGCAACAACCCCGTCGTCCGCAACCTGGTGCTCGACGCGCTGCGCTACTGGGTTTCGGAGTACCACATCGACGGCTTCCGCTTCGACCTGGCGTCGATCCTCGGCCGCGACGCCGAGGGGCATCCCCTGGCCAACCCGCCGCTGCTGGAGTCGCTGGCCCATGACCCGGTGTTGGGCAACACCAAGCTTATCGCCGAGGCTTGGGACGCGGGCGGGCTATACCAGGTCGGTTCCTTTCCGGCCTACGGCCGTTGGGCGGAGTGGAACGGCCGCTATCGTGACGCGCTGCGCCGCTTTCTGAAGGGCGACCAGGATCAGGTGGGCGAGATGGCCAACATGATCAAGGGATCGCCACACATGTATCTGGAGCGCGGCCCGACGGCGTCGATCAACTTCATCACCTGCCACGACGGCTTCACGCTCAATGACCTCGTCTCCTACGCCGAAAAGCATAACATAGCCAACGGCGAGGAAAATCGGGACGGCGCCAACAACAACAGCAGTTGGAACTGGG
>JACDJB010003553.1_pt1 | contig 10206 bp, 13 predicted proteins | sample 7454121 | NCBI WGS metagenome assembly JACDJB01 (sample SAMN14253290, study PRJNA609438) | sludge metagenome | isolation source: sludge after 25d culture with pyrite | collected 2018-12-20 | reverse complement strand
TAGGTGTCGAAGGACGAGAACGCCTGCGCGCCGGCCCATTCGTTCTGCAGCGTGCCGAGGAAGTTGACGATCTGGCCGACCGCGGAGGACATGTGCTTCGGCGGCCCCGCCTCGACCTTGCCCGGCACGCCGTTCAGCCCTTCGTGCAGCAGAGTGCGCAGCGACCAGCCGGCGCAGTAGCCGGCCAGCATGTCGAGGTCGTGGATGTGCAGCGAGCCGTCGCGGTGCGCCTCGCCGAGCTCGGGCGGGTAGACGTGGTTGAGCCAGTAGTTGGCCACCACCTTGCCGGAGACGTTGAGGATCAGCCCGCCGAGCGAGTAGCCCTGGTTGGCGTTGGCGTTGACCCGCCAGTCCTGCTGCGACAGGTATTCGTTGATCGAGGCTTCGACGTCGACCAGCGTCTTGCGGTCCTCGCGCAGCTTCTTGTGCGAATCGCGATAGGCGATGTAGGCACGCGCGGTGGCGAGGTGGTTGGCGGCGATCAGGCTCTGTTCGACGACGTCCTGGATGCGCTCGATGTCGGGGGCGGCGTGGCGGAAGCTGTGCGCCAGCACCTTCACCGCCTGGGCGGTCAGCAGGTCGGCTTCGGCTTCGCCGAATTCGCCGCTGGCCTGGCCGGCGCGCAGCAGGGCGGAGCGGATCTTGGCGGCGTCGAAAGCGGCGCGGCGACCGTCGCGTTTGACGATTTCGCGCGGCAGGGCGGTTGCAGTGTTGTGCATGTCTGTCTCCGTAGTATCAATATCTTGTGTTCCGGCCCGAATCAGAATACGACATGTTGCGACGAATGCAAGAAGAATTTCGGGTTGAAAAATCTTGATAAACTAAAACATGCATATAATCTTCCACTTAAGGAGGGACGAACGATGAGCACGATTCTGGATTTCCTGGGCCAGGACCACCGCGCCTGCGACGAGCATTTCGCGACGGCCGAAGCCGCCGTGGCGCAAAAGCGCTGGGACAGCGCGCGCAGTCAGTTTGCCGCGTTCCGCGCGTCGATGGCGCACCACTTCGCGATGGAAGAAGAGGTGCTGTTTCCGGCCTTCGAGGCGCGCACCGGCAACGCCGCCGGTCCCACCCAGGTCATGCGCATGGAGCACCGGCAGATGCGCGAGCTGATGGACGAAATGGACGGCGCGCTCGCGGAGGCGCGGCAGGATGCCTTCCTCGGCCTGTCGGAAACGCTCAACATGGTGATGCAGCAGCACAACCTGAAGGAGGAGAACATGCTCTATCCGATGTCCGACCGTGTGCTCGGCGCCGACGGCGGCGGCGTGGTGCGGGCGATGGCGGCGATCCCGGCGGAATGAGCGCCTGGCCTGTGCCGCGTCGCCGCGCTCAGGCCTGCTTTTTCGATGGGAGAAGGTGCGAACCGAATGCCCCGGGCGGTTGACGATATGCTCGTCGACGGCCGCGGCCTCGAACCGCCCGAGCCGTTGGAGAGGGTGATGCAGGCGCTTGCGCGGCTGCGGCCCGGACAGGGCATCCGCCTGCTGCTGCTTCGCGAACCCTTTCCGCTGTATCCGTTGCTTGCCGGGCGCGGCTACCGGCACGAAACGCTGCCGCAGCCCGACGGCAGCTACGTGGTCCTGATCCGTCCGGCGGACGACCGCACATGAACGCGCAGGCCGGCCTTGCGTTCGAGCAGGCGCCGCCGCTCGCGCTGCCGCTGCGTTTCTTCCTCACCGCCCCGCTGTTCCTGTTCGCCGCCGGTCTGCTGGTCGCGCTGGCGCCGGCCGCCCTGGCGGCGCGCTGGATGCCGCAGGCGCTCGCGCTCACCCATGCGGTGACGCTGGGCTTTCTGGCCATGACGATGCTGGGTGCCCTGGCGCAGATGCTGCCGGTGGTGGCAGGCTCGCCGATGCCGGCGCCGCGCCTGGTCGCGTGGGCGAGCCATGCGCCGCTGACGCTCGGCAGCATCGCGCTGGTGGCCGGTTTTCTCGGCGGCGGGCGGCTCGCCTTCGGGCTCGCCGCCGCGCTGCTCGGCGCCGGTTTCGCCGTCTTCCTCGCTGCGGCGGCCGCGAGCCTCGTCCGCGCCGCCGCCGGGGCCACCGTCAACGGCATCCGTCTCGCGACGGCGGCGCTCGCCATCGCGGTGCCGCTCGGCATCGCGCTCGCATTGCCGCGCGCCGGCGGCTGGGCCTCGCCCGACGTCGACGCGACGCTCGCGGCCCACGTCGCGTTCGGCCTCGTCGGCTGGGTGCTGCTGCTGGTGATCGGCGTGGCCTACCAGGTGGTGCCGATGTTCCAGATCACGCCGCCGTATCCGCCGCGGCTCGTCCGCTGGCTGGCGCCGGGGCTGTTCGGTCTCTTGCTGTTGTACGCCGCCGCGCCGTGGCTGCCCGCCGTCGTGGGGCGGGCGGCCGAAGCGGGTATCGGCGTCGGCGTGCTGCTGTTCGCCTGCGCCACGCTGCGGCTGCAGATGCGCCGGCGGCGCCGGCTGCCCGACGTGACGCTCGACTACTGGCGCATCGGCATGGCGAGCCTGGTCGTGTGCGTGGCGGGGTGGGCTGCAGGTCGCGTCTGGCCGGTCTGGGGCGGGCACGATGCTTTCGCGTTGCTGCTGGGCATTGTCTTTCTCGGTGGCTTCGCGCTCAGCGTGGTCACCGGCATGCTCTACAAGATCGTGCCCTTCCTCGCCTGGTTCCACCTGCAGGCGCAGTTGCAGGCGCGCGCGGGCAGCATCCCCACCATGAAGGAGATGATGGCGGAAGCCGGCATGCGCTGGCAGTTTCGCCTGCATCTCGTCGCTTGCGCGCTTTTCCTGGTCGCCGTGCTGCAGCCGTGGCTGACGGTCGCGGCGGGCGGTGTGCTGAGCCTGTCGGCGCTGCTGCTCTGGCTGAACCTGCTGTCTGCAGTACGCCGGTTTTCGAGACACGGCGGCGGGTTTGGCTGATCGCGTCAATTGACCGCGGCCCGGCCCGCCAGGCCGGCGGCGCTTGCCCGCGATCAGCGCATCGATCAGGCTCGGCTCATCGATCAGGCCATGGCCGGAACCAGTCCCAGCAGCACCAGCACCGCCCATGCGACGAGGCCCATTGCGGTGACGGTATAGGCGATGTCGAAGGCGGCCAGTTCATCGCGGACGCCCAGTATGCCGCCCACACCCCTGAAGATCAGCACCACCGAGCCGGCCAGTCCCAGCACGAGGATGGCCGCCACCAGGACAGGCTGATCCAGAAAGAGCGCCAGCGAAGAAATCCACAACGGTATCGCGGCAATGGCGGCCAGCCTGAACGCATCCCCGTAGTCGCTCTCGATGCCCTTGCTGCGGGTGACCGCCTGGATGCCCCAGGCCATGAGCGGAACCGTGGCCAGCTCCGCCAGAAAAAAGACCAGCGCCGCCGTATTCCATGCCTGGCCGGTGCTGCCTGGATACATCTCCAGGCCGACATGGCGACCGGCATACTCCAGCATCAGCGGCGGCACCAGCGAAAACGGCAGCACCAGCAGAAGGAACAGCCGCAATACGCCGGGGCGCGGCGCCAGCTCGCCCCATCCCTGATGCGACGAAAGAAACAATTTGTGGATGTGCAGGATGCTCATACGATTCTCCTTGGGTCCAGGACGGCATCGGCCGATGCCTTCAACGCGCCTTCGCGAACGTACCTTAGTCGATTTATATCACATTGTGATATAAATTCCAGAAAATTCACATCCGTCGCACCGCCAGCCCATGAGAAAAAAAGACTTCGAGACGCTCTCGGATTTCCGCTACCAGCTCAGGCGCTTTCTGCGCTTCAGCGAGGAGGTGGCGCGCAGTCACGGCGTCACCCATCTCCAGTATCAACTGCTGCTGCATGTGCGCGGCCTGCCCGGCCGCGAATGGGCCACCGTGAGCGAACTGGCCGAGCGCCTCCAGTCGCATCACCACGGCACGGTTTCGCTGATCTCGCGTTGCGAGAAGCTCGGGCTGGTGCGGCGCCAGGTGGGGCGCAACGACCGTCGGGAAGTTGAAATCCATCTGACCCCCGATGGAAAGAAGCTGCTGAACGCGCTCGTGACCCGCCACCGGGACGAGCTGCTGCGGCTGCAGGGGATATTCCACGTGCCCGGCCTGGCGGAGCTCGGTGCCGGCCGTCCGCCGGATTAGGGTGCCGCCCGAATTCGTGCGCGGCGGGGCGGGCAGGATCGGCAGACGACAAAGATTCATATAGAATGCATCTTTGATGCGTACGTGCCTAAGGTACGCATCCCATCCACATCATCGGGACGACGACATGAACGCACACCTGCATCTTCTCCAGAGCCAGATCTATCCGTTCGACGCCCGCGGAATCGCCAAGCGTTTCCGCCATGCGGCCATTTTCGGCGCGCTGGATGCGCTGAATCCGGGCGAGCGCATGCGCTTCGTCAACGATCACGATCCCCTGCCGCTGCTCGACCAGTTGCGCAACCGCTACGGCGAGGCCGTCGACATCCAGTATCTCCAGCGCAATCCCGGGGAGATCGTGATCGATTTCATTCGCTGCTGAACGCTGCGTGCCCCTGCCACTGTGGGTGTTCCTCGCGCTGTCGGCGTTCGCCGCGGCGCTGCTCGGCGGCGGCGCCGGACGGGCCGCCAGCCTGCACCTGATGCTGGCGGTCGGCGCCATGCCGCTGATTTTCGCGGCGATGATGCACTTCATCCCGGTGCTCACCCGTTCGCGGGCGGCCCCGGCCGGCCTGGCATGGGCGCCTCTGCTGGCGCTGGCCGGCGGCGTATGGGTTTGGGGTGCGCTCGGTTTCCCCGATCGGATCGGCGGCCGGGTCATGGGTGCGGTTCCGGCGGTCGCGGGGGCCATCGTCCTGCTGCTGTGGAGTCGGCGCCGCCGGGCAGCCATGCTGGGTCAGCCGCATCCCGGCCTGGCCTGGTACGAAGCGGCGCTGGCCTGTCTCGCGCTTGCACTCGTCGCCATCCTCGCCAGCGCGGTCTGGCCGGGGCAGACGCCTGCCCTGCGTCTTGTTCACCTCCATCTCAACACGCTCGGCTTCATCGGCCTCACTGCCGTAGGCACGCTCGCCGTGCTGCTGCCGACCGCCGTCGGCCGACCCGACGCCGAGAGCGGGCGCTGGCTGCGCCGCGCGCTTCCCTGGTCGGTCGCCGGCGTCCTGTTGGTGGCCGTGGGCGCGGCCGGGTTCCGCCCGCTGGCCTGGCTCGGGGCCGTCTTGTGGGTGTTTCCGCTGGCGTGGCTGGGCGTCCGCTGGCTGCGCCTGTATCGCGCTGAAATCCTTGCGCTGCACGGCGCCGCACCGCTGCTCGCCGCCGCCCTGGCCGGGCTCATCCTCAGCCTGTTCTTCGGCGCCATTGCGGGCCGTTTTCCGGCAATCGCGCCGGCGGCGGCATTTGTCGCCGGTTTCCTGTTGCCGCTGGTTAGCGGTGCGGCCAGCCAGTTGCTGCCGGTGTGGCTGCGCCCGGGCGTGCAGACGGCCTGGCATGCCGCGCTGCGCACGCGACTCGGACGCTACGGCGGCCTGCGCGCGGCCTTGTTCCTGGTCTCCGGATGCGCAGCCGGGCTGGGCGCGGCATGGGGCTTGCCGCTCGGCACCGCCACGCTGCTGTGGTTCATATTGCAGGCGGCTGCGGCTCTGGCGCAGGCCTTTTGGAAGGAGAAAACATCTTGAGACCCCCGGATTTCTTCGATGCCGTCACCCGCATCGCGTTGTACGACCCGCTGGCCGAATTCCTCGGCACCACCGACAGCGGGCGGATCGAATACGGCTACCTCGATGCGGTCAAGCTCGCCGGGCATTCCTGCCCCACGGTGGCGGGCGCCTACCTGATGACCCGGCTGGCGCTCGGCAGGCTCTATCCGGACAGCCTGCCGGAGCGCGGCGGCATCCGCGTCGAATTCGGCGCGGCGCAGACCGACGGCGTCACCGGCGTCATCGCCGCCGTGGCCGGCCTGCTGACCGGTGCGGCGGGCGAAGGCGGCTTCAAGGGCCTGGCGGGGCGGTACAGCCGCCGCAATCTGCTGGCCTTTGCGGCCGGAAACGCCGCCGAAGTCCGTTTCAGTCGTCTCGACACCGGCGCGCGCGTGGCCGTCGCCTACTATCCCGAAGCCGTCCCCGCGCCGCCGGAACTGCAGGCGCTGATGCCGAGAATGCTGGCGGGAGCGGCGAGTGGCGCGGAACGGGCAGAATTCGGCCGGCTCTGGCAATTGCGGGTCAAGCGCATCCTGATCGACCATTGCGACGATCCGGCGCTGCTCGCATGCCGGGACGATCCGATGTCTGGCAGCGTCTAGACGAGGGGACGTTCGCCCCGGCTTCAGACCCTTGGCGCCCAGCCTTCGATCAGGGTCACGATGACGGCGTCGGCCTGCTCCGTCAGCACGAAACGCTGGTCCGAGAGTATCCAGCGGAAAGCCAGCCCCTGCACTGCGGCAATCAGGATGCAGGCATTCTGCTGGGGAACGATGTCGGGGCGGATTTCGCCCTGCGCCTGCGCGGCGCTGATCAGGCCGGCGATGAAGTTCAGGAAGAACTGCACCAGTTCGTTCATGCGGTCGCGGAAAACGGGATCGCCGCTTTGCAGTTCTTCCGAGAACAGCAGGCGGGGGATACCGGGCTGCTGCTGGATGAAATTCAGATGGGCGCGGATGACCGCCTTGAGGCGTTCCAGCGGGGTCAGCTGCGCCAGGCCGAGGCCGGCCATTTCTTGCTGCAGCCGTTCCTGAATGGTGTCCACCAGCGCAAGCAGGACGTGGCTCTTGTTGCCGAAGTGGAGGAACAGGGTGGGCTGCGCGATGCCGACCGCCCTGGAAAGCGAACGGGTGGTCAGTCGGGCCACCCCTTCATGGCGAATGATTTCCATGGCCGCCTCGATGATGTCGTGGCGGCGGACTTCTGCGGATTTCCTTTTCATGGCGGTCGCGGCGTTCGGCTGGCCGGCGCAATTGCAACAGGGGGAATATAAGGGGCTTGTGGCCGTTGCGGAAATTTGCCGCGCCTGGGCGAAAGCGCTCGGCAGCTTCCGGCAGCCGCACGTGCCGCTGCCGGAAGCTGCCGTGTCAGCGCGTTTTCAGGAACAGCAACTGCCTTCCTTGACGCCCGCTTTCCTGAGCATGAAGGCCAGCGGACAGAAGCCGGTCACGCCGCTTTGCGCCAGATTGACGCCGACAAAAGCGGTGAGCCAGAGCCAGGCCGGGTTGAAGAAATGGGCCAGGGCGATGCTGAGCAGCACCATCAGGCCCGCCATCAGATGCACGGTACGGTCTACGGTCATGAAACGCTCCTTCTAAAACAGATAGCTGATCTGGACATTGGCGATGTTCTGTTCCAGTTCGATCTTGTTGCGTGGTGCCACATTCGAGGTGACGTCGTTGTGGAAGGCGTGCATGTAGGAAAGCGAGGCCGACACCTTGTCGCTCAGCTTGCGCGTCACGCCCACCGACAGATGCTTCTCGGTGACGGCCAGCGAGCCGATGTTGGCGTTCACGTCTTCCGGGTCGATGGGCGACTTGCCATAGTTGAAGCCTGCGCGCACGGTGGTTTTGGAGTTGATCTCCTTCTGCACCCCGATGGCGTACACGATCTGGTCGTCCCAGCCGAAATTCATGACGCTCGGGCCAGCAGGGGTCTGGAAGGCAACCCGGTCCAGCACGTCGCTGAAACCGATGTGTTTCACATCGACCTCGACCAGCAGCCCCGGCATGGGCTTGAATGCCACGCCCAGGGCGAACTGCTGGGGTGCGTCCATGGTCATGGCGTACCTGCCGGCCGTCGTGTTCCACTGGAACTCGTCCATGTTCTGCTTGCTGATCCAGGAAGCGCCGACCTGCAGGCGGTTGCTGAACTTGTAGATCAGGCCTGCGCTGGCCCCGAAGCCATACACCTGGTTTTGCGGCAGCGTGAAGGCCGTGTTGTGGATCGCCAGACTCTGGTAGTCGATGTTGAGCGCGGCGCCGACGGAGAGTTTGTCGCTGACCTTGAAGCCGAAGCCGGGCGCGATCTTGTAGAACTGCTTGGTCGTGACCACCGCCTGGGAACCCGGCGCGGCGGCCATGACATCGGCGAAATCCACCCCCATGCCCGACAGGCCTGCCATGCCCATGCCCAGGTAGAGCCGGTCGTTGACATTAAAGGCCACGGCGCCCGACGGAATCAGGTAATAGTCGGAATCGCTTTCAGCGCCGTTGGCCTTGCGCGGCGGATTGAGCAGGCCGAAGCCCATGTCGAAGCGCACCTCCTTCATGCCGAGTTCGGCCAGGCCGGCCGGGTTGCTCATGATGGTGCCGGCATCCTGCGGAGCGGCCACCACGGCGCCGGCCATCCCCCACTGGGTGGCGGTCATGCCGATCATCTGGTCGCCGTTGGTGGCGTGGGCGTTGTGCGCCCATGCGAAAAGGGCGGTCGATACGGCAGTTGCAGCAAGCTTTTTATGCATGTTCGAATCTCCTCGGTTCAGGGGCGGGCGCTATTTGGCCAGGGGGCTGATCAGGTTGGCGGAAGCGCCGGGCGTGCCGGGACGGAATTTCTGATGGCAGGCAACGCATCCCGTCATGATGTCGCTCATGTACGAGGCCGCTTTCGGCATGTCGCCGGCATCGGCTGCGTCCGCCAGCTTGATCGCACTGCCTTCGACGATCTCGTTCATCGCCGGCAACACCGCCAGGTCGTTGTCGTTCACCTTGTCGAGGGGGAAGTAGGCCAGCAGCCCGCCTTTGGGAATGCGGTGGTTGGCCAGTCGCCGGGCGGCCTCGGACGCCAGCTCCGCGTTGTCGGTCGCGAGTGCGGCGGCGACCGCCTGATAGTCCGCCAGGATTTCATGCATGATCTGGCGCAGGGTCGATTCCTTGGCGCGCCGCGTATGGCCTGCATGCAGTTGCTGGATGGTGCCCTTGAGTCCGGGCGACAGCGCCATCGCCTTCTGGCGCAACTCCGGCTTGTACGTCTTCATCATCTGCTGCATCTCGGCCGGTACCGGGGGCGCAGCCTGGGGCGACTGGGCGGCAGCGAATCCGGACGCGGCAAGGCTGGCGGCCAGCAGCAGCGGGGTCAACAGGATTTTTTTCATGAGGTCTCCAGAATTTGGGATGGCGTGGGATCAACACATGATCGACTGATCACATGTTCGGTTGATTATATAAACGAAGGCCCGAAAAAATTCAAGATGATCTTGAAGTATTTAAAAGTGGGGGTTGTGGCATCCGTCCGGAATCGTTCCGCCGCCCTTCGGGGGGGGGGGCCGAAGCCCGCCAAGCGGCTTATTCGACGGGACACCGGCCTGAACCGCCCGCACGGCCGTTCGCCGAAAAGGCCTTTCCCCGGCAGCCCGGGAATGGCCGGCTATGCCGCCATCAGGCGCCGTACCGTGTAGGCCAGCGGTGCGGGCAGGCGCTGCAGCACCGTTTCGGGTTCGAGGGCATCGAGCAGGTTCTTGACGACCAGACCGAGCTCGGTGTCGCCTTCGCTGACCAGGCGGCGGCAGAAGAAAAGCGTGTCCGGATCCTCGCGGCGGGCGAGCAGCAGCAGGAAATCCCGTGCGCTGGCGGCGACGACGAGATCGGGCGGCCCGGCGTCCGGTGCGAAGCCGCGCGGGGTCACGGTGAAACCGACGCGCAGTCCGAGATCCCGGACGCGGATGACATAGCGGCGCCCGAGCAGCGGCCGCCAGTCGAGCCGCTGCAGCGCCGGCCACAGCGCGCGGTTCGCCAGCACGGAAAACGCCAGGCTGGGCGGCGCGACGGGAAGGCGCTCGACCAGACGGGGCAGGAAGGAAAGCTTCAGCATGGCGCTTGTGCTCCGTATTCGAGCCCGGGGCGACCGTGCCAGTAGCCGTCGACCGGCGCGCCGGGCATGAAGCGGGTCAGGTCCGCGTGGGCGTCGCCCGCCAGCGCTGCCTGGAAGGCATCGACCACGCGCGCCATGTGGTGCGATTGCGGCGACAGGCGCAGGCTGGCGACGCCCAGCTTGCGCAGTGCCAGCAGTTCGCCGATCAGGTTGTAGGCGCCGGCGGATTGCGTCTGGATACCGTTGAGCGTGAGGAAAGCCTCGCCTTCGCGGCTCGCCAGCGGCAGCCCGTCCGGATGGTCGAGGCAGCGGAACTGGCAGTCGTCCTTGGGCAGATTGTAGTGACGTGCGGTGAAGCAGCGCGCGGACCAGGCGAGCGGCAGACGGCCGTAGACGAAAACCTCGGTCTCGATGCCGGTCGGCGCGTGCGCGAGCAGCGCCGCCAGCGCGGCGCCCGACATCTCGACCGGCGGCAGCCAGCGCCGCGCGCCCAGC
>JACDJB010003550.1_pt1 | contig 10210 bp, 4 predicted proteins | sample 7454121 | NCBI WGS metagenome assembly JACDJB01 (sample SAMN14253290, study PRJNA609438) | sludge metagenome | isolation source: sludge after 25d culture with pyrite | collected 2018-12-20 | reverse complement strand
CGTCCCGCAGCGCTGCGATGCAGTATATCGTTGACCTCTCGCGCCCACACGGCGATCTGGTGCATAAGGTTGGGGGAAGCCGCCTGACGCATCCACACCTTTTCAAAATCGAGCCGATCGCCCAGCTGCTTTGCAACAACCGCTATCACATAAGCAGTGACATTGGCTTGAAACGCTTGAAACATCGGCCGAACCAACTTCTGCGTTTCTCGAAAAATTTTTGCCTTAGCGACGAACGTCTTGTAGTCCGCTACTGTTGGGAGCGGAATCACGCCACCCGCGACATCCTCCATAAACTTGTCGAAGTTCTTTTGTGCGCCGAGACTAACAACGTCCGGCTTTTGACTCCAAGCGTTTAGGTACTTTGCCAGGTCTGTCTTGGTTATCCGTCGTGCGGGCGGAATCGCTTCTTTTAACGCCTTCAGCTTCGCCGGGGTTGCACCCTCCCGGACAAGCATTGTGTTATAGCTACCAGCCGCTCGCTCGTAAAACCACCGGCCTACACCGTCCGGACAGTAAACGCTCAAGGAAAGCTTCTCAACCTCGACGTGAAAGGGCTTGTTCGCGGATAGATCGGACTGACGCACAGCGTTCTGACTATTTGCGTAGCGCGAGATGTCCGAAATCAACGACTCTTCGCTTGCCAAGTCGTCGACGCGCATCACGATGACCTTTGCAGGAACCCGAACGGAAGTCAGATCGGTATCCGGGAATTTTCTTTTTGTGAAATAGATCGAAGCAGTTGTCTGCCCGCCGTTCACAATTTGCATTCCTCGCAACCAGGCGATACCGGTACCTCCATCGCTTGCTCTGCCCAACCGCATCTCGTCTGCGACGACAACAATACCGTTATTGAACGCCATGAATCGTTCGGGCGCAGAACGTAACGTCGCCTGAATTCCCGCGTTGACTCCCTTTGGGCCCTTTACGCTGAGAAACGAACGGACGTTCGCCTCCAAGAGCCGAGCACCGAACCGGTCATAGAGGTGGCGAAGGGCCTCACCCGGAATTGCGGTGAGCGCGTAGTCATATTCAGCGCCTTCGCCTGGTACATAAACACAAGGCAAGGGAGATCCGCATAACAGAGAGAAATCGGCGACTAATTCATCGCGTGGTTTCCCTTCCGACCAATGACGATATAGCCGCTCGATATCCATTACTTCGAGTCGGACGGCCTTCCCATTCACCTCCTGCGTCTTGAAGCTCTTCGATTTTGCAATTCGGTCCGTGAGAACGAAAACCCGAATCTGCACGAGATCGTTGTAGATACCTTGGATCGTCAATGCGAGCGAGTGCGCATCACTCGAAGGGTCGAGCTTTGAAGCCATCTTCCCCTCCGCGCACATACCGACAAATCGAAGGCACTGTTGAGCCGCACCTCTGGTCTCGGCATCGGTGATCGGTTTGACAGCCTCGAGTCCCTCGTAAAGGCTCACAAACAAATCCAGCTGATCGGCCTCATCCGACATCGCATAGCCGCTGAGCCGTAGGGTCGCCTGACCAACTTTTCCCTGAAAATGACAAGTCGCTGGTTCGAATGTCATGCCGATCTCTGCCATATGCAGCATGACGATCTCGGAGAATGCGATCTCCGCGAACGGCGAGCCGTCACTCATATGATTCTTGACATCCGCCTGCGTTTCTCTGAGGAATTCCGAGAGATCCAAATCAAAGTACTCCCAAGGTCTTTATCGCTTCTTCGACTCGGAGATGCCTTCCCGGAACCTTGTCGAGATCGATGTCATAAGTCGCGTGCAGAATTCCGGAGGGGACAATCCCGACGGTAAGCCTTGGAAACAAATCTCCCACCTCCAGAATTCGCAACTCCGCCATGGCAAATCGTCGAGAATATATGGAACGATGTGTTTCGTGATAGCCACCGGCAATCAAGCGATCGAGAAGCAGCTGCTGCATACCATCGCTGTCCTCCGCTCGCCCCATCAACCCGTCCACGATGTCTGGCAAGGTTTCACCGGAGTCCGATCGGGCAAGTCGCACGCCGGCGACGAAGAGCGGCTGACGCTGTGCGTCGTCAAGCTGTTCGAGTGATCCGATTCGCGCCGGGAATCCGTGAGCGGCCAGCGTCGCCTTGACCTCAATGCCTCCCATGCCCAAGTGGAAGTCTTGAGCGCTGTCGAACGGGCCAACCCACATTTCAACGGCAACGGTAGGAGCAACGCCGTGAGCAATGATTGCCCTTAGAACTAACAGTTCACCGATCAACCCCACCTCACGTTCGGGCCCTAGTGCTCCTGCGCCTTTTCGCATGAAGTCTTGCCACGAGCGGACTCGCAGCAGAAATAGCCGATAAGCCTTCGACTCATCGGAGTCGGTCTGCCGATCCAAAAGCCCCGCTATGTCCGCCACCATCGCGGCAAAAAGCTCGGCGCTTCCCGACTGCCTTCGAGTTAAGGCAAGCCATGTTCCGTCGTCTCCGGGCACCTGGATTCTCTCGACAGAAAACCCCTTGCCCTCGGGCAGAACCTCGCAAACGGGGAACTTGCCTGATGGAAACCCGACCAATAGCGCCTCTTCATTACCGGGGAAGCGACGTCCTGCCCGCAAAAGGACGCTGCCGACGGGCTGTACGGGAATGCTGCGCCATCCATTGTTCGCCTCCAGTCCTTCAAGCGATCGCCAGGCGACGGCAAATTCGTCAGTCGGCCGCGCCATACTCTTGCTCCCATAGCAGATGGTCAACCTTGTATTCAACCTTTACCGGCGATTCGCTGGAGGGAAAGCTTAGTGCGAAGGCCATTATCGGCTCGCGCCATGCTGGAGCTATACCCTGCGCTCCATCCGGGGAAAGGGGATAGAGTAGAAGCAGCCCGGGTGCGCCAGCCGCGTTCTTTTGGTAGATGGATCCTCGGATCTCTCGAATCTTTTTCCCGCTCGGTCTGACTGGGGGGTCGGTCCGATTCCTTGCAGGATCAGGCCGCCACTCTTCGAGAGTTAGATCCAGCGCGGCCCGCCATTCCGGATATTGGAGATCTATTCCCTCGTCCGAAGGATCGGTAAGGACCCCTATGGAATAACTGCCCTCTATTTGGGTGTCACCTCGAAACGGCAGGGACTGCACCGATGCACCGCTACCATTGAAGGTGTACGGCCTGTTCCCCTTGCCCTCCCCGAGCAGTGCGACGTTCCATGATTTAAGTTCACCCACCTCTACCATCTTCTCTACGAACTCTGATAGGACTGCGCTGTTCGCTCTTGTTGCGCGAGGATGGGTGACGTAAGAATTAAGGAAATCCAAGACGGAATCGACGTTTACCTCCTTCCAAAGCAACGATCGACTCCATTCGTCTACGAAGCTGCCTCTGTTTCGCACGGGGCCCGGCTCGTCCGGAGTACCCATCGCCTGAAGAAGCCTCTCCGAAGCCTCGAGGTTTCGCCGAAGGATCGACTCCTCCTTGTGCAGCGCAACCGTCTGAACGAGGCTGCCGCTGTAGGAAAGCTGCAGTGTCTGCGCTGAGCGCATCTTTAGAGGGGAGGTGACCATCAAGACGGGATGGGACTGAACCTTCAAGCCATACTCGCGCGGCGTCGCTCCTGTTGCGACCATTTCGTCGAATTCTTCCCGCAGCTCCTCGGAGGCATCGGTGATGTGTCCAAACCAATCCACAAGCTCACTCGTTGTGTAGAGCCGGCACACGTCCACATAACCCGGTCTGTAGCCAAACCACCGCCCCATCTGCATCAACGTGTCGTACATGCGAGAGGTCCTGACGAAGTAGCTTGTGGACAGGCCCTCAAGCGTGAGACCACGAGCAAGTTTGTCGCCGCCAATGGCGATGACCTTCAATCCCTCTCCTTCCCGTTCGGTATAATCAAGCGCATCCCGTGCAGCTCCATTGATCATTCGGACTTCAATGTCCGAAATCGTGTCGGGGAGAAGTTCGACTATTTGCCTCCAGCTCGGAACAGCGGGTCGCGGGCCGTTCTCTTCGAGCTGGTTCGTGACACTCAGGCAAGTCGGCAGAAAATCCTTCTCCCACAGGCTCTTCAGCCTGTCTAACAGCTCCTTGTTATCGACACGCCGCACGATCCGCTGCCGCATGCCACGAACAGCGTTTTCGACCTGCCGAAACACTTCCTGCTGAACGAGGTTGTATCGGGTTACGTGAATCAACATCGACGCATGTGCGGACGCTTGACCCCGGGAGGCTCTCGCTGCGCAAGCAAGTACGAACGAAGCAATAGCTTCGTTCAAGGAGGGAGGGATTAAGTCTGCTCCGCCATATCTCGGTCGGTGCTCCTTCTTGTGTCTGGGCGGCATCCATCCGCCTTGTCCCTCATACTCGAGGTGATCGGAAACAAGACGGGTGAGCGGTAAACCTCCTGCTCTGCCGTCGACGGTTCGCAGCCCGAATACTCGTGCAGGTCCGATGTAGCTCGAAGGCGCGGCCAAGTTGATCATGAACGACCTGGGAAAAAGGTCTGGCCCTTCCTCGGCCGTCGAGTTCCGGCGGTGTATAAAAATGTTGGCGAAGGGGGTTGCGGTGTATCCGACATACGCAGACCGCGCGAAGGAGTGCAAGATCTTGCGAATGCGGCTGTTTATCGCCTTCGGCTGGTGCTCGTCATCTGGCGAACCATCCTCATTGAAGAGCTGTTCGCCGGTATCGACAGACGCGTGATCTGCTTCGTCGTCAATCAGCAGGAGGGGAAGATTCGACACGAATCGCCTTCCTGTTCCTAGCTCTGTTGAATCAGCGACATGCCCCTTGATCCACTTGAGGAGCCGATCCAACACCGTCTTGTTCTTCTTGACCACAAACAGCCAAGGCCGCTGTTCCGGAGAGATTGCCAAGTGTCTTGCGATTTTCGTGTTGAAATCACCATTATTCGAACGGTTTGTGGCGCAGTTGGGCTGTATCTTGGGATCGCTGTCTATCTCTCCGACACCGATTCGGTCTCCCGACTCGCCTGCTGGCGACGTCTCATAACCGAGAAAGCCCTCCTCCAAACGGACCTGTGTCTGTGTTCTGAGGTTGTTGTGCAACCCCGCCAGCACGATGATGATCTTGTAGCCGGCGTCTGCGGCCTTACAGACAAGGCCGGTGTAATTGCCTGTCTTTCCGGATTGGACGTGACCAACGACAAGACCTCGTCTGTCCCACGATCCTTCACGTCGCGGGTCTTCCAAGAGCCCGAGTATCAAGTCGGTTGACCTGTCGATGGCTTCGACGGCGTTGGCCGACATTCTGGACTCGAGCAGAGATTGGTACCGATGCCAGTAGCGCCACTCGCGCTTTCTTGCAGCGACAAGCCACGACACGTGACCCGTATTGTCTTGCAACGTTGCATCCTGTCCGATCCATATGCTGAATCGTCGGACGAGTTCATCGATTGCCGCCTGACGGTCGACACCACCGTATCCTCCGTCCACTAGAGCCGCGGCAATATCAACCTTCGCTGCGATCAAGGAAGGAGTGATTTCCGAAGTCTTTGTCTCTGCCCGAAGCAAGGTCTGGGCTATTGAAACGACACTTGTAAATGTCACGGCAGACATTACTGCTCTCCGGCTCCTGGATGATTTTCTTGCTTCGTATCTTCGAACAACGCAGACACCAGCTCGGGAAAATTATGGAAAGGTTCTGCCGCCATGAGAGTTCGTTTCGCGTTCTCGGAAGACATTCCCCTGCGCGTGGTCAGATCCACATAGAGTGTTCTCAGAACGGCATCAATGTGTTCCGGCGGGTCGCACGAAAAACCAGTACGCGGCGTTTCTTTGTTCTCGGCCGTGTCAAGCCAAATCCTTTGGACGGGAAGAGTCTCCTCGAGCACTTTGAACATCGTCCTTAATAACGGAAGGAACCCTCTCGAATGCTCGAGTACTGCAGCGACAGCAGGATGCTTCTCGTCAATTCGATAACGCGTTCCGGACCTCAAATGCTCAACTCGCCACGCCTGCTCCAAGGGGGCTCCTCGTACGGACGGAATCGCCACTCCTCGGAAAGCAAACACCCGCCGCGCGCGCGTTCTCGTGTCTTCGGCCAGTCTGGTCAACCATGCTCGCAATTCGATTGGGGGCTTCGCCGTCGACTTCTTGATGTCGATCTTCCATTGCGCATCTGCGGCGTTGGGAATATCGAGCCGGATTCGCGCAAGGCGATGAGCCTCCTCCCTATGCCAAGCCCGCCCTTGCCCCAGATCAAGCCATCCGCCGGACACGAGAAGTCTTTTGTTTCTGTAGATGTAGAAGCCTTGATGCGCTGTCCACCCCTCCGGTCCCCCTGCAATTCGGAACTCGGATTCAGTCAGCTTGTCCTGATGGGGTAATACATGACATTCCACCTCGACCGGCCCCTCCGTCGTCCACATTCTTGCAACCGGTGAGTTCCAAGGCTTCGCCGGATGGCCGGACATGAACGGGTCCCAAGGCATGACCAACCGACCATTGAGGCGGATGTCCACATGCGGTCTCGGCCCCGAGATCAATCGGTGGAAGATCATCGCAAGATGCGCTTCTACCCGTCCCGCAAGTGCTAGGAAGTCGTCCGCCGAGTACCCGGGAGTAACGATCCGGTCGAGAACCTCCCAAAGCACCAAAGTGCCTTGCGTGGTGTCGTCCAACGCAGTGAGCAGCGGTTCCGAACCCGGAGACGGCCCTTCGCACAAAAACCAATCGCCGGTCGGGTTGGCGGCGAGAACGTCGAGATCCCAGCGCAAGCACGACCTCACGCCCTCTTTCACGCTGGCCACTGTCAGCCGTCTGCATTGCGAGAATGAAGCGGTCTTTAGTCCCATCCCGAAACGCCCTAGGTCTTCGGGTTCGCGAGAGTCCAACGGGCTTCTTTCTCCGAGCCGCATTGCGCTCTCCAACTCTGGGTCCGACATTCCTCTCCCGTTGTCCAAGATGGCAATGCGACTACTAGACACGCCCCATACGAGTTCGACCGATACTTGGGTGGCGCCGGCAGAAATACTGTTGTCAATGACATCGGCGAGTGCTGCTCCAGTGGAGTAGCCCAAGCCCCTCAGCGACTCCAGCATCGCGCCGGCCCTCGGGGGGGCGGAACGGATTCGCTCATCCATGGTTGCTATGAAGCGCGAAACTGGAAGATTCGATACGTTCTCTGCAGAGCTATCACCCATGTCCTGCACACGTCAGCGGCTGAACCGGTCCGGACGACCCCGTCACTCAAGGAAGCTCTTGAGCTTGTCCGCACGGGACGGGTGACGGAGTTTGCGCAACGCCTTCGCCTCGATCTGGCGAATGCGCTCACGCGTGACGCCAAACTGCTTGCCGACTTCCTCCAGCGTGTAATCGGTGCTCATTTCAATACCGCAGCGCATGCGAAGTACTTTTGCTTCGCGGGGCGTGAGCGAATCGAGCACTTCCTTCACGACGTTGTGCATCGACGTGTACAGGGCAGCGTCGGCCGATGTGAGCGTTCCGGCGTCCTGAAGCAAGTTACCCAAGTGCGAATCAGCGTCATCGCCGACGGGCATCTCCATTGAAATCAGCTCTTCCTCGGCAATCGTCATTACTCTCCGAATCTTGACCTCCGGCATCTCCATCCGTTGCGCCAGCGTGGCCGCGTCAGGCTCCTTACCGGTCTCCTGCAGAATCTGCCGGCTGATCCGGTTCATCTTGTTGATCGTCTCGATCATGTGCACCGGGATGCGGATCGTGCGCGCCTGGTCGGCGATGCTGCGCGTGATCGCCTGGCGGATCCACCACGTAGCGTAGGTTGAGAACTTGTAGCCGCGCCGGTACTCGAACTTGTCGACCGCCTTCATCAGGCCGATGTTGCCTTCCTGGACGAGGTCGAGGAACTGCAGGCCGCGGTTCGTGTACTTCTTCGCGATCGAGATCACCAGGCGCAGGTTAGCCTCCGCCATCGTACGTCTGGCCTTGCTTGCCTTCGCCTCACCGGCCGCGAGGCGCTCGCACGCTGCCTTCACCTCGACGGCAGGCAGGGCGACACCCCCTTGCAGATCGATTAACTTCTGCTGGAGACCTTGGATGGCTGGGATGTTCCGACGCAGCACGTCAGCGTAGGGCGAGTTCGCCGCCGCTTCCCTCTCGGACCACTTCAGGTTCGTCTCGTTGCCGGGGAAGGTCTGCAGGAAGCGCTCGCGCGGCATGCCGACGCGCGAAACGGCGATCTCGCCGATCGCGCGCTCGAGCGAGCGCACCTCGTCCACCTGCGCGCGCAGCGTGTCGGCGAGCCTCTCGACCATCTTCGCCGTGAAGCGGATGCTCATCAGCTCGTTCTGGATCTTGCTCTGCGCGGCCAGGTACGACTTGCTCTTGTAGCCCTCCTTCGCGAAGGCGATTCGCATCTTGTCGAACCACTTCGCGATGCGAGCGAACTTCTCGAGCGACGCGGCCTTCAGTTCCTCTAGGCGCGCGTCATTCTCGCTGGCTCCGCGCTCGACGTCGTCGTTGTCCGTCACAGCCGACATTTGCGAGGACTGCTGCGGCACGAACTCGTCGTCGCCGTCGGCGTCGAGCAGCCCGTTGACCACCTCCTCGATGGACATTGATCCTGATCGGATACTCTCGAAACGGTCCACCAAGTACGCGATCACGCTCGGACACATGCAGACGGCATGAACTACTTCCTTCAGGCCGACTTCGATCTGTTGAGCGACTTCAATCTCCCCCTCCTTGTCAAGCATTCGAGTGCGGGTTACGTCGCGCATAAAACGAGTCGAAGGGTCATTTCTCGCTGCGCGCAAATCCTCAATGTAGGAAACCGCTGCCTCGGCTTCTTCCCAGATCGTCAAATCGTCGGGACCGGCGGGAGCCGGAGATGGATCATCGATGACACCGTCCAGCGCAGCACCAATATCGCCAAGTACCTGAAGAAGCAAGGCTTCGGGAATTACCTCGGCTCGGGGGCCCAGAACCCGGTCGACCTCATCCGTACTGACGGTCGAGGACAATCGATGAAGTCTCGATTTCGATACAAAACCGTCCTGAAGAGCCGAGCAGAAAAAATTCCTCAGAACGGTTCGAAATGCGCCGTCATCTGGAGGCTGGACCGAAAGGGCGGAAAGCGGCAATAAGTCATCGAATCCGACCAATTCGTCCGAGACGTCCTGGGGAGCGTGAGCGCTAATCGCCCACTGAACTCGTGCAGATGACTCCTCAAGCTGGTGATCCCGATCCGGGCAAGGGGCTTCGTCCTCTGGTTCGAACGTCAGCTCCCGTTCACTTTTCAGCAAGTCTTCATTGACCGTGAAATAGCGAACAAGCGATTGGTCCATCCCGACGGTCGGAACAGGGAATATCCCGGAATTGCAGGAACCGACGTCGCCCCCGGATCTCCCAGAAACATGATGGGGCCCGCTATGGTTGTGCAACTGGCCTCCTGAAAGCTGCCCTACTTGATGCACATCGAACCGGACAGGGGGCGATCCGGAATAAGGAGACGAGTCTTGATGCGCGATCTTGCAAGCCAGCTCCGCTGCTGCCTGCTTGGCGCCCTCAGCCATGGCAATCTCGAGCGCAGCTCGACCCTGAAAGTCGAGCAACTTCGGGTTTGCCCCGGCTTCGAGAAGGATTCTGCAGATCGTTGGGTAGTTCCTCGACGCGGCAATCATAAGGGGCGTGCGCCCCTTTTCGTCTCTGCCGTTGACATCCTCTCCCTTGCGTATATGTACGAGGACTGCCGCCTCAACGCCTGCCAGTAACGCGGAACGAAACAAGGGGCTGAGGCGATCCAGAACAGGAGCAGGCGCCTTTCCAGCGGCTTCGCCGGTCATAAACCAATCGTGTGCAAGAAGTCAAAAAAAATAGACCGCTTGTCCGGAAGCGGGATGATGAGTCGATCAAGCTCTCCAGCGCAACCCCATGATAAGCAGCTCGCTGGTACCTTCAAACGGCATTCGTCACAAGACTACTGGCAAGGGCGTCTCCATAAAAGGACTCTTTGCGCGATTCTGATGGGGAGCATCTTAGACGGTTCGTCAGCAACTCAGGAGCCGTTTAATCCTGGAATAGCAATAGCGTCGATTGTGAAGGGCAACCCCCAACGCGCAATTTCAGACAGCGACCACCCGCTCAATTGGCCTGCTCTTTTCGAAGCAAGAGCGGGGTGAAGCTTGTGGGTCAGCCAAGGCTCACGGCATGCGGACATTGGCCGGACATCGACCCACATCACGGTCGAAGCGGGGCCCGCAGACCCCGGCTCATATCGCAGCTCTACCCTCACCGCATACCGCGCCCGCCCCACCGCCTCGAGCGCCATCT
>JACDJB010003548.1_pt1 | contig 10213 bp, 4 predicted proteins | sample 7454121 | NCBI WGS metagenome assembly JACDJB01 (sample SAMN14253290, study PRJNA609438) | sludge metagenome | isolation source: sludge after 25d culture with pyrite | collected 2018-12-20 | reverse complement strand
GCGGTGTTCCTGTTCCACCTGCGCTCCTCGCTGGTGATAGTGATCTCGCTGCCCATCGGCATCCTCATCGCGTTCATCCTCATGCGTCTGCAGGGCATCAATGCCAACATCATGTCGCTCGGTGGCATCGCCATCGCCATCGGCGCCATGGTCGATGCGGCCATCGTCATGATCGAGAACGTGCACAAGCATATGGAGAACGAGGAGGTCACGGCGGAGAACCGCTGGGAGGTGATGGCGCGCGCCGCCACCGAGGTCGGCCCGGCCCTGTTCTTCGCGCTGCTGATCATCACCCTGAGTTTCCTGCCGATCTTTACGCTGGAGGCGCAGGAGGGGCGCATGTTCGCGCCGCTGGCCTATACCAAGACCTACGCCATGGCCGGCGCGGCCCTGTTGTCCATCACGCTGGTGCCGGTGCTGATGGGTTGGTTCATCCGCGGACGCGTACGCCCCGAGGCGCGCAACCCCATAAACCGACTGCTGATCGCGGCCTACCGACCGATGATCGATGCGGTGCTGCATGCGCCGCGGCTGATGCTGGCGCTGGCGCTGCTGATCGCGGCGTCGATGGCCTGGCCATTGGCGGGCTGGTGGCCGCTGGCGGATAAGCTGGGGGCGGAGTTCATGCCCGAGCTGTACGAAGGCGACCTCATGTACATGCCGACCACCTTTCCGGCACTGTCCATCGGCAAGGCCGAGGAACTGCTGCAACAGACCGACCGGCTCATCAAGACTGTGCCCGAGGTCAAGCGCGTCTTCGGCAAGATCGGCCGTGCCGAGACCGCCACCGACCCGGCGCCACTGACCATGGTGGAGACCATCATCCAGCTCAAGCCGGAATCCGAGTGGCGCGAGGGCATGACCCTGGAGCGGTTGCGCGCGGAACTCGACCGGCGCGTGCAGCTGCCGGGCGTGACCAATGCCTGGGTCATGCCCATCAAGACTCGCATCGACATGCTGGCCACGGGCATCAAGACGCCGGTCGGTATCAAGATCGCCGGACCGGATCTGACGGTGATCCAGCGTATCGGTCAGGACATCGAGACCGTACTGCGGGACGTGCCCGGCACCGCCAGCGCCTTCGCCGAACGGGTGGTCGGCGGGCGCTACGTGATGGTCGACATCGACCGTGTCGCGGCCTCGCGCGTCGGATTGAACGTCGCCGATGTGCAGGAGATCGTACGCACGGCGGTCGGTGGCATGAACGTCACCGAGACGGTCGAGGGGCTGGAACGCTATCCGGTGAATCTGCGCTACCCGCGCGACGTGCGTGACTCGCTGACGACCTTGCGCCTGCTGCCCATCGTCACGCCCAGTGGCGAGGAGGTGGCGCTGGCCGATGTCGCAGCGGTACGCATCGAGGACGGCCCCGGCATGATCAAGAGCGAGAACGCGCGGCCCAATGGCTGGATCTATGTCGACATCCATGGCCACGACCTCGGCTCCTATGTCGAGGCGGCCCGCCATGCGGTCGCCGAGCGGGTCGCACTGCCGGCCGGCTATTCACTCAGTTGGTCGGGTCAGTACCAGTACCTGGAACGTGCCAAACAGCGCCTGGCCCTGGTCATTCCGGTGACGCTGGCCATCATCGTGCTACTGCTCTACCTCAATTTCCGGCGCCTGGCCGAGGTCCTGATCATCCTGGGCACACTGCCCCTGGCGCTGGTGGGCGGTCTGTGGCTGCTCTACTGGCTTGACTACGATCTGTCGGTCGCCGTGGGTGTCGGTTTCATCGCCCTGGCCGGGGTGTCGGTCGAGATCGGGGTGATCATGCTGGTCTACCTCAACCAGGCCTATCAGCGCCATGTGCAGGCGGCCGAGCGCGAACAGCGTGCGGTGAGCCGGGATGAACTGCGGCAGGCTGTGATCGAGGGCGCCCTGCTGCGGGTACGCCCGATCATGATGACCGTCGCGGCGACCATCGCCGGCCTGCTGCCGATCATGCTCGGCAGCGGCACCGGTTCGGAGGTCACACGCCGCATCGCCGCGCCCATGGTCGGTGGGATGGTCAGCGCCACCGTGCTGACGCTGCTGGTGGTGCCGGCAGTCTTTCTGGTCTGGCGGGGACGCGCGCTGCCGCAAGGCTGATGCGCGCTGCCGTGAGTGGTACGCGCGGCGGTGTTGGCATGGAGAGATAGTGACGGCCCCACCGGCCATGGGTATCTGAACAGGCCGCGTGGAACATTGATCTGTCTTGATCTCCTGGGCGCTGCTGCCAGGTAACCTCGACACGGATCAGATCAGGATCGGATGAGTAAGCCTGTGGTTCGTTAGGCGCTTACCTTCATTTGATTGCAGGCCGATCTGCGTGCCTCATCGAACAGGGTGTAGACCACGTTCTGGCGCCCTGGGAAACTATGGTTTGCCCCCTGTTGCATTTTTGTTGAAATGAACGACACTAACGCTGGCTGAAGGCGAACCCAGCGTATCGCTTGGCGTTGCCGCCGATACTTCTACATTTGAATTGGAACCACATGGAGATTGATCTCTACCAGGTCTTGAAAGACAACCACTTGATTCTGCTCTTTCTTGTCATTGGCGGAGGCTATCTGATCGGCAACATCAAAGTATTCAGCGTGCCCGTTGGTTCGACCATCGGTGTCTTGCTGATTGGGCTGAGTTTTGGCCACTATGGCTTGACGATTCCCTCCGAAGTCGGATCATTCGGCTTTTCACTTTTTATCTTCTCGGTTGGACTACAGGCAGGTCCGAGTTTTTTTACGGCTTTCATGGAGGATGGCAAGAACTACATAATCCTTGCTGTCGTGGTAGTGACCACTGGTCTGGTCACCGTCATTGCACTGTCGCGCTTGTTTGGCTTCACGCAAGGATTCGATGCGGGGTTGATGGCGGGCGCGCTGACCAGTACCCCGACGCTCGCTGCAGCCCAGGACGCTGTAAATAGTGGCCTGGCTGGTGGCGATGAGGCAACCCGGCAACAGATCATCGAGAATATCGGTGTCGGGTATGCACTCACCTATTTTGTCGGAACCATCCTGGTAATTCTTCTCATCCGTTATGTTCCGCGGATCTTAAAAATGAATCTCGAGGCGATGGCCCGTACTTATGCCAAGGACAAGGGCCTGCTGCCGGGTCGACGTCGCGGGCCCAGCGAAGCGGAAAATCTGCCTGTCATCAGAGCCTACAAGGTCACTCCCGATTCCTATGGCAAAACCATCTCGCAACGTGCTGCAGAGCTGACCGAGATCGAAGGGGTGGTGCTGAAGGTGTGTCGCGGCGGTAAATTATTAGAACCCGACCCCAAGCTCGAATTGCAGGAGGGTGATGTCTTGTCGGTAATCGCCAGCCTCCAGACACATCAGTGGGTACGGAAAAACCTTGGCGGTGAGGAAGTCCTCGATGCAAGCTTGCTTAACTACCACGTCATCTCTCAAGAGATCGTTGTACTTAGTGGGCATGTGCTGGGCAAACAGATTAAAGAACTCAACCTTGCTTCCACTTACGGCTGTTTCGCTACCGGTCTTAATCGCACGGGTATCCAATTGCCGATTACCGATGAAGTGACCCTGAATAAGGGCGACCGCATTCAGATCATCGGTGAAGAATCCCGCCTGCGCGAGTTGGCTTCTTTGCTTGGGCATATCGAGCAGGAAATTGAAGAGACTGACTTGGCGACTTTCTCATTGGGCATCGTCATTGGATCATTCGTCGGTCTGATTACATTCTCGATCGGTGGTATCAGTGTGGGCCTGGGCACCGCAGGTGGTCTGCTCATTGTCGGACTTGTGTTGGGTTATCTGAGTTCGATGAATCCGACGTTCGGACGAGTGCCGGGCGCCGCACGCTTTCTTCTCATGGAACTGGGACTCTTGTTGTTGATGGCCTCGATCGGTCTTAATGCCGGTGGTGGCATCGTGGAGGGACTGCTCGAGCTGGGCCCGTTGATCATCGCGAGTGCGGTTCTCGTCACTACGCTTCCACTGAGCATTGGTTATTTGGTTGGCCGTAAGTTATTGAAGATGAATCCGGCATTGCTGCTCGGGTCGCTTGTCGGTGCGATGACCAGTACGCCAGCACTTGCGGTCGTTGCCGACGCTGCGAACAGCAGCGTACCGGCGATTGGCTACGCAGGCACGTACACTTTTGCCAATGTCTTTCTGATCTTTGCCGGGACTTTCCTGATGACCCTGTGACGCATTGAGCTGTGACTTCTATACGTACTTATCCCCCGCGGTGTTGTGAGTTATTAAATCTTTGCAGCTTCCAAGGCTGCAACCGTTCGGAAGCAGGCAAAGAGAGATCGCTGTAACATTAATACCTTACTCCCACTTTAGCCCAAAACAGATCATTAGGAATCTTACCAACACGGTCAGATCGAGTCCGACTACTACACAGTAATGAAACACAAGATGAAACATGAGATGAAACATGCGCTGAATCCGCAGACCAGGCCTTGCTTACCGTCCGGTTGACGCCAAGCCCGTAAGCAGGTAGCTTCGGCGCCGGCATCATTCTTAATTGTCGCGTATGAATCTATCGCTGCACAGCATGACGGGTTACAGGCGGGCAATCGTCGGATTGCTGCTGCCGGCCTTTGTGCTGCTGGCGTTCTTCCCGTTTCACTATCATCTGCACCCGGTCGATGCCGCCCATCACGACGGTGTCCTGGGCACGCACGATCATGCGCACCATACGCTGGATCGGCATGTCCTCACGGACATCGGCAAGGTCGCCCATCACGCCGACAGCCACACCATCGACCCCGGCGCGGACCTCGTCTTCAAGTCGGCCGCACCGCAGTTGCCGCCGTTCATCCTGGCATTCATTCTGCTGCTTCTGCTGGTCGGTGAGCCGCTGACGACGCGCTTCGCGCGGTCGCCGGTGGGCCGCCCGTCCCATCTCCGCTGGCAAAATTCTCCCCCTCTGCGCGCTCCGCCGCACGCCTGATCCCAGCGCAGTTCGTACAGCCGTGCGGCAGGCGTGGCCGTTGTGCCGTGTCCGCCTCCCGCACCGATCCGTAGCCCACATTTCGAGACCGCCTGTCGGTCCGAGGAACCGTATCCATGCGATTCCGGGTAGCAGTCGCCACGTTTTTCTGGTTGCTCGTCGCTGACGTCAGTGCCGTACCGCTCACGCTGGGCGAGGCGGTCGCGCGCGTCCTGGAGAGTAACCCACAACTGCAGGCCGCCGATTTCGATGCGCGCGCGGCGGCCGAGCGCATCCGTCAGCAGGGCCAGTCCACGCCCTATACGGTCGGACTGGAACTGGAGAACCTGGCCGGCTCCGGTGAGGCCAGCGGCGTGCGCGGTCTGGAGACCACGCTCAGCCTCGGCCGGGTGCTGGAATCCGGCGGCAAGGCGCAGCGGCGGGGCGAGGTGGCGCGCCTCGAGGCGGGGCTGCTGCGTCATGCGCAGGATGCCCGCCGTCTGGATCTGTTGGCGGAGACCGCGCGACGCTTCCTGACGCTGGCGCGCGTGCAGGCGGAACGGGAACTCGCAGAGGAACGCGTCGAGCTGATGCGCCGCACCCTGCACGCGGTGGAGCGGCGCCACCGTGCCGGCAAGGCCGCGGACGCGGAACGCGGTCGGGCACAGATCGCGCTGGCGCGCGCGGAACTCGCCCTGGAGGAGACCGACCATCTGCTGTTCAACGGCCGGCGCGACCTGGCGGTGCTGTGGGGAGTGTTCCCGCCGGCCTTCGAGCGCGTGCACGCCGAGCTCGTCCACCTCGAGGCGGAACCGACATTCGACGAGTTGGAGCAGAGGCTCCCGCGCAATCCGGCCGTGGCGCAGCTGGCCACTGCCGAACGCCTCGCCGAGGCGCGCCGGCAGCTGGCGCACACGCGTGCGCGTCCGGACGTGGAGGCGCAGGCCGGTGTACGGCATCTCAATGCCAGCGATGACGTCGGCCTGGTGCTGTCGCTGCGTCTGCCGCTCGGCAGTGCCGGCCGCGCCGCCGCCTACGAGGCGGAGGCCGCGGCGCTCGCGGCCCGCGAGCCGCTGCTGGCACAGGACCGACGCCTGGCGCTGCGCGCCGCGCTGTCCAGCCTGCACCAGGAGCTCCTCCATGCGCGCGACCGCCTGGAGGCCTATCAGGAGCGTATCCTGCCCGCCGCCCGCAAGGTTCTGGACGACTACAGCCAGGGCTACGCGGCGGGCCGTTACTCGCTGCTGGAGTTGAGTGCCGCCCAGGAGAGTCTGCTGGAGGCACGCCTCGAGGTCCTGTCGGCCGCCGTCGAGTACCACGCCGCACGTATCGAGATCGACCGTCTGATTGGCGTCGCGCCCGCGGGCAGCGCCTCCCCCATTGGAGTCGAACCATGATTCATCATCTTCTTGCCATCGCGTTGATGGCCGGCAGTCTGTCGTACGGTACGCCGTTCATCACCACTGCGATCGCGGCCGAGGGACTGCACGGTGCCGATGCGCACGGTCATGCCGATGAGCACAACCATGCCGATGAGCACGGTGACGCGGAGATCCCCAAGGGCCCGCACGGCGGCAAATGGTTCGAGCACGACGGCTTCGCCATCGAGCTGGTGCTCTACGAGACCGGCGTCCCGCCCGAGTTCCATGTCTACGCCTATCGGGACGGTAAACCGCTGGCGCCGGGTGCGGTGGACGTGGAGGTCGCCCTGACCCGCGTCGATGGCCGGGTGGATCGTTTTACTTTCAGGCCACTGCAGGATTTTTTGCGCGGCCAGGGCGTGGTGTACGAACCGCATTCCTTCGATGTCGCGATCAGCGCGCGGCATGCGGGCGAGACCTACACATGGCATTTCTCCAGCTACGAGGGCCGTACCCGGATCCCGGCGGAGCTGGCACGCGCGGCCGGCATCGAGACCGAAACCGCCGGACCCGCAACCATCACGGAGACGCTGCCGCTCACCGGTCGGGTGCAGACCGACCCGGACCGCATCGCCCGGGTGCACGCGCGCTTCCCGGGCGTGGTGCAGGATATCGAGGCGCGTCTGGGTGAACGCGTGCAGGCGGGTGCCATACTCGCGCGCATCCAGAGCAACGAGAGTCTGCAGACCTATGCGCTGCGGGCGCCCATCGGCGGAGTCATCCTGCGCCGCGACCTGCAGCGCGGCATGGCCACCGGCGATGCGCCGCTGTTCCTCATCGCCGACCTGTCGCAGGTGTGGGTGGAGCTGGATGTCTTTGCCCGCAGCCTCGGCACGGTGCGGGTCGGCCAGCCCGTACGCATCGAGGGTCTGGGTGCCGGTCCGGATCGCAGCGGGCACATTGACTGGATCGCGCCACTGGCCGCGCACGCCAGCCAGAGCGTGCAGGCACGGGTGGTGCTGGACAATGCCGACGGCACACTGCGTCCGGGTCAGTTCGTGCGTGCCCGCGTCGCGGTAGCGGAACATCCGGTTCCACTCGCCGTGCGCCAATCGGCCCTCCAGCACTTCCGCGATTTCCGGGTCGTGTTCGCCCGCTTCGGCGAGACCTACGAGGTGCGCATGCTGGAGCTCGGCCGGCAGAATAGTGAATGGGCCGAGGTACTCGGCGGTCTGGAGGCCGGCACGGAATACGTCACCGGCAACAGCTATCTGATCAAGGCCGACGTCGAGAAATCCGGCGCCAGTCACGACCACTGAGGGACGCGCGATGTTGAACCGTATCGTTGCCGCCTCACTGGCCCACCGCTGGCTGGTGCTCGCGCTCGCGCTGGGTGCCGCGGCACTCGGCGTGTACAACTTCAACCGCCTGCCCATCGACGCCGTGCCGGACATCACCAACGTCCAGGTACAGATCAACACCGCTGCGCCGGGCTATTCACCGCTGGAATCGGAGCAGCGCATCACCTTCCCGGTCGAGACCACCATGGCCGGGCTGCCGCGTCTGGCATACACCCGTTCGATCTCGCGCTATGGCTTGTCGCAGGTCACGGTGGTGTTCGAGGAAGGAACGGACATCTACTGGGCGCGCCAGCTCATCAACGAACGGCTCTCCGAGGTGAAATCGCAGCTGCCCGAGGGCATTGAGCCGGCCATGGGGCCGATCGCCACCGGGCTGGGCGAGATCTTCATGTACACGGTCGCCAACGCCGAGGGCGCGCGGCACAGTCCCATGGCGCTGCGCACCGCGCAGGACTGGATCGTGCGGCCGCAACTGCGCCAGACCCCTGGCGTCGTCGAGGTCAACACCATCGGCGGCTACACGAAGCAGTTCCACGTGCTGCCCGATCCGGACCGGCTGCTGGCCTTCGACCTGACGCTCCAGGACGTGATGGCCGCACTGGCGCGCAACAACCGCAACACCGGCGCCGGCTACATCGAGCGCTTCGGCGCGCAGTATCTGATCCGCTCGCCCGGCCAGCTCGCCGGCATCGATGACATCCTCGGCATCACGGTCGCCAGGCGCGACGGCGTGCCGATTCCGCTCGCGGACGTCGCCGCGGTCACGCTGGGGCACGAACTGCGCAGCGGCGCCGCGACCCAGGACGGTGAGGAGGTCGTGCTCGGTACGGTGTTCATGCTGGTGGGCGAGAACAGCCGCGTCGTCGCCAAGGCCGCGGCCGAGCGTCTTGAATCCATCCGGCCATCGCTGCCCGAAGGCATGGAGATCAACACGCTCTACGATCGCACGACGCTGGTAGACAAGACGATCGCCACGGTCGAGAAGAATCTCGCCGAAGGCGCATTGCTGGTGATCGCGGTGCTGCTGCTTCTGCTGGGCAACTGGCGCGCGGCGCTGATCACCGCGGCGGTGATCCCGCTGGCCATGCTGATGACCGTCACCGGCATGGTCGAGTCGCGGGTGTCGGGCAATCTCATGAGTCTGGGCGCGCTGGATTTTGGCCTGATCGTCGACGGCGCGGTCATCATCGTCGAGAACTGTCTGCACCGGCTGGGTGCCCACCAGCGCCTGCACGGTGGGCTGCCCGATCTGCAGGAGCGGCTGCGCATCGTGCGCGAGGCCACCGTCGAGGTGATCCGCCCCAGCGTGTTCGGCGTGCTGATCATCATGATCGTCTATGTGCCGATCTTCGCGCTCAGCGGCGTCGAGGGGAAGATGTTTCATCCCATGGCGTTTACCGTCGTCACCGCACTGCTCGCGGCGCTGGTGCTGTCAGTAACGGCGGTGCCGGCCGCCGTGGCCCTGTTCGTCAGCGGGCGCGTAGCGGACACGGACAACCGTGTCATGGGCGGGCTGCGTGCGCTCTACGCGCCGGTCCTGCGGCGGGTGCTGGCCTACCGCTGGCCGGTGGTGATCGCCGCGGCTGCGCTGGTGCTGTTCGCCGCGTTCCAGACCGCGCGCATGGGCGCCGAGTTCATGCCCAGCCTGGACGAGGGCGACATGGCCGTCCATGCGCTGCGCATACCCGGCACCAGCCTGAGCCAGGCGGTGGCGATGCAGGCGGCGCTGGAGGCGCGGCTCGACGCCTTCCCCGAGGTCTCGCACGTGTTCGCCAAGCTCGGCACGGCCGAGGTGGCCACCGACCCCATGCCGCCCAATGTCGCCGACACCTATCTCATGCTCAAGCCGCGCGCGCAATGGCCCGACCCGGCCAAGCCCAAGGCGGAGCTGGTGGCGGAGATCGAGGCCGCGGCGCGCGCCATCCCGGGTAATAACTACGAGTTCACCCAGCCCATCGAGATGCGCTTCAACGAACTCATCGCCGGCGTGCGTGCCGACCTCGCCGTGAAGGTCTACGGTGACGACTTCGATACCCTGGTGGCACTCGCAGAACAGGTGGAGGCAGTGGTGGCACAGGTCCCCGGGGCGGCCGACGTCAACACCGAACAGGCGACCGGCCTGCCCATGCTGAGCGTCGTGCCCGATCGTGAGCGGCTTGCATACTACGGCCTGGACGTGGCCACGGTGCAGGAGACACTGCGCATCGCCATGGGCGGCGCAACGGCGGGACAGATCTTCGAGGGCGACCGGCGCTTCGATCTGGTGGTGCGCCTGCCGGAATCGCTGCGCACCGACATCGATGCCCTGGCGCGGCTGCCGGTCGCCCTGCCGCGGGACCGCCGCGACGCCAGCGGGCGTGAGATTGCCGGCGATGCCGCTGCGCTGGGCGTGGCACGCAGCGTCCCGGTCAGCATCCCGCTGAGCGAGGTCGCCGACATCGGCTTCACCGAGGGCCCGAACCAGATCAGCCGCGAGAACGGCAAGCGCCGCGTGGTCGTCACCGCCAATGTGCGCGGCCGCGATCTCGGCAGCTTCGTCCAGGATGTCCAGGCCGCGGTGCGCGAGCAGGTGGACCTCCCGGCGGGCTACTGGCTGGATTATGG
>JACDJB010003546.1_pt1 | contig 10216 bp, 12 predicted proteins | sample 7454121 | NCBI WGS metagenome assembly JACDJB01 (sample SAMN14253290, study PRJNA609438) | sludge metagenome | isolation source: sludge after 25d culture with pyrite | collected 2018-12-20 | reverse complement strand
GAGCACCATGAACCCACCGTGCGTGTCCATTTGTTCCGGATAGGGAGTGGCGGTTGATGTCGGCGAAGGGGTCGCCGTTGCGGTCATGGTAGGGGTGTTCGTGGCAGTAGGCTCGGCCGCTATTATGGGCGGAGAGGTTTCTGTTGCGGCAGGGGTCAACGTAAGCGTCGGTGATGGGATTGCCTGAACGATTGGCGGCGAGAAGGCTACTGATTCTGTCGGTTGAGCTTTCGCGGTTGCCAGCGCGGCGGGGATGCGAGTCTCCATAGCTTGGGCATTGACGGCGGCGGTGGCTCCCCACGGCTGAAGCGTTGCCTCAAGTTGCACGGCGAATGTGGAAACGGCCGAGGCTACGTCGTCGCGCGTGCAGCCGACCAACGTCGTCATACAAAGCATCAGGGAGAGGAAAGCAATTATCGCCTGCCTTCTCGACAGGCAGGCACGCGCGCTACGCTTGGTTGACATCGGACTTCCCTCACCGGCCGGGAACTACGGCGGCCGGCTCCGCAGGTAATAATGACCGAGTACGCGGGACGGAAAGTGTTCTAATTTTCCGTCCCGCGTTTACCCTTTCAGGGGACGAACGCTAGCGAGTCTGTTCGGGATCCCAGTGAATCTCGGTAAAGCTGCTGCAGGTACCCAGCTCGTGGATCTTGAAGTCCTCGGGGCGACCGTTGCACCAATTGAAGAAACCGTTTTCGGTGCCCGGAGTGCCGCCTGCGGCGACAATGCTGATGTCGTCGATGACAAACATTGACCAGCCAAGGAATTCGGGGAACTTGCGGCCGACCTTAATATGGAAGTATTGGCCGGGCGTAATTGTGACAGTTTCGTCGCGGCCGACGTAATTGCAGACGCCGTCGCCGTTATCGCAGACGAATTGATCCGGGAAAAGCTCGCGCCAATCCGTCACCTGTGCCGGATCGGCCGAGTCGCTAATGGCATACCAGGCGACGCTGTTATAGGGGCCGGTCTTGCCGTCGGAGAAGGCTGTCGTGCTGATGCTGACGAAGTAGAGACCGGCGGCCGGGATGCGAGTCAACTGCTGATACGCGCCGGCATAATACCCGCCTTCCTTCGCGCCGGAATGCTGGATAAACCAGCCCATCGCGTTGTTGATGCCCTCAGGGTTGGCCGGCAGCGCCAGGTCGACTTCATGCAGCCGCCCCGCCGTCCAACCGGCGCTCGTGTCTCGCCAGAAGGTCCATGGATCGGCCGGGCCAAGAGCGGTGCTCCATTGGGTGAACGCGCCATTGTCGATCAGGCTATTCGCGGTGGCCTGCGTAGTGCGTTGCTCTGTGTCCTCGATTGTGAATTCGCTGTAGGTGTCGTCACTGGAGGTGTAGGTGACAACCAGCTCGGCGAAAGCGCTGGCGGTGAGGCCCAGCACCAGCAACACGCCGAGTAAGATTGCCAATCTTGCTTTGGTCATAGTTAAATATCTCCTTTACCTGTACTTATTACTGTACCGATACTCTATTGAACACTGGTTGCGTTGCGCTTTTTAGCCGCGTTGTGACAAGTGTAAGTTGCTCTTTTTGGTCTCCAATAACCCTCCTTTTGTACACGTATCGCGACGTAGGGGTTTCCAAACGTGCATGGTTTCTCTCCCTTTCTTTGTACCATAAGACGGGACAGGCGGGCGTGAATCGGCTGTTAATTTGCGGGCCATATGGGGCTGTATTCCCATATACGCTATAATCTCCGGCGTTATGGTTGATAAGCTGCCGATGATTAGGGATGTTCACTTTGAGCAAACACCCGAGCGACTGAAGATCGTCTTGCCGATCCGGCGGAACTGGCCGTATCTGCTGCTCTATTCCACTTTAATGGTAGTTTGGGTGGGAATGCTGGTCTGGGGATTGATCTTCCTGGTGCAGATCCTTCGCTCAGGCGAAAGTTATCGCTTTGTTTTCGCGGTGATGATTCTGATCCTGATGCTCATCCTTTATCGGTTTGGGCGATTTTTACGGCGACAGTGGGCGCATTTCTTCAGCGGGCGTGAAGTTATCTTTATCAATCTTGAGGAACTAATCGTGCGCCGGCCGGTCTCCATCTGGGGGAATACGGACGCCTATGACATGCAATACGTGACGCCCTTATATGGGAGTAATGCCCCGCCTGCGCTGGCGTTCGATTACGGTAACCGGCATATCTATATCGGCGAAGCACTGACGCCTGAGGCGCGCACGGCCCTCGGGCAGTTTCTGAATCAGATGTATTTCCCCGGCAAGCCGCTGGGGGAACATGGCTGACGAGTGCTTATTCCTGAAACTCCAGATCTTTCCCGGCAAAGAGAATCGCGGCTATCAGAAAAAGGATTGACCCATAGAGGACAAGAACGGCCGGCGCAAGCGCCTGTGACGGTGTGAATGTTCCGGAGTTGACCGCATCGGCCATTGCCCGAAACGGCCAAAACAGTATCGCCGATACCCTGGCTAATCCGGTGATAGGGGAACTTGCAGCCCACGATGCCGCGCTGTATGCCAGATCGGAAAACCATATCAGATCAAATCTGTCAAACAACTCGGCCAGACTGATGAACCGGGCTGAGAACCACGATTCGGGGCTGGAAGCGGCACTGTTCAGGACGAGCGCAACTGCCAGCAAGCCAAAGATAATCACGCGCGACCATCCGGCCGTCACCAGGTCCGAGACATGGATCGCCAGAATCGCCGCCAGCAGATTGACGGATAACCACAAGGGGGGAATCGCCAGGAAGCGCGCGCCGGTTAGTTCGGGGCCGCGAATCAGCGCCAGTCCGGCGACGAGACCTTGCATGATAAGCCCCAGTAACAGCGCGCTCAACAAGACGGCAATCAGGTATTCGATGCGACTTGGCAGGCGAACGATGAGCGGATAGTTCTCCAATCGCGCGGCCCGCGAACATACGGCAAGAGCAAGTAGAAACGTAGTGGCCGCACCCCACGCCCCCACTAGAATAATGTAATTCTCAACGTCCGGTGTCCCCTGACCGGGAGGGAAGAAGACAGCCCAATAAATGAGACTCAGGATCAGCAACAGCAAGCCGGTGAGCGAAAAAAACAGGGTTTTTGAAAAGTAACCCGTCAGGATGAGTATACGCTGGATCATTGCACCGCCTCGGCGTAGATTTCTGCCAGGGTGACGCGCCGCTGTTCGACTTTCACGATGTCAAATCCCTGACTGATGAGCATCGACAAAATCTGTCGCCGCATTCCAATGGCCTCATCTCGCAAGACCACCTCGGTGCTTTCCACTATTACATCGGGATGGACCATCGAGAGGAGTGCCTTGATATTGTCCAGCGGCCGATCAACCTGGATGGCGACGTGGGGCCGCAAGGTTAACGCTTCGGCCATTGGGTTCTGATATAGTACACACCCATCCTTCAAAATTATCAATTGGCTGCAAACGCGCGTGACTTCCTGAAGCTGGTGCGTAGACATCAGGATCGTTTTACCGCCGGCGCGCAGCTCCTCGATGTACGATTGCATCTCTTCCTGGCCCTCAGGATCAAGTCCACTGGATGGTTCGTCTAACAGGAGCAAGTCGGGATCGCCAATGAGGGCCTGGGCAAGCCCCAGGCGTTGTCGCATTCCCTTGGAGAGCGTCTTAATTTGCTTACTCGCCGCCGGTAGAAGATTGACTCGCGCCAGGCTCTCCAGGACAACAGTTTCAATGTGCGGACGGGCAATATTTGCCAATCCGGCGATCATCTGGAGATATTGGCTGGCGATCATATTGCCCGGAAAGACCAGCCGCTCGGGCTTATAACCGATGGTCGGCCAGATGCCGTCGCTGGAGACGGCGTGAAGTTCACCGCTCGTCGGATGGACAATACCGGCGATCAGTTTGATGAGTGTCGTTTTCCCGGCCCCGTTTGGCCCCAGAAGCCCAACTACCTCACCTTGCGAGATAGACAGGCTTACATTGTCGAGAGCCGTCAGTGAGTAGTATTTCTTGGTAACTTGTTTGAATTCGATCACGCATTGATCTCAGGCATTACGAGTAAGTTTGCCATTTTGGCAACGACTGAGTGTATCACACCACCCGGTCGTCGCAATTTCGTATGGGAAAGTTAAGCCTTTTGCCCGGCACTCGACGTTACACAACCGCGCGGGTATAATTTCTCGTTCGTACGCATATTCCCGGCTCGGCCGGATTTGAGAGGAATAGACAGGATTATGAACTTGCAGCCTTGGGCTCCCTACCTGAGCATTATCGAGATTATATTGGGCCTGGCCCTTACCGCGTTGGTGTTGTTGCAATCCAAGGGTCAAGACCTGGGTGGATTCCTGGGCGGTGGTGGTGGCGACGGCGGCGCGTTCCGGACACGCCGAGGCGTTGAAGTGGTGCTTCACCGACTGACGATCATTATCGCGACGCTGTTTTTCATCAACACATTACTGGCGTTCCTGGCCTGGGGGCAGGTCAGTTAGTCGGGAAGGAGCAGCTTCCAAGCGCTAAACCGCATGAAACCCGATATCCGCTGGCAGGCGCTGCTGGCGTTCGCCGGGCTGGCCTTGGTAGGGATGCTGCTGTCTTACCAGGTACAATCGGCTGCGCTGTGCACGGTCAGCGTACCCGCCGCCGGTGGTACCTTTGTCGAGGGTATCGTCGGCCGGCCATTTGCGCTCAATCCGCTCTTCAGCGATCCCTACCCGGTTGACCGCGAACTGACGGATCTGATATTTGATGGGCTGGTTCGCTATGACCAAAGCGGTCAACCGTTGCCGGCTCTGGCACAGGAGTGGTCGGTCAGCGAGGATGGCCTCACGTTTACCTTTACGTTGAGAGAAGGGTTGGTATGGCATGACGGCGAGCCACTGACGAGCCGCGACGTTGCCTTCACCTATGGCCTCATTCAACACGAAGACTTCCCAGGCCCCGAACATTTGCAACGATTGTGGCAATCGGTGACTATCACACCGCTCGATGAACGTCGGATCGCGTTCACCTTGCCACAACCCTATGCCCCGTTCGTTGAGGCCACGACGCGCGGTATCTTGCCGGCTCACCTGCTGGAAGATGTAGCCGTCGGCGATCTGATCACGGCTCCTTTCAATTTGTCCCCCGTCGGCACAGGGCCTTTCATGGTCCAGTCAGGCCAGGATTGGCAACGTACCGGGAGGATTCGCCTGACCCCCAATCCGAATTACTGGCGAGAAGGCACACAAATAGCAGACCTGGAGATTCGCTTTTACCCTACGGCCGAAGATCTGCAATCGTCATATCGCGCCGGTGAGCTTCATGCTGTGCTTGGTTTTCCCTCGACCATGATTCCACAGGCGATGAGCGAGTCGGACTCCCGTCTGTTCACTTCGACGGCTCCGCGGTATTCGGCGCTGCTCTTTAATGTGAGCGGAAGTGGCGCGGCGGCGCTGCTGACGAAGGAAGTTCGTCAGGCACTGGCCTACTCGATCGACCGAGACCTGCTCGTCAACACTGTGTTGAATGGCCAGGGTGTGGTATTTGATGGCCCTTATGCATCTGAGCATTGGGCGGCGCGTTCCGATCTGCTTACTGCTTATAGCTACCAGCCGGATACGGCCGCTGCTCTGCTGGATGGCGCAGGGTGGACAGGCGCTGGAGTCAGAACCCGCGAGGGTGTTCCGCTAAGGCTCCGTCTTTTGGTACCGGATCAAACCGATCATCGCGCTGTCGCCGAGGAGATTGGTCGGCAATGGGCAACGGCCGGGATTGAAGTCCAGATAGTACCGGCGGCCGACGCCGACGCACTGCGCAAGACGTTGAGCGAACGGGGTTATGATGTGGCGCTGGTTGAAATCGCCACTCCCAATGATCCCGATCTGTACGACTTCTGGAGCCAGGAGGCTATGGTGCGCGGGCAGAACTTCGCCGGATGGAACAACCGACGGGCAAGCGAGGCGCTGGAGGCGGGGCGTCAGGTTTTCCCCCAGGGCGAACGTGCTCCCTATTACGAAGCCTTCCAGCGCCAGTTTGACGCCGACTTGCCTGCACTGACGCTCTATCAGCATGTGTCGTCCTATTTATTGCGAAATGATATTCAGCAGGCCGAGGTGGGTCTCGTCTGGCGTCCACGGGATCGTTATGAGAGTTTCCCCACGTGGTTTCTGAACTATCGCGACGTGGCAGTCAGTTGCCCGGCCGAGGGTTCAAGCTAAGAATACCCCTTGTTCTCGCGTTGGCGACCCCGAATATTTGTTATAATGTTGGCAGTTATTCGTGAAAGGATCTTACAGGAGATACTGAAATGGGACCCATTGGTTGGCCGGAACTATTGATTGTGTTGGCATTGGCGTTGTTGGTCTTCGGCGTTGGCCGTATTGCCCGCGTCGGCGGTGAGCTGGGTAAAGGCGTTTCCGCGTTCCGCGAAGGTCTGAAAGAGGGACATGAGTCAGCGGATCAGGAAGCGGCGGAAAAAAAGAACGATCCCGGTAACAACGGGCCGGCTGCCTGAGAATAGCCGATTATGGACAATGTTTTCGGCATCGGCCTGCCGGAATTTGTTCTAATCCTGGTGATCGCCGGGATGGTCATGGGGCCGGAGCGCATTGCCCGCACGGCTCGCTCCCTCGGTGTGCTAACCGCGCGCCTGCAAACCATTTCACGCTCTTTCTTCCGGCAGCTTAACTCTGAACTCGACTCTATCGATAGCGACGGCCAGCTCAAGAGTACGGTTGATGAGTTGAACCAGTTGCGGCGGCAGGTGGCCGACCTGCGCAGTGAGGTATTTACATTGGCCGCGGGAACGGCGACAGAAACCAAACAGGCCTTCAACGACATCCGTCGCGAGGCCGAAACCTCGATCTTGCCACCCGGCCCGGCATTGGATAGCGCGAAACAGCGGTCGCAGGTATCGGGAGGGGTCGATCGTCCTTTGTCGGTTGCCACCGAAGCCAACGGCAGCGCCGCAACTATTTCCAGCCCAACCGTGCCGCGGATGCCAAAGCGCGTTGACGTCACCGAGGACCCCGACGGATGACCCGGATCGATCCACCCGACTCCGCCACGTCCACAACCGAAGAAGGCGCCGTGATGAGCATCTTCGGGCACCTGAATGAGTTGAGGGTGCGGCTTACCTATGCGGCCATTGCTCTCGTCATCGCGACTGCATTTAGCTTCATCTTCGCCGATCGCCTGCTGGAGTTTCTGCTGCAACCCTATTCGGCCAGTGTGCCGGGCGAAGCCGCATTACAGACCCTGCGGCCGACTGAAGGGATCGAGACATTCTTCCGCATTTCGCTCCTGTCCGGTGTAGTGCTGGCAATGCCTGTCATTTTGTTCGAGTTTTGGCGATTCATCAAACCGGCGCTCAGCAGGAATGAGGAGCGCTACGTCTATATTTTCATCCCCAGCGCCATGTTCTTGTTCATCCTGGGCATTGCGTTCGCCTGGTATGTGCTGGCTCCCGCGGCGATCTATTTTCTGGCCAACTTCATGCCCGACGTTTTTCGGGCGGAATGGACGGGACAGGAATACATCAGCTTTATCACCCGTCTTCTGCTATGGATCGGCCTCAGCTTTCAGATGCCAATCATCATTTACGTGATCGCGCGGGTTGGCCTGGTTAGCTCGGCGACGCTGCGCAACCAATGGCGGATCGCCGTGGTCCTCATTGCGGTGCTTGCCGCAGTCATCACGCCGTCGGTTGACCCGGTCACCATGCTGCTGACAATGGCCCCTCTCTTCGCACTCTATATCCTGAGCATTGGGCTGGCTGTCATTGGGGAGCGCCAGTTCGGGCGCTCCATGGTTGAAATCGAGAGCCGTCCGGCCATTTAGCGCGGTCGTTCGCTGAAGTAGAACGCGGCGATCGCCCCGCCGACCAGTCCGAACAGGTGTCCTTGCCAGGAGACACCGGCCGCCGGCCAAATTCTCCCGATCAGGCTGCCGTACATCAAAATCACCGCCAGAGCTAATGCGACGGCTCCCAGACTGCGCTCATACCAGGCGTTCACGACGAGAAATGCGAGGTAGCCGAAGACCAGTCCGCTGGCCCCGATGTGAACGGTGTATGCCGGGGCGATCAGCCATGTCCCGAGGCCACTGATCAGGATGATAACTGTCGATATAACGACGATACGACTTCCGTGTCGCAATGCAATCAAAAAACCCAGAATGAGAAACGGCAGGGTATTGGTCAGCAGATGGGCGAAGCCGGCATGAAGAAAAGGCGCGAGCATGATACCGCGCAGTCCAACAAGTTGCCGTGGTAAGATGCCGAACTGATCGAGCGATCCGCCGAGAATCAGGCGATCGATAAGCTCAAGCACCCAGACCAACAGCGTTAATACCAGAATCGGCCGCAAAATCTGCTTTGCCCGGTCGCCGTATCCCATCAGTGTCTGCCGGGTTGCGTTCATCATGATAGACATTACGCATCACGGCAGCCCCGAGTCGCGCAAGTTCCTACTCCAATCCCAGGCACCAGCCAATGAGACGACGAACGAAATCGGCCGTCGGATAGGGGTTGGCGTCATGTCGCCAGCGCGGCACTTCGATCTGTTTTGCGTCGGGTGTGCGCGGGAATTCCGGTCCTTCTATGTACAGGGTAGCGCATGTATCGCCCGGCCGGGGCAGGCGATAGCGGACGATGAATCGTTTGTTCGATGAGATGATGTGCAGAAAGCGAGCCGGTTCCTCGGCGCGAACAAACCCCGCTTCGGGCACCGCAGGGCCTTCGCGCTCCGTCACATGCCAGATGTACTGGCGTCCTTGCACATTCACCTTGCGCTTCCCCTTTGTGCTGACTGCCAAACAGTTACTCCTTATGAGTCGGGCCTGCGGGGGCGCGCGAGTCACACCCCCACAGGTGGGTGATCGATACTCAAAATCAGGCGTTGCCCATGTAGGGGTCCCACAGGTCCCTGACGATTCTCTGCGGCTCTGACGATACTTTGTACCGCGCAAAGTAATCGCACACCCGTCTGACGTCGCGCTCGAGCAACATCCGGGCATTGGGATTGACGCGGGCGTTGACCACTTGGGGAAAGTCGATGATCGTGACGGTGTCATTCCAGTAGAGGATATTGAACGCCGAGAGGTCGCCATGGACCAGGTGATGAGACAGCATGAGCCGGATGTTGTCAAGGACTGTTTGGAATAGCGCTCCGGCTTCGTCGCGGTCCAGCGAGACGTCGTTGAGGGTGGGGGCCGGGAGCCGCTCATCTCCAATGTAATCCATCAAGATGGTGTTGCCGCTGTGGCCGATGGGTCGCGGAACGGCAGCGCCAGCCTCGTGGAGCATCTTCTGGACGCTGAACTCATTGTTAATCCACCACACCATATCAAGATGTTGCCCGAATTTGGTCTTCTGCGCCAGGGCCAGCTTTTCGCGTCTCCCCTTTAGGAGTTGCCCCTCTTCGTTGCGCAACTCCCGACCGGATTTATAGATGGCGTCGTTCTTGAGCGTCCGGAGCATGCGCGGCCGGTACAGTTTGGCGGCAATCAAGTCGACGCCGGCCGCCGGATGTGCTGTGCAACAGTAAACATTGGCTTCCTTGCCGCCCTTTACCCGATGGGTCACGTCAGTAATGACGTTGTTGCGGTAGAATGTGGAGACCGACTCGATCAACCATGTCCGTTCATGATGTTTGGGATCGAGCGACGCGGCATAGGACGGGACCCATACCGTCGCGTCGTCGATGAAATCAGTCATCTCGGCGAGAATCTCGCTCTGCTTTTTCTTCTGTTTTCTGGTTGCCTGCGCCCTGGCGGGGCGTAGCGGGCGCTCCGACTCTTCGTAAACCTCATCAAAATCGAGGTATTTTTCGTATGCTTCGTGAGTATCCATCGCGTATTTTTGAACCAAATTTAATCAGCAAACGTGAACAGCCCTATCCGGCGCTGACCGGCAGGGATGTCACTATCGAGGCACATAGCGGCCGCCGTGAGGCCGACCGGGACTGTCCGCGATCGCTAATTCAGTTTGAGTCGAAAGACGTGAGGATCAGCGAGGGGCCGCGGACAGGCGCGAACGAACGGCAAGCGATTGGGTAAATGTTATTCTTTTGGCTTGCATTGCGTGCACCTCCGCAGTGATTTAGGTCCAAAACCGTCAACAGAATATCATAGACTCCCGGCGTTCGTCAAGGGGTGTTGTTATTCTTTGTTATTCTTCAGCGAATCTGACACCCTATAAGAGAAAAGCGAAAATGTCACCCTAATGGACAAGGTGACATTGAACAACAAGGAACAGAAGCGATTGATAGTGCTCAACGAAGTGTTGGCCGGGCGGCTGACCGGGCCG
>JACDJB010003544.1_pt1 | contig 10219 bp, 16 predicted proteins | sample 7454121 | NCBI WGS metagenome assembly JACDJB01 (sample SAMN14253290, study PRJNA609438) | sludge metagenome | isolation source: sludge after 25d culture with pyrite | collected 2018-12-20 | reverse complement strand
TCAGAGGCTGCAAGACAAAAGTGTCCGTCATCGAGGCTGTAACGGACAAAAATCAGAGATTTCATGCCAAAAGTGTCCGTCATCGAGGCTGTAACGGACAAAAATCAGAGACTGCAAGCCAAAAGTGTCCGTCAACGGGGCTATAACGGACAAAAATGAGAGATTTCATGCCAAAAGTGTCCGTCATCGAGACTGTAACGGACAAAAATGAGAAACTACAAGCCCAAAATGTCCGTCATGATCAGTAAACCTCTAAGAAACCAGACAGAACGTTTATGTCAAAAATTAAATCATCGTTAGGAGAGGAAAACTAGTGGCAGATGAGGTCTATTTAGTAAGACCAAATATAGAGCTGGAAGAGGAATATCTAGATTTCTACAATGAATGGAAAGACAGCGGAGAAGATATGATTCCCTGGGTCATTTCCAAGGACCCGGCCGATTTTGCCGGCATGGTCCAATTCTTGCTGGATAATGAAAAAGGAGTCAACATTCCGAAAGGATGGGTTAAAGACTCCACATACTGGCTTGTAAACGACAGCAAAAAAATATTGGGTGTGGTCAATATCAGGCATGGCCTTACTGAGAAACTATTCAACATTGGCGGCCATATCGGCTATGGAATCCGGCCGAGTGAACGCCGTAAAGGCTATGCGACCAAAATCCTTGCTTACTCACTGGTAAAAACCAAGGATTTAGGAATCGATAAGGTCCTTGTCGTTTGTGATGCTGACAATATAGGATCCACCAGAACAATACTCAATAATGGCGGAGTCGAGGATGCCAGCTTTACTGAGGAAGATGGCAATGTAGTAAAGCGGTTTTGGATTGGGAATTGATTAACTTAACACCATGATCAAGGCTTGAATCAAATCTGTTTATTCAACTTTAACTTGCTACTCTTCGAATTATCATCTGGCTTAAATCATCAAGTATATTCCTGTATGCTGATATCGAAGTTTCACTTGTCAGGGTTATTGTCTAATTTCCTGGACGAAATGATCCGTGCTCCAACGCTTGCCAATGAACCAAGAAAGGCACTTCCAACGATATCGGATGGGTAATGGTGTCCAACCCAGATTCTAGATAAACCTGTAAGAACCGACATCCATATCATGATTTTACCAAGGCTTCGGTGGAACATCAGGACAGTGCTGGAAGCTGCAAAAGCGAGTAACGTATGCTTACTGGGAAAGGATGAATCCATTTTTGATGGTATAAGGATTCCGACGCGCCGTTTCATGAATGGGCGCGGTTTGAAATAAAATAAATGGATGAAAAATTGAACAGCCAAGCTGATGGCCACTGATAGGCCCGTTTCAAGTGCAATTTTTTTGTTGAATCGATTTTTGAACAGCATCACAACAATGATGAAAAGGTAAACATAACGTACACGATTCGAAATTAAAATCATTAGTTTATCCGCGGTTGAAAAGCGGCCGGAAAGTCTGTTGATCAGCTGGAAAAGTTTAAGGTCCATCATGGTTCTCCTCAATGTTTTTTTTCTTACTTTTCCCAAGCTGTTGGCAAAAATGTATGGAAAAAAGGAGAGGATATGGAATGGAAGCAAAGTTGGTCAACAAAGAAGCGTTTAAGGCTGTAGGTGTAAAATGGACTGGCACTTTTGAACAGGCGGCCAGAGGAGAAATTAAGAACTTCCATCACGAATTCCTTAATAGGAGGAATGAAGTTAAACATGCTGTCGATGCTGAAAACATTATTGGGCTATCTTACCACATCACAGAACATGGCTTTACCTATTATCTTGCCCTTGAAGTGGAAGATAGGCAGTCTATACCTGATGGAATGGAGCTTATTACGGTTCCGGCGCATACATTTGCCAGCTTAGATTATAAGGGATCAGCAGTGCATGAAGCATATACAAGCTTATACACCTGGGTGAAACAAAATGAATATACGTTAAAGCAGGGTGAGTTGGAACATCTGGAAGAGTATCCGGGAAGCTTTGATCCTTTAACAGATGTTCCTGAACTGAAGATTCATATTCCAATCAGGATTTAGCATGGAATTTAGATGGGATTTTTAAAAGAAGGGGAATGTTTGAGGATAAGAGGGCTGGCTTAAAATTTCCCAAGTTCATTTTTATCAAAAAAAAACAAGCACTCTGGAAGCTGCTTGACCAGTGGCGTTAGCAAACTTCTTTCTCTCAGGCCGAGGTATTGGTTTTTTCATTGCCAATATCCTCCCGGTTAGTGTTACCGCTGCTTATTAGAAATAATTCCAGTCCTCTGAGCAAGGCATCTCCTCCAAAACCAGCCATAATGGACATTAAGAATACCCGCAGCATCGAGTCAGCCTCGGATGAGACTACCAACAGTGCTGCTGCTAAAGATCCTGTAAGTATTTCTTCAAGAAAACCGAGGTAGATGAATTTCTTTGTTTTTCTAGGCATGATGATCTTGCCGCGTTTTCTCACATGTGCTGTCAGTCCAACAAATCCACCAATGACCATTGCGAAAATCATGTTTTCTAACAAATTGATCACTCTCCTAAAGTCCAGATTTTTGTTGGTCGACCTTAGGTAAATCTGGATGTATTACTATTATACAAGTAGTAATGGTGGAAAAGCATGCGTAAATTTATCGAATTTTCTGTATATTTAAATAGTGAATTTTATGTGTAACTTTTTGGAAGATGTTGAAATTTTGTCCTAAACCAAAAAGTTACAGGGCTAAAGTCATAAAGAAACAGTTTCACAAGTGTGTCTGAAGCAAAAAGAGTGAATTGTTTTGAAGGAGGATAAAATGTTTATTTTAAATGTTGAAGGTGCTATCCAGAGAGAGGGGAAATGGCTCATCATTGAGAGAAGTACGAAGGAAGAACACGCTGGAGGGCAATTATCACTTGTTGGTGGCACGGTAGAAAACGAAGGATTTTCTAAAGACTTGCTTGAGCGGACCCTGAAGAGGGAGATGTTAGAGGAAGTCGGGATCGGAATTAACGACAAGATGAATTATCTGCGAAGCAGTTCATTTGTTCTGCCTGAGGGAAGAGAAGTTCTCGACGTAGTGTTCCATTGTGTGATTGAATCGGGAGAACCATTTGCAAAAAGTCCGGATGAAGTGGAGGCAGTATATTGGTTGTCTGCGGAAGAAATTTATGCTCATCCAAACGCTCCAATCTGGTTAAAGGAAAGCATTGAGGAAGCCGAGCGTTATGTTCATTCATCAAAAATGAAGGCCACCAGCTAAGGTGGCTATATTTTTGCCGAAAAAAGGAAATATCAGGCCTGATATCGAATAAGTTTAAGGAATTTATCGTTGAATTGAGAGGTTTGTCTTGTGAAAATTATTGAAATTCTAGTCAGTGAATTCGTGTCGATGGCAAATCATAATGACCGTTTGATCATTGGCTTAGACGGACTTAGCCGTTCAGGCAAAACGACCATTGCAAAGAAAATGTCTGCATTGCTGGAAGAAACCGATATCCAAATCGAGATGATCCATTTGGATGACCATATTGTCGCTCGAACGAAAAGATATGGAACCGGCCAAGCGGAATGGAAGGAGTATTATTTCCTTCAATGGGAAGTGGAACATCTGAGGGAAATATTGTTTGAAAAGCTCAAAAATGCCAATGAGCTTCTGCTTCCGTTCTATGATGATCAATTGGATCAACAAGTATATAAAAAACTGAACTTAACGGGGAAGAGGATTGTTTTGGTCGAAGGGATTTTCCTGCAGCGGGAAGAATGGAAAGAGTATTTGGACTATACCATTTTTATCGACTGCCCTCGCCAAATTAGATTTGAGAGGGAAAATGCCCGGACTCGGGAGAATACTGGAAAATTTGAGAATAGATATTGGAAAGCGGAGGATTATTATCTCGAAAAGCTCAATCCGAGGGTAAAAGCCGATAAAGTCATAACATGTCATCAATTGATGAAAGGTGATTTTGGATGAATTGGAAAAGAATATTTAGCTTTGGCACGGATTCAAAACAATACATAAATTTAGCTGAAATTGGGATTCCTGACGAGGTGCTGACGATCATTAGTAAATTCACCGGCGGCAGGTTGAAGCCATTTTATAAAACAGATTTGTATACAGATAAGAGGGGAGAAATAATAGGAGTCTGTGTCGAGGTAAAACAGAATCAAGCGGAAGAACTTGTGACAGAAATGAGAGAGGAAATGCAGGAATTAGGATACCTTCCTTTTATCTGTGATTCCGAACATAACAAAGTGTGTATCAGCCAGGTTTCGGACCAGTTTGACATCCTTAAAATCCAGCAAACAAATGGAGATAACTATGACATTAGTAACGAAATGGTCATTTCAAAACTTAAGGAGTGGCATCACAGGTATCCATTCACCATCATAGGAGCGGATTTTGACTGGGTGGAAGCTTCATTCCAGGGTATTCCTGATGGAAAGGAATTAAGGTCTTTCGCCACTGAAATGTATAAATTCTGTCCAGACATCGTTGAGCAGGAAGCAGGTTCGATCAATGGATTAATGGAAGAATTGAAAGAGTCGAAGAAATTATTTTTGTGGTGGGACTGATCATCTTTGAGGGGGGAGTTTTATGATTACGAAGGTCTCTGAGAAGTTTAAAAATTTTGCTGTTCACGAATGCCGAGGGTCAAGTCCACTATATGAATTCCTTGCTTTAAAAATAGCTGAAAATCGGGAGATGCTTGAACTTGCAAGTAAAGCGAAGGTAGGACAGCCGGTGCCGAATTTGCTTTTAGGGGCGGTACATTATCTGCTGATGAAAGGTTATGAACATCCACTTGCAGAATACTATCTAAGTTTGTCAGATGAGCCACGCTCAGCTGAGGAAGCTTTTGCCGCATTCGTTGATTTTTGTCGGCATTATACAGATGAAATCACTCAAATCATGAATAGCAAAATCGTACAGACCAATGAAGTCAGGCGCTGTGCTTATCTTTTCCCCGTTTTCAGCCATATTTTCTCGATGGTCCAAAAACCGATGGCATTGATTGAAATCGGGACTAGTGCAGGCTTGCAGCTTTTCCTGGATCAATATAGCTATTCGTATGGGACAGGTCAAAATTATGGAGAATCTGAAGCACCTGTTCACTTAACGTCGGTAAATGAAAGTGAAAATGAGCTATTCCGTGATCTCGACATTCCAGAAGTCAAGACCAGGATTGGAATCGACCTGCATATCAACGATGTTAAAAATACGGAGGACTATCTTTGGCTTAAAGCTCTCATCTGGCCAGAACATCATGAAAGGCGGGAACTGTTTGAAAAAGCAGCAAACTTTGTCGCTACCCAGTCTATGAGATTAATAGAAGGGGATGGAGTCGAATTGCTCAGCTCCCTTGCAGCCGAAATACCGGAAGAACAGGTGATTTGCGTTTTTCATACCCATGTTGCCAACCAAATGCCTGACACAACCAAGAAAAAGCTCTTAAACCAAATAAAAGAGATTGGTGAACGAAGGGACATCTTCCATATTTACAATAATATATACGATTCAAGGCTCCATCTGGATTACTATCTGGATGGGAAAGAAAGCCTCAATACAATCGGGGAAACCGATGGTCATGGCCGCTGGTTCAGACTGAAACTTTAGAACGCTTCAAATTTACCAGGTAAGGTGAGATAAATGGAGAAAGATCCCTTTTTTATTGAGTATTTTTTTATGTGTGGAATTGTTCTGTATTCATTGTATCTATTTATTTTCAGTAACTCACTGAAAGGACTGGAGGAGGAAATCACTGAGAAAATGAAGTCGCTGCCAATTGCCATCCTCATTCGGTATTTGATGTTCCTGGCTTTTAACTCTTATTTTGTCAATATGCTTTTTGACATCAGCTGGCTGTTATGGATCTGTCTATTTTCAGTGATGGGCTTATGGATTATCCTGACTGATCATAAAATAACTATATCTTATTTTATTTTGAATTTTGTATTGCTTTTTTTCTTTTTTACAGCCGGTGTACCGACGCATCAAGACTCATTTAAGGAATACATCAGCGATCATACAGAATACGAGTGTCTTACGCTTGAATGTGTAAAGGTGAAAGAGGTAATCGAGGAAGAGACACTAAAAACAGAAATAAAACCTCATTCTATTGTGGGTTATTCATTTGATTGGTATCTGCTTTTCGCCAGAGGAAACATAAGCCTTCAGGATGAGGAAGGGAATATAGAGGTACTTGAAGGCACAAACATAGGCGGTTTGTGGCTGCTGAATAAATGAGGGTTGGAGTTTGAATACTGTATTTTTGGGAGGGCAAGGAGATGTCGGGAACAATATTTTGGCTGTTGGTGGGTGCATCGGGAATTCTTTTGATATTCGGATTGGTCAACAAGTCCTGGAAAGCGCTCATTGGGAGCGGGGGAGCTGCACTTCTGCCATCCCTTTATTTTTTGGGAGCTGAAAACTGGTTACGCGTGTTGGCATTTGTACCACTGTTTCCAATTGGGTTAGGAATTTTATATGCGAGATCCTCTAGTAAAAACTAATTGATTTTCGAAGTTGGTTAGCTTGTTAAATATAACTTAAAAATAGGGAGAAATGTAATGGAATTTCGTTTAGCAACAAAACAGGACATACAGCAACTCATCAAAATGAGGTGGGATTTTACACTCGAGGATTACCCGGAAATGGGAGAAGGAATTGAGTATCGTTTCTTTGAAAAAGAATGCCAACATTTTCTTGAAACTGCATTGGAAAACGGAAGGTGGTTTGTTTGGGTTGCGGAAAAAGAAGGAAAAATCATTTCACATATTTATATTGAATTAATCGAGAAGGTTCCTCGCCCTGGCAGGGTCACAAATCCGTTTGCTTACATGACAAATGTTTATACTGCGCCGGCATATAGAGGGAAGGGTGTTGGCAGTGAATTGTTATCGATAGTTAATTCCTGGGTTGAAGAGAATAAATTCGAGTTCATCATTGTTTGGCCAAGTGATACAAGTATCAATTTCTACGGGAAAAATGGATACACTCATTGTCAAGAACCAATGGAAAGGCATTTTTAGTCAGTTTTTATTTTAAGAATAATCTAATTTATTTGAAACTTTGTGTCCTTTTACGCGTATAGTAGGTATCTGGTAAAAGGAGGTAGGAGTTATGGCCCGATTATCTTTCAAATCAGAGAATACCTCGAATATTATTCTTGTATTAGCTATCATTCTGATCATCAGCAGCTTATTTATGCCCCTCGTTTTCGTTTATTTTATACAGGATTATCTATACCTGACAAAAGATAAGTGGTTTTATGTGACACCGCCATCAGCTTACATTCTGTTCATGGTCGGCATGCTTTGGCTCGCTGCCACGCTGCTCCTGTATTTGTTCGTTCAATGGAAATTCGAATGGAAGGGGTTCACTTGGCTCACTATTCTTCTTATGTTTGGATGCATACCTTTCTTTATGTTCAGTATTTCGAATTATTACTATCTTAATGACGAGGGATTGCATTTTAATGAAGCGAAAAGTTTCAATGAAATCCATTCTTATGGCTGGAAGGATATTAAGGAAGCGAAGGAGATATTCGTCAAAACCAAAGGAGTAACTGTTTCGGATCATTATATGTTCACTACCAGCGATGGAAATGTGATCGAATTGCCTAATAGCAGTAAAGTAGTATTTAACAAGCAAAGAATTATGGAAAAACTGGAGGAAAACAATATTCCGCTAACTAATAATATGGGAGATTTATATGAATGATCCTGTTCTAAAAAGAAGATATGGGGACCGTGCCGATTGGAAGCGGGTAATCCAGAGAAAGTTTCAACAGGAATTTATTGAAGAAGAAGGCTTCCGAGGATTTGTCACATCATTGAAAGTGAATAAAGTCACCGAACCATTATTTTTCCAATACGAAGATAAAAAGGTTTGCATAGTAAACAATGGCTATACCTGGCTTCAGCATTTTCCAGAAGGACAATGCCATTGTGTCACAACCATGTTCAATGCCCAGGGAGAGGTTGTTCAGTGGTATATCGATATTTGCCTTCAAAATGGGCTTGAAAACAAAAGGCCTTATTGGGATGACCTGTTTCTGGATATTATCATAATTCCAAACGGAGAAGTCTACTATAAAGATCATGATGAGCTTGAGGAAGCACTTTCAACAGGAAGGATCAATGAGGATTTATATCAAATCGCAATAACTGAGGCCGAGCAAATCAAGAAACTGATAGAAACAAATGAATTTAAATTGTTTCAATTGACCAGGGTCCATAAAGAGTATTTTGATCGGAAGGATTGAGACCTACTCAAGAAATATTTAAAGGGTGATATACTCCATTATGTTCGTAAAAACGTATAGTTATAGAATTAACCCAGATCGGGAAAAGGACTACCTTGAAATTCAAGTTAACGCGGAGCAAATTTATTCACTTTTCACCAATAAACAGACTCTTTACTTACAAAGCAAAACAGACAGTTCAAAGTGGCTTGAGATGCATATCTATCAGGATGAAAAAAGCTATACTGACAGTATTCATGCAGTTGACCAGCACCCTGAAATCCTTGATTTGTACAAGCACTTTCTCGAAGTCATAACTTCAGAGGAAGAATTAACGGAAGATGGTTATAATATCATAACTTTTTAAATGAAATAAATCATCAAGGGATTAATTAGCATTTAGTGATGGCATATCTATTAAATAAGGAGTGTTATATATATGTGTGGGATTAGAAACTAAGCATTTTGTCAGGGATATGAATTTACCAAGGGACCGTCATGAGATTTTAAAAAAAGCAACAGCAGACTTAACTAGCGATGAAAATGTAAGAGCCATTTATCTTGGAGGGTCATTGGCAAAAGGAAACTATGATAACTATTCAGATATAGATTTACATATCATCGTTGAGGATGCCAGTCTGAAAGATTTTGTTCGGTTTAAAAGGCAGCGTCCTTTGAATTGGGGAAATGTTTTGTTTTTTGAAGACAGTCATCCGGATTCACCAGTTGTGGTCGCACACTTTGATTCCTTTGTTAAAGCTGATACTTGGTATAAAACGACAGGTCAACTGAAACCTTCTATCTGGTTAAAAGGCTTGGAGGTTTTGTATGACCCGAATGATATCCTAAAAGATATTTTCGAGGAATCTTCCAAGATTGAATTTTTGATAGATGCAGAAGCTGTAAAGTTTTGGGAAGGTAAGATACTGGCTTTTTACCATGAAACATACCGGGCTGCAATGCGGAAAGAGTGGTACTATGCATTGGCAAATCTGGACAGGATCAGATGGTTGATTGCTGACGGCTGGTTTATGGAATCTGGGAACCATCTAGACTCTGCATATGGTGTTTGGTCAAAGGTGGAAGGTGAAAGAAGTTTGTTGAACGATTGGCAATTATCCTTGCTGGCCACATGGCATTGTGACAGAGAAACGGAAGATATTTTGGCTGCATTAACAATTATGTTACCTGAAGTAATGAGATTGTATAGAGTTCTACATAAGAAGGCTGGACTGGAAGCGAATGAAGAACATTTCAGGAGAATCATTGAAATGGTGATATGATTGAGGCTTCACACAATAATGATTTTTTGAATGATAGTCCAATGATAAGTGCTAATAATCAGGGATGGTAATCTAACACTGCAGTATCTCTGAATAATACGATTGAGGGGAATAAATGAAAAAGCTAGCTATTTTAACAATTATTCTAATGCTTTTCTTAATTGGTTGCAGTCCGGATTTCCAACCGGAATTAACCAGGGTCGACGTACAAAAAATAACCAAAGATGGCATGAAAGACGGTGAGGAAAGAATAATTGCATCAAAGGATGAGCTGCAAACAATAGATCAGGTATTTGATGAAATTAAGTGGTCTCCAAAGACGAAGGCGGAAATGGCAAGGAAAGAAGATGTATTGGCGATTTTCTTCATCCAGGAAGAGAAAGATATGCCTGAAAGATTGTATGAATACAGGATCTGGTTTGAGGGGGAGTCTGCCACAATTATTAGCAATAAGGAACAAGAAGGTTATGGGAGATTGACAAATAAAACAAAGGTCCAAGAATTAGTATCTAAACTGCTGCAAGGGGAATAGTCATGAAGGATATCAATAAAGCAAAGTTCATTCAAATATCACTTTATTCAGTATTCCTGATTGGCCTTCTTATAACCATGCTTATTATACTTTACGATATCGACACTCCATTAGCATTCAGTTTTATAGTTGGATTTGTCATTTTTCTGATTCTTTTTGTGCTTTTCCAGCTCATCCTTGTAATTTTGAACATTAAGCAATTGCCATCT
>JACDJB010003543.1_pt1 | contig 10223 bp, 10 predicted proteins | sample 7454121 | NCBI WGS metagenome assembly JACDJB01 (sample SAMN14253290, study PRJNA609438) | sludge metagenome | isolation source: sludge after 25d culture with pyrite | collected 2018-12-20 | reverse complement strand
GGTGGCGCCCTCGACCGCAACGGTCGACTCGCCCCCGGTCAGGGTGCGGAGGGTGGTGGGCACGCGGACGGTGACGCTCATGAATTCTCCTCTTCCACGGCGTCCCGCAGGGCCGCCAACGACGGGTCGATCGTAACGGCGGCCCCCACGGCGACCACCGGGGCCTCCGGCCAGCGGGCGGGGCCGCCGGTGAGGACCACGACGGTGCGGACCGCGGGGTCGAGGAAGCCCGCGGCCGCGGCGTCCCGGGCCGCCGCGACGGCGACGGCCGACGCGAGGTCGACGGTGATCCCGGTGCGATCAGCCACCAGGGCGACGACCGCGTCGAGGTCGTTCTCGGCCACGGCCAGCACGGCCCCGTCGGAGGCCCGGGCCGCGGCGAGGACGTCGGGGCCGTCGGGCGGGTCCCCCATCGCCAGCACCTCGACCCGGGTGGCCGTCCGCACGGGGCCCACCTCGTCGTCGCCGGCCGCCCACGCCGCGGCCACGGGCGCGCAGCCGGCGGGGTGACCGACCACCAAGCGGGGTCGGGTGCCGCGGGCGGCAAAGGCTCGGACGCACTGGTACGCCAGCGCCCCCGAGGCCATGGGCACGACGAACTGGGCGGGCGGCGGGCCCTGGGCCAGGACCTCCACGGCCACGGTCCCCGCGCCCGCGCCGTACCAGGGCCGGAGGTTCCCGTTCACCCAACCCCAGTCTTCGAGTGCCTCCGAGCCCTCGGCGGCGACCCGGTTGGCGGCGTCGTAGTCCCCGCGGACGACCACGACGACCGCACCGTGGTCCACCAGGGCCCGACGCTCGTCGGTGCCCAAGACCTCGGGCACGACCACGACGGACCGCAGGCCGGCCTCGGTGGCCCCGGCCGCAAGGGCCCGGGCCAGGTTCCCGGTCGACGAGCAGGCCAGGACCGACGCCCCGATGTCCTGCGCCCGGGTGACCGTCGCGGCCACGACCCGGTCCTTGAACGACCCCGTCGGGTTGGCCGTCTCGTCCTTCAGCCAGAGGTCGCCGAAGCCCAGCGCGGCACCCAGGTCCGCCGCAGCCATGAGCGGCGTCGTTGGTCGGTCGAGGGACGGTGGCGCCACCAGGAGGTCGAGCGGGCCGAAGCACCGGTCGCAGTACTGGACGCCGAGGGGTGGGGTCCGGTGGCCGCAGGCCCGACACACCAGGAGAGGTCCGGGGTCCGCCACGAACCCCATTCTCGGCGGGTTGGCCGTACCGTGCGACATCGATGGCTGCGGTGCGCACCTTCCACCACGCCCGCTTCGCCGCCGACGACCTGGTCGCGGCGAAGGGGAGCCGGCGGATCTCCCTGTGCCTGCCCGCCCGTGACGAGGCCACGACCGTCGGCGCGATCGTTGCCTCGGTGCAGCAGGCGCTGGTCCGCGACGCCCCGTTGGTGGACGAGATCCTCGTCCTCGACGACCACTCCACCGACGCCACGGCCCAGGTGGCGGCCGCCGCCGGGGCCCGGGTCGTGGCCGCGGCCGACGTCGCCCCGGAGTTCGGGGCCGAACCGGGCAAGGGCCAGGCCCTGTGGAAGACCGTGCTGGCCAGCACCGGCGACCTCATCGTGTGGTGCGACGCCGACCTGCGGGACTTCGACCCGGCGTTCGTCACCGGTCTGCTGGGCCCGCTCCTGACCGAGCCCGACGTCCAGTTCGTGAAGGGCTTCTACGAGCGCCCCGAGACGGGGGGCCAGCCGGGCGGGGGCCGGGTCACTGAGCTCCTGGCCCGCCCGGCCCTCGCGCTCCTCCACCCCGCCCTGGCCGCCATGGTCCAACCCCTGTCGGGCGAGTACGCAGCCCGGCGCTCCCTCGTGGAGGCCCTGCCCTTCGTCGAGGGCTACGGGGTCGACATCGGCCTGCTGCTCGACGCCCTCGCCGCCGTCGGCGTCCGGGGCCTGGCCCAGGTCGACCTGGGGTCCCGCTACCACCGCAACCGGACCCTGGCCGAGCTCTCGGTCCAGGCCACCGAGGTCCTGCACACGATCCTCGACCGGGCGGGTGTGACCGGCCTGCCCGACGCCGTCGTGCTCGACCGGCCCGCCGCCGGCCCCGCCCGGGTTCGCGTCGGCCAACGCCCGGCGCCCCTGTCCCTCGACACCTACCAGCGCCGCACCGCCTGATCCCGGCCCGCTAGAACGGGCCCATGAGCACGACGGATCTCTTCTCCCTCGACGGCCGCACTGCGGTCGTCACCGGTGGCACCAGCGGGATCGGGCGCATGATCGCCGACGGCCTGGTCGACGCCGGCGCCAAGGTCTACGTGGCCTCCCGCAAGGCCGACGCCTGCGCGCGGGTGGCCGCCGAGCTGTCCGAGCGGGGCACCGCCGTGGGCATCTCGGCCGACCTCTCGACCCAGGAGGGCTGCCAGGCGCTGGCCGCCGCGGTGGCCGAGCGCGAGTCCGCCGTACACCTGCTGGTGAACAACGCCGGTGCCACCTGGGGCGCTCCGCTCGAGGAGTACCCCGACAGCGCCTTCGACAAGCTGTGGGCCGTCAACGTGAAGGGGGTCTTCCACCTGACCGTGGCCCTGCTCCCCCTGCTGCGGGCCGCCGCTTCGGCCGAGGACCCCGGCCGGGTCGTCAACATCGGCTCGGTCGACGGCATCCGGGTGCCGGTGATGGAGACCTACGCCTACTCGACCACCAAAGCCGCGGTGCACATGCTCACCCGGCACCTGGCGACCAACCTGGCCCCGGAGCACATCACGGTGAACGCGATCGCCCCCGGGCCCTTCGACAGCAAGATGATGGCCTTCGCCCTCGATGACCCCGCCACCCGCTCCGCCATCGCCGGCTCCGTCCCGCTGGGGCGGGTGGGTCAGCCCTCGGACATGGCGGGCACGGTGATCTTCCTGGCCTCGCAGGCCGGGGCCTACCTCACCGGCGCCGTGATCCCTGTCGCCGGCGGTGTCACCGCGTAGCGGTGATCGGCGGAATCCGGTCGGCCCAGGGGGCCGCCTGCTCCAGCTGGGCGGCGACCTGGAGCAGCTGGTCCTCCCGGCCGTAGGCGGCCACCAGCTGCACCCCGACCGGCAGGCCGTCCTCGGTCCAGTGCATCGGCAGGGAGATGGCGGGCTGGCCGGAGATGTTGAACGGCGCGGTGTAGAGGACCACCACCGTCGACATCGCCATCCCCGCGAGGGGGTTGTCGGCCGGACTGTCGAACGCGCCGAGCGGGGTCGGCAACACCGGCATGGTGGGCAGCACCAGGACGTCGTGGTCCTCCCACCAGGCGGCCAGCTTGCGGGTCCAGGTCTGCAACTGGTCGAGGGCGTCCAGGTACTGGACCGCGGTCACGGACTGGCCGAGCTCGGCGAGCATCGCCGTCGCCGGCTCCACATCACCGTCGACCAGCGGCTCACCGACCAAGGTCTCCAGCCCGACCACCTCCTGGGCGGTCCAGGCCCCGAAGCAGGCCGTGAAGTGCCCGACCACCTCCTCGCTCTTCAGGCCGTCGGGGGTGGAGTCCTCGATCCGGTGCCCGAGACCTTCGAGCAGACCCAGCGTGGACTGCACCGCGGCCGCACACGCCGCCTCGGTGGGGACCTCGCCGCCGGGGTCGTCGACGAGCCAGCCGACGCGGAGGGCGCCGGGATCGGCGCCCACCTCCTCGACGTAGGGGCGGGCCGGGGGCGGCGCCTGGTAGGGATCGCCCGGCGCGGGGCCGCGGATGGCGTCGAGGGCCCCCGCCGTGTCGCGCACGGAACGGCTGACGACGTTGCGGGCGACCAGCCCCGCCCAGGCCTCGTTCTCCGGGGCGTTGGTGTGCCGGCCCCGGCTGGGCTTCAGGCCGACCAGGCCACAGGCACTGGCCGGGATGCGGATCGAGCCGCCCCCGTCCCCCGCGTGGGCCATCGGCACGAGCCCGGCCGCCACGGCGGCCGCGGACCCCCCGCTGGAGCCCCCCGGCGAGCGGGTCGGGTCCCACGGGTTGTGGGTGGCGCCCCGGGTGGCGGGCTCGGTCGTGGGCTGGAGCCCGAACTCGGGGCAGTTGGTCCGGCCCGTGATGACCAGGCCGGCGGCCTTGTAGCGGCGGATCAGCTCGGAATCGGCGGCCGGGGTGTAGCCGTGCTTCTGCAGGTAGCGGGTGCCGGCGTGGTACGGCTGGCCCGCCTCCTGGCTGTTGTCCAGGTCCTTGACCAGGAACGGCACGCCGCGGAACGGGCCGTCGGCCAGCTCACCGGCGGCCGCCGCCCGGGCCGCGTCGAACTGCCGGTGGATCACGGCGTTGAGCTGGGGGTCGACCGCCTCGATCCGGGCGATGGCGGCCTCGACCAGCTCGGTGGGTGACGCCTGGCCGGAGCGGACCAGATCGGCCTGCGCCGTGGCGTCGAGGCGGGCGAGGTCTGCGGGGGTTCCGGTCACGGCCCGAGACCGTACTCTTGGCGCATGACCGACCCGGGAGCCACGGACCGACCGGCGGAGCGACGCCGGATGCCCTGGCCGACGCTGGTGATCCTCGGCCTCGCGCTCTTCGGGGCCATCACCCTCGTCCAGTTCGTGATCGGCGCGGCCTTCACCTTGGCCAAGCTGCTGATCATCCTGGCCATCGTCGCCGCGCTCGTCGTCTTCTTCCGCGGCCCGCCAGAGAAATAGTCGAGGGGCGGTCAGGAGCGCCGCAGGCGCTCCGCCACCACCTCTTCGATGCAGGCCAGGGTGTCGAGGCGGGAGCGCTCGCCGCCGAAGCGTTCGGTGAGGGAGACGGCCTCCAGGCCATCAGGGAGGTCCTCGATGACCTCGCCGGCGACCACCAGGACCGGTACGTCGAGCTCCCGGGCCAGGGCGACGACCCCACCCACGACCTTGCCGTCGAAGGACTGCTCGTCGAGGTAGCCCTCCCCCGTGACGACCAGGTCACAGCCCTCCAGGCGCTCGTCCAGGTCCACGGTGTCGGCCACCAGGTCGAAGCCGGGCTCCAGGCGGGCCCCGAGGGACGCCAGGCCACCGGCCAGGCCACCGGCCGCGCCGGCGCCTTCCAGGTCGGTGACATCGACGCCGCGCTCCTCGAGGTAGATCTGGGCCAGCCGTTCGAGGCGGCGACGCAACAGCTCGACCTGGGCGGGGCTGGCCCCCTTCTGGGGCCCGAAGACCTCGGCGGCGTCCACGAACCGCAGGCGGACGTCACAGGCCACCCGGAGCTCGACCCCTCGGAGTCGCGGCGCCGGCTCCAGCGCCCGCAGCGCGCCGAGTCCACCGTCAGTCGTGGCCGAGCCGCCGACACCCACGATGACCTCCCGGGCGCCGCGCTCGACCGCCGCCGCGATCAGCTCGCCGGTGCCGTAGGTGGACGCGGCGACGGCGTCGTTGCCCTCCGGGCCCCCGACCACCTCGAGCCCCGACGCCTGCGCCATCTCGATGACCGCGGTCTGACCGTCGAGGCGCCAGGCGGCCTCGACGGGGTCGCCCAGGGGCCCGGTCACCACGGTGGCCTTGTTGGCCCCCCCGAGGGCGTCGAGGGTGCCCTCGCCGCCATCGGCCAGCGGGACCTCGTCGGCCTCGGCCCCGGCGGCGATCGCGGCCCGGGCGACGGCGGCCGCCACCTCGGGCGCGGTCGCGGTCCCACGGAACTTGTCGGGCGCGGCCAGGACTCGCACGCTCCTATGGTGCCCCGCATGGCCGACCGACCCTCGGCGGGTTCCTCCGGGCGCCCGCTCGTCATGGTCTCCAACCGGGGACCAGTGGCGTTCCGTCACGACGACGACGGCCGTCTGGTCGCCCGCCGCGGCGCCGGCGGGTTGGTGTCGGGGATCGGGCCCCTGATGGCGGGGTCCGATGCCGTGTGGGTCGCTGCCGCGATGTCGGTCGCCGACCGGGAGGCGGCGGGCGACGGCATCGCCGAGGTCGAGGGCTTCCGCTTCCGCGCCCTCGCCGTGGACCCGGACCGGTACCGGGCGTTCTACGACGTGATCGCCAACGCCGCGCTCTGGTTCGCCCACCACGGCCTCTATGACCGGGCCCGCCGTCCGGTCGTGGACCGCGCCTGGTGGGCGGCCTGGGACGACTACGTGGCCGTGAACCAGACCTTCGCCGCCGGGGTGGCCGAGGTGGCCCCCGAGGCCGCGTTGGTGCTCGTCCAGGACCTGCACCTCTGCCTCCTCGCCGGCCCCCTGGCCGAGCAGCGCCCGGACCTGGACCTCGTCCACTTCAGCCACACCCCCTTCGCCGGCCCCGATGACCTCCGCGTCGTGCCCGAGGGTCCCCGCACCGCTCTGCTGGCCGGCCTGGCGGCCCATCGGGCCTGCGGCTTCCACACCGAGCGTTGGCGAGCGGGCTTCGTGGACTCCTGCGCGGCCGACGGCATCGAGCCGCCGCCCACCTTCGTCGCCCCGTTGGGCCCCGACGTCGCCGACATCGCGGCGGTGGCCGAGGGCGCGGCGTGTGCCGCCGCGCTGTCCGACATCGCCGCCACGGTCGGCGACCGCCGCTTCCTGGTCCGGGTCGACCGCATCGAGCTCTCCAAGAACCTGGTGCGCGGCTTCCTGGCCTACGAGGACCTGCTCGAGCACCGTCCCGAATGGCGTGAGCAGGTGGTGTTCGGGGCCTACGTGTACCCGTCCCGCGAGGGCCTGCCCGAGTACCTCGCCTACCGCGTCGAGGTCGAGGGCATCATCGCCCGCATCAACGAGCGGTTCGCCACGCCGGGCTGGACCCCGGTCCTCTACGACGCGTCGGACGACTTCCCCCGCTCGGTGGCCGCGTTGCGCCGGGCCGACGTCGTCCTGGTCAACCCGGTGCGCGACGGCCTGAACCTGGTGGCCAAGGAGGCCGCCGTGGTCAACGAACGGGAGGGAGTGCTGGTCCTGTCCCCCGAGGCCGGGGCGTGGGACGAGCTGGCCGACGCCGTGGTCCCCTGTGACCCCTTCGACGTCGCCGGCACCAGCGATGCGCTGCACCAGGCGCTGACCCTGGACGGTGACGCCCGCCGGGCCCTGTCCGCCCGCTGGCGGGAGCGGGCCACCACCCGCACCCCGGCGGACTGGCTGGCCGACAACCTCGCCGCCGCCACGTAACACTGCTCCGCCTCCGGCTCCGCCGGCTACGCCGTTCGTGGAGCGTCCCCGGAGCTGCTGCGCTCCGCTCCGCAGCGTTTACACCGCGAGCAGGGACTCGCGCTGTTTACAGCAGGGATTCGAGGAGGCGAACCAGGCCGTCGGGGCCGGCCACGACGAGGTCGGCCCGCTCCAGGAGCGGCAACGGTGCCTCGGGGCTGTCGACCGCGATGCGGAGGGTGGCCACCCCGCGGTCGTCCAACTCATCCAGCGCGTCGAAGCCGGGCAGGTCACCCACGTCGTCGCCGGCGAAGGCCACCGCCTGCCGGTCCTTCACCAGGTCCAGCACCGCAGTGCCCTTGTCGACCTCGATCGGCGGGTGCAGCTCCCAGGACATCCGGGCGGGCCGGGCCACGAGGCCCGACCGGTGGGCCTCGTCCTGCGCGTAGGCCGCCGCTGCGGCCTCCTGGTCCGGGGCGCTGCGGTAGTGCAACGTCAGCGACAAGCCCTTGCGCTCGACCACGACCCCGGCCGGGGCCCGGACCTCGGCCAGACCGGCGACGTCGTCGACCACCTCCCGCCAGTTGCCGGCCTGAGGGTGGTCCCGACGCTCGCCGTCCACCATCAGCTCCAGGCCGTAGAGGCCGGCCAGCACCAGGCCGGTGGGCAGCAGCGGCAGGAGGAACTCCACGGGGCGGCCGGACACGACCGCGACCAGGCCGAAGTGGTCCCGGAGACGGGCCAACAGGTCGGGCACGTCGGTGTGGGGCACCGCGGCCGCGGCGTCCTCCACGATCGGCGAGAGCGTGCCGTCGAAGTCCAGGATCAGGGCGACGGTTCCGGGGTCGGCCCGGAAGGGCGTCAACGCCTCGTCGACGGCGGTCACCGGTGGGTCAGCACGACACGCCGACCGGCGGTCAGCCCGCGACGGTCGTGCCGGTGGCGCCGGTGGCCGTGGTGGCGAGACCGCCCGGGCTGCTGCCGAGGACGACGAGGACGGCGGCCAGGCCGAGGTCCTCGGGCGCGACCGGCAACGTCGCCGGCATCTCCAGGACCGACTCCGCCGGCAGGCCGAGGTCCGCGGCGACCTGCTGGGCCTGGGCCTCGAAGCTCTCGGGGGCGGTGATGTAGTACACGGTGTCCAGCGCGGTCTCGCTCGTGGGGACGTTGGTGTCCGTCGGCGGGCCCGGGTTGTAGCCCGCGGCCACCAGCATCTCGGTCACCGACCCGGCCGCACCGGACACGCCGCTGCCGTTGGCCACCACGACCGGGATGTCGGTCGGCACGAAGCCGTCGGTCACCGGCACCGTCTCGGTGGTGTCGGTGTCCCCGGTGGCCACGTTGCCGGTGTCGGCGTCGGCCGCGTCGGCGTTGATCGGCTCGGAGTCGTCGAGGCCGCTGGACAGCAGGATGAGGCCGATGACCACGGCCACCGCGATGAGGATGATCCCGCGAGGGGCGCCGTCGTTCATGGCTGGCTCACCGTCCCGTCTTCGCAGCGAGCCCGGCGGCGCCGGTCCCGGAGGCGGCGGAGGCGGCGCACGACCAACGGGTCGTAGGCCACGGCGTCGGGGTCATCCAGGAGGTCATTGAGGATCTGGTAGTAGCGGGTGGTCGAGAGGCCGAAGTGGGCACGGATCGCACGCTCCTTGGGTCCTGGCGTCTGCCACCAGGACCGCTCGAAGTCGAGGATAGACCGCTCCCGGTCTCCGAGGTCCATATGACCAGAGTCTGACCCGCGGGTCACCGCCGTCCGCGGATGGGGGCCAGAGGACGGTGGCCCCCCGAGCCCGAGGTGGGACTCGAACCCACGACCCCCGCTTTACAAGAGCGGTGCTCTGGCCAACTGAGCTACTCGGGCGGACCGTCGGAGGGTACTCAGGTGCCCAACAACAGGGCCACGGCGCCCGTGGTGGCGGTGAGGGTGAAAGCCAGGAGGACGTACTGGGTGATGAGCGCGGGGCGGGGGTCGAGGTCGCCGATGGCCCGGTCGTGGGCCACGAGGACGGCGCCCACTCCGCCCAGTGCGATGGCCACGGCCTGGATCCAGGCGATGGTCGTGATGCTGGCGAGGGTGAAGTCGATGGTCCCGTCGGCGGTGCCGAACAGGTCCCAGCCCTCGCCGTAGGGATCCGAGGCCAGGAACCAGAAGCCCTGGCCGTCCAGTACGAACAGCCCGACGTAGTGGGCCACCGTGTAGGCGGCGACGAGGGGCACCAGGACGGGTGCGAACCGCTGGGCCATCGTGTCGGGGTCACCCCCGACCAGGGACGAGGCGATCCGGGTCGTGCCCAGGTACACGAGGGCCACGATCCCCACCGCCCAAAGGAGGCCGAGGGTGTTGACCGCGGTGTAGCCCCAGCCGATCCGCTGGAGGGTGAGGTCGGACCAGAACCGGGTGCGGGTCAGGCCGTCGAACACCGCGGCGCCGAGCACCACGAACAGGAGCGGCAGCGTCCCGGGGCGCACGACCAGCCGACTCAGGCCACTGAGCGGCCACCGCGCGTGCAGACCGCCCTGCCCGTCGCGGTGGAGGGGGGCCATGGCCGCCAGGACCGAGAACCAGGCCGCGAAGCCCTCGCCCGTGCGGAGCCAGGCCCGGCCCCGTCGCGCCGCGATCGTCAGCACCACCACGCCGTAGGCCAGGGCGAGGCCGCCGAGGGTCCGCGGCACCGTCGGAGCGTGGTACGCCAGTTCCAGCCAGACGAAGCCGCCGACCGCGACCACTGCCGGCCAGTGGGTCGCCGCCGCATCGGTCGTGGCGGCCGCCGGCGGCCGGCGCCGGAGCCGAGACCACGCCGAGGACCCCACCAGGGCGAGGGTCTCGAACGGGCTGAGGACGCGCCAGAGGTCGCCGAACAGGATCGAGACGAACTGGAGGCCGACCCAGAAGGTGATGAGGACGCCGATCGGCGCGATGTTCGCCGCGGGGAAGACGCTGCCGAACAGGCCGGCGGTGACGATCACGACGTAGGCCACGACCCCGATGGTCCGCAACGCCACGGCGAGGACGCGGATCACCACGGTCCCCGGGACGGCCCGTCCGGCGGCGGCGGCCTCGAGGCGGGGGCGGCGCCAGAGCGTCCCGGCGGCGAAGAAGGCGATCACCACGACCGCAGCGATGGCCCAGGCGAACTGCCATCTCGGCAACGGGAGCCCGCTCAGCGCGCCCACGCCGTGGGCGGCGGCCGGGGAGGCCCCCGCGACGACCGCGGTGACCGCGGCCG
>JACDJB010003542.1_pt1 | contig 10224 bp, 4 predicted proteins | sample 7454121 | NCBI WGS metagenome assembly JACDJB01 (sample SAMN14253290, study PRJNA609438) | sludge metagenome | isolation source: sludge after 25d culture with pyrite | collected 2018-12-20 | reverse complement strand
TTCAAAGACTGTCTGGATGCCGGAGCTTTCACTTTTATGATGGCGCATAACGAATTAAACGGAGTTCCCTGTCATGGCAGTAAACACCTCATGACAGATGTGTTGCGGAAACAATGGAAGTTCAATGGCTTTGTGGTTAGCGATTGGATGGATGTCGAACGCATGCATGATTATCATCGAATTGTGCCGACAGTCAATGAGGCTTATCAGCTGAGCGTAGCTGCCGGCCTGGATATGCACATGCACGGACCGGGATTTGCGGAAAGCATCGTTGCTGCTGTGAAGACAAAGAAACTGAGTGTGAGGAGAATAGATCAGGCTGTAGCCAAAATTCTGGAAGCTAAATTTAAACTGGGTTTGTTTGAAAATCCATATATTAATGAAGATGAGGTTGCTGAAAAGATATTTACTCCTGAACATCAGCAAACTGCTCTGGAGATGGCTCGTAAAAGTATTGTGCTGCTGAAAAACGACAATCAATTGTTGCCACTGGATAAAAGCAAAAAACAGAAAATATTCGTTACAGGTCCCAATGCTGATAATCAGACTATTTTGGGAGACTGGGCTCTGCGCCAGCCGGAAGCAAACACGACTACGATTATCCAGGGATTAAGGAAAGTAGCCCCTGAAGCTGATTTTGAGTTTTATCCGTTCAACTGGAATCTCCGGAAAATGAAACCGGAGCAGGTTGAGGAAGCTAAAAAACAAGCTGAAAGATGAGATCTGGCCATCGTGGTTGTAGGCGAAAACTCGATGCGTTATTATTGGAACGATAAAACCTGTGGCGAAAACTCAGATCGTTATGACATTTCTCTGTATGGACTTCAGCAAGAGCTGGTGGAAGCCCTACATGCCACCGGTATTCCGGTTGTCGTGGTCTTGGTTAATGGTCGTCCATTATCAACCGAATGGATAGCCGATAATATCCCGGCAGTGATCGAGGCATGGGAGCCGGGTTCTCTGGGAGGTCGGGCTGTTGCCGAAATTATTTTCGGAGACGTCAATCCTGAAGGTAAACTGCCGATTACTATTCCGCGTCATGCCGGACAGATTCAAACTTATTACAACTATAAATTTACCAGTAAATGGTTTAAATATGCTACCGGGAAAAGTACTCCGTTATACGAGTTTGGCTATGGGTTGAGTTATACTACTTTTGATATAAGTCCGATACGACTATCAGCAACTGAAATGAAACTGAATGAAAGAATTAAGGCTTCCGTTGAGGTTACAAATACGGGAGATGTTGCGGGCAGTGAGGTTGTTCAGTTGTATGTCCGGGACTTATACAGTTCTGTGGTTCGGCCGGTAAAAGAACTGAAAGCTTATCAAAAGGTGTATTTAAAGCCGGGCGAGAAGAAAACCGTGACATTTGAAATAACCGAAAAAGAGTTAATGTTCTACAACATCAACATGCAGTATGTCGCAGAACCGGGAGATTTTCAGTTGATGATCGGAAATTCTTCAGGAGACAGAGACCTGCAGAAGGTTGTATTTAAACTACTGTGATATAAGAAAAAAAAAGTATATTTTTAGTGCGAAAATATCAAGTGACTAATTAACATATTATGAATAACACGAAAAACTTAAAAAGACGAACGATTGCAAGACTGTTGCTGATTGTTTTGTTGTTTGGCGTTGCAGGTATCTTACAGGCTCAGTCTACACAAAGAACATTACAGGGAGTCGTTGTCGATCAAAGCGGTGAGACATTGCCGGGTGTCAATGTCGTAAAAAAAGGAACAACCGTCGGGACTATAACTGATCTGGATGGGAAATTCTCGATGCCGGCAGCCCGAAACAATGAAGTGCTTGTATTAACTTACGTAGGCTACAAAACAGTTGAAATCGATGTGACCGCGGGAAGTCCTATCCGGATTACAATGCTGACTGATGACCAACAGCTGGAGGAAGTTGTGGTGGTAGGTTACGGAGCACAGAAAAAAGTGTCGGTAACAGCCTCTCTAAGTTCAATAAAAAGTGAAGAGTTGTTGCGTACGCCGGTTTCCAATGTCAGCAGTGCTTTGGCAGGTCGTTCGACCGGTCTGTTTGCAGTGCAGCGCTCGGGTGAGCCGGGAAAAGACAATGCCGACATTTACATTCGCGGGATCGCCACTTTTGCAGGAGGCGATGCAACTAAACCACTTGTGTTGGTGGATGGCGTGGAACGTGAAATGAACACGCTCGACCCGAACGAGATTGAAAGTGTGAATATCCTTAAAGATGCTTCTGCTACTGCTGTGTTCGGGGTGCGGGGCGCCAACGGGGTAATCATCATCAATACCAAAACCGGGTTGGAAGGGAAACCTAAAATTAATGTGACTTCCAATTTTGCTTTGCAAAACCCGATTCGCCTGCCAGAGTTGCTTGATGCACACGATTGGGCATACTGGCGGAATGTGGCTAATAAAAACGATTTCCCGAATGTGGCTGTCCCTTTTTCTGAACAGGATTTAGCATATTACAAGAACGGACAGGATCCTATCTTCCATCCGAACAATAACTGGTTCGACCTGATGTTAAAAGATTTTGTCCCACAACATCAGCATAATGTCAGCGTATCGGGTGGTACCAAACAGGCAAAATACTATATTTCATTGGGTTTATTGAGTCAGGACGGCGCTTTTAAAGATGGTGGCTTCTTTGGAGATTTTTCGGCCAATTCGAAATTCAATCGCTATAACATCCGTGCCAATACCGATTTTCAATGGACTAAGAATTTCTCGACTTCGGTTAAATTTGGGACGCAAATCAGAGATGCCAACTACGCTGGCGTAGATGCAACCAGCATCATGAATCAGGTTTTCATCAATAACCCGATATCATCTCCGGTTGTTGTTGACAATAAGCTGATTTGGAATGTGGCGAGCCTCGGCGCCTGGCAAAATGGTAACCCTCCATTGTTTCAGTTGCTTGATAATGGTTACAGTACCAATTTCTCAAGTAGTATGAATGTCGATGTCTCGGCTGTGCTGAAGCTGGACTTTATTACAAAGGGTCTGCTTGTACGCGGTAAAGTGGCTTATGATAATTATTACAACCAACAGGTTAAACGCCGCCGTCAGATTGAATTATATGATATCAAACAACCCGATCCGCTCGACCCTACAGCTTATGCGCTTGTAATCTCTCAGTATGCCGGAGTAATGTCCGTGCAAAGTGAGGTCTATAATAAAAACAGAAAATTTTATGCTGAAGGAGGCGCTGATTACAACCGCTCTTTTGGCAAGCACACGGTTTCAGGGTTGGTACTGTCGACAATTGAAAGATATTATAATGGTCAGAATGAATTGCCATACAATTACGTTGGTTTAGTAGGCCGTGTTACTTATAATTATGCCAATAAATATCTGGGAGAGTTCAACGTGGGATACAATGGCTCCGAGAACTTCGCAAGGGATAAGCAATTTGGCGTATTTCCTTCTGTTTCTGTTGGATATAATATCAGTGAAGAAGATTTCTTTCCGAAGAATGATTGGGTAAACTTCCTGAAAGTAAGGGCATCGGCCGGGTTGGTAGGAAATGATAAGATTCAGGGCAACCGTTTCTTGTTCAGACCAAGTTCTTTTGTAAGTACCGGTTCGGTTTATTACTTTGGTACAAGCAGTACGGCAGTTAACGGGTATCGCGAGAGTGTGCTCGGTAATCCCGGAGTAACCTGGGAAACTGCCTTGAAGGAAAATATTGGGGTTGATGCCCGGTTTGTAAAAAACAAAGTGCGTTTTGCGGTAGATGTATTCCGGGAACAACGTAAAGATATCCTATGGAATCTCAATGTCCCGATTACGTTCGGTCCGGCCTCTATCATTGCTCCATATAATATTGGTCAGGCTGAAAACAAAGGATTCGAACTGGAACTCGGGTTTAACGATGAAATTAAGGACATGGGGATTCGGTACTGGATAAATGCAAATTATTCGTTTGCGAGGAACAAGGTGATTTACATGGATGAAGTGCCTCAGCCCTTTGATAACCTGATAAGAACCGGACAACGGATTAATCAGCCTTTTGGACTGATAAGCGAAGGCTTCTACAATTATCAGTCGGAAATAGATGATCCGGAACGCCCTGTCTCTGTATGGGAGGGAGCTGGTTTGCGCCCGGGTGATATGCGTTACAAAGATGTAAACGACGATGGAATTATCGATGAAAATGACTTTTCGCCAATCGGCTATACCAATATCCCCGAAATTGTTTATGGTATTTCAGGAGGGCTGTCGTGGAAGGGACTTGATTTGTCGTTTCTGTTTCAGGGTGCCGGCCATGTTTCGACTTATATTTCGGGTGTAGGAGCCGTTCCCTTCAGAAATGGCAATGGTACTGCTTTTACCAATGTAGCTGAAAGCTGGACCATCGAAAGATATGAACAGGGACTTCCTATTACCTTGCCACGCTTAACGGCAGCTCCCAATGAAGCCAATCACAATTACCGCACGTCAGATTTCTGGCAACAGGATGCCAGTTATATCCGCCTGAAGAGTTTGGAAGTAGGCTATAATCTTGCTACACTGAAACAACTGAAGAACTCAGGATTGAGTTCCTTCAGGGTTTACCTGAGCGGACAGAATTTATTAACCTGGACACCCATGCGTTGGTATGATCCGGAAATCACTGCCAATTCAAATGGAGGAGTATATCCGATGACCAGAATCATGAGTATAGGTGTAAATATTCAGTATTAAAAATAACAACAGAGATATTATGAAACATAAATTAATAACAGGAATAACAGTCTTTGTAGTCACTTTGCTTTCAGGTGCATGTTCTGATTTTTTGGAGCAACCTGAGGGTTCACTGATTACAATTGATTCGGTATTTAATAATCCGGATAATGCCATGCAGGTACTGTTTCAGGTATATGGAACCTGTATTACCGATGGTTTCCCGACTGGAGCTAATGGAAACGGACTGACAGATGCAGCTTGTGGTAACGGACTGATGATGACCATTTGCGATGAGGGAGATCAGAAAAACACCTGGGCATGGTCGTATAAATATAAAGCTGGGACTTGGGGACCATCGAACCAAAATGAATTTGATTATGGAGCTAAAGTACAGGGGATGCGAAATGCCTGTATCTTTATTGAAAATGCTGAATTTGTACCTCATGTATCGACCGGTAAATATGTTTGGAACAATGATTTAAAGAATCAGACGATCGCAGAAGCAAAATACCTGTTGGCAACGATGCACTATGAGTCGATGATTCGCTTCGGTGGAATACCTATTATCAATTCCGTTCCCCGGGTTGAGTTTGTCGATGATGATGGAATAACCAAAGCCGTAGTAGTGCCGTTGGCTTACCGTCGTTCGTTGGAAGCTACCTATAAATTTATCGTACAATGTTGCGACGAAGCAATTCCACATCTTCCAGATACTTACCCCGATGGAGATATGGGACGTGTGAATAAAGGCGCTGCTTTGGCGCTTAAGGCAAATACCTTGCTCTGGATTGCCAGTCCGGCCTACAACACTACAACGCCGAAAGTGTCTTTTGGCGATGGCAGAGATTCTCTGTTATGCCTGGGTTATAACGATCCGGATTTGTGGAGACAGGCTGCTGATGCCAGTAAGGCTGTACTCGACTGGGCATCGGCCTATGGATACCAGTTGCTTGATGATGAAGGACTCGGAAAGTCGGATAGCTATAATTATGCTACCGGTCAGGCCAAAGATAGCCGGAACAAGGAAATCATCCTCATCAATCACTCTCAGCCCGGATATAAAGATGGTGATAATTTCAACTCTCAGTTGAGTCCTATTTATTGGACCTATGCCGGTCAAACACATAGTGTTCCGTTGAATTTTATTCGCTTCTTCCGGGATAAAAACGGAAATGACCTGGAGATTCCGGAAGAAGGCAGTTATCCCGAACTGAAAGCTTTGTTGCGCAATGCGGAGCCTCGTTTTCATGCCATTGTCTGGGCTCCCGGGTTCCAGTTCACCAAAACTACCGCCCTGGATGCCAACGGAGGAAGAGATACTGCGAAGATTATGTATCAATCGGCTAAGGGATCTACTTTTATCCAGTCTGGTCCCGGGAAGTTTGCCGGCGAAGCGAGGGGTTTTTATCTGAAAAAGTTCATCAATTTTGGGGGAATGCGGGCAAATGTTTTTTGGCCGGTTTACCGTTTGGCTGAATTCTATCTGAATTATGCTGAAGCGTTGAATGAGGTTAATCCGAATGATACAAAAATTGTCAGTGCGTTGAATGCCATTCGTATCAGAGGCGGATTACCCGAACTGAAACCGGGCAATGCTACCTACGATGCCTGCTTCGGAAATCAATCTAAAATGAGAGAGTACATCAAACGCGAAAGAGCAATTGAACTTTTTGCCGAAGAACATCGTCCGTTTGATTTACGCCGCTGGGGAGATGCCGAGGACTACATGCAGGGCGATTTTACAGCTCTTTACCTGTATCAAAACGGATCCGGTGTTTATCAGGCGCCTGCTTCGAGTTGGACAACTGCCAGGAGACTTGAAAACGATACTTATTTATCGTTCTATAAAACGGTATTTGAAACCCGTATCTGGGAAAACAAGATGTATTATTATCCGTTTCCTCAGGCAGAAGTTAATAAAGGATTCCTTGTTCAGAATCCCCAATGGTAAAATATCCTTTAAATAGCATAATCATGAATCAATCGAAAATAAAATTTATATTCAGCCTTTGTCTCCTGATTCCTTTGTCGCTTTATTCGCAATTGAAAAAAGAGTATCTGGTTGATACGCTCAAAACGGAAGTAAGGGTTTTCGGTGAAAGTGTACGTAAAGATCTTTCTACAGCTTCTGTATCTACAATTTCCGGTGGTGCTGTAAGAGGCATTAACACGCCCAATCTGGGGAATATGCTGGCTGGTCAGCTAACCGGGCTCAATGTGTCCCAAACGGGTAGCGCTCCGGGTTATCAGGACTGGCCCTGGCTTTTAATCAGGGGTAAGGCTTCTTTTTTAGGGAACGACGGAAATGATATCAAGGTGGTTGTCGATGGTTTTGAAACCAAATGGCACAACATCATCCCGGATGAAATTGAAAGTATTTCTGTATTGAAAGATGCAGCTGCTGTTGCTCAGTATGGAATTGATGGCGCCAATGGTGTGTTGTATATCAAAACCAAAAGGGGAACAAAGAGGAATAAAAACCAGATTACGTTTAATTCCAGATTGTCGTTGCAACAGCCTACAATCTTGCCTGAATATGTGCGCAATGGTGAATACGCCAATTTGTATAATCAGGCGATGATCAGCGACGGCAAAGATGTTGCAACGGGAATGTTCGGCAATGAGCATGTGGTGAATTATTATACTGATGGTTCCTATCCTTATCTTTTCGCTGATGTAGACTGGGTGAATGAGGTAACCAAACCACAAACCTTTGCTCACGATTATTCATTGTCGGTCAACGGTGGAACTAATGCGGTAGCCTATAACGTTGTGCTTGGGTTTTTAAACACGCAAGGTATTTACGGAGGAACGGATCCGAAACGCAATACCAGCACCAATTGGGATTTGAGAAGATATACGGTAAGAACCAATGTAGATGTGCAAATTGCTAAATTCCTACGTTCAGAGGTCTCACTCCGGGCTACTATTGACGATAAACAGCGTCCGAATACCGATGAAGCAACACTCTGGAAAAACATGGGCGTATTTATTCCTTTTTCCGTAAAAACAGAAACCAGTGTCTGGGCTGGTTCTCAGAATTATCCGGAAAATCCGGTAGCTTCGATTCAGGCCAAAGGTTATAACTCGGATAACGACAGGACGATTGATGCGAATGTTAAGTTTATCGGCGATCTAGGTGTGCTGGCCAAAGGGCTTGAAGCATTCGGTCAGGTTGTGTTCAGCAATAATTATTTTTCGTCTTATAACAAAACGAGGGATTATGCTTATGCTGAATATATCGCTACAGTTGATCCGTTTGGTTTTGTCGATTATTCTACCGTTGTGCGGGGAAATAATGACAATAATTTCAAAATTAATCAACCTTCAGGTGTGCAGTGGAACCGGTACAATCTGTTAGCCGGTCTTAACTACAACAATACTTTTGCTAATAAGCACCACATCCATGCTTCTGCTATGTATTTACAGGAATTATACCGGAGCGAGGGAAGTAATATGCCCTGGGCAAAGATGGGTGTTTCGGGGCGTTTTAATTACAATTACGATGGAAAATACATTGCCGAACTTGGTTATGCGGTGATGGGGACAGCCGAATATGCTCCCGGTAACCGTTTCGGATTTTTTCCTGCAGTCTCGGGAGCCTGGGTTCTCTCCAAAGAAGATTTCCTGAAAGATAATGAAACAATCGATTTTCTGAAACTAACCGGAAGTTATGGTATCAGCGGAAACGATAATATGGGTGGTGGAAGTCGTTTTACATTCAAACAATACTATATTGGTTCCGGTATTCCTTATTATCTGGGCAATGGCTTTACTAATACCATCTGGCCTAAAAAACAGGGAAGTGTGGCCAATCCGGAGATCACTTGGGAAAAATCGCATAAGTTTAACCTGGCTCTTGCCGGCAGACTCATGAAGCAACTGGACTTCAATGTGGAATATTTCAATGATTACCGTACGGACATTTTCGTCAATCCTTCGGGTTATATATCTGCCTTAGTCGGTGCCGAATATTACAATCAGAATGCCGGTATTGCCAGGAATCAGGGATTTGAAGCAGAACTGACCTATCACAATAAAACCGGTCAATTGGGTTATTTTGCTTCCGGTCGTTTCTCGTATGCGAAAAATGAAGTCATCGATATGAAAGAAACTCCAAAGCCGGAAGATTACCTTTATCTGAAAGGAAATCCCATTGATCAACCTATGGTGCTCGAAGCCATTGGTTTCTTCAGGGATGAACAGGATATACTGAATAGTCCTCTGCAAATGTTCGGGACGGTTATGCCGGGCGACGTGAAGTACAAAGACCAGAACGGAGATAATGTTGTTGATGATAACGACCGCAAAGCTTTTGGAAATCCAACCTATCCCCGTTTTTATTACGGATTTGATCTTGGAGTTGATTATAAGGGATTTGATCTGACAATTTTTGTGCAGGGAGTTGGTGGCAGAACCGTCTCTCTGTTGAGTTCCGGGTTTATGACGCCTTTTGTAAACGGCGGAGTTAAACCACATCCTGAACTGGCTGCCGGTTATTGGACGCCGGAAAGAGGTGATGACGCCCGTTTCCCCCGTCTGACAACCGAATCGAATAATAACAACTACCGCGCATCTACGCTTTGGCAAGTTGATGGTTCGTATGTCCGGATTAAGAATATCGAACTGGGTTATACTTTCAAAGAAACTTCCATCAAGGGTATTTCGGGATTGCGTTTATATGTTAATGTTGTAAATCCATACACATACAGCAGGTTAAGTCAGTATAACTTAGATCAGGAAACCAATTCTCCGTTTAAGTATCCTTTGATGAAGAGCGCCAATTGCGGACTTACACTTCAGTTTTAATCAAGCAAAAATAATCCATAACAAGTTATGAATATGAGATTTAAAAATATATTAATTGCCGGTGCACTTATCCTGACAAGTTGTTCGGATTTTCTTGACCAGCAAATCGATATGAATTATACCGAAGATAACTTCATAAAGTCCGGTTATAATTCCATTCGTGAATATGGGATGCAGTCCTATACTTTCCTGAGGGGTTTTACCAACTACGACGGCAATGCCATGCTGGCTGGTTCCTGTGATGAGGCCGATTTTACACGTCCGGCGCAGATGCAGTATTTCAACATGGGAGCCTGGGGAGAATTCAATAATCCCGACAATGTTTTTTCGCATTACTACAAAGGAATTCGCCATGTGAATCTTTTTCTTGAAAAAACAGTGAATTTTCAGGAATTACTTGTGAAAGATACCATTACTAACATGACTTCCTATATCAGCGATTGTGATGATATTTTCAGATTGCGTGCCGAGGCCCGTTTCCTGCGTGCCTATTTTTACATGGAATTAATCAAACGTTATGGCGGTGTCCCGATTGTAACAACAGTTTTACCTCCTTCAAATGAGGGGCTTCCTGCCCGGAACACATTTGATCAGTGTGTCGATTTTATTGTTAGTGAATGTGATACAGCCTATAAATATATGGCTGATTACTGGGTGAACTATGGTGTGCCGGCTAATGGGAAAATGGGAGATGGTCGGGGTGACAGTCCGGGCAGTACTGATATGTCGCGCCTGGGTCGTGCCGAGAAAG
>JACDJB010003541.1_pt1 | contig 10229 bp, 8 predicted proteins | sample 7454121 | NCBI WGS metagenome assembly JACDJB01 (sample SAMN14253290, study PRJNA609438) | sludge metagenome | isolation source: sludge after 25d culture with pyrite | collected 2018-12-20 | reverse complement strand
TGACGGAAACGTGCGCCGCCTCTCTGCCTCCGCACTGGGAAAGCTGGGCGATACCCGATCCGTTGACGCGCTGATTGCCCTGCTCTCCAGAGAGGAAAAACCCCAGGTTCGGCAATATGCCGTCAAAGCGCTCGGCCTGATTGGAGAGCCGGACGCCAGAGTGATATTGGAGCAAATCAGGGATGATGAAGGCGAAATGGACTATACCCGAAAGGCGGCCGAGGTTGCGCTCCGAAACATTCGGTAGGGCTGAATTTGAACCCCGCCCTACGCCGACAGCCCTCTTCATTCGTTATTCGTAATTCCTACGCCTTCTCCCCCAACGCCATCATCCGCTCCGGGTTTCGTCCTTCCACACCGGCAAATAGCGCCTGAACTCGCGGCAGGTCCGCCTCATAGCTCTCGCCCGGCCACACCATCGGCCCCACGCGCATTCGCTTGTTGGCGTAATCGAACAGCACCATTACCAATGGCACCCCCGCCCCCTTGGCGATGTAGTAAAATCCGCTGCGCCAGCCCTTCGTCGCGCTGTCGCGGTCCTTGCCCCGCGTCCCTTCGGGCATAATCGCCAGCAGGAATTGGTCGCGGCGCTCGAACTCGTCCACCATCTGCGACACAAAATCCCGCGATCGGTCGCGGTCGAGCGGAATGCCGCCGAACCAGCGCAGGAACCAGCCCACCGGCCCCACGAACGGCGTGTGCTTCATCACGAAATGCACATCCGCCCCCAGCGTTGCCATCGTCAGGGCCGTCATGAAAAAGTCCAGATTCGACGTGTGGGGCGCGCCGACGAAGACAAAACGGGGCAAGTCGGGCACTTCGCCCACGGCGCGCCAGCCGAACAGGCGCATCACCAGCCCCCAGAACCCGCGCGACAGCCGGTTGCCCCGCCGCGGGATGGTCGCCCCCAGCCGGGGCAGTGTGGTGGATTCAACTTCCACAGTGTCGGATACGATTGGCTCCATCCTCAATTATCTCCTCAACCATGCGAGTGGCCGGAAACGATCCGGCCCCTATTTATTAAACCCACAATCGGGCCAAAAGAAACGACCGCGCCCCGGATTACACCATTCCATCATCATTTCCTTCCCGTATGAATTGGAATATCATCGGATTCGGAAGACCTCGGAGGTTTTCCAAAACCTTTGAGGTCCTGTGAAAATGTCAACCCAATTCGTGCCCAAATGGGCCAAAGGCATCATCTGGTATCAAATCTTCCCCGAGCGCTTCTGCAACGGCGACCCGACCAACGACCCGACGGCCGCCGCTCTCGAAGGCTCCTGGCCCCACGACCATACCTCGCCCTGGGAGATTCATCCCTGGAGTTCGGACTGGTACGCCACCCAGCCCCATGAGCGGCAAAACGGCCGCGACATCTGGTTCAACATCCAGCGGCGGCGCTACGGCGGCGACCTGCAGGGAGTCATCGACAGCCTCGACTATCTCGTCGATCTCGGCATCGAAGCCATCTATCTAAACCCCGTTTTCGATTCACCCTCGTCGCACAAGTACGACGGAGCCACCTACCACCACATCGACCCCCACTTCGGCCCCGACCCCAACGGCGACCGTCGCCTCATCGCCGCCGAGAACCCGATCGACCCCACCACATGGCAATGGACGGCCGCCGATCGTCTGGCTCTGCGCCTCATCGACGAAGCTCACCGCCGTGGCCTGCGCATCATCTTCGATGGCGTCTGGAACCACATGGGAATCAACAGCTTCGCTTTCCGCGACGTCGTCGCCCGCCAACGCGAATCCGTCTACCGCGACTGGTTCAAAATCGACAGTTGGGATGACCCCGCCGCCGGCACTGCCTTTGCCTACACCGGCTGGTTCGGCGCGCAAGAGCTGCCGGAGCTGCTGCAGGACGACAACGGTCAGGTGGCCGGCCCACGCGACTACATCTATGCCGCCACCCGCCGCTGGATGGACCCCGACGGCGACGACGACCCGTCCGACGGCATCGACGGCTGGCGGCTCGACGTGGCCTTCTGCATCCGCCACCCGTTCTGGAAGGGCTGGCGGCGCCACGTCCGCAGCATCAACCCCGAGGCCTATCTTGTGGCTGAGGTTGTCCAGTCACCCGACGCGGAGAAACCCTACCTGGAAGGGGACGAATTCGACGCGACGATGAACTATAACTTTTTGTTTGCCGTCCACCAGTTCTTCATCGCCGATCGGCTGCGCATCACCACCAGTGAGTTCGATGACAAACTGCGCTATTTGCGCGAGGCCCACCCGGCGCAGGTGGCCCACGTCATGCAAAACCTGCTCGATTGCCACGACACTAGTCGCATCGCCTCGCAGATTGTCAACCGCGACCTGTGCGACATCAGTGACTGGAACACGTTCCACCGTAATACGAAACCGTCCGACAACGCGGCCTATGACACCCGCAAGCCCACGGCCGCCGAGCGGCGCATCCAGCGGCTGGTTGCCCTGTTCCAGATGACCTACATCGGCGCGCCGATGATCTACTACGGCGACGAGGCGGGCATGTGGGGCGGCAACGATCCCTGCTGCCGTAAGCCGATGGTCTGGCCCGACCTGGCCTACGACCCTGAAACCACCCTGCCCGACGGGACGCCCCGCCCGACGACCGACAGCGCCGCCTTCGACCACGAACTCCACGACTATTACCGGCGCATCATCGCCCTGCGCAAGGCGTCGCCTGCCCTGCGTCGCGGCAGCTACCTCACTCTGCATGCGGATAATGCCCACCGCGTCTTCGCCTTCGTTCGCGAGACGGAAGGGGACGCGGCCGTGTGCGTCTTCAATGCCGACGAGTTGCTGCATACGATAGAGTTGCCCGTGGGCGAGGGAGAATGGCGCGAGGTCTTCAATGACGCGCCGATGGAATCGGTTGATGGCGTCCTTCGCGTCTCCATCCCGCCCGTATCCGGCGTCGTCCTGCGCCGCGTGATGGCGGCGATGTAATGCAGGTCGGCAAGCCGGGACGATTGGCAACGCGCCGGCGAAGAACGCACGGGCAGGGGCAGGCCCCCGTGCCTGCCCCATGCCACCCTCTTCACATGCTCGCCCGGAGGACGGACACAAGGCCCGCCCCTACTGCGAATAGATCACCCCGCTATACGGCGCAAGGTTCACCTTCCCGTGCGCGGGCAGGCCGTCATACTCACCCGGCTCGGCCGCGACATCGCCGCTCACCTGTCCTTCGTAGTCGGGGCTATAGGCGGCCGCGTGGCTGTCGAATCGCAGCGACCATTGCCCAGCGGCCGGAAAGCCGATCACGTAGTCGGTTAGCGTCCGGTTGGCCATGTTCACCACGACAACCGTACTGTCGCCCGGCCCACCCTCGTACCAACGGTGAAAGGCCAGCACCTTGCCCTTCGGGTTCATGTGGTAAACATTAATGTGCCGGCCGGTCAGGCCGCGCGTCGTAGCGCGCAGGTTCCGCCGCAGGTGCATCAGATCGCGGTAGAGATAGACGATGCCCTGCTCTTCGTTGACGTTTTCCCAATCCAGCGGCTCGGTATCGGTGAACCATTTGCCCTCCAGGAACTCCTGACCCTGGAAGATCATGGGGATGCCCGGCGCGGTGAAGACCAGCACGGCCCCCAATGTGGAACGCTTTCTGGCAAACCAGTTCTGGCTGTTGCCCGGCCAGATTTCCTCAGGCACACGGGCCTTGCCATTGGCCACTTCGTCGTGGGATTCGGTGTAAACCACGCGCTTGAAGGGGTCGCCGTCATAGACATAGGTGAGCGCTCGTCTCACGGCATCCAGATCGCGGAAGGCGTCGTCGGCGGAGATGATGGCAGCCCGCACGGGATGGACGAAGTTGGCATCCCATTGCGCCCCAAACCCCGCGCCGCCCGCGCCGGTGTCCTTCACGATCCATTCGTTGTTCCGCAGGTCTTCAGCGATGGTCAGATTGTTCGGCTCCTGCTCGCGCACCTCCTCGTTGATCCACTGCATCAGGCTCCAGCCGTCGGGCAGGTCATTGGCCGGCTCGTTGTCGTTGCCATAGATATTGCGGATGTGGGCCGTCGCATCCCAGCGCAGGCCGTCGACCTTGTACTCGTGCAGCCACATGAGAGCATTGTCGCGCAGCATCTGGCGCACTTCGGGGCGACCGTAGTCGGGTCGGGTGTGGCCCCAGGGCGTCTCGTTGCGGCGGTCGTTATAGAAGTAGATACCGCCGCCGTCGCCCTCCCACCAGCCGTCGAAGCGCCACAGGTCGAGGTCGCCCGGCCCCAGGTGGTTGTAGACCACGTCGAGGATGACGGCGATGCCGTGGCCGTGGGCGGCCTTCACGAACTGCTTGAAGCCCAGCATCCCGCCGTAGTCCGTCTCCACAGCAAAGGGCAAGGCCGGGTTATAGCCCCACGATCGGCCGCCGGGGAACTCCATGGGCGGCATGATTTCCACGGCATTGACGCCCAACGCCCGCAGATAGGACAGCTTCCTGACCGCTCGCTGGAACGTGCCCACCCGGTCTTCGGATGTTGGGTTGAACGTGCCGATGTGCATCTCATAGATGATCAGCTCGTTCCACGGCGGGCACCGGAAGTCGGCGGCTTCGCCCCAATCGAAGTCGGGATCATGGATGAGGCTGTTGCCGACGGAGCTTGTCACCTGGCGCGAGTAGGGGTCAAGGCGGTGGAGCCGCTGCTCGCCGTTGACGACAATGTACTTGTATTCCTGGCCCGGTCTGGCCCCGGCCACGTCGGTTGACCAGTAGCCGTCGGCTTCGTGGACCAGCGGGCCGGCGTTCTCCCGCCAGTCGTTGAACTCGCCGATAACGTAAACCGCCCGGGCGTTGGGCGCCCAGACACGAAAGGTCGCGCCCCTTTCGTGGGCAATCGGCCCCATGCCGGCCTTCAGCGCCGGGCGCTTGCCGCGGTCGAAGGCCCTGAACCGCTCCTCGATAACCTTCTTCACGGTCGTGCCAAGCTGCTTGATCAAACTGATTCACCCCTTTCGGGCAGGTTTGGCACAGACATTCCTATCTGCGACCCATTACCCTTCCGCTTCCCAATACTCCGGGTCATAAGCGGGCAACTCACGGCGCATCGGCCGGTCGTGGCGTTCGCCCAGCGCGTATCCCGCCTGCATCAGCGTGTGGATCTGCGATGTCCCTTCGTAGATGACCGCGCTTTTGGTGTTGCGCAGGTGGCGTTCCACGTTGTACTCGTCGGAGTAGCCGTAGGCTCCGTGGATCTGCACCGCGTCGTCGGCCGCGCGCCGGGCGGCCTCGGTGCAATACCATTTGGCCGCGCTCGTCTCCCGCGTGTTGCGGATGCCCTTGTTCTTCAGCCAGCCCGCCTTCCATACCAGCAGTTGCCCCGCGTCGATGCTCTGCTGCATGTGGGCCAACATCTGCTGCACCAGCTGGTATTCGACGATGGGGCGGCCGAACGTTTGCCGCTGGCGACCGTAGGCAATCGACTCCTCCAGGCAGGCCTTGACGATGCCGACGGCCCCGGCGGCCACGCCGTAGCGGGCATTGTCGAGGGCGCTCATGGCAATCTTGAACCCTTCACCCTCCTCGCCCAGCCGATGGCTCGCCGGCACGCGCACGTCGGCCATGTTAATCCAGCCCGTGTTGCTGGCCCGCACGCCCATCTTGCCCTCGATGGTGCCGGTGGTCAACCCCGGCCAACCGCGCTCCAGGACAAAGGCGCTGAGGCCGCCCGCGCCCTTGTCGGGGTCTGTCTTGGCAAAGACGAGAAAGCGGTCGGCCACATCGGCCAGGGTGATCCACATCTTCTCGCCGTTCAATATATAGTCGCTGCCGTCGCGCCGGGCGCGGCTGCCCATGGCCGCCACGTCGGACCCGGCTCCCGGCTCCGTCAGGCCAAAGCAGGCGATATGCTCGCCCGTGGCCAGCGGCGGCAGGAAGTCGCGCCGCTGCTCGTCCGTCCCCCACTGGAAAACGGGCAGCGCGTGCAGCCCCAGGTGGACGGCGATCGTCTCGCGGATCGACGAGTCGGCAAACTCCAGCCCCTCGGATAGAATCGCCAGCGAGAGGTAGTCCATGCCCGCGCCGCCATAGCGGGCCGGCAGGCAGATGCCCAGGAAGCCCAGCGCGGCCATACGGGGCAGCAGCTCGTGGGGGAAGGTGTGGTTGCGGTCATGCTCCTTGATGACCGGCATGATCTCCTTGCGGGCGAAGTCGTAGACCGTCCGCTCGACCATTTTGTGTTGTTCGCTGAAAGAGAAGTCCATTGATATGCCTCTGATTGATAATATGGGTAGGGGCAGGCCTTGTGCCTGCCCTCCGCTCTCTTCCACATATGTACGGGCGGATATGATACTCGCCCCGTCCGGGAAGCGCACCTCTGTGTGCGCCACTTCAATGTGAGCCTCTACTGAAAAGCCTGCCCCACGGCCAACAGCGACGTACCCAGCGGCAGCACGCGGCCGCGCGCCAGCCAGGCTCGCTCCACAGCCAGCAGCCCCATGAACAGATCATTGACAACCGGCGTCGGCCGCAGCTCTCGCGTGGCCAATGCCTCGGCGCGTTTGCCGTCCGGCGCGTCTGCCGCGCCACGCCGCAGCGCCGCCAGCCGCCGCCCCAGCCACATGGGCACAAAGGCGCTCATCATATATTGGCTCATGAACTCGACGGTGAAGCCCGCCTCATCCAGCTTCCGGCGTAGCTCATCGGGGCGATAGCGGCGCTGGTGCTGCGAGGCCTCGTCGAAGTAGCTCCACAAGGTGGGATGCGCCGGGACGGTCAGCACCAGGTAGCCGCCCGGTTGCAGCATGGCTCGCAGGTCGCGCAATACCCGGCGGTCGTCGGGCAGGTGTTCCAGCACGTCGAAGAGGCCAATGATGCCGAACTGCGCCCGGAACGGGGGTCGATGCATATCCCCCTGTACCAGCGGCGCGGCCGTGCGGCGGCGGGCGAAGCTCAGTCCCTCGGCATACAGATCCATTCCGACGACGGTCGCCGCCGGGCAGGCTTCGCGCAGCACGCGCAATACGTTGCCCGTGCCGCAGCCGACTTCGAGTATCGGGGAATCGGGCGGCAGCGCGGGCAGCAGCCGCTCCACGACGTCGCGCACGATCCGGTTGCGCGAGCGAAACCAGAAATGCCTGTCCTCTGCATCGAATAGCGGCTGGAAGAAGGCCGGGTCATAGGTGGCGTTTGTCGTCATCGACGCACCGCCCTCTCCCGGTGCCCAAAGCCGTGGATGGCCTCAACCACGCGCATCTGGTCGTCCTCGGTCAGGTCATTAAAGAAGGGGAGTCGTAGCAGCCGGTCGCTGACGGATTCCGTCACCGGGCAATCGCCCGACCGCCCCCCGAACGACTCCCCCATGGCGGACAGGTGCAGGGGCAGGTAATGGAACACGCTCAGGATGCCGCGCGCCCTCAGGTGCGCGATAAGCCGCTGCCGCTCGTCGAGCGACGGCATGAGCAGGTAGTACATGTGGTAGGCCTGCCCGCAATGGTCCGGCACAAATGGCCGTTTCACCCCGCGCGCTGCCGCCCAATCGGCCAGGCAACCGTCATAGGTGCGCCAGATCCGCTCGCGCCGGGCCTGTATTTGCTCCCGCGCCTCCAGCTGCGCAAAGAGATAGGCGGCCAGAATATCGGACGGCAGGTAGCTGGAGCCGACATCGACCCAGGTGTACTTGTCCACCTGACCGCGAAAGAAGCGGCTGCGATTCGTGCCTTTCTCGCGGATGATCTCGGCCCGTTCCACGTACCGGGGATCGTTGATCAGCAACGCGCCCCCCTCGCCGCAGGTGAAGTTCTTCGTCTCGTGAAAACTCTGCGTCGCCAGATTGCCGAACGTACCCAGGTTACGCCCCTTGTATTGGCCGAACAGGCCGTGGGCGTTGTCCTCGACCACGGCGATCTCGTGGTGCGCGGCAATGGCCCCGATGGCGTCCATCTCGCACCCCACCCCGGCATAGTGCACCGGCACGACTGCCCGCGTGCGCGGGGTGATCAGGCTCTCCAGTTGCGTCTCGTCCAGGTTCAACGTGTCGGGTCGGACGTCGGCGAAGACAGGCGTGGCCCCACGCAGCACAAAGGCGTTAACCGTGGAGACAAACGTGAAGTCGGGGATGATCACCTCGTCGCCCGGCCGGATGTCCAGCAGCAAGGCAGCCATCTCCAGCGCGTGGGTGCACGAAGTCGTCAGCAACGCCTTGCGGACGCCGAGTTGCTCCTCCAGCAGTGCATGGCACCGCTTCGTGAACGGTCCGTCGCCCGAGGCGTGGCCGTTGGCGAACACCTGCGCGATGTAGACCGCTTCCGTCCCGATGAGGCACGGCCGGTTAAAGGGGATGGTGATCTGGCTACTCAATTCGGTTCGCCGCCGCCTGCGATCCGCCCCGGCGGCGAATCGAACCATTTATGCAACGTATAGTAAGCGTGACTCATGACAAAGCCCAAACCTGCCCAAACCTGCTGCGGCACGATGTTGGTGATCTGCGTGGAGGTGATCATTTCTTTGGCATTTTGCACCAGACACCAGCGCAGCGAGCCAATGAGCAGCGAGCGGTAGATGCCCCGGCCGCGGGCTGCCGGAGCCACACCATAGAGCAGACCATCGCCCGTGGTCGCCGACACCATCTTCATGACCGCGAAGCCGCCGATCGCACCGTCGACGTCGGCCACCAGTACTGCGTCGGCCGCCTCATGCGAGGCACACGAGCGGGCGGCCCAGTCGGCATACACCGCGTCGGCCGCGGCCGGGTCGAGGCGCGGGTCGGCGTGGTAATGGCCGAAGTACCCCCGAAAGGCGGCAGCGGCCGACGCACCCACATCGCCGGCTTCCTCCGGCCCGGCCGTGCGGATGGCCACGCCGGCCGCGTCGTCGGGGATGGGCGTCCCCGCAAGATCGCGCCGGTAGTAGACCAGCGTGTCGGTCAGGAAGAAGCCGTGGCGTTCCATCTCCTGCGCAACGGCGATTTCGCGTGTGGGACAGCGGGCAATGACCAATGCCACCTCCCGGTCGCGGCAAAAATCCAGCAAGGAGGTCACCTCGTCGGGACGGCTCAGGGTCGCCTTGGCCGTCCGCGCGCCGAACCGGTGCTCGTCGAGAGGCGACAGGCGCGGGGCAAATTCGTCCGTCATGGCGCTTGCCGCTCCTCCTCGGCCGTCGGGTTGATCGTGCCGCGGATGACGGCCGTCGGCCGCCCCATCGAACGAAAGTGCATCCGCGCCAGATATTCCCCGATGATCCCCAGCGCGAACAGTTGCGCGCCGGAGAAGATGGCGATGACGGACGCCAGAAAAGGGAAGCCGGGGACGCTGGAGCCAAAGAAAAGATAGCGGCCAAGCACGAGCAGCAACACCAGGAAGCCGAAGAGCGTGAAGCCGAAGCCGACCAGGCTGGCAACTTGCAGTGGCCAGGTGCTGAAGCCGGTCATCATGTTCAGCGCGTGGGTCGCCAGTTTGCGAAAGGTATAGTTGGATTGGCCGATCAGGCGTGGATCGTTGCGCACCCGAACCGCGCTGAAGCGCGTCGTACCCCACGTCAGCAGCACGTCGATGGAGACATACGGGCTGCGGTAGTCGAGAAAGGCTTCGCGCACACGGGTGCGAAAGGCGCGAAAGGCGCTCACGTCGCGGGCCGTCTGCGCCCCCATGGCCCCCTGAAGCGCCAGCTTGGTGATGGTCGATGCCGCGCCGCGCCAGAAGCCATGCTGTTGGCGTTCGGGCGTGCCGTAGACCACGTCGAAACCCTCGTCCAGCCGCCGCAACAGCTTCGGAATCTCCTCCGGCGGGTTCTGCAGGTCGTCGTCGAGCGTGACGATCGTGTCGTGGCCCGCCGCGCGAATACCCACCAGCAAGGCGTTGTGTTGGCCGTAGTTGCGCATCAGGTTGATCCCTCGCACCCAATCATGCGACCCGGCAAGGGCCTCGACGCGAGACCAGCTGTCATCCTTGCTGTCGTCGTTTACCAGGATGACTTCATAGGCGCGCGCCTCGGCCGAGAGGATCGGCGACAGACGCTCGATGAGTTGGGGCAACGTGTCGCGGCTGTTATAGACCGGAACGACGACCGAAATAGTCCTCTCATTTGACGCTTGGACGGCGCTCACTCATACACCCCGACAACCGGCATTCAATCCCCAACGCTAGACGACGACTACCGGCGGAATACCTTGCGTATCCGCCACCCGGCTGCCCTCGCCGCTGGAAGCGTAGAAGCTACGCAAGATATGGCTCAGTTCGGGAACGGGCACGGTCGCCAGGTTGTTCGTCTGATAGGGATCGATAGCCAGCAGGTATTGCTC
>JACDJB010003538.1_pt1 | contig 10232 bp, 15 predicted proteins | sample 7454121 | NCBI WGS metagenome assembly JACDJB01 (sample SAMN14253290, study PRJNA609438) | sludge metagenome | isolation source: sludge after 25d culture with pyrite | collected 2018-12-20 | reverse complement strand
GTCCGCAAAGATGGACGGGGCCACGCGGTGAATCTGGTCATCGGACAGCGGGTAATCGCTGCGCAGCGACGGCGAACGGGAAGCGAATCGGGATGCGAGTTGCATTTCATTTCTCCTGACAAAAAGGGTTTGCTGTTCAAACCGCACACCGGATTCCAAGATTCGGAGCCCAGCCTTTCGGCTGTTCGGTGCGGTCGGCACGAGGAACCCGGTTGGCCCTCCTGGCCCGGTTCTCACCGTCTTTCCTGAGTTCATCGCCCGCGACGGTCAGGAGCGCGCGGACGGGCGCCGTCAAGGAGGCAAGCGCAGGGTTGGTGCGGCCCGCAGGCGCAGCCGAGGACACGGCCCTGCGCGCCTTGACGGCACACGGCCGCGGGCTACAGTCGCGGACAAGGTGATGAAGTCAGGGGAGACGGCTGGACAAGGCAACGGCCCCTCAACACGCCGACCGCACGGCAAGCGAAGCGCGCAGGCCCGAAGCTGGAAGCCGGGCCGCAGGCGTCAGCCGAGCGGAGCGAGGGAACGATGGAAGCCCGAAGGGGCGAGACGCCGCAGGCGGCTCGATGCGCTACGCGCACGACAGCGCGACCGGCTATCTCCCAATGGCCGGGGACGCCCGGACTTCGGTGTTCGATATGCACCGCACCCTTGGGAGACAGCCCCCTTACCCCGAGCAGGGAGTCCATGCTGGCTATCCCAGCTCTTTGCCCAATGGCGCGGCGAAGACGCAAAAAGCTACAATTAAAACGTACTGACAGTCAAGATTCAGTCTGAATTGTGCGTACAATGCGAACCGGCGGCACGTGATCGTGCTGCTGCGGTTCAGAAGATTTGTTGTTCCCGACCCGAAAAGGCAAAGGCTCAGTGATCAGGGCTTCAGTTGATGAAGTCCGCTACGCAGACAGTAGGCGTGGCTTGTAACGCGGCACAGTTGGCTCAGCTTACTGTGACCAGCAGGACGATCGGAACTCTCAGAGTGCGAAGACCATACGGCTTCTTGCTCAGTGAGGGGGAAGGTTGAGTCAGCAGCGTGCAACTGTGGTGGGCTTGGTTGGTGTCGAGTTGGCTCCTTTACGGCGCTGCCTTGAAACGGGGGAAGCAGGGCAATGGTGCCTTGTGTAAAGGAGGTCCTAAATGGACAAGCAAATCTTGGAAAACCACATCAATAGCTTGAAGAAGGCTTGCGATGCATGCAGAAGCCAACTCGACACTGGTGCTATGAAGGAACTGGATCGTGAAGTCTCGAAGCTAGAACAGCTTTGTGACCAACTCCAGAGTGCAACGGATGCGGAAACGCTGAAGGTGCGCACCCTCCAGACCATCGCGGCATTCGTCAGTATCGCGACGAATATCCGAGACTGGCTGTGAGGCCGTCATGGGCACCCCAAGCCCATTCTTAGTTTTGTGAGATTCACATATGAACATCGGACAGGCTATTCAACTCGCTCGGTCCAAGCGCAAGCTCTCCCAAGCTGCGCTGGCGAAGCGGGCTGGTATCTCAGTGTCCTATCTCTCGCTGCTTGAGCGCGGCCGACGCGACCCGCCTTTGTCTACTCTGCAACGGATTGCCGCTGCGCTCGTTATGCCGGTAGAGATTCTTTTCTTCTTGGGCGCGGAAGAAGGGGAACTCGGACACTTGAATCGAGACCTTGCTGGTCAACTGGCAATCACCGCATTGGAGCTTCTGAATGGACCTCTACCTGATCAAACCGAGGTATCGGTCTAATCCCGTCAAGAGCATTGCTGCACTGGCTCGTGGCCTACGCTGGGATGCGCAATTACTGGTGGAACTGGCTGATCGAGCCAATGGCATGTGGCGCACCGTGAAGCCAAAGCCGGGATCTACCAGACAGACATTTGACGCGATGGGGCAGCTCAAAGAGATTCATCAGCGTTTAAAGCTCAATGTCTTCTCCAAGGTGGATTTTCCAGAATACTTGCAAGGTAGCTTGAAGGGACGTGACTATGTCACAAACGCATTTATTCACAAGGGCAAGCAGATACTGATCTGCGAAGACGTGAAGGGATTTTTTCCTTCTGTGAGCGCAGCCTTTGTTGAAGACGTGTGGTGTGGCTTCTTCAGATTCTCTCCTGACGTTGCCAAGCTTCTGACGAAGCTCACTACAAAGGATGGCTATCTTCCCCAAGGGGCCATTACGAGTTCATTTTTAGCGAATCTCGTGATGTGGCGGTACGAGCCCTGGCTACATGCAAAGTTCGCTCAGCGAGGCATCACCTATTCCCGTTATGTGGATGACATGGCAATGTCATCAGCGACACATTTGGATAAGGAAACTCAGACTTGGATCATTGCCAAAGTCTATGGAATGCTTGCTCAGCACGGCTTGAAAGCGAGCCGTAAGAAACATGAGGTTTTCTCGGCTTCGCAGCCGATGATCGCGACGAAGCTGACTGTGAACCGCAAGCCGTCATTGAGTCCCCAAAAACAGTCCAAAGTTCGGACGCAAGTTCGGCAATTGGAGATCGCCGCCACGAGTGGCGCGAGCACGGATGAACTCCAGGAGCTTGCGAACAAGGCTGCGCAACAGGTGGGTCAACTTGGGCGCTTTCACAAGACGCCAGCAGCAAAGCTCAAGAGTCGCATTGCAGTTGTTCGGGGCAATTTGCCGCCAGAGGCTTTGTCCCTCACAACGGCATCTGCGAACGTCAGGCTTGACCCAGATCATCTCGTCACGAATGCCCTGCCCTAGGAATAGCAGGGGGTTGCAGCGCGAATTTTTCGCAGTGGTCGCAATAGAGGAAATGCGCTGCCCCAGCAAGACGCCGCGCGGAAACACATGCAGCCGATCAGTTCAACGAGCTGAGCCAAAGGCGTCAGCGATGGAAGCCCGTAATACGAGAATCGGCGGGCGCTCCCCCGCAGGGAATCAAGCCGCGTGCGCGGACGGCGGCGCGGCCAGCGGCTGCACCGCCAAGCGCAAGCCCATTGCCTTGAGAATGGCTGACAGGCTGCTGAGTGCAGGATTGCCTTTGGGCGACAGTGTGCGGTAAAGCTGAGTCGGATTCAGGTGCGCCTGCTCTGCCACCGCCTGCACGCCGCCTACGGCCTGCGCGAGTTGGCGTAGCACGGTCATCAGCTCGGCCTGGTCGCCATCGGCCAGGATGTCATTGATGACTTCGAGCGCGAGCGCCGGATCGTCGCGGAACAGTTCGGCCATCGCTTCGTCATGGGGTCTGCTTCTCATTCGTCGCCTCTCCGTTGCCAGTCCTGCCAATACGCCACCGCCCGGGCTATGTCCGCATCCTGCGTGCGCTTATCGCCGCCGCACAACAGCAGTACCAACTGCTGGCCTGCCAGGCCGTAATACACCCGGTAGCCCGGCCCGGCGTCGATGCGCAGTTCCCACACGCCATCGCGGCAAAACTTGTGATCGCCGAAGTTGCCTCGCTCGACGCGGGTCACGCGCCGGATGATCGCCACCTTGGCCTGCGCATCGCGCAAGCGCCGCAGCCAATCGTCGTAGACATCCTTCTGCTCGTCGGTTGTCAGGTAGTGCTCGATGCGGTACATGGTATTTTCGTTTACTGACGAAATCAAGTCAAGGGACAAAGGAACCGCGAGGCGGGATGCCCAACCTATCGCAACAGTATGGCGACAGGCCGGACACCCGCAGCTCACGCAATGACCGTTTCCGGCGCCTTCGTTGGCGGCGATCCGGCTCGCTTCGTGCCGGGCGGCACAGCGCGCGTTGGACTCTTGCGATGGCGATACGGGCGATAGTTGCCCTGGCTTGTACGGGTTTTTTCGCCATCTGCGACCGCCAGAACTGAAGCGGGCGCCGCCGAGGTCAGCGCAGCCTGGGTCTGGCCGTCGATGGCGCCCCGACGCAGGGTGGCCACCTTCTCGGCAGCGGCCCGCACCGGGTCATCCTCTGCATGGACATACGCCATGAACTGCGTGACGGTCTTGTGCGCCGTCAGCGCCATGCCGACCTTGATGGGAATACCGGAGTTGGCAATGTCGGTCGCCGCGCGATGGCGGATGCCGTGCGTACCGACATGCGCTACCTCTGCGCGACCCAGGATGCGCTTCCAGCCGTTGTAGTACGTGCTGTCGGGCAATGGCTTTTGGGCATCGAAGATGGCCGGGCACACGTAAGGCGAGTCGTCGATGCGAGGCGCATTGCGCAGCAACTGGTACGCCGCCTCGCTCATCGGCTTGGACATATCGCCCGTCTTGCTGTCTGGCCAGACGACTCGGCGGTTCTCGAAATCGACCCAAGCCCATTCGAGAGTGCGGATTTCGGTCATCCGCGCGGAAAACTCGAATTGCAGGCGAACCGCCAGGGTCACGGTCGGATGCTCCAGCCCTAGGGCATCCGCACGGTCGAGGTAAGCATAGAGTCGCCCCAGTTCTTCGTTGTTGATGTACCGTGTCTCGCCGTCCTCTCTGTACTTTGGAACGTGACGGCACGGATTGGAGCCGTCAGGCCGGTAGCCCCACACCTCGGCCATGTTGAACATCTTGCGCAGACAAGCCAGAACCCGATTGGCCGTGACGCCGATCTTCGCCTTGTCCTTCATCAGCGTAGTGATGTGCGCCCGCGTTACATCCGGCACCTTGAGCTTGCCCAGAGCGGGCAGGATGTGGCGGTCGATGTAGCCCTGGTAGGAATCGACCGTCCTGGGCTTGTTGCGCGGCTTGGAGTATTCCTCGATGAATTGCCAGCACAACTCCCTGACCGTGGGGGCCATGCGCGCGGCCAGCTTGGCGGCGCTGGGGTCGTTGCCCTTGCGCACGTCGGCCAGCCAGTCCTGGGCGATCGACCGTGCCTGCTCGACGGTCAACTCGCCGAACTGGCCGATCTTCGGCTTGCGGCGCTCGCCCCAATTCGTGCGGTACTGGAGCATGAACACCTTGCGACCGTGAGCCGTGACTTTACAAAGGAAGCCGGGGACAGATGTGTCCCGTAGTTCATAGTCCTTGCCGGTGATTTCGGCAGCCTCGACAGTGGATTTGGTGAGTTTGATCTTAGCCATGACACCTCCTAGTTCAGGATCAAACGCAGGAACCAGCCAGGAGCCACGGCATCGGAATGTCTGCTGCAATCGGTCTGGTCTAGGCGTAAGGCTAAACGGGACTAGCCTCTTGGAAAACCAAGCGCAGCAAGGCTCTGCGGGTTCCAGCGTAGTCTCATGCTAGTCTCGGGATTCAATCTCAAAATCCGATCCCGAAAGGGGTGCCGGTTCGATTCCGGCTCCGGGCACCAATGGCTTGTTCCAGACAGGTTCGAGTCTGAAGATCTGCGGCCTCTCGCCCAGCGCCAAAGAGCAGATGCTGAATGACGGCGATGGCCTCTACCTACGCGTGCGCGCATCCAGCAAAAGTTGGCTCTACCGCTACAAATCCGGTGAGAAGCAAATCAAGATCGGCCTGGGCGCCTACCCGACGATCACCCTCGCAATGGCACGTGAACTCACCAGAGAGGCGAACGCGCTGCGCGCTCAAGGCATCGACCCGCAGGACGCCCGACGTGAGCAGCAAGAGCAAGCCAAGATCGCCAAGATGAATACTTTCGAGCTGATGGCGCGCGCTTGGCTCGAAAGTGCCAGCAAGGATCGCGTCTGGTCTGCCGGCTACAAAAGCAAGGTCACTCGCCACCTGGAGATTCACGTATTTCCCTGGGTAGGTGATAAAGCAATGGAGACCATCAGGCCCCCGGAAATCGTTCGATGCCTGCATCGCATCAAGGATCGTGGCAACCTGGAAACGGCGCAGCGTGTCCGCGAGGCCGTCCAGCATGTCTATCAGTACGCTGTGGATACCGGCGCACTGGAACCAGCCCAGAACTTCGTCAACTCGATGATAAAAATATGACAATCCCCAGCCCCTACCATCCTTCCATTGCAACCGGCGCGCTGCGATTGACGTGTCTGAAGCAGGTCGTCCAACTTACGGACGAAGCGGAACCCGTTATGAGGCGCACGGCATCCGGTCACCGCGCCGCGACACCCGCATTTTGCGATAGATTCCATCCACTACGCATTCTCGCTCCTGTCCGCGCAAGGTCCGACTCAACGCAGACGAGAAATCTTCTTGCGTGAAATTTGATGTATATCTATATATAAATAATTATAGTGATCTATTTTTATAGATCAAATAATATTTGACAATGCCAAATTCCGATATATTATTATTCATCATACTAATGAAATGATGTTTAATCGCATATCAAACTATGAGCTATGATCTTGAATACTTCGCCGAGCGCTTGCGAGAAGCTCGAGCTGCCAAGCACCTCAGTCAGCGCGAATTGAGCAAGCTGGCCGGTGTGCCGCAATCGCATATCTCCCGAATCGAAGGCAACCAGGTGGACTTGCGACTTTCCAGCTTGATCGCCATCGCCAACGCGCTGGATCTGGAGGTGGCACTGGTGCCCCGCCAAGCCATGCCAGCGGTGCAGTCCATGGCGCGCCAAGCCGTCATCGCCAGTCGCTCACCGGCCAGCCTGGAAGAAATACGGCAACTAGGTGATACCCTTCGTGACTTACAAGTCAAGCTACCCGCCCGGCCCGAATTGGATGCGATACGCAAAGCCTATGCAGCGCTCAAGCCCTTGAATCTCGATCACAGCGCACTGGCGCGTATCCGCGAAATCAACCAAGGCCTGCAAGCAACCACCGACCGTTGGGGGTCGATTGCCAACGCCGCAAAAAGAATCACCGCGCTGCGCAATCAGATTGTGCATGCGCCGGCGCAGCAGGAATCCCCCTCGGCAGCCAGACCCGCCTACTCCTTGAATGACGAGGACGATCAATAATGGCAGGTGTTTCCACCTTGATCGTCCGGCTCTACGACGAGCCCATCGGCACGCTCACCCATGTCGGCGACGAGCGCACCTTGTTTGCGTTCAACGAAACCTATATCCCTGATCCGGCCAGGCCGATGCTGAGCCTGAGCTTCAAGGATGTGTTCGGTCAGCTGCGGACCGATTTCAGCCCGACTCGCATGAAGCTCCTGCCCTTTTTTTCCAATCTGCTACCGGAGGGGCATCTGCGGCAGTATCTGGCCGACATGGCGAGCGTACAGCCGGAGCGTGAATTCTTCTTATTGTGGGCACTTGGCCAAGATTTGCCTGGCGCTATCACAGTGACCAACGAAGATGATCAAGCATGGCCGAATGATTCCAGTACGGCTCAGGCCAATGACGCTTCATCAGCCGCGGTTGAACATGCCTTGCGGTTCTCACTGGCCGGCGTGCAGTTGAAGTTCTCCGCAATCATGAACGCCTCGGGTGGCCTGACCATCCCCACCCGAGGCATCGGCGGACATTGGATCGTCAAACTGCCCTCCAGGGATTTCAGGCAAGTGCCGGAAAACGAATTCTCCATGATGTCGCTGGCCAAGATGGTAGGCATCGACGTTCCCGCTATCGATCTGGTCGATGTCTCCTCCATCGGCAACCTGCCTGAAGGCATCAATCACTTGGGCAGCAAGGCATTCATCATCGAACGCTTTGACCGCACGGACGATGGCCAACGTATCCACATCGAAGACTTTGCTCAGGTGTTCGGTGTGTATCCGCACGCCAAATACGACAAAGCCAGCTACCGAAATCTAGCCAGAGTCATTGCAGCCGAAGCCGGTGACGATGACATAGCCGAATTCATCCGACGAGCCACATTCAATGTACTCATTGGTAATGGCGACATGCACTTGAAAAACTGGTCGCTCATCTACCGTGACCGACAGCATGCCGAGCTATCACCTGCGTACGACTTCGTCTCGACCATCTCCTACATCCCGGACGATAAATCGGCGCTGAGCTTCAGCCGCAGCAAGGCGTTCTCAGACTACACCGTAGACGAACTGGAACACTTGGCCGCCAAAGCGGCGCTGCCGCGCAAGCTGGTTCTGGACACCGCCGAAGAAACGGTTGCCCTTTTCATGCAGCGCTGGGCCAGCGAAAAAAATCATCTCCCCATGGATCAAGACGTCAGCTCCGCCATCGACAAGCACCTTCAAGCCTTGCCCATCACGGCCGCTTAAGTAATCGAATGCTGCGGCATGTAGCGGTTCTGCAATTGCCATTCCTCGTTCTGCTCCATGAGCACGGCGCCGATCAGGCGCCGGATGCTCGCCTCGTTGGGGAAGATTCCCACGACATTGGCCCGACGCTTGACCTCCTTGTTCAGCCGCTCCAGCGTGCTCGTCGAGTGCAGCTTCACGCGGTGCGCAGCCGGGAAGGTGAAATAGGCCAGTACGTCGTCCTCGGCCTCATCCATGAGCCTGGCAGCCCGCACGAAACGCCCGCGCAGCTGATCGGCGACTTCGCGCCCGAGAGGCCGCGCTGGCGCAAGCCGCGCAGGAATTCCAGCCAGAACTCGCGGGCCTCGGATTCGCCGATGCCCACCCCCAGAATCTCGCGCCGACCTTCCTGGTTCACGCCGCAGGCGATTATCGTCGCCACCGACACCACGCGTCCGCCACGACGCGTCTTCAGGTGCGTTGCAACCAGCCACAGGTACGGCCACTCGCCTGCTCAGACAGGCGCCGAGGTTCCAGAAACGATGGGAAGCAGGTCCCCGTGCGGACCTTGGGCACCTGCAGGTTCAGCGTGCCCAGGCGGCTGTTGAGGATACGCTCACGGTAACCGTTCCAGTACGTCTGGCGCTCGTCGCTGCGTTCGTGGCGCCCGGCGCCGATCTGGTTGCTGACCTCGTAGTTCATGAGCTCCGAGAGGACCGCCTCCACTAGAGAACACAGAAAATCTGCGCCGCCCTGTTGCTTTAGCTGCCCAATAAATGCGATGCTGTCGTTGGCCCGCTGCTTCCAGCGGACTGCCACCTGGATTTACACCACTTCCCTGAACTCTATCAGCTTGAGGCGGGCAAGATGTCTAAGCTTGCGGGAAATATCCTCTGTTTCAAGCGTGCGTAGCCTATGCCTACTTGGCGTTCAACAATAGCCTGAAACATCCCAGAAATGGTATATTGACATGAAGCTTTCCTGCATGAGGCCGCTCTTCTGGCTTGGCAGCAGCAAGAATGACCTGTTGGCTCTGCCGGCGGCCGTACGAAAGTTTTTCGGCCATGCGCTCGACACCGCCCAGCGCGGCGAACAGCACGAAGCGGCGAAAGTGCTAAAGGGCTTTGGCAGTGCTGGCGTACTGGAAATTGTCGATTCGCCAGCGTTTGAAGGCGGCTGTAATCGTTGTGCAGGAGTTGAAAAATGAGTAAACGCATCGTTGAAGGAATTGAGGTTGAAGCCAGTTCGGGCAACGTGTTTGCCGACCTGGGCCTACCTGATGCCGACAAACTCCAGATCAAATCAGGGCTGACCGTCGAGATTGCCAAAGCCATTTGTGAACGAGGACTCACCCAGGCCGAAGCCGCACAACGTATGGGCCTTACCCAGCCCAAGGTGTCGAGTCTGTTGCGCGGAGAGTTCTCAAACTTCTCCGAACGCAAGCTGATGGACTGTCTGAACCGCCTGGGCTACGACATTGAAATTCGTGTGCGGAAAACACCAGAACCGGTCGGCCACCTGGTGTTGACCCATGCCTGAATGGCGCAATACGTTCGCCATGCGGTAAAAAACGGGTTCATGCTGGCCAGTTGCAGCGGTATCCGGCCTCGCGATGCGGCGGCGATCAGCGCCTCGATCCGGTTGATCAACGCAAACAAAGTGCCCCAGGTGGTTGACTCCGAACTGGCGCTTAAAACCCTCGACCATTCGCCAGCCCAATGCCCGACGACACGCTTGTTATGAGAAATCGCGTCGCCGCAAGGTCAGGCGTTGAGAAACATTCAAATGCCGGCGCCACCGGCGACGTCCAGCACGCCGCCGGTGATGTAGCCCGCGCTCGGTCCAGCCAGGAAGCACACCAGAGCCGATACTTCCTCGAGCGTCGCAATGCGGCGAATGGCGTGCAGGTCGAGAAGCGCGTCGGGAGGGGCGGTGTTGCCGAAGACGGTCGTCATCATGTCGGGGGGCATGATGCCGGGCTGGACCACGTTGACCGTGATGTTGCGCCCGCCCAGGTCGCGGGCGACACCCCGCGCATAACCGTTGATCGCGGCCTTGCTCCCTGCATAGTCCGCGACGCCGGGAAACAGCGCCTGCGTACATAGCGCGGACGGCGTAGCCGTGCTATGCTTTCAGCACTGCTTAAAAACACAGCAGTCTACGGCGGGGCTCGCCGAAAGTAACGCTTGTGGAGATACGAGTAGCGCAGTCAGGCGCTCGGCCCAAGAACCCACCGAGGTAC
>JACDJB010003536.1_pt1 | contig 10236 bp, 8 predicted proteins | sample 7454121 | NCBI WGS metagenome assembly JACDJB01 (sample SAMN14253290, study PRJNA609438) | sludge metagenome | isolation source: sludge after 25d culture with pyrite | collected 2018-12-20 | reverse complement strand
CAAACCGGCAGATAAAATGGCGGAATATTCGTATCAAAACTGAAAATCTGGAGCCTTCTCCAAATGAAGGCGTTTATGTGGTGAATATGCTGCCCAACAATTTGAGTGAAGTTGAAAAAGAAGAGGGTTATCAGCTTCTTTTTGATGGGAAAGCAACCGAAAATTTCAAAAGTGTGAATGGTGATGAATTCCCGTCGAAAGGCTGGATTGTGCAGGATGGCTCTTTGATTGTTCAGGCAAGCGGAGGCGATCCGGAGAAAAAAGGGGGAAGTATCATCACCCGGCAGGAGTTTGGTCCTTTTGAATTGAAGTTCGATTTTATGTTCACGGAAGGAGCCAACAGCGGTATTAAATACGGATTGGGCAACAATGGTCCTTCGGTAGGTCTGGAGTATCAGATTTTAGATGATCACAAACACCCCGATGCCAAAAACGGAATTGACGGAAATCGTACGCTTGCTTCACTTTATGATTTGATTCCTGCTAATAAGGAGGCGCGTTTTGTCAACGGGCAGGGAAAATGGAACCGCGGCAGAATCGTTCTCTATCCCGACAATCGGGTGGAGCACTGGCTCAACGGACGAAAAGTGGTGGAATTTACGCGCGGAAGTGAAGAGTTTAATGAATTAGTCGCAAAAAGTAAATTTGCTGACAAGGAGGGTTTTGGTATGGCAGAAACGGGACCAATTCATATTCAGGATCATAATGACGAAGTGCATTTCAGAAGTATAAAAATTAAAGAATTACAGTAATGAGCAGCAGAAGAAGTTTTTTAAAGAATGTAACCGCAGGCGCAGCCGGTATTGCGGTAGGCGGGACGGCAATGGGAATGTCCGCCAAAAGCTATAAACGGATTATTGGCGCAAACGACAGGTTGTTTGTTGCCATTGCCGGATTGGGGCGAAGAGTCGGAGGTTTTTATGAACCAATTGCAAAAAAAGAGTCCAATGCGGAATTAGTCTATTTGTGTGATGTGATGGAGAAGCAGCGCGACAGGGCGATGCAGAATTTCTCCAAACGCGTTGATTACAAGCCAAAGCCGGAAAATGATATCCGAAAGGTGATTGATGACTCCAAAGTGGATGTGTTAATCAATGCCACTCCTGACCACTGGCATACGCCCGGTTCGATTATGGCAATGCAGGGCGGCAAGCATGTTTATGTTGAAAAACCGTGCAGTCACAATATGTTTGAAAATGAGCTGCTTGTGGAAGCTGCCCAAAAGCTGAATAAGGTGGTGCAGATGGGAAATCAGCAACGCTCTTCAGGACACACAATTGAAATTATTAAAGAAATTCACAACGGAGTGATTGGCACACCCTATAAAGGATTAGCAATTTACACCAACAGCCGGGGCGAGGTTCCGCTGCAAAAGAAAGTTCCCGTTCCGGCAGGACTTGACTGGGAACTTTTCCAGGGACCGGCACCACGCCGCGATTACACCGAGGAAACCTGGGATTATAACTGGCACTGGTACGGCTGGGATTACGGAACAGCAGAAGCCGGAAACAATGCAACGCACGAATTGGATATTGCCCGCTGGGCGTTAGGCGTTGACCTGCCGCTCAGGGTTGATGTGGAAGCAGACAAACGACATTTTATCAACGATGGCTGGGAAATGTATGATACCATGGAGGTAACTTTCCGGTTCAGCGACAATAAAATCATTCAGTGGGATGGCAAAAGCCGGAACGGTTATGACACTTACGGCTATGACCGCGGAACCATAATTTATGGCAGTGAAGGTTCTGTTTTTGTGGACAGGAACAAATTTGTGCTGTTTGACCGCAAGGGGAAAGTGATTAAAGACAATAAATCTGCATCAACCGAAGCGGGAACCGCATTAGGCGGCGGCGGTGACATGACTACGGCGCATGTAATGAACTTTTTTGATGCCGTCCGGGGGAAGGCAAAACTTACGGCACCCATTGACGATGCTGCAATCAGCATGGCAATGGTGCACTATTCCAATATTGCTTACCGTGTGGGAAAAGGGTTCGATATTGATGACAAAACCGGGCGGATGTTTGACCGTGATGCCATGAGGTTGTGGGGACGCGAGTATGCACCGGGCTGGAAGCCAAAAATATAGAAGTAATCATTCAAAATATAAAATTTAGTAACATGAAACATTTAGTTTATCTATTGCCGGTTGCAGCGCTCTTTTTTAGTTGCTCCGTTTCAGCTCCAAAAGTTGAATTCAAACACGATGCACAGGCTAAAAAAGTTGAAGTCTGGTTTGGCGACAGTTTTTTTACGTCTTATATCTACCCCGATGATATTGAAAAACAGGTTTTATATCCGATTACAACCGCATCGGGAAAAGAGATTACCCGCGGCTATCCGATTAATCCCAAGCCTTTTGAGCGGACAGACCATCCACATCATGTGGGACTATGGTTCAATTTTGGCGATGTGAACGGGCTTGATTTCTGGAATAACTCGTTTGCAATCAAGCCGGAAGACAAGCCTAAATACGGCTCAATAAAGTTTAAGGAAATTGTGGAAACAAATCCCCAGACCGGAACACTGGTTACTGCTTCTGATTGGGTTGATTACAGCAACAACGTGCTTCTAAGCGAAAAGACAACTTTTGTTTTCAGCGAAGAGGGCAGTATGAGAACGATTGACCGCACTTCAGAACTGACGGCTCGGCAGGAAGTAATTTTCACCGAGAATAAGGAAGGGTTGCTTGGCTTGAGAATTGACCGCTCTTTTGAAGAACCCGCAACCAGACCCGGCAGATTTTTGGATGCCGAAGGAAATGTTACGGAAGTTCCGGTTTTAAATAATGAAGGCGTAAACGGAGTTTACCGGAATGCCGAAGGAATCACCGGCGGTGATGTGTGGGCAAAGCGGAGCGCGTGGGTTGCGCTGAGAGCAGATAAAGAGAATGAAATTATCACGATAGTGATGATGGATCACCCGGATAATCCAAACTATCCGGCTTGGTCTCATGCCCGCGGCTACGGACTTTTTGCGTCAAATAACTTTGCAGGACGTGCGGTTGACGAGGATACACAACCGGTGCAACTCACTTTAAAACCAGGAGAAAAAGTAAAAATCAGGTACAAGGTGATCGTTGGCGGTGATCTCACCAATGAGCAGATTGTGGCTATTCAAAATAGTTTTAAATAAAATTGGCTACTCAGCTTGTTTTATAACTATTTGAAAAACAGGAATTTAAATAAACTTCCGCCAATTTTTAGCGGGAGTTTATCTTTTTATTCCCGATTCAAAAAATATTTATGCTATTTTAGAAACCCAAAACCAGTATGATCCATTTACCGGAAAGTACATAAACAGACAATTATGATTCGAAGAATTACACTTGCACTCTTTTTAGCTTTTGCACTTGGTTTTCATGCCATCCCACAGCCGCGCAAAGCGCTGATTCAGGTAATTGTTACACCCGATAAAGCAGACTGGACTTATACAAAGGGAGAACGGGCTGCGTTTAAATTATCCGTTTTAAAAAACAGTGTTCCGCTTGACGGAATTGAGGTGAACTACCGCATTGGTCCCGAAATGGTGGAGAGCTGGGAAGAGGGAACGGTTACATTGAAAAACGGGGAAGCAACTATCAAAGCCAAACGGTTTGCCGATGCCGGATTTCTGAGATGCCACGCCTCCGTGAAAGTTGACGGAAAAACTTATTCAACCTTTTCAACTGCCGGCTTTTCACCGGAAGAAATTCAGCCGACAACTACGCTGCCTGAAGATTTCCAGCAGTTTTGGGATAATGCCAAAACTGAGCTGGCAAAAGTTGAAATGAAACCGGTAATTACGCTTATGCCCGAAAGATGCACAGATAAAGTTGATGTTTATCAGGTCAGCATCAACAATATTTCAGGAAAAATTTACGGCATTTTATGCAAACCCAAAGCAGCCGGAAAATATCCGGCAATTCTTCATGTTCCGGGCGCCGGCATACGTCCCTATTTTGGAGATGTGTGGAGCGCCGAAAGGGGAGTTATCACTTTCCAGATTGGTATTCACGGCATTCCGGTAGATCTTGACCAGGAAGTATATAATAATTTAAGCGCCGGAGCTTTAAATAGTTACTGGAGGTTTGGGTTAGATGATCGGGATCACTACTATTTTAAAAGGGTTTATTTAGGATGTGTCCGGGCAGTCGATTTTATTGAATCTTTAGATGATTTTAACGGGAAAGATATTGCAGTTACAGGTGGCAGTCAGGGTGGGGCACTTTCGATAATCACCGCCGGATTGGACAGCAGAATCAATTATTTAGCCGGTTTTTACCCTGCGCTTTGCGATTTACCCGGTTATTTGCACGGGAGGGCAGGCGGATGGCCCCATCTTTTCCGCGATGGCTACACCAACAAGCCTGAAAAAGTGGAGACTTCAAAATATTTTGACGTGGTGAATTTTGCCCGTTTCGTCAAAGTTCCCGGCTGGTACAGCTGGGGATACAACGATAACGTGTGCCCGCCAACATCAATGTATGCGGCATATAATGTTATCACGGCGCCAAAAGAGCTTCACCTTTTTCAGGAGACGGAACACTGGACTTTCCCGGAGCAGAATGAGTTGAAAAACAGTTGGTTGTTGGAGAAATTATTGAAGTAGTCTTAACTGTGAGTATATAGATAGTTAGTACTATAATCAGGTAGAGTTTATTGTTCAGTAAGCTGTTTTACTAGTGGTGCAGTTTTGTAATAAAACTGCAAAACTGGCTCTTTTAAATAACACTAACTGAACGTATCCAAAACAAAGTGAAACTAAACTTTTAGTGTTAAAACAGGAAATGTGTAAGTGCAGGAGTGATTACAAATTTGATTTTAAAATGACATTGATTTCACTATCCGAGGAAATAAGAGTGTTGGTGCCGGATTTAACTTTGTCTTGCATTGAATGCGATGTTTCAGTCAGTGAAGACAATGAGGCGTTGTGGTTAGAAACGGAGCAGAAAACATCAGAAATTGCTTCCGGATTAAAGATTGAAGATATTAGCCTTTTGCCTGCAATTTCCGCTTCGCGCAAGGCATACAGAGCCTGCGGCAAAGACCCAGCGCGCTATCGCCTGTCTGCCGAAGCGCTTTTACGAAGGGTAGTGAGTGGCAAGGGATTGTACAGGGTTAACAATGTGGTGGATTTGCTGAATCTGGTTTCCATCTCCTCCGGTTTTTCCATTGGCGGATACGATGCAGACAAGATTTTGGGTGATGTTGTTTTTGGCGTTGGAAAAGAAAATGAACTTTATGAAGGTATCGGGCGGGGCGCTTTAAACATTGCATCGCTTCCGGTTTTTCGTGACGAAATAGGAGCTTTTGGCACGCCAACCAGCGATTCGGTGCGCACGTCCGTTATATCGGAAACCGTCCGGTTTCTGATGATTATCATCGGTTTCGGGAATTTATCCGAACTTGACGGAGCAACTGCTTTAGCCGTAACTTTGTTAGAAAAATATGCTTTTGCAAAAAATATTGAAATTAAAAAGATTAGCTGATGAAAAGATTTTGTGGTTTTTTGTTGCGGCTGCTGGGATGGAAAGTAAACGGATTTGTGGTTCCCGAACCCAAATGTATTATTATTGGTGTGCCCCACACCAGCGCATGGGATTTTGTAATCTCTTACCTTTTTTATACATCATTGGGCGGCAAAGCACGTATTTTGATTAAAAAAGAGTTCTTTTTTCCGCCGGTTGGTTTTTTTGTGCGCAAAATGGGCGGAATTCCCATTGACCGCTCAAAAGGGGCAAATGTGATCCGGCAAACCGTAAATCTTTTCAACAGCATGGAGCACATGCACTTAGCGATGACTCCCGAAGGAACGCGCAAATACGTTGTTCGCTGGAAAGGCGGTTTTCATACTATTGCCAAACTTGCTGATGTACCGGTCTATCTTGGCAGTTTCGACTGGGGAACAAAGGTGATTTCCATCTGGGAAAAATTTGAACTTACAGATGACCCACAGGCTGACATCAGACGGATGAAGGATTTTTACCGCGAAAAAGGAATTAAAGGAAAGTATCCTGAAAATTTCACAACTGAATATTGAACTGCTTCAATTTCAGGTTTCGGTTTTATTATTCGTCTGATTGTCAGATCAAAAACTGAAACAGGTCCGGTTTTTCATTTAGATATTCAAACACAAATCCGTTCTCTTTCATTCGCTGAATCAACGGATTGAAGTCCTCTTTTTTCTGAATTTCAATACCGATGACCGCTGGTCCTTTTTCACGATTTGTTTTTTTGGAATATTCAAAATGGGTGATGTCATCGCCGGGACCTAACACCGAATTCACAAAAATCTGCAATGCGCCGGCGCGTTGCGGAAAACGCACGATAAAGTAGTGTTTCAGCCCTTCATAGAGCATAGAACGCTCCTTAATTTCCTCCATGCGCGTAATATCGTTGTTGCTGCCGCTGATGATGCAAACCACGGTTTTTCCTCTGATTTCTTCCCTCAGCGAATCCAATGCTGCAACGGAAAGCGCACCTGCCGGTTCCATCACAATTGCATCGTGATTGTACAGCTCCAGAATTCTGGTACAAATCCGTCCTTCGGGGATAATTTCCAGGCGATCAATTACTTTCTGGCAAATTCCAAAAGAGATCTCGCCCACTTTTTTTACGGCAGCGCCATCCACAAATTTATCAATATCGTCTAATTCAACTACTTTGCCGGCATCTAATGAGCTTTTCATTGAAGCTGCACCGGCAGGTTCAATGCCGATGATTTTCGTCTGCGGACTGACCTGCTTGAAATAGCTGCCCACACCGGCTGCCAGTCCGCCGCCGCCAACGGGTATCAGAACATAATCGACTGATGCCTGTGCGTCCTGCAAAATTTCGAGACCTATTGTTGCCTGCCCTTCAATGATTTTCTTGTCATCAAAAGGGTGAACGAAAACTTTTCCCGAACTCCGGCTATCCTCAAGTGCGGCAGCTTCGGCAGCATCGTAAGTGTCGCCGGTTAAAATAACTTCCACATTTTCCTTTCCGAACAGTTCCACCTGCCGGATTTTTTGACGGGGCGTGGTGGCAGGCATATAAATTTTGCCATGAATATTCAGCTGGCGGCATGAGAAAGCGACACCCTGCGCATGATTTCCGGCACTTGCACAAATCACTCCCTTTTCCATCTCCTCTTTCGATAACTGCGAGATTTTATTGAATGCGCCACGGATTTTATAGGAGCGGACAGCTTGCAAATCTTCCCGTTTCAGCAAAATGTTGGCGCCGAACTCTTCGGACAACCCCTGGTTTCGCTGTAATGGAGTGTGCAATGCAATATTTTGCAAGGTGATTTTTGCCTGATTGATGTCGTGCAGCCTGGGAAAATATGAATCTGTATCTTTCATTTTCAAATTTTGAGCAAAGATAGTTATAAATCAAATTTTGAATAAAAAAAAGAACCGTTCTCAGCGAACAGTTCCTAAAAATCAATTCCCGTTCGGGATATTTTAAAAAGTTTTACATTTTTTCAATTCTTTCCGCAATCCAATCGCCAACTTCCGAAGTTTTCCGGGCTTTTCCCTCTGCAATATCTTCTGTAACAAACCCTTCTGCCATGGAGTCTGCAACTGCTTTGCGTATGACTTTTCCCTCTTCGGGCAGATTGAAGGCATACTCAAACATCATGGCAGCCGAAAGGATGGTGGCAACCGGATTGGCAATATCTTTTCCGGCAGCCTGCGGATAGGAGCCGTGAACCGGTTCAAAAACCGAAGTGTGAAGTCCGATGGATGCTGAAGGCAGCAATCCGAGAGAGCCTGTGATAACACTTGCTTCGTCGGTCAGGATGTCGCCGAACATATTTTCAGTAACCATCACATCAAAATTTTTGGGCCACTGAATAATCTGCATAGCAGCATTATCCACAAACATGTATTCAGTTTGAATGTCAGGATATTGCGGCGCCATCTCCTGAGCAATTTCCCGCCACAGGCGCGAGCTTTCCAGCACATTTGCCTTGTCAACCACAGTGAGTCTCTTGTTGCGCTTTGCAGCAAATTCATAACCCAATTTCAGAATGCGCTCCACCTCTTCACGGGTATAGATATTGGTATCAAAAGCGGTATTTCCGTTGTCTCTTCTTCCTTTTTCGCCGAAGTAAATTCCGCCGGTCAGTTCACGGATGCAGACAAAGTCTGCTCCCTCAACCAGTTCACGGCGAAGCGGCGATTTGTGCAGCAGTGATTCAAAAGTTTCAATCGGACGGATATTGGCATACAATCCCAGTTTCTTACGCATGGCAAGCAGTCCCTGCTCCGGGCGCACCGGCGCTTTGGGGTTGTTGTCGAAACGTGGATCGCCAATGGCGCCAAACAGCACTGCATCTGAATTCATACACAGTTGATGAGTTTCTTCGGGATAGGGGTCTCCAACCTGATCGATGGCGGTTGCACCGGTTATTCCGTACTCATATTTCAGTTCGTGTTCAAACTTTGCGGCTATTGCCTTTACGGCTTTCATTGCCTGCTCTGTAATTTCCGGTCCGATTCCGTCTCCGGGAAGAATTGCAATTTTCAATTTCATTTTCAGTATAATTTTTCATTTCCGGAATCAGCCGGTTTTAAGGCTGTAAATCCCGGGTTTCTCATTTTTTGGAAAAACTCCCGTTATTATTGTTTATACTCGTTCTCGATGATGTTCAACATGCGAATGGTAGCTTTAATGGCTGCTGCATTCTGGTCAGGATCAAGCCCTTTCGTTTTAAATTCACGGCTGTTTTTCCAGGTAATTACCGTTTCAACAAGCGCATCTGTTTTGCCGCCTGGCGGAATGGTAACCACGTAGTCAATCAGTTTTGGGAATGACTTGTTCAGCCGCTTGTAGATTTTCTGCACGGCTTTCATAAAAGCATCATACTGCCCGTCTCCATCGCTGATTGCTTCGTGAATTACGTTCTCAATCTCCAGGCTGACATTGGCAACCGGACGAAGTCCCATGGTGTGGCTGACGGAAAAATTGACTACCCTGATTTTTTGCTCAATGCGGTCGCTGTGCAGCACATCAGCCACAATATAGGGCAGCTCTTCTAAAGTAACCGTCTCTTTTTTATCGCCCAATTCGATAATTCTCTGGGTAACTTTTCTGAGCGATTCCGGGTCAAGATCAATTCCGATTTCTTCCAGATTCTTCTGAATATTTGCTTTTCCCGAAGTTTTTCCTAAAGCATATTGCCTCACTCTCCCAAAACGCTCGGGGAGCAGCTCATTGTAATAAAGATTATCCTTGTTGTCGCCATCGGCATGAATTCCGCTGCACTGCGTAAATACAAATTCACCAATCAGCGGTTTGTTGGCAGGTATCCGTATTCCCGAAAACAGCTCTACCAACCTGGAAACTTTGTTTAGCTGGGTTTCGTTCACATTGATGTCCATTTTCAGATGATCGCGAACAATGGCTATAACGCTTGAAAGCGGGGCATTTCCTGCTCTTTCGCCAAGTCCGTTCACGGTTGTGTGCACACAGCGAACTCCCGCTTTTATGGCATTGAAAACATTGGCAACAGCCAGGTCGTAATCGTTGTGGGCATGAAAATCAAATGTTGTTTCCGGGTAGGTCTCTACCATTTCCCTGCAAAAATCGTAGGTTTCATCCGGGTCGAGAATTCCAAGCGTGTCGGGGAGCATAATTCGCTCAATTTTTTCCCTGCACAGATTTTCTACCAGAAAATGGACATAATCTCTGGAATTTCGCATTCCGTTTGACCAGTCTTCAAGATAAACATTCACCTTGATTCCCATTTCACCGGCGTTGGCGATTACCTTTTTTATATCGGCAAGGTGCTGCTCCGGTGTCTTGCGGAGCTGGCTGCTGACATGTTTCAGGGAACCTTTGCAAAGCAGGTTTATCACTTTCCCGCCGGCATCGGCAATCCATTGCAGTGAAACCCGGTCATCCACAAAACCGAGAATCTCCACCCGGTCGAGATATCCTCTTTCGGCAGCCCAGCGCAAAACCTGCTGTGCCCCTTTAAATTCACCGTCCGATACCCGTGCGGATGCAATTTCGATGCGGTCAACACGCAAATCATCAAGCAGCACTTTGGCAACACTTAGTTTCTCGCTGTCGCTGAAAGATACTCCCGAAGTCTGTTCCCCGTCGCGCAGGGTGGTATCCATTATGGTGACCTGATTTAGGTCTGCATCAACTGATTTTGTCATTTTTTATTTTATCTGGCTGCTTCAAAAGCAGCAATTTCATCTTTCATGGCTATCAGATAATCAATATCGTCCAGTCCGTTTTGCAGGCAGTGTTT
>JACDJB010003535.1_pt1 | contig 10239 bp, 6 predicted proteins | sample 7454121 | NCBI WGS metagenome assembly JACDJB01 (sample SAMN14253290, study PRJNA609438) | sludge metagenome | isolation source: sludge after 25d culture with pyrite | collected 2018-12-20 | reverse complement strand
ATCGAAAAGTATAGCCGACTGTCCAGAAACGCAGAAACTGGAGACTCCGACAAAGAAGCGCTTTTTGCTTCTGCGGGCGGAGTTGAAGTTTCGGAGTTTCTAGGAGGCGACACTAGACAATTCGAAAAGCGAAGGCGACTGCCCAACTCCGACAAGCGTTGGAGGGCCTGCCAGTGAAGTCGTTCTTTGACTTCATTGGCAGGACCGAAGCGTCTCGAGGGGCTAGGCGCTGGAGCTGGATTAAGACTCCTATATGTAGTTATCCGCACAAAAATACTTTTATAATTTCCTAAACAGTAAAAAAGCAGAGTGGATTTCCCACTCTGCTTTTTTGCACTCTCTAGTCATCCTCTTCCACTTCCGAGACGTCAAATAAATATGCGGACGAGTCGGCACTTTGAAAGCTTTCATGTATGATCGTTCCCTGTTCATCTCTCTCTTCGTCGGTTTTCTCCATTCCATAGGTTAATATCGAATACCCCTCGACTGGAAGCTGGTCTTCAGGTAACTCTTGAATGATCCCATCTGAAATGATGAAGTTATCTTGATCTTCTACGCCATATGCCTCTCGTTGTCCTGAACTTCTTATCACGTAGGAAGGGAAGCTTGCCTTCGCAGCCGTCACCTGTTTACGGTCAAGCTCCGCCATCATTTCAAAGAACCGGTCTGCATCAACCAGCTCATCATATTGAAGCCACGAATCCACCAGACTATGGGTGACTCGATATTTCTTCTTATCCGTATCATATAGAATGTGATAAAGATCAAAATGATTGTCATTTTGGCCAAGCAGCTGCCATCTTAAACCTATTATTCTGCCATCCTTTGCATATTCCACTTCAAATTCCTCAAGTCTCCAGCTGTTGCCGCTCGGTTTCAATTTTTGGGTGATCAGCTCATTTTCTTCCTGAAAGTCCACAGTATAGACGGAACCCAGCTCACTTTTAATGTATACTGGCAAGCCTCCCAGTTCATTGTTCACAAATGGCAAAATCCAGTAGGTCAGGATAAAAGCGGTCACGCCAAAGTATGCAGCCAGCCTCTTTGCCCGCAGATTCAGCTTGGGACGAAATGCCAACAAGTACACAAGGAACCCTAACGGCACTGAAAAATGATTAACAGTAAACGCAACTGAACCTAGCATAAAATAGCCAATGATTTTCAGCAGGAAATAAGGTTCTGGATCGTCCTTTTTCCGCGCTAAAAACAGGGTGCTGCCAAGCAACAGGATCGGATACACACCTTCGACCATTTCGACCTCCATTTCGACCATGCAAGCACAATCAAGCTTTTTCCCAATTTTACCATATTCCGTTTCCTTAAAATACAAAAAAAACAGCGGAATCTCAAAGGAAATCCACTGTTTTTTGAAGATTATTTTTTGCGATAAAGCTTCTCCCTAGAATTGAAGGTTTCCAAAAAGCCGAGTTCGGCCCTCGCTGCTTCCTTTGTCCCCAGGCCGAGGAAACCTCCTTGACTGAGACTCTCATTGAACAGCTGGAATACCTGTTTCTGCAGCTCCAGGTTGAAGTAGATCAGGACATTGCGGCAGATGATCAGATGGAACTCATTAAAGGAACCATCTGTCACCAGGTTATGCTGGGCAAATACGATATTCTTTTTCAAGGATGGCTTGAGGCGGGCGAATTCGCTATCTGCATCGTAATACTCAGAGAATGATTTATTCCCGCCGGCCATGATGTAATTTTTCGTATAGGCCTGCATTTTGTGCAATGGCATTGTCCCGGATTCGGCCTTCGCGAGGACGGTTTCGTTCATGTCTGTCGCATAGATTTTTGTCCGATCGGCAAGGCCTTCTTCCTCAATTAAGATCGCCATCGAATAGGCTTCCTCCCCGGTCGAACAGCCAGCATGCCAGATCCTGATCTCCGGCAGCTCCCTCAAGAGCGGCACCACTTCCTCGCGCAATGCTTTGAAAAAGTGAGGATCGCGGAACATTTCCGTGACATTGATCGAGAAATCCTTGAGAATGTCATCCAAAACCCGTTCATTATGGATGAGTTTCTCGGTCAAACTCGTGATGCTGGATAATTTTTCAGCATTCATTCTTGCTGTCGTTCTCCTCAGGATCGAAGAGCGCATATAATTTCTGAAGTCATAGCCGGACAGGCGATAGATCGCCAACAAAAGCAATTCAAGTTCTAATTCTTCGTTTTTCACCTTTCAACCCTCTGCTTTCATCCTGATCGTCGCCAGCATCTATGACAGCCAAACACGCATGGCTGACAACAGCTGGTCCAGCTTCATCGGCTTGCTGATATAATCATTCGCTCCTGCATCAAGGCATTTTTCACGGTCGCCCTTCATTGCCTTCGCTGTCAGTGCGATGATCGGCAGGTCCTTATTATTTTCGTTCCTGCGGATTTGCCTGATCGCTTCATATCCATCCATGACCGGCATCATGATATCCATCAGGACGATATCGACGCGATCGATTTCCTTCATCTTCTCAAGACAGTCTTCCCCATTGTCAGCGGTAACCACATTCATGCCCTCTTTTTTCAGGACATTCTTCAAGGTGAAAATATTGCGGTGGTCATCGTCCGCAATCACAACGGTTTTACCAGTAAGGACTGTCGTTTCCCCAACAATGATTTCTTCTTCCACTTGTGGCGGATGTGGTAAAAGCGGCGCGGGTTCTGCTGTTCTCTCCAGGGATGCTGCCACCTGATCGTTCACTTCAAAACCGACCATGGAAGGATAGCCATCCGGCAGGTTAGGGATGATGAGCGTGAACGTGCTGCCCTCGCCTTCCTTACTTTCCACCTTGCAGACTCCACCAAGAAGGATGGCAAATTCTCTTGAAATCGACAGGCCGAGCCCGGTGCCGCCATACTTTCTCATCGTTGCTCCGTCGACCTGCTGGAATGCTTCAAAAATCATCCGCTGCTTATCTTTCGGAATGCCGATCCCCGAATCCGTCACCGAGAATTTCACCCACGCATCAGACTGTCCATTTAGCGAACAGCCAATCGTATCCTTCACATTCGCCTTCTCGATTTTTACGGAGACAGAACCTTTTTCCGTAAACTTGAAGGCATTGGAAAGCAGGTTCTTCAAAATCTGCTGCAGCCTTTGTTCATCGGTATAGATGATTGGCGTTACGTCATCAGACTTTTCAACGGTAAAATCAATCTTCTTATTCTTCGCAGCCTGTGCGAATTGGCGTTCAATTCGTTCCGTAAACTCATCAAGGAATACCTCTTCGAAGCTCACTTCCAGCTTCCCGGCTTCGACCTTCGACAAGTCCAGGATGTCATTGATCAAGTTCAGCAAATCCTGTCCTGAAGAATGGATGACTTTCGAGAATTCCTTTTGTTCCTCTGAAAGACCATGCTCTTCATCATCAAGCAGCATCTCGGAAAGGAGCAGGATACTGTTCAATGGTGTGCGCAGTTCATGGGACATATTAGCGAGGAACTCGGATTTATAGGACGAACTCTGCTCAAGCTCCCTTGCTTTCTGTTCCAGATCTTCCTTTGCCGCCTGCAGTTCTTCGGATTTCAGCTCCGCATCGCGTGAACGTTCCTCCAGCTGCTCATTCGTCATCCGCAGCTCCTCAGTCTGCATTTGCAATTCTTCCGACTGTGCCTGCAGTTCCTCAGATTGGGATTGCAGTTCCTCGGACTGTGCCTGCAATTCTTCCGTCTGGGCCTGCGACTCAAGCAACAATCGCTCCACTTCCATCCGGCCAATGATATTGGCAAGTCCAATTCCCAGCGTTTCAATGACATTTTCAAGAAGCTTCAGGCTGGCTGGACTGAACCCGGAAAGGCTCGCAACTTCCACCACCGCAATCACTTCATCCTTCAGCATGACAGGGGCCATGACGATGCTCTTTGGCGCTGCATCACCCAGTCCCGTAGAAATTGTCCTGTAGTCAGCAGGAATGTCATTCAGAACAACACTGCGTTTTTCCTCCGCACACTGCCCAATGATCCCTTCGCCGGCAATAAAGCCATCACGCCCAGCTTCATCAGCAAAAGATGCAATCTTTTTAAAATACGGTTCTCCAGCGGTTTCATCCTTCAGGTAAAAAGCGCCAAGGTTTCCGTTCATGACTGGCGTCAGCTTTTTCATGAAGTTTTCTGCAAGCGATGACACGGCCACTTCCCTGCTGTAAAGCTTCACTACCTCGACAGAGTTGGATTGAATCCAGTTCTGTTCCTGCATTTCTTCATTATATTTCTTTTCCTTCTCCGTAAGCTCTTCGATGGAAACAGCCATCGAATTATAGGCTCGGGCAATCTCGCCAAACTCACCCTTTATGTCACCGTCCATGCGGGGAATCGAAGACAAATCATTAAAATCGACTTTCTTGATCGACTCTGTAAAGGAGTTGACCGTGCCAACCGTATCCCGGATGACCCAGAGCATCACACCAGTGATCAGGACGATGGCCAGGATGACCATTCCAATCAGGCCTGTGACCAGATTATTATAGGTCTCGTTTGCATCCTTCATTGCCCCGTTCATCAATTCTTCCTGATAATCTTTAAACTCCTCGATTTTCTCAAATAATACATTTCTTGTCCCCAGCTCACTCTGATAGAGGCCGCGGACTTCAGCCTGGCTTGCTCCATTCGCGATCATCCCATTGATCCTGTTTTCCACCGCCGAATACTCGCGGTATGCATCCTGGACTTCAGCAACAAGCACCTTTGATTTATTCTTGTTCAGGATCGTTTCCAGCTCTACAAGCGTAGAGGCAATATCCATCTGGTCACGGGAAGCATTTCCTTCCTCTATTGTCGATCCTTCTTCTTCCCCGTACTCCGTGATTAACTCAACCAGGTTACGGTCCTTCTGATAAAGCTCCTTCCTAATCTCCATGACCGTGCTCACTTTTGTGTAGCGATCTTCCACGATCTCAAGCAGGTTTCCCCTGATTGAGTTCATCATCGCCAGGATTGTAAACAATAAGATGAACAAGAATAACACCGTCAGCCCCAAGCCGACATATTGCTTCTTTTTAAAGCCCATCTTCTCCCCCGCTTTCACTCGAATTATGTACTTCTATCAATATAACAAAAACCCTGTCACTTAGCTATTTACAAGGTATTATTGGTGAACATTGTGAGAGAATCGGCAGAGGAAGCTTTAAATGCCTGCTTATGCTGTAGAAAAAGCATGAAGTTTTTGTAGTAGTTCCATATAAGACAAGGGTTTTCACAACGAAAAACCGAGTATAAAACCATGACGGTTTCATACTCGGTTTCGAATCATGATCACGAAGAAACTTTTATTCTGCTAAACTCTTCTGCCGGTACCGGCCTGCTGAAATGATAGCCTTGCGCTTCATTGCATCGATGCTGTCTGAGCAATGCCAGTTGGCTCTCTGTTTCAACACCTTCAGCGATGACAGATAGTCCAAGGTTATGCGCCATCAGGATAATCGTCGTGGCGATGTTTTCATCGCTTTTATTTTCCGCAATATCCCTGACGAAGCAGCGGTCAATTTTCAAATGGTCAATCGGGAATCTTTTCAGGTAGCTTAACGAGCTGTAGCCAGTCCCGAAATCGTCGATGGAAATACCGACTCCAAGCTTCTTCAACTCCCTCAGGATGACGCTCGCTTTTTCCACGTCCATTGTCATGCTTTCCGTGATTTCAATCGTCAGGAAGCGGGGCTCGACTTTCGCTAGCTCAATCGCTTCCCGGATCATCGAGAGCAGGTTAGGCTGGTAAAATTGGCGGATGGATAGATTCACCGACATGCTCAGGTCCTCCAATCCGTTCTCGTGCCATTCCTTGAGCTGCAGCAACGCCGTTTTCAGCACCCACTCACCAATCGGGATGATCAGGCCCGTTTCTTCAGCAATCGGGATGAACTGATCTGGCGGTACCACGCCGATCCTGTCATTTTCCCAGCGAATGAGCGCTTCCGCACCTTTGATCTCATTTTTGCACAGGTTCACGATCGGCTGATAATGGAGCACGAACTCCTCCCGCTCCAGTGCTTTGCGAAGTTCATTTTCAATCTGCAGCCTTTCAAATGCCTTTCTATCAAGCAAGACATCGTACACCTGATAGGTATTGCGCCCCTGCTTTTTAGCCTGATACATCGCGACATCCGCTTTGCTTAACAGCACATCGGCATCCTCGCCATCCTCCGGGTAAAAACTTAATCCTACACTCGTAGTGATGAAAATATCCGTTCCCTCAATCACAAAAGGCTCCTCTAACGTCTTGAGGATGTTACGGGCCAGCTCTTCAGCTTTTTCCCTCGTGGTATGCTCCAGTAAAATCGTAAACTCATCCCCGCCCTGCCTCGAAAACAAAGCATCCTTTCCAATACACCCCTTCAGTTTCTCGGAAACATAAACTAGCAGCCGGTCACCGATGGAATGGCCCAGGGAATCATTCACATACTTGAAGCGGTCAAGGTCGAGGAACATCAGGCTCATTTTTTCGCCCTGCTCTACTTTTGTCCTGGCAATCGCTTTCTGGACTCTTTCATCAAACAACCTGCGGTTCGCCAGTCCTGTCAACGAGTCATGAAACGCCATGAAATCTATCTTTTCTTTTGCCCGGTAATGCTGGATTACCAGACTCGTTAAATCTGTCGCCTTTTCGATGATTTCCATGTCCTTTTCACGCGGATGGCTCGTACGGCAATAGTAGATTCCAAACGTACCAATCACTTTTCCGTCATCATCAAAAACGGGCGATGACCAGCATGCCTTCAAGCCATGGGACAGTGCAAGGTGACGGTACCCCTCCCATAACGGATCGCTTTCGATATCTGTCACCACGACGGTCTTGCGCCTGTATGCAGCTGTACCGCAAGAGCCGACCGACGGGCCAATCGGACTCCCGTCCACTGCCTGATTGTAGACATCCGGCAAACTTGGGGAAGATCCATGATGCAGCTTCTGTCCCATTTCATCGGCCAGCAAAATCGAACAGTGTGCCCCGTGGGTAAAGCTCTCGATAAACAGGACAATTTCATCCAGCACCTCTTGAAAAGGCAGGCCTTTCGCCATCATTTTCAGAATGCGGTTCTGTCCGGTCAACAAAGCCTCGAGCTCCTTCTTCTCGGTGATATCCTGTGCGCATCCGACCACTCCCAATATGTCATTGCCGACCTTGATCGGCACAGCCGTCAGCATCAAATTGACTGGATCACCGGTGACCTTCCTTAAAATGACCGTTTCAAACCGCTCACGTTCCCCATTTGCCACCCGTTCAAAATGCTTGATTGTATCCTCAATATAATCCTCATGGAGGATCGATATGAAATTCATTTTCAGGGCTTCATCCCGTGTATAACCTGTTACCGCAACCGCCTCTTCATTGAAAATGGTGAAATTCCCTTCCAGGTCCAGCGCATAGCACCCATCATGGTTATAGTCGAATAAGGATTTATATACATCAAAAAAAGAACGGTTATTTATATCTTGCTGCATGTACATCACCCTTAAAATTCGTAGTATATACAAGTCTTTCAGTTTATATCGGCATCCAACTGGCTGGTTGTAGAGGTATTTTTTTACATATTGCATTCACACTAGCAATGCCCGCTTCCATGCTTTGGGCAGGACATTCGCAGCTTGTACACGAAAACGAAAAGCCTCGTTTTTGGATACAGCTTTGAACCCTTATGGAAATCACAATCAAAATTCAATCAAAAAAACCCATAAAAATAACCGGAGCTATGAAATAGCGTCCGGTCATAAATTGCGATCAATTCAATTTAAAGCGCCTTGGATTTTTCCTTTTTCAGCATCCCGCTCATCTGCGACCATTTGAATTTTTCCCCATACACCATGACGCCTTTGACATAGATCCGGGAAGCGAGATAAGCAATTAACAGGATCGATCCGGTTAACACCGTTCCACTTAATAGCAACTCCCCAGTCGTCAATTCACCCATGACATATTTCGAGAAAGCGACGATTGGTGAAAAGAACGGAAAATACGTTGCGAACACCACCAGTGCACCGGTTGGGTCCATCATCGTCTTGATTCCGATCATCAACGCGCCGACAACGAGCATGATGACCGGGCCCATGACACTACCCAGGTCCTCCGTCCTTGAAATGACTGAACCAAGTGCGGCAAAGCAAAGGGCATACACCAGATAACCGCAGGCAAAAAAGAAGACAAAGGCAAATATCAGGCCAATATCGATTTGCGATAGGTCAAAGGAGAAACCGAACACGCTGAACTGATCGGTGTTAATCCAGCCAATCAAGTAAGCGAGGTAGCCTGCCAGGAAGAAAATTGTTACCTGGATCAAGCCTGCTGCCAGGTTGGATAGCACTTTGGCAAACAGCATATAAATCGGCTTGATTTTCGTGATCATGACTTCCATGACGCGCGTCGATTTTTCACCGGTTATGCTCATGGCAATCCCCTGCCCGAACATCAGGATGAAGGTGTACATCAAGAAAATGAAAACATAGACGATTCCCAGGCTGCCGTTGTTTTCGGCAAGCATATTCTTTTCGACCGGGATTTGTGTGAACAAATCAGCGACGACATCGCCAGAGAGATTATTTGCGCTTGATACACTTTGCAGGTATTGCTGCTGCAGCTGGGTTGAAAAAGCAAAGACCACGTTCGCATCAGGGTAGCGGTGATAGAAATACTCCATTGTTGGAAGAGTATCTTTTTGACCAATGACAATCAGGTGATCGAGATCCTGCTCTCTGATTTTAGCTTTCTCCGAGTCGATGTCCCCAGCATCTTTAACTGACAGCTGCAAGCCGTCAATCATCTCTTTCAAACCGTCTTCATTCACTTCATAATTCGAGGTATTGATGACAGAGACACGCACTTCTTCTTCTTTTGACATGAAATGGTTATAGGCGAAGAAGCCAAGGATGATAACAGACATCACGATTGATGTGATCCGGAAGCCTTTAGTGCGGATTTGTTCTTTAAAATGAAACAGAAACGCAGTTCCGAGTGCCTTCATTTTTACGATCCCACCTTATCTATAAAGATTTGATGGAGGGTTGGCTGTAAGTAGGTTACCTCACTGACCGCAACTCCCTCTTGTTTCAACTGGGAGAGGATCGCTAAAGGATCCTGTTCCTTTTTCAAAGAAACAATGATTCTTTTCGCTTCTTCTTCGAATGGATAGTTGTGTTCTGCGCAGAAACCGGCCAAACGATTAATATTGCCGTATAAAGACAGATTCATCATGCCATAGGATTCTTTTACTGCGGACAAATCCCCGGAAATGATCGCTTTCCCATCCTTCATGAGCACGACATCCTTGCAGAATTTCTCCACCTGGTCCATCTGGTGGCTCGACATGATGATGACTTTCCCTTTCTCCTTTTCTTCCAAAATGACTTCTGTCAGCAGGTTCGTATTGACCGGGTCCAGCCCGCTGAATGGCTCATCGAGGATAATGAGGTCCGGGTTATGTAAAAGGGTCGCCACTAATTGCACCTTTTGCTGATTTCCCTTCGAAAGGTCGCCGGCAAGCTTATTCTTGTACATCCCAATATCGAATCTTTCAATCCAGTAATCTATGCTTTTCTTGATCTCATTTTTCCCCATACCTTCAAGCTTTGCAAAATATGTCAGCTGGTCAATGACTTTCGTTTTCGGATACAATCCCCGTTCTTCCGGCAAATAACCATAAGCAGCGTGGCGCAATCCCTTTTGATGATTCCAGGCAACGCTTCCGCCATCTGGTGCGACAAGACCAAGCATCATTTTGATCGTCGTCGTCTTCCCTGCGCCATTTCTCCCAAGAAGACCAAATACTTCACCAGGAGAAACAGTGAATGAAAGCGAATCAACCGCTACTTTTTCCCCGTATGTCTTCGAAAGATTCCTTATTTCAAGCATGGACAACCCCTCCTTTTTACCTATTTCTAAATTCTATAGTATGTTAATAACCATTCTCCTTACAACCACTTTTTACAATTAAGTCCTTATTTTCCCATAAAAATCGTTTACAAAATGCTATGGATATATTACCTTTCAAGTGTGGAAACAAATATTTCCAGTGTGAATATTGATTTTACCTGCACCCTATCCTCGACTAAACGGAGGGATGAAAATGGAAACCCGGCTGATCATTACTGCTATTATTCTCGTTGTCCTTCTCGAAGGCTTTCTGATCCATTTGTTCCGCTTGTACCGTAAAGGCAAGATCAAAGAGAATCCCTTGCTTTTGATTTATAAAAAAGAAGCCCGAATCTTGTTTTATGCTTTTTTCAAATGGAAACTCCCGGTCCCGTCCGGAAACACCTT
>JACDJB010003527.1_pt1 | contig 10247 bp, 12 predicted proteins | sample 7454121 | NCBI WGS metagenome assembly JACDJB01 (sample SAMN14253290, study PRJNA609438) | sludge metagenome | isolation source: sludge after 25d culture with pyrite | collected 2018-12-20 | reverse complement strand
TGAATCCTACTCCTGTCAGCAGCCTCACCATCCGTTTCAAATTAAGTACCATTGCCGTAATAAAGGCCTGATATGCAAACTTCATTTTTCCGATATATCGACATCTGCCCAGTCCATGCCCTTGCTTTGCTTCTCCAAATTGGAAAATCCGGTTCAAGCCGCACAGTGATTCCGGAGCATGTCGCACACTTTAACAAAAGAAAAAATACTGGTTAATCCAAATTTATGGCATGCTTACCATCCACAAAAACAAGGAGGTCAACATCGTTAATGGTCAGCGAACACAACTCAGTCGCTCGCAATCCAGTATCCAGCAGCATCAATACAATCGCTTGGTCCCTGTTTGCACTCGGTCGGCGCATCACAAGCTTTTTCCTTTCTTCAGTTTGCGATTCTCGGGAGTAGATACAAGCTTTGAGAATTTTTTCGACGTCCTCTTTGGTGAAGGTCTCAACCGGATGTTTCTGGAATTTCGGTGCATTGATTTCTTTTGCTGGATTAGGGAACTTGAATTCCACTTGAAGCCAACCAAAGAAGGATCGAAAGGTTACCCAAACATTACGGATGGACTTTGCGGAAAGCGGTTCAGTGCTTCCATTCCAACGCCTCGGTTTGTATTCGGTCCTCAACCAGGCCATGTAACCGATCAGGTCGGAAGACTCAATTTCCAATACCTCTCGATTCCCAATGTAATCCAACCAATGACTGAGGGTGAACTCATAGGAGGTGATCGTGCGTGGGCTTATTCCTTCTGCCGTCTTGAATTTAAGATATCCATCGATGGCTTTTACTAAGGTAAGTGATACTTTGGGTTTTGACGAACCCGGCGAGCTGCGGTTCATAAGAAATTCCTCCATTTTTGAAAAAATGTCTACCGCTGTGCGCCGGGCTAACGAAAAACCGTAGCCTCAGGGACTACGGTTCTCGTGAGTAGCGGGGAGTGGATTCGAACCACTGACCTCCGGGTTATGAGTCAAAATCCTGAATCCGTGCCATTTGTGCGGCGGGCTCTGCAAATCAGCCGACCTGACGAACTCTGGTCCACGCTTGCCGGGCACGCTGCGGTAGCTAATCGATGTTCGTATAGTATCTGTTTTACGTGGGTTCGTCAAGTACTTTTTCTTGCTTTTCTTCATTCCTTTTTCCAATTTAATTTGTTCAAATCTATTTTCTCATGGGGGATGCGTCCTCCCTGATTCATTAATAGCGCATTGTATTTTTAGTTTTTGATTTCCCAGTCATGGGTGTTCCACAATCTCATTAAGCCTGCATAAGGTAAGGGCTAATCCTATTTTCCCCTACCCGTCTATTTGCGCACCTGTTTGCCGGCTTATTTTATAAGGTTCGGAGAGCCATTCAAGATGCCAGGTAAAGAATTAGATTTTTTTATTGCTCAAGATAAAAAGAACCCCGCTGAACTTCGAGGCTACGTTTGGAAAGTCATTATGGATCCAACCAGGGTCGATGATGATCCAGGGATGTTCTTTGGAAGATTATTTCGAATGATCGATATCCGCCTCAACCGGGACGAGAAATCAACCTGGCCGGAAGGAATCGTGTTTGAAAACATTACCTCAGGATGCCGCCTTACTTATCAAGATGGCCTGTTGATGGATCTTACAAATTCCAAAGTGATTCAGAAGAAGCCAAGAATCCGTAACCGAAGCCGGCGGACAGGTTGCACAAACCAAACGAAAGGTGAAAGCATGGCTCGAAAACCAAAACCTATTTCATCAACCAGTCAGATGCGTCGATTTGTGCTGATTCGAGTGGATGACCTCACCGGTGTCTCAGGGACTGGCGAGGTAGCAGAAGGAACTGTATTTAGCAGTGGCCTGGCAGTCATTCACTGGCTCAGGGAACCTTATGCCATGGGAGTTTATCAGACTCTCGAAGATGTCATTTCTGTCCATGGTCATGAGGGCCGAACGCAGCTGCAATTTATCGATTAAGGAGAGATCAAATGACCACAAAAATCATCACCATCTCGAATCAGAAAGGCGGGGTAGGCAAGACAACTACTGCTGTAAATCTGGCACATGCTCTCACGCTGAAAAATAAACAAGTGTTGTTGATTGACCTTGATCCACAAGGACAATGCGCAACCAAGTTGGGTATGGATAGCCAAATGGGAACGTATTATTTTCTGACAACCCAACCAGGCTCTCCCAGTGAAATAACATTTATTCGCCAATGGGTCCGCGACACGGGCCGCGATTTCTTACAGTTGATTCCAGGCAACTCAATGACCTCCGCTGCGCAGATGATGTTGGGTGTCCAGGATCAACCGATCTCCTACATAAAAGGGCTGCTAAAAACATTCACTAAAGATCGGTTTGATTACATCATTTTCGATACATCCCCATCTGTGGGTGGCTTACAGGAGCGTGCAATCTGGGCAGCAGATCTGGTGATCGTTCCAACGGCAACAGAATTTGCATCATTAGATTCGTTAGCGAAGACAGTCACAACTATCCAGACGTTGAGGGACAAAAAGAATTGGCAAGGTGGATTGCTGGGGATATTACCTACCTTTTTTGATAGTACCAACGAGTCACGCGACTCCCTGCAGGATCTGCAGGCAACATTCAACGACAAAGTACTTTTCCCCATTCATCGGGCGACTGTCTTGCGTGAATGTTGGTCTGAGGCAAAGACCATTTTTGAGTATGCACCGGAAACGCGGGCTGCCGAGGAATATAAAGCTTTAGCAGCTCTCGTGTTGAAATATTAGAGGTCACCATGGCCAGGCGCGATGCATTTACAGGATTACGTGATCCTAATCCAATGATCGAGGTTGAGGAGAATCAACAGCAAGAATCCATGTCGATCCAACGACAGCCCTTGGATTTAATTCCCACGGCAGATCTCAGGAAGAAAAGATCCCGTAAGTGGGAACAGGAACATCGGCTCGAAACTGTGACATACCGCGGAATTCCTCGGCAGGTTGTGGATTTGATTATCGAGGATGCTCAGTCTCTTTCGGTTCCTAGAGACGAAGTCTTCAGGGCGTTCCTTGAATATGGCGCAAGGCTTTACCGCAATGGAGAAATCAAACTTTTAGCGTACCCCAAGGCGCAGCGAATGACCCTGTACTCTGAAGGCAATGAAGGAAACACCACCTTACATTCTCAAAAACTAACAGACCATAAATGGTTAGCTGATGCATTCCCAGTTCCTGAAAAGAAAGCTGGCGGAACAAAAAAGAAAAAATCCAGGAAAGACCATGAAGCCATCCCCCAATGGGAAATAAGAGCGACATTCCGAATTCCAGCTTTATTAAAGGAAGAAGTTCGGTCGATTGCGCGGGAGCATACTTTACCGATCGGAGAAGTTGTCTGTTTCTTCGTAATGGAAGGTTCACAGGCTTTTCACAATGGAAGCTTAGTCCTGCAACCATCCCCTAAAACAATAGGAAAGACATTATTTCTGGAGTGATACGAATGGCCTCTGACCTTTCCTGGAAAAACAACAATTTCATTATCACTCCAAAAACCACGTCTGCGTCCATCCTGACGTGCCGCAGACGTGCTGCTGACATGCCGCAGACGTTGACGCAGACGACGTTGCTGACGTTGATACCACAGGAAGCCCGTAAAGGGGTCTTTTCTGGAAGAAATGGGATAACCACCGTCCTTCCAAAACAGGCTGTAATTATGCCTTTATTTCGCTTTTTCGATATTAATTTTTATCGATAGGGATTTCTTTTATGAATTCAGTCATTGGATTTTCACCGGAGAAAGCCTGGCAAGCGGCAATTGCTAACCTCGAAATGGATATGTCGCGGGCGGCTTTTAACACCTGGGTGAAACCAACCCATCTGATGGATTTTTCAGATGACACCTTTGTGATCGGCTGCATGAATGCGTATGGCCGAGAGTGGTTAGAAAACCGATTAACGACCACCTTGCAGCGATTCCTTATGGGGGTGATGAACAGAGAAGTAAAGGTTCGTTTTGTCGTTAATGATCAGGAAATTGATGATGGGGATGATCTCACTCGGGAAGATGATCCAGATCAAGAAGATTCTGAGGACAATCCCATTGAGTTGGATATCCACTTTAGCTCCATACGGAATTTCCTGATTGAGCCAAGCCGGGTAGTTCGTTTACCGGTGTATTACCTGCGCTGGTTGCCGTACGTCGGTTCACAAATCATTTTCTTGATCATGGCATTATGGCAGGAATATTACCTGGCGAGCGGTGGAAAGACTCGAAAAGGGAGCTGCAAAGTTGCCGTTCGCGCTGAGCGTATTTGCCAATGGGCTGGGATCAGCCGGGCTCAGTTTTTTCGATTGCTAGAACCCGGTAGCAGTCTGGAATGGTTTGCGAGAAAAATTGACACCGATCATGAAATAGATAAGCGCTCAGGAAGAGCCAAAAAGTCATCCAACAAATATGAACTATTCGAATCCCCGCTGACACCTGGGGATGCTGAAGACTTGAAGACTTTTTTGCTTGCTCATGGGATACAAGATTCCCCTCAGTCCGCGTTGCAATTGGCGATCAGCGCAAATCCAAAGGATATTTTGCAATACCCAGTTCGACTACCTCCGGACGACTTCAGCAAAATGACTCCACGTCATCAGACTGTTCAGGATGTCATAAGAGAACTGGTTGGGCACCGGCTCGATGGAGAGCTTGGCAACCTGGCGGACCAGCTTGCTGACCGCCTGGTAACACAAGGAGATTTCATCCTAGTCACCTGGTACTTCCTGAAACACTGGTTGCCCGTGCTGGGCGCAGATGCTGCCATGTTCGTTCTGGGCTTACGCAATCTATGCTATTTCAATGATGAGACTGGCGAGATCCGAGATGAGGTCTGGATGGATGGTGGCTATGAGACCATCGCTAACCGGTTAGGAATCAACAACCCTCGAGTAGTGGCGAACTGGCTGCCTGTCAGGATAGATCGAGGGAAACGAAAAGACAAATTGAGTGAACGCACGGTTGAAGAACTTTTTCGCCGGCAACGACTACAAGACTTGCTGAGCTTGTTTGTTGAACGCACCGATCACCGTATCAATTCTGAGGGCAATTACGGTTGGAAATTCAAGGTGCAGCGGGTTGATCCTCTCACATCACAACACCAAACAATCCAACAGGCTACTTCATCCCTTTTTGCAAAAGCTGAAAATCAAGATGTTCTGGCTGAACTTGATTCCTGGATCAGTTATTTAGACAATGATTGTTTTGAGACTGTCAAAACGGAGCCAATGGTTGTTTTGAGACTCTCAGATCTAACCAATGATTGTTCTGAGACTCTCAAGAGCATCCTCAATGATTGTCTTGAGACGCTCGACCTGCAAGCCAATGATTGTTTTGAGACCCTTTTAAAGATTCTCAAAAGCTTTAAAGATTCCCTGAAAGATAAAGATACCTCCTCAACCCAAGATTCTTCGATTTCGCGAAACGACCCTTCGAGCCAATCGGTGGCAGTGGTAACTGATTCGAAGGGAAATTGGTCTTTGGACAAGCTTTTAGCTCGCGCAGACAAGAAAAACCGGTCTGTTCTGATCGAGCAAGAAAAGAGTGCAATACCCTTCGTATCCTGGATGATACATGGTGCTTCCCAACCCGGCATCCAGAATCCGTATAGTCTGGCCATCGCCAAGTTGAAAGAAAATCCTGGGATCAGTGCCGGCGGAGCCAGTGATCGCCTGGCTGCCATACCTCCTCGAGAACTTGTTCGTCTGATTGAGCATTCATTCTCGTTTTATTCTCCATCCGATCGGAACTGGCGGATGCTTTTTACGGAAGCGAAAAGGGATCGTATACGGCTCCTGGCAGATTCATTGGGATTGGTTATGGACATCGAGGAGGAAACAGGTTGGATAAGTAATTAAGTTGAGCATAGCCTTCGAGGGCTTTCGTATTCAAACAAACATTCATGAAGAGGAGAGTACAAATTATGGCACAAGGCAATCTAACATGGCAGCGTGGCGACATCACCGGGGATATCTATTTTGATCATTTGCGTCCCCAGAATCAAGATCCCATCCCTTATGTTCGCCTCTATCTGATGATCGATGGCAGCCCGGAATCGAAACCGGTGAAGGGATTACGGGTACTGATTTACGGCACCCTGGCCGAGTTGGTGTATGGACATGTTCAAAAAGGCAGTCGGATTGGGGTGGAAGGACATATTCAGCTGCGTTACCGACCTAATATAACCACCCCTGTTTTCGAAGTCGTTGCTGAAAGAATTGAATTTATCCGCAATATCGATTACGAACGCGGCAAACAGGTGATTGCGGATTTGAAACAAAGGGGAAAACGAAATTCTGCGGCTTCCGACCTGGAAGTCATCACACAGATTCTTGAAACTGGAGAATTTAGTCATGACAGTGAATAATCAAAGCGATCCAGAAATCCATATTTCAGAAGAAAAGCTGCAAAAGTTAGGTTGGATACTTTTGAGTCTTGCTGTGATATTCACGATTATCGGTGCCCTCGTTTCCCCATTGGATGAACAGGGGAAGCCAGTTCTCTTGCTGCCCGAGGTTAAGGCGGTTGAGGATTACCGACGATCTGCTCAAGCATGGATATCTGAGCTGACTGTTTTGGACGGTGAGATCGCGCGCGTGATCGCTTCTGAACAACAAGGAGATCTCTTTTCACAGTCCAGGTCTGCACAGCAGACTCTCCAGCACGCTGTTGAACTAACTCAACAGGTTGACCGCACCCGAGTTCCCCCAATTGGTATGGGATTGCATGAGCAAATGCTCTCGACTACTCTGAGCTACCTTGAGGCTGCCCGCAGCGCTTTACAGTGGATCAGCGCGCCTGAACAGAAAAACCAGGACCTGGCAATCCAGGTTTTGGTGGATGCGCGCCAGTTGAAATCAGAATTGGAGAAAAATAAGTGGTTGATTTCACGTTAGAGGAATTCCAACGGAACCAGTCAATTCGGATCTCCAGAGACATTATTGGGCAAAGTGAGGAACACGAGCAGAAAATGCAAATCAACGCTCAGAAATCATGGGAAAATGCCCATAAGCAACTTGTTGCCCTTTTGAGGTTTCTGGATCAGGATTACGATGAATCCTGTGAAAAAGCGACCCGTCCGTTGGAATCGTTTAGCGATGATGATCTGGCTTACCTCATTCATGTGCGTTTACGATCCTTGAATAGTGTTGTTTCCAATAAGGGCAAGCCAGACGAAACTTTGAAGCTTAAACAAGATTTTGTAGAACTAGGCAGAGAGTATGCTGATCTTGAGCAACGAATACTTATCCTGCAGGATGTGAATAGAAAAATTCAGGCAGATAATAATGCTCTCAACGCTCACTTGTCTGCCATTCGCCAAGTCCAGGTCGAAGATATCCCAACGGCGAATCCAGTGAAGACTTTGGGTAAACAGGAGAGTAGGATGTCTACCCCCGAATGGATGAAGACCTGGCAAGCGGTAAAAGTCTTTGAAAAAACATCGACTGCAATACTTGTGATGGGCGACACGGGATTTGCTTTACGTCCGTCGATTGTCAAGCAAATGGCCAAGCACCTTTCCCTATCTGAAACGAATAAAGGTCTTAATGAAGCCATAAACTGGTTGATGAAACCAGATGACAATACGTGTCCAATGCTTGTTGAAGAGTTAAATAGGGAATCGGAACAAGGATCTAGCGCTGGCGGCAAACTACCATCAGTGCTCCATTTGAGCATCAGTGGACAAACTGCTTACCAGATTTTGACAGGGAGAACCGCTAAGGAAAATCAATATGACATATTGATAAAAGACCATTCTTCTCCTGAACACACGATATTGAATATACAGGTTGCGGAAATCTTGAAAGAAGAAGGTTATGAGATTAGAGGTCTAGCCCAAAAAATTCAATTATCAAATGGAGAAGTTTATATTCCAGATATCGTTTCAGTAGACCCCAAAACTGGCGAAGTGATTTTCATCGAGGTGGAGCGAGATGTGCACAAGGATCAAATGTCCAGGAAACAAAAATGGATGAAATTGCTCGAAGCATCGAATGGGAATCTTTATGTATTTTGTGACAATCTAAATTGTCAGAGAGCCATTCAGGGAGAGATCAATCTCGCTCTCAATGGATTGGCTTACAACTCATATTTGACCAATCTACATGGAGTTGGAACCGGTAAACGTTCTGAAAAAGATGGAAGTATTTGGTTGTCACAGAGGCAGGGGAAGGATTCTGTAGAACGATGTGCACATCGTTCATTCCACATCGTTCCCCTAGAGTCTTAAGAGGGAACGATGTGGTTGTTAACACACTTCTAACCCTCATACTAACTTACGCAAGCTGGAGCAGTCTTCGGGTCACTGAATATTCATATCAAACATTCGGAATACTTATGTTCGGCTATATGGAATACTTACATATGGAATACTTACATATGGAATACTTATAATTGACAAGGAAAAAAAATCACGGTACACTTTTTACACTCATGGTTACAACAGCCCAACGATCACTCTTAATCATACTTTTGATACTAACCGTCTTCAATGTAGCCAGCCATATCACTGCGCCTTCGTCATGTTGTACGGTTCAAGAAAATCCCGGATCATCCGGTGATACTGATTGTTTGGTTTGTACTTTACAAGTAGGTGTGTGGTCACCGCAACAAGTGGTTGCACATTCTCTTACATACATTAGCACTGCGATAACAGTTAATCCCTTAATTGCACGTGGACATCTATTTACTTTTTACCATCCCCCAATAGCCTAATACAACTGAATTAAGCGTATTCGAATCCATCTATTGATTATTCAATTGGTGTTTCGTTACGTTTATTTTCTAAATGAATTGTCAGGAAGGAATACCGTTAATTTCTGACTTTTGTTGCTTCTGATTCATTATCGAAGGAAGGTAAAAATTCTATGAAAAAATTATCAAATTTGTCATTGCTTATGATCGGTATTGGGACATTGCTCATCCTAATGGTGATCATATTTAGCATTCAACCACGTCCCTCAACAACAACTCTTCAGCCCCTTGTATCAGAAGAAGAGTCTTTTCCAGAATTATCACGAGTTTCATTAATAGACGCTTTTTCGGCATTTACAGTTGGGTCAGCCGTATTTGTAGATGTTCGAGATAATAGCGCTTTTGTTGACGCGCACATTCCAGGAGCACTCTCATTTCCACTCGGACAATTGGAAAGCCAGATAAAAGATCTTGACCCAAATGCCTGGATCATAACGTATTGTACTTGACCATCGGAAGAATCGAGCGCCCGTGCGGCGCGCATCTTGTTGGACAATGGTTTCAAGAAAGTCACACCCATATTGGGTGGTTTTCGAGCCTGGAATGAAGCTGGTTACCCAGTTGAAACCAATCCTTAGATTTGAGGGAAGATTAGTAAATGGCCAAATTTCATATTAATAAAATAAAACAAAGGTTAGCCTTTCTCCTATTGGGATTATTGGTTGTAAGTCTTCTTTCCGCTTGCAACAATAAAGCACCACAGATCAGCGTCGAGCCAGCCTTACAAGATTTGGGGACTCAACCTCAACAATTGATCGAGCTTGTTTTTACAATCAAGAACACCGGCAACGCGGATCTGGTTATCGAAAAAGTAAGTGTCTCTTGTGATTGCACTTCCGCAGAACTGGAAAAGAACACAATTCCTGCCGGTGAATCGACTGAATTACGAGTGAAGTTTGACCCAGCTGAAGACAACCTATATGGTGAGATCCAGCGCATCATCTATCTGCATAGTAATGACCCGGATAAACCCGAAGCGGAAGCGGAATTTCGGGTCACTATCCAAAAACCAGGAGATTAGCCCGATGTTTAAAAAGTGGTTGAAAAAATTGGGCGGTGGAAATACCCTGTACTACCCGGGGTGCGTCACCCGCTACGCTCTACCCGAAGTGCAGGAGCGGTACGAACGTTTGCTGAGCCGCGCTAACATCGACTTCATTATCTTGCCTGGTGAGCTTCAATGTTGTGGCAGCCCAGTCAGACGGGCTGGATATCAACAGGATTTTGAGCAGTTGAAGGCAAAGAACCTGGAGACCTTTGCCCGTTTCAGTGTCAATAAAATCATCACCAACTGCCCTGGCTGCTACCACACCTTGAAATACGAATACCAGTTGGATGTGTATCACACCACACAAGTGCTATCCGAAAAGCTAGTCGCGCCGATGCGGGCCACGCAAAATGATATACCATGATGCCAAGGTTGCCTGTCTAAAAAGCGTAATTATTCATCTCCATTCTACTCGATTATCAAACTTCAACAAAACTCTTCAAGATTTCTCCAGTAGC
>JACDJB010003526.1_pt1 | contig 10247 bp, 8 predicted proteins | sample 7454121 | NCBI WGS metagenome assembly JACDJB01 (sample SAMN14253290, study PRJNA609438) | sludge metagenome | isolation source: sludge after 25d culture with pyrite | collected 2018-12-20 | reverse complement strand
GTAGAAGATGATGTTTTTACAGCAGAAATTCAGATACAATCGAGACGGCCGGTGTTTAATTCATCTTATAATACTACTTTATTCAATTTCAGGGATAATGCCTTTGTATTTAATTACAAAGAATTCGAAGTGCTTGAATTCAATGAAAATTCGATTACGTCGAATCTGACGGCAGTGCTGACTTACTATGTCTACCTCATCATCGGTTATGACATGGATTCTTATTCCCGACTGGGCGGTACTCCTTATTTTCAGGCTGCAGAACGCATCGTAAACAATGCACAATCGCTGGATATGCCGGGTTGGCGTGCCTTTGAAAGCACCCGTAACCGATATGCTCTGATCAACAATCTCACAGATGAAGCATTTAAAAAATACAGAAATTTTTTTTATGAATATCACCGGCTGGGACTGGATGAAATGAGTATCAACATGGTAAATGCCCGTGCCCGTATTAATGCCGGACTATCCGTTCTGAGAGAAACGAATCGTGCAAGACCTTCGGCAGTAGCCATCACATCTTTCCTCGATGCCAAAACTGAAGAGTTGATTAATATCTTCAAAAGGGCAACCGATCAGGAGAAAAAGAATATGATTGAAGTTTTGTCAGATATCAATCCAACTCAGTCGGAAAGATATGAATCTATTCTGAAATAGCATCTTATGTTGAAATCTATATTTATCTCTAATTACGCTTTAATTTCAACGCTGGAAATTAATTTTCAGCCGGGGTTATCGGTGCTGACAGGAGAAACCGGAGCGGGTAAATCCATCATACTGGGGGCTCTGTCGCTTATATTGGGACAACGGGCTGATAATAAATCCATCAAGAAAGAAGAAGATAAATGTGTGGTGGAAGCGGTATTCGATATTTCGGCCTATAAACACCTGGATGATTTTTTTGAAACAAATGAGCTTGACCATGATGTATACCATTGCATCATTCGCAGGGAACTTACAGCAAATGGAAAATCAAGGGCGTTTATCAATGATACGCCAGTTGCTTTGACTGTATTACGCGATTTAACTTCCCGTTTGATAGATATTCATTCCCAACATGAAAATCTTTTGTTGTCGAATGCAAGCTATCAGTTGGAAGTATTGGATACGGTTGCCCGGAACAATGAATTGCTGCAGGAATACCGCGAATCCTATCTTGTATGGAAAGCCGATGAGAAAACCCTGGAGAAACTGAAAGCGGACAGTGCAAAAGCAGCTTCTGAGACTGATTTCATTCGCTTTCAGTTTAACCAGTTGCAGGAAGCTAAACTTATTCCTGATGAACAACAAGAACTTGAAGCTGAACAAGAAACACTGAGTCATATAGAGGAAATAAAAACCGAGCTAAACAAGATAACAGGTCTACTGGATGGAGAGCAAGGGAGTTTGCTACAACTCAAAGAATCAGTGGCTGCTATGTCGAAGATAGCTAAGTTTGTCACCGAAGGCGATACAAAATTAGAAAGAATACAGGCTGCTTATATCGATTTAAAAGATTTGACACAAGAACTTATTCTGTTGCAGGAGAGCCTGGATTATAATCCTGCCCGACTGGAAGAAACAGAAAATCGGTTAAGTGAATTGTATTCGCTGATGCAGAAATTCAAAGTCAATTCAGTTGAAGCATTGATTGAGAAAAGAGATAGTTTTGGTACTCAATTACAACACATTGACTCTTTTGAAGAAGAAATTGAACGACTTGAGAAAAAACTGGCAGCGTCCTTTACTCACTTACAAAAGTACGCTTTATTACTGACGGAAAGCAGAGCTTCACAAATAGCCACTGTTGAACAATACATGATTCAACAACTATCTCAATTGGGTATGCCCAATATTCAGTTTAAAATCAGGCTGATACCAATTCAACAGTATACCGAGAACGGTATCGATCAGGTTGAATTTCTTTTCTCAGCCAACAAAAACCGGGAAATGCAGCGAGTCGAAGAAATCGCCTCAGGTGGTGAGGTTTCACGTTTGATGCTGGCAATTAAATCTCTGATAGCCGGTAAATCCGACTTGCCAACCATTATATTTGATGAAATTGATACCGGAGTTTCCGGTGAGATAGCCCACCGTATGGGTGAAATCATGCTTCAAATGAGCCGCACCATGCAAGTGATTACCATTACACACTTACCTCAGATTGCAGCGAAAGGCGAACATCATTTCAGGGTCTATAAAGATGATTCCGGTCAACAAACAGAAACCTATATTCAACGACTATCGGCTACCGAAAGAGTCGATGAAATAGCCACCATGCTTAGCGGTAAAGTGCGTGGTGAAGCAGCAATTCAGAATGCAAGGGAACTGTTGAGTAATGGATAAAATAAACGGAGAACGAAAAGCGAATAGCTAATAATGAATTTTAAACCCTTAAACTAATATTACTAATTACTAATCACCAACTTAAGATTCATTTCCAAAATCCGCTTCGTTTCATTCGTTACTTTAACCCGCTCGTCAATTCTCAATCCTACCACCCACACGATTTGATTATCAGAGAGTACAACATAGATATTTTCTTTGTCGAAGCGATTGATTTTTAAATCAATAAGGAAATCGCTTAATTTTTTTTTGCCTTTCATACCAAGGGGATAAAAGTAATCAGCTTCCTGCCATTTACGGATTCGCAAGGGTAGGGTGACCTTATCGGCATCAAGGTGGACTGTTTGATTGTCGGTTGATAACTTGAAAGTGATGTCTTTCTCAAAAATACGGATATTAAACTTGTTTTCAACAGTTGAGTTTGATTGATGATTATCCGAATGAATGACATGAGGGCGGACAATGAGCCTGTTCCTATCTTTCAGCAGAGAATGTGTGCCGGAGTAGAACTGCCTGCCGGGTTCTGCTTGTAAACTCCTCGTAATCTGACCTATCTGATCCCGGTTAAAACCATATTCTTTAAGTAATTCGAATAAAATAGTAGAATACTCCTCGTATTGAATCAATTTAAAATAATCAACCGACAGGCTTGCGTCAGAAAACTGAACAACATCACCGCGAATGGCAGCTATTTCCTGTTGATAAACTTTATAGGCTCCTTGCAGGTTTTCAATCGTTTCTTTACAGCTATTCCGGAAAGCCGGATTGATTTCTTCCAACAAAGGAATAATGACATGCCTGAACTTATTCCGTAGAATGTCGGTGGAAGCGTTCGATGAGTCTTCAACATATTCCAGCTGGTTTTTTCCGATATATTGCTTTATCTCCAAACGCGAAGAGGATAGCAAAGGACGAACTATCTTCCTGTTTCGCACCGGCATGCCGGTCAAACCCTTCAGTCCTGTTCCACGGGTTAAATTGAGCAATACGGTCTCTATATTATCATCGAGGTGGTGGCCTGTAGCAATGGCTTGTGCTTTGTATTCCACACTGATTTTTTCAAACCAATCATACCGTAATTCCCTTGCCGCCATTTCAACAGAGATACCCTTTTCCTTAGCATAATTATTTGTCTGAAAATCAACACACAGAAACGGAATATTTAGCTTATTTGATAGCATGCGAACAAACTCCTGATCACGCATTGATTCTAACGTTCGCAGGTGAAAATTACAATGTGCAGCCAGACACTGATAACCTGATTTCAACAGGATATCAAGCAAAACAACGGAATCGCTTCCCCCGCTCAAACCTACGATTACCGGTCCTTTTTCAGGCGATAATAATTGGTTTTCCCGTATGAAATTTTGTACTTTTTGCAGCATGAATCATTTAGCTTTAACATGAAACAACCATGAACTAGCATCCGGCAAAGATAATGATTCATCCGCGCATTCACAAAGCCAATTTTCAGCAATTTGTATTATCTTTGGATCTGAAATAAAAAGCATGCTTACTTATGAGTCAATTTTTTCAGGAATTAGTGAGAAAACGCCAAAGCGACCGGGCTTACACCGATAAGCCGGTTGAGCCGGAGAAAATAGAACGTGTATTAGAAGCAGCGCGAATGGCGCCTTCAGCCTGTAATGCACAGCCGTGGAAAATGATCATAGTGACTGACCCGGAAAAAAGATTGCAAATAGCGGATGCATGTACAAGTAAAACGTTAAGTATGAATCATTTCAGCAAGCAGGCCCCGGTACAAATCGTGCTTGTTGAGGAAAACGCCAATTTTACCTCGAAGTTTGGTAGTATGGTTAAACAAATCCATTATCCACACCTCGATTTGGGTATCGTGGCAGCTCATATTTGTCTTGCTGCCGCTGATGAAGGACTTGGCACCTGCATGTTAGGTTGGCTGAATGAAAAAAAAATCAGAACAATACTGGATATTCCGGGAAATAAAAAAGTGATGTTGGTAATACTACTAGGCTATTCAGCCCAGAAAACCAGAGAGAAGAAAAGAAAAAAAATAAAAGAAGTTGTCAGTTGGGAGAAATACTGATTATAACTTTTTTTATAATATACAAATGTGGCAAAAAACAGCTGATATCAACTATTTTCTGCCACATTATCTGAATTATCAGAACCTAAGACCGATGGTTCCAATTATGTTTATGTTGCTCGTAGTTACATTTCCGGGTACATTTGCACGATTTGCTGCTAATTTGCTGGAATTGTAAGCATAAAATTTTTCGTCGTAGACTTTATTCATTACAGCCAGATCAACATACCAGTTTGATTCACGATATCCCAAACCGGCTGTTAAAAATTGTGTGTTTCCACTAGGGACAAAGTATTCAACATCAGTTCTGATGGTATTGGGATTAAACTCTTTCCCTAACTTACCTGAAGTTGCCGGACTTGCAAAAGCATACCCTGCACGAATTGAAAAATGATCAGTTAACTTATATTCACCTCCAATTTTGACCATTGTCTGTTTGTTAAACAAAACTTTGATGCTGTCATTTTCATAACTATGGTTGAAAGTACTGTTGTTCATATCCATAAACTTTGAACCCGAATTCAGACTGGTTACATATTCAATTCCGATAACTGCCTTTTTGCCAAGAATAAATGAACCACTGAGATTATAGGTAAAAGGTCCTTGTAACTTATAATTATTATCACCCTCCGGAGTCATCTCTTTGTCATTGATGGCTCCACTTTGTGTTTGATAACCATACTTTAAATCAGCGTAGTGATAATCCTTTACTGAAAACACGATCGGAGTTTGAATGGATATGCCCAATCTCAAATAGTCAAGTGGTGCATATATGGTACCTAGTTTTAACCCAAGACCTGTTGCATCAGATCTGAAAGTGTTTAACAAGGATAAATAACCATCCATTGAGAAAGTTTCATTGTATTCTGTTTCAGAATAGTAATTGAGATCATAAAAATTCAGTGTTGCACCCAAAAACAATCTGTTATTAAAATTTCCCGACCATCCTATTGAAAACTCATTCAGGTAACCCTGTTCCCGCAATGTATAATAAGGTGAAACGGTTTCATTAGGCAACAGAACTGATTCCCAAATATTATTTACAGTGTCAACCTCGGTTATTAATCCGGCATTTGCTGCCAATACTGACATCCAGGGAATTGATGTATTACCATAAGGATTATATCCGCTTGCTTCATATAAATTATACCCTGAAATTCCTTCCGAAAAATAGGCCAGGTAATCAATAAGAGATGATGAAGCTCCACTTCCTCCGTTGATTCTGGTACTTCTGTCAAAATTCTTTAACCTGTTAAATGAAAATGAAAAATTGGAGTGTACCAGGTTTGTACTTGAATAGGTTGAAACAGGAATAGCTAATACATAAGACAAATTATTAAAGACGGGGTTGTATAAACCTTCTATCGTGGTACTTCCGTTTCTCCAATTTGAAGTAATTTCCTGTGTGTTAATACCTAATGTAGCCGTTAACTCTGATTTTCTATAAATGCCCAAACCTGCCGGATTATCTTTTATTGCAGACGGATCTCCACCCAATGCACCGAATGCTCCTGCCATGGAAGTATAACGTGCCGTACCATTTATATCCGGTTGTATGAATTTCAGTGCATCAAACTCTGACTGTCCTATTGCGATACCGGTAGCTGTTAATGTTACGGCAATGATTGATAATATCCTTTTCATAATGTTCAATATGAGTAAGTTACTAATTTATTTTATACCTTGAATATATATCGCACCTTTATCTTCTTCCTCCACTGCTGCCACCTGAACTTCTTGAACTGCCTGACGAGCTGGAACCGGAATAAGAAGATCCGGAACTGGAGCGGGAAGTTGAAGATGAAGATGGACTGGTATAAGAAGGCGTACTGTATGTTTGTGTCCTCGAAGGACTGGATGAACGTACAGAAGGAGACGAATGATTTTCGCTTCTTGATGATGGTATATAGGTATTTCTGTCTCTTGTCGATGTACCTGTGCCCGTTCTTACTGTGGAACTATTTCGGTTAACTGTAGTAGCAGGCGTAGATCGCGTTTGGGTACTTCTGTTTATTGTTGTCGCAGGTGCTGACCGCGTTACTTGCGTATTTCTGTTTACAACAGCCTCTGTAGCGCCTCTCGAAACAGAATTGTTATCTCTGATGATGGTTGCAGGCGTTCTATTGTCTCTGCTATACAAATCAACATTATTTACTGTTCTGGTACGCGTATCAATACCGCTATTACGAATTGTATTGGTTGTCCTCGTAAGCGTCACGTCAGATGAATTTCTGATTGCACTTCTTGAATCCATTGATCTGTTTACAATACTACCAGACTCACTTGCTACTCTTTTTCTTTCATTGGTCACAACTGAGCCTCTGTTTACAGCAGGACTGTAATTTCCACCTGCAATCCGGGTATTCATACTACCGCCTGATCCTCCTCTGGTACCACTGTAGTATTCTTTCCTGCGGTTAGCTTCATTGTAATTCTGATTACGTGAAGTTATAATGGTATTACTCCAGTAGGGATAGTGATTCCAGTGATTGTAACCATGGTAATAGGGATACCCCCAACCTCCGTAATAACCCGGATAATAGTAACTTCCCCAACCTCCGTAATACCCGCCATAGTAACCGCCATAATATCCATAATTCCAGGGATATCCATAACTCCAACTGTTGTAATAAGCATAGGGACTACCATACCAACTGTTTCTCCAATACCAGCTATTGTAGCTGTAAGGTCTCCAGAAATAATTATCCCAGAACGGATTTGTCCAGGTTGGTGTTACCCAGGCATAGGAACCGTCAACGTATACATTCCAGTAATTGTCATCCAAAAAATAAATATCAGTATATTGAGGGTCTGAAATATGAATGGTGAATTTAGGATTATGGAACCTGCGGATACGCTCTGCATATTCGTATTCTGTTTTGCTCCCCTTGAAATCGTTCAAATAATATCCATCATCTTCAGCAGCTGAATCTGCTTCTTCAGTCAAAGCAATGCTGTCATTCATTTGAGATAACAGATAAACTGTGTCTTTGTCGATAATCAGTGATTTATTTTTTTTTGTATCGATGTAAATAATTTCCTTAGCCCCATTCTTATAATTTGGCTTTGCTGATTTGATTTTTTCAGTTGTCAAAGCCTTATTGGCATCGCTGGGCTTAAAATAAATATCGTCAACTATATCCTGAGCCGGCAGGCACGTAACCACGCTGATCAATAATACGAAGATTGAAATAGTTGTTTTCATAATTTTTCCTCCCTTATATTTGAATGTCTTATTTTTTTAACTGTTTGTAAATTGACTATTCAGCATAAAGAACACATCAATAATTATACCAATAAGCGTTAAATATTGATTTGATCAGATTTCTTTTTTGAACAAATTAGCGTACTTTTGTATGCAAAACTAATAATTAAATGGAATAACCATGAATTATCTCGAATTTAAACTGATTTTTTTGCCTAATGAAGACTATGTTGCCGATTTATTGGCAGCTGAACTTGGAAATATAGGATTTGAAAGTTTTGAAAGAACAGATGAGGGAATCATTGCCTTTATTGATAGTGGTTCTTTCAATGAAACTGATTTTTCAAACATGCTGGATGGCTTTGAATATGCTGAAAGTATTCGATTTGAATCCCGTGAAATAGAACAAATCAATTGGAATGAAGAATGGGAGAAACATTTTTTTGAACCGATTATTATTGGCGATGAATGTTTGATTCACAGTTCATTTCACAAAAATCTACCTGTTGCGAAGTACGACATTGTAATAGACCCTAAAATGTCATTCGGAACAGGACATCATGAAACCACGAGTCTGATGATTGGCGAAATCCTGCAGATGAACCTACATGGAAAAACAGTTCTCGACATGGGATGTGGTACAGCTGTTTTAGCAATCCTGGCTGCTCTGAAAGGAGCAAAGCATGTAACTGCAATCGATATTGATACCTGGTGTGTTGAAAATTCCATCGAAAACATACACAAAAACAATGTACCTGAAATTGAAGTAATGCTTGGTGATGCAAATTTGTTATCCGGCAAATACTTTAATATCATTATAGCCAATATTAATCGCAATATTTTACTAAATGATATAAAAAAATACGCCGCCTGTTTGAATGCAGGCGACGCGTTGTACATGAGTGGTTTCTATGTCGAAGACATTCCGGTAATTGAGCAGGAAGCTGCCAAATATCATTTTACCTTGGAATCCTATAAAGAGAAAAACAACTGGGCGGTTGTAAAAATGACTAAAACGCGGTAATCAAATCCATACCGACATGAATGGCTTTTTCATTCATAGGTAATAAATGGTGGTGCCGCGATGGCAATGTTTTTTTCAGTCCGGATAATACGTTTTGAATTTCGACAATCGGTCTTACTTTCAACAATCCTCCCAGAATAATCATATTGATGGTTTTGGTTGCATTATTGGCATAAGCATATTCTGTAGCATCGATTCTGTAAATGTTAATGTCCTTCCTGACCGGAAATGTTTTCATTCCGTTTCCATCAAAAATTAATGTACCTCCCGGTTTCACTAGCTTTTCGAATCTATCGAGAGAGGGTTGATTCAGCACAATGGCTGTGTCGTAAGTGTTTAACACCGGCGAACTGATTCTTTCATCACTGAGGATCACGGTGACATTGGCTGTACCTCCGCGTTGTTCAGGACCATAAGAGGGCATCCAGCTGACTTCTTTTCCCTGCATCAATCCCGAATACGCCAGGATTTTCCCCATAGATAGTACACCTTGTCCGCCAAATCCAGCTATAATGATTTCTTCTGTCATTGTTGTATTGTAAATCACTCAATTATTTAATGGACGTAGCGTTACGTCCCTACTTTAAATTATCAAATATTTTTCAAATCCCCCATAGGATAAACAGGAAACATATTTTCTACCATCCAATCGTTTGATTCTGCCGGAGTCATTCTCCATCCTGAACTACAGGTCGATACGATTTCAACGATCGAAGTCCCCTTATTTTGCATGGAATTCTCCAGCGCTTTTTGAATGGCTTTTTTTGCTTTTCTTACAGCGGCAACGGTATGTACACTTTGTCTTGTAACATAACAAACTCCATCCAATTGGGCAAGCAATTTCGACATGTCGAGGGGGTGACCGGCAATTGGTAAGTCTCTCCCTTTGGGGGAAGTGGTCGATTTCATACCAATCAGGGTTGTTGGGGCCATTTGTCCGCCTGTCATACCATAAATTCCATTGTTGATGTATATGATGGCAATATTTTCTCCTCGGTTACAAGCATGTATAGTTTCCGCGGTGCCGATAGCAGCCAAATCTCCATCTCCCTGGTAAGTAAATACATAACGATCGGGCAATAATCTTTTTATAGCTGTGGCTACTGCCGGCGCTCTTCCATGGGCTGCCTGCTGCCAGTCAATATCGAGATATTTATAGGCGAAAACCGCACAACCTACGGGAGCTACACCGATGGTTTTATCCTGAATATCCATTTCCTGAATAATCTCACCCAAAATCTTATGTACCACGCCATGACTGCAACCCGGGCAATAATGCATCGGTACATCATTCATGACGGTTGTCTTCTCGTATACGAGATTTTCCGGATTTATGATATCACATACATTCATAATAGTTTTGTTTTTAGTGCATGAAGAACTTCATCGGGAGAAGGAACAATTCCTCCCATACGGCCGTAATATTCTACCGGAACTTTTCCGGAAACCGCAAGTCTGACATCCTCAACCATCTGACCGGCACTCATTTCAATAGAAATAAATCCTTTCACCCTGATTGACAAATCTTTAATAATGCTCTTAGGAAAAGGGAATAGTGTTATCGGACGAATTAAACCTGCTTTAATTCCTTCTGCACGGGCTAATTCTACAGCTTTTTGACAAACCCG
>JACDJB010003522.1_pt1 | contig 10258 bp, 9 predicted proteins | sample 7454121 | NCBI WGS metagenome assembly JACDJB01 (sample SAMN14253290, study PRJNA609438) | sludge metagenome | isolation source: sludge after 25d culture with pyrite | collected 2018-12-20 | reverse complement strand
GCCGTCCGCTTCATCTCAGACAAGCAATGACCTTGAGCCCCCGCGTATGACCTCGCTCATACGGGGGGCGCCAGGCACCACTCCGGGCTACCTGACTCCGATCGCGCCCGAGTTACCCTGGGGGCGACCATGAAAAGAGTTGTTGTCACCGGAGTCGGTCCTGTAACGCCGATAGGTGTCGGCGCAGCCAACTTCTTGGCAGCGCAACACGAGGCGAGGAACGGCATCCGACCCATAACGTTGTTCGACGCTAGCGATCTGTCCGTGAGGTTCGCTGGCGAGGTCGACGTCGACGTGCATCAGTACCTCGAAACCAAGGAAGCCAAGCGCCTAGACCGCTTCGTGCAGTTCGCGCTCATCGGCGCCGACTTGGCGTTGGCCGACTCTGGCCTCACTGCCGAGGAGGTGGCAGGCGACCTCACGGGCACGTGCATCGGTTCTGGCATCGGGGGCCTCGATACGTGGGAGGCTCAGTCGAAGATCCGCTTCGAGCGCACCGCCATGCGTATCAGCCCGTTCTTCATCCCCATGCTCATAGCCAACATGGCTAGCGGCCACGTCGCCATGCGCTATCACCTGACCGGGCCAAGCTCGAGCGTCGTCACCGCCTGCGCGACCGGCACCGGCAACATCGGTGACGCGTACCGCATGATCCAGCGCGGCGAGGCGGAAGTCGTCTTCGCGGGCGGCACCGAGGCGCCGATCACGCCGATGGGCATCGGCGGCTTCGCGGTCATGAAGGCGCTCTCCACGCGCAACGACAGCCCCGAGACTGCCAGTCGGCCGTTCACGGCCAGCCGCGACGGCTTCGTGGCGGGCGAGGGCGCTGGCATCCTCGTGCTCGAGGAGTACGAGCGGGCCGTCAAGCGCGGTGCGCGCATCTATGCCGAGATCGTCGGTTACGGCACTAGCGCGGACGCGCACCACATCACGGCGCCCGCCCCTGGCGGCACGGGCGCCATCGCGGCCATCACGCGTGCGCTGAGAGACGCCAAGATGAACCCGGAAGACATCGGGTACATCAACGCGCACGGCACGAGCACGCCTGCCAACGACCTCAACGAGACCTTGGCCTTCAAGGCCGTGTGGGGCGCCGGGAAGGTGCCTCCTGCCTCGTCGACCAAGTCGATGACCGGCCACACCCTCGGGGCGGCTGGCGGCATCGAGGGCGTTGCTACCGTGCAGGCCATTCACCACGGCGTCTTGCCTCCAACGCGTAACTACATGGATCCGGACCCGGAACTCGATCTCGACTACATCCCGAACGTCGCGCGCGAGGCGGTAGTCAACGCCGCCATCTCGACGAACTTCGCGTTCGGCGGTCAGAACGCCGCGGTCATCTTCAAGCGCGTCTGATACACCCGCTCAGCGGCGCCGCAAACGCCCTGCCAGGGTTTTCAGCTCTGGCAGGCCGAGCGCGGCGCCAACGCCAGCGAACGCCGCCATGAGCACCGCGCCGCCGACGACGAGGCGCGCGACCTGGCCCCACCAACCAGCAGGCAGAGGCACGAGGTAAAGCGCGAGCGCGGCGGCGCCAGCCGCCACGCCGGTCGCTAGCCACACCTTGGCGGCCTCGCGCGCCCAGGCCGCGAGGCCGAAACCCTCGCGGCGCGCTACGAGGTACGCCGCGACGAGCAGTTGCAGCCACGCAGCGATGGCCGTTGCCCAGGCCACGCCAGCGATGCCCCACACGTGCGACAGCGCCCAGTACAGCGCGCCTTGCACGCTGAGGAAGATGAGCACGAGCAGGACGGGCGTGCGCACCAACCTCCTCACGTAGAAGGTGCGGACGAGCAGGTTGAAGGCGCCGATCGGGAACACCGCGAACCCTAGCGGCATGGTGGCCGCGATCGTGAAGGAGCGCAGTTGCGCGTCCATCGGCGTGCCCATGAGAGAGCGCCAGTTGTACACCACGTCGACGGCTGGCGCGGCCAGCAGCGCGAGCGCCACCCCTGCGGGGACCGTCAGGAACGTGATGAACCGCAACCCCTCGGCCAAGGTCGGGGCGAACGCCTCTGGGGCATGCACGGCGTGGTCTGAGAGCCGCGAGTAGTACGCGAGGGCCGGTGAGATGCTGAAGAGCCCAAGGGCCAAGCTGAGGAACAGGTCGGCGAGGTAGAAGGCGCCCTGAGCACCCGCGTCGATGCCCGTGATGATGTTGGACGCCACCACGTTGAGCACCTGACGCCCGCCCGCCGTGAACGCGAACGGCACCATGAGCAGCAGCACCGAAGCCAACGCAGGGTGCCACAGTCCGGCCATGCGCGGCAGGAGCTTGGCGCGTGCGAGGGCCGGCAACTGCACCGCCAACTGCGCCACCCCGCCGAGCACGTGAGCGGCTGCCAGCATCACCGCCTGCCCAGGGAACAGCGCCATGAGCGTGACGGTCACGACGTTCAGCGCGACCGGCGCCCAGGCGGGGGCCAAGAAGCGCTCCTCCGCGTTTAGTAACCCCATGGCGAGCGCGGAGAGTGAGATGGCCGTTAGGAACGGGAACACGATGCGCACGAGGCGCGTCGTTAGGACCACGTCGACGTTGCCGTTGCTGGCTATGAGCAGGTTCGCCACCAACGGAGCCCCGAGGTAGGCGCCGACAAGGAGCAGTCCGTTGACGATGAGCAGCAGTGCGAGGAGGGCACCGGCCATGCGGCGTGCGTCCTCCGGGTCGAGGCGCTTGTACACGGGTATGAACGAGTTGGTCAGCGCGCCCTCTGCTAGCAGTTCGCGGAAGAGGTTGGGCACCTTGAACGCCGTGACGAACGCGTCGATGACGGCGGTCGGGAAGAACTGTGCTAGGAGCGAGTTCTTGAGCAGCCCAGTGACGCGGCTGGCTAATGTTCCGACCATCAGGGTCATCGCCCCGCGGCGGGTGCTCTGGCGTGCGCTCACGCGGGCCATTGTCGCACTCCACGGCGGCCAGCGGCCGGAGGACCCGCCGCGCCCGCTCGAACCATGGCCTCCGCGGGCCGACAGGCTTCAAGTGGCGCTATCATGGCGGCATTAGCGGGACGCCGCGCGCAGCTGAACAGCTCGCGTGCGGCCTTACGAAAGGAGCGACATGGTTCAAGACAGCGCTCACTCCACGTCAGCAACGACCGGACACGCCGTGCACGAGCCGCGCGTTACGGTCACCGCGCAGTACGCCCACCCCTCCGCCGCGCGCGACGCAGTGGCGGCCCTAGGCGACGCCGGCTTCGACCCCAGCGCAGTCAGCGTGGTGCCTGGCGCATCAGACGAGGTCCTGCGCGCACAGCGCCAGTCAGACCCCTACGTGTTGGAGCGCGGGGAGATGCCGCCGATCAACGGGGCCGCACTCGGCTTCATAGTCGGTCTGCTTGGCTTCGGGCTGCTCGGCCTGCTCATGGGCTCCGGGCTCCTTAACCTCTTCGGCAAGCAGGCCGCCATGGCGGTCGGGCCGTTCTGGGCCGCGGTCATCGGGGGCGTCGTGTTCGGGATCGCGCTCGCCGCGGCCGGGTACATCTTCAACAGCCCACTGCCGCTACCGGAGCCGCCAGAGCACGCGCCAGGCAAGCCAGACACGCGTACTTTCGTGTCGGTCGCCACCACCCCTCAAGAGGAGGCAGCGGCTGGTGAGGCGCTCAGCCGCTTCGAGCCAAGCTCCGTAGAGGTGTGGCACGCCAGGAACGGCGATTGGCTACCGCAGGGTCGCAACGCCTGATGCAGGTTGCGGCGCCGGCTCGACGCTCTCGCTTGGCCGTGGGCCGGTGTCCTGCCAGTTTGGTTGGTTCTCCAGCGTCACGAGTGGGGTGAGGGCCATGTCGTGCGTGACGACGATCTGGCAAGCGAGTCGCGCCGCGCCGATGAGGCCCTTTTCCTCCAACTTGGCTGACTCCGCGTCTGTCATCGTTTCTGGTTCGCCTGACGTGAACTCGACTCGGCAGGTCGTGCAGCGCGCCTGGCCACCGCAGCGGTGACCGATGTTCACGCCGGCATCGGCGATGGCGAGCACCAGTCGGCGGCCGTATGGGACGTCGTGGTTGACGCCGTCGATGGTTAGTACTGGCATGTGAGGAACCTCCGCGAGGGTAAGGTGCCTCGTCCGGTAGCTTCCGGAGGCGGCGGAGGCCGCACGCTGCGGCACCAACCGCTCGAAATGCCGACTATACCGTGAGTTTTGGCGCACAGCGCCAGGCGCCTCCCCGATAGAGTGGCCTTCGCGTCCTCAGCGGTGCGCACCGCGCGCGCCGCTCGCATCACCCTGAGAAAGTTGGTTGCTCAATGCCGCAGTCGCCCACATCACAGCAGCACGCCGAACGCATAGCCGTCATCGGCCAGGGTTACGTCGGGTTGCCGGTGACGCTGGCGTTCGCAGAGGCCTACCCGAACGTGGTTGGCTTCGACATCGACACGGCCAAGATCGCGCGCCTGCGGGCCGGCGAGGACCACACGGCCGAGGCGGACGCCGCCGAACTGGCCGCCACCAAGGTCCTGTTCACGACAGACGAGGCCGACCTTGCTGGCGCCACCTTCTTCGTCGTCGCGGTTCCCACTCCCATCGACCACGTCAACCGGCCGGACCTGAGACCCCTCGCCTCCGCTAGCCGCGTCGTCGGCCGCGCCCTGAAGCCAGGCGCCGTCGTGGTCTACGAATCGACCGTCTACCCCGGCGTAACGGAGGAGTTCTGCGGTCCGATCCTCGAGGAGGCCTCCGGCCTCAAGGCGGGCGTCGACTTCACGCTCGGCTACTCCCCTGAGCGCATCAACCCTGGCGACAAGGAGCACACGCTCAGGCGCATCGTCAAGGTCGTCTCGGGCCAGGACGCGCCGACCCTCGAGCGCGTCGCCGCCGTTTACGGCGGCATCATCGACGCTGGCGTGCACCGCGCCAGCAGCATCAAGGTCGCGGAGGCCGCCAAGGTCATCGAGAACACCCAACGCGACCTCAACATCGCCCTGATGAACGAGCTGGCGCTGATCTTCGACCGCCTAGACATCAACACGCTCGAAGTGCTTGAGGCGGCGGGTACGAAGTGGAACTTCCTGCCGTTCCGGCCCGGCCTGGTCGGCGGGCACTGCATCGGCGTCGACCCGTACTACCTAACGACCAAGGCTGAGGAAGTCGGTTACATCCCGCAAGTCATCCTCGCTGGGCGGCGCATCAACGACGGCATGGGCGCCTTCGTTGCCCAGAAGGTCGTCAAGCTCCTAGCCGCCAGCGGTGGACGCATAAACGGTGCGCGGGTTGGCGTTCTCGGCCTGACCTTCAAGGAGAACGTGCCAGACCTGCGTAACAGCCGCGTGCCGGACATCCTCGCCGAGCTAGCCGATTTCGGGGTGACGACGGTCGTCCACGACGGCATAGCCGACGTGGAGGAAGCGAGGCATGAGTACGGCGTCGACCTAGTCGAGGCAAGCGCGCTCCGCGACCTCGACGCGCTCATCATCGCGGTGGCGCACCGGGGTTACGCCGACCTGGTGCGTGAGCACCTCCCGCAGATGGTCAAGCCCGGTGGTGTGGTCGCCGACGTGAAGTCGCTGCTCAGAGACACGCTGCTGCCGAGCGGTTACGTGCGCTGGAGCCTCTAGTGGCAGGCAGACGCTTCCTCGTCACGGGCACGGCCGGTTTCATCGGCTACCACTTGGCCGAGCGGCTCCTCGCGCGGGGCGATAGCGTGGTTGGCGTCGACAACGTCAACGACTACTACGACGTGCGCCTCAAGGAGGCGCGCCTGGCACGCCTAGCTCGGCACGCAGGCCACCGTTTCGAGAAGGTTGACTTGGCGGACCGCGTGGCCCTCACGCGCGTGTTCGAGGAGGCGCGTCCGCAGGTCGTCGTCAACCTCGCGGCGCAAGCTGGTGTGCGCTACTCGCTCACGAACCCCCACGCTTATGTCGATAGCAACCTCGTCGGGTTCGTCAACGTGCTCGAGGCGTGCAGGCACCACGGCGTCGAGCACCTCGTGTACGCGTCATCTAGCTCCGTGTACGGCGCGAACACCACCACGCCGTTCAGCGTCCATGACAACGTCGACCACCCGCTGAGCCTCTACGCGGCCTCCAAGAAGGCCAACGAGCTGATGGCTCACACTTACTCACACCTCTACCGACTCCCTACCACCGGCCTGCGCTTCTTCACCGTGTACGGGCCGTGGGGCAGGCCAGACATGGCCATGTTCCTCTTCACCAAGGCCATCTTGGAGGGGCGCCCCATCGACATCTTCAACCACGGCGCCATGCAGCGTGACTTCACGTACATCGACGACATCGTCGAGGGCGTCATGCGCACCGCCGACCACGTCGCCACCCCGAACCCAGACTGGATCGGCGCCGCGCCAGACCCGGGCACGAGCAGCGCGCCCTATCGCCTCTACAACATCGGTAACAACCAGCCAGTCGAGCTCATGCGCCTCATCGAGATCATCGAGGGCGAGTTGGGGACGGTCGCTGAGAAGAACTATCTGCCGATGCAGCCGGGCGATGTGCCCGCCACCTACGCCGACGTCGACGCGCTCGTGAAGGACGTGGGGTTCAAGCCGAACACGCCGTTGGAGGTGGGTGTCAAGCGGTTCGTGGAGTGGTACAGGGGTTTTTATGGGGTGTGACGTAATCGAGCGTTAAGGAACGGACGACTGGGGGCCCAATTCACTTGTTTGCCCGGCAGCTGGCGCTACAATGCTGCCCTAGGCGGGACCCTTGCCTCCGCCAGGGACTTCGGCCTTGCGCCAAGTACGACACGCCGCGCCGCCCGAGGAGTAAGTAATGTCGCGTGATACGTTCTTGCCATACTCACCACCTTCGATCGGCCAAGCCGAACTTGATGAGGTCACGGCCACCCTGCAGTCGGACTGGATAACCACGGGACCCCGCACGCGGGCGTTCGAGTTGCAGTTCGGGAAGTACGTTGGGGCGCCGGAGAACACAGCGCTCATGCTCAACTCGTGCACGGCAGGGCTGCACGTTGCCCTGGTCGCGCTAGGCATCGGGCCGGGCGACGAGGTCATCGTTCCGACCCTCACCTTCGCAGCCACTTCGAACGTTGTCGAGCACGTTGGCGCTACGCCTGTCCTCGTCGACGTGCAGCCGGACACGCTCTGCATCGACCCAGAGGCCGTGCGCCGGGCCATAACGCCGCGCACGCGCGTGATCATGCCTGTCCACTACGCTGGGCACCCCGCCGACCTCGACCCGATCTTCGAGTTGGCGGCCGAGCACGGCATCGAGGTAGTAGAAGACGCCGCGCACGCTGCTCCCACCTACTACAAGGACACGATGGTCGGTAGCCGCGACAACTTCGCGTCGTTCTCCTTCTACGCGACCAAGAACCTCACCACCATCGAGGGTGGCGCCCTGACGGGCAGGCCCGACCTGCTCTCCAAAGCCAGGGTGATCGGCCTTCACGGGATGTCGAAGGACGCGTGGAAGCGCTTCGATAAATCGGGGTCGTGGGATTACGACATCGAGATGCCCGGCTTCAAGTACAACATGACCGACGTTCAGGCCGCCATCGGCATGCACCAGCTCGAGAAGCTCGCTGGCTTCCACCACCGCAGGCGCGAGGTCGTTGCGCACTACCACGAGGCCTTCAACGGTGACGACCGCTTCACGCTGCCCGTCGAGCGGGAGTACGCGAGCAGCGCGTGGCACCTTTACGTGCTGCGCCTGAACCTCGAGGCGCTGCAGATCGACCGCAACGACTTCATCAATGAGCTGCGGCACCGCAACATCGGCACGAGCGTGCACTACAGGCCGCTTCACATGATGAGCTACTACGCCAAGAAGTACGGCTTCTCGCCCGACGATTTCCCCGTCGCTAGGCGCGCTTTCGAGCGCATGGTGTCATTGCCGCTAAACCCAAGGCTCTCAGACGCCGACGTAGACGACGTCGTTCAGGCCGTGCGAGAAGCAGCGGTGCGCAAAACGACCTCGACCTACGTCAACGCCCTAGCCCGCTAGCGTGACCGGCGAGATCGCGGCCCGCACGGGCCCTGAAGAGTTCGTGCGCCGCTGGCTCGACACTGCCGTCGCCCTCCTCGGCCTGCTGCTAACCTCGCCCATCCTGCTCGCCGCCGCCATCGCGATAAAGCTGGGCTCGCCAGGGCCTGTCATCTTCAGGCAGGTGCGCGTAGGGCGAGGCGGGAAGCCGTTCGAGATCTTGAAGTTCAGGACCATGCGCCAGGACGCCGAGCGCCACGGTGGGCAGTTGACGGTCGGGGCGGACGCGCGCGTCACCGCCGAGGGCAGCTTCCTGCGCGCATGGAAGGTCGACGAGTTACCACAGCTCGTCAACGTCGTGCGCGGCGAGATGGCGTTGGTCGGTCCACGCCCGGAAGTGCCGCGTTACGTGGCGCTCTACAGCGCCGAGCAGCGCAAGGTGCTGACCGTGAGGCCAGGCATAACGGACCCGGCGTCCATCAAGTACCGCAGCGAGAGCGAGGTCATGGCCGCCCAGGCCGAGCCGGAGCGCTACTACATCGAGGTGCTCATGCCGCAGAAGCTCCAGATCAACCTCGACTACTTGGCGCGCCGCAGCCTAGCGAGCGACTTCGGAGTGATCCTGGCAACCGCGGCGGCCGTCCTCAAGGGCCGCGTGGGGCCAGCGGACGGCACATGAGGCCGCGACTGCCCCGAACCTACGTCACAGACGCGCCACTCGCGAAATGGAAGGATTCTGACATGGTGGGCGACGGGGGCCAGGCCGGTTCGCTTGGTTGCCTGCTGGCACGGTGCAGCAAGGACTTCAGTTAGTGGCGTGGTAGTTTCCCGAAGTAAGAAGCTGCTTCGTTGGGCCGCATAGGTAAGGGACGTACTGACAGATGAACGACCACAACGACAGATCCGGCAACAAGCTGTTCACGCCGGGCGCAGCGGCAAAGCTCGCCGTTGACGTCCTGCTCTTCCTCATAGCCACACCGCTCGCATTCGGCCTGCGCTACGACGGCAGCCTCGGCCCCGTCGAGCCGGTGCTCCTCAGCATGCTGGTGCTCGTGCCGCTCAAGACGGTCCTCGCCATCGTCATCGGCTTGCCGAACCGCTCATGGAGCGGCTTGACGTTCAGAGACCTCGGCAGCCTCATGCTCCTCGCCGCGGCCGTGATCGTCATCGGCGTGGCCGCGGTAGGCGCTTTCGGTGCGCAGTTGAACATCCCAAGTTCGCTACCCTTCCTCGACGGAGCCATCACCTTCGGGCTGATGGCCGGGGTGAGGGCGTTGACGCGCTACCGCCAAGAGCACATGGCCGCGCGCATCGTCGGGCCCGACTACCGCAAGCGCGTCCTGGTGGTTGGCGCCGGCGAAGCCGGCGCATTAGTCGTGCGGGAGCTGCACAAGCACCCGGAGACCGGCATGAAGGCCGTCGCTTTCCTCGACGACGACCCGCGCAAGCAGGGCCAACGCGTGTCAGGCGTGCCCGTCGTCGGCGGCGTTAATGACGCGTCCGACGCGATCGTCACTCACGGCATCGACGAGGTGCTCATCGCCATGCCGTCCAAGGGCGGCCGCACCGTGCGCCACGTCCTCGACCAAGTACGCGCCGCGCGGCCCAACCTCGTCTACAAGATCGTGCCGGGCATGTACGAGGTCCTCTCAGGCCGCGTCGACGTCAAGCGCATCCGCGAGGTAGACATCGACGACCTCCTCGGCCGCGAGCCGGTCACGCTAGATTCCGAGGCCATCCTCGGTTACCTGAGCGGTAAGCGCGTGATGATCACGGGCGCTGGTGGGTCTATCGGCTCGGAGCTCGTGAGGCAGATCTGCCGCTTCAACCCTGGCGAACTCATCCTCTTCGGGCACGGTGAGAACAGCATCTACGCGCTCGAGCGCGAACTGGACCGCGACCACCCGAACATCCAGTACCACGGCGTCATCGGCGCCATCCAGAACGGCGCGCGGCTCGATTACGTGTTCACGCGCTACCGCCCGGACGTCGTCTTCCACGCCGCCGCGCACAAGCACGTGCCGCTCATGGAGGAGAACCCGGAAGAGGCGGTGTTCAACAACGTCATCGGCAGCCGCAACCTCATCACGCTAGCCCTCAAGCACGGCGTGACGCACTTCGTGAACATCTCGACGGACAAGGCCGTCAACCCCACGTCCGTCATGGGCGCTAGCAAACGCATGGTCGAGTTCCTCGTGCAGGACGCCGCGCGCAGGGCAGGGCCCGGCCAGACGTTCGTGTCCGTGCGCTTCGGCAACGTCCTCGGCAGCCGCGGCAGCGTCATCCCCATCTTCAAGAGCCAGATCGCGGCGGGCGGGCATGTGACCATCACTCACCCTGAGATGGTGCGTTACTTCATGACCAT
>JACDJB010003521.1_pt1 | contig 10260 bp, 8 predicted proteins | sample 7454121 | NCBI WGS metagenome assembly JACDJB01 (sample SAMN14253290, study PRJNA609438) | sludge metagenome | isolation source: sludge after 25d culture with pyrite | collected 2018-12-20 | reverse complement strand
GGTGGCCGAGATCCTCGCCGACGCCCTCGACGCGGTGTTCGAGGATCAGTCGGTGTCGGACATCTTCGCCGGCCAAAACCACAGCTGACCGGTCTCGACTGGTCATTCACGGCTGATCGGCCTCGGCTGATCAGCACTGCTCCGACTGGTCTGCCACGGCTGATCTGTCACGGCTGATCAGTACTGCTCCGACTGGTCTGCCACGGCTGATCCGCCACGGCTGATCCGCCGCAGTTGACCGGCGTCGCCTCGGCAAGTCTGCCGGTCAGGGACGTGCGAAAGCCTCACCGGTGACTTGTGCATGACTGTCGTGCATAACCCTCCGGTGAGGCTTTTGCATGACCGCTTTCGAGCGGTTCTACGGGCGAGCGGCCGGGCTGAGTTGTTCGGGGCTCGCTGCGAGACCGCACGCTGGAGGCCGCACGCTGGAGGCCGCACGCCGCTCAGGTTTCGCCGGTTGGCAGCGCCTGGACCCAGCGGCCGTGGAAGTCGGCGTGGGCGAGCAGCGTGCCCGATCCGCCGGGCCAACGCCGGGCGTGCACGGCCACCCGGTCGCGCCGGAACTCGTCGGGTTCGAAGCTCACCCGGACCAGCGGGGCGGCAGCGCTGGCCCGCTCGCCGGCCGTTTCGATCGCCCGGGTGATGTTCCAGCGAGCCCCGGTGGCCACGTACTGCCACATGATCGACTGGAACACCAGCGTCGGCTTGGTGCCTACCCGGTCGGCGAGCACCTGGGTGAGGGTGGCCGCGGTGTCGGCGCTGGCGATCAGCTCGGCGGGCACCTCACCGGCCAGTGCGATCGCCCCGTCCAAGCGCACCCGGCGTTCGTTCTGGTCGGGCCACAGATAGCTGCGCAGGCGCAGGGCAACGGTCTCGTCGGTTGGGTCGGCTGGGTGCGGGTCGATGCCGACCCGGTCGTCGACCTCCCAGCGTTGCAGCGTCGGCGGCCCGCCCAGCCAAGTGGGGTTCAGCCGCACCGGCGAGGCGGGGTCGCCGCCCAGCAACCGGTCGCCGTCGAGGTAGGCGAAGCGGTCGAACCGCAGGTTCAATCCCGCCGAGGTGCCCACCTCGACCAGCGAGATCGGTCCGCACGGGCCGGACGCGGCGTTCGTCGCGGCTGCCCCGGCCAGGGCCGACAGCCCCAGGACGAGCGCGGCGGAGCGACCGGTCTCGTTGGTCTGCACCGCTCGGCGCAGGTAGTCGGCGGTGACGTCGTCGTGACCGAGCAGTTCGTCGAGCAGCGACTCGGCGAGGGCGTCGGCCGGGATCGGGTCGGGCACCGTCCCGCCACACGACGGGTAAGCCGCAGCCAGCGTGGGTGCGGCGCCGGACAGGGCCAGGAAGTGGGCGGCCCCCATCACGCGCAGGGGCATCGCATCGCCAAAGCGCCACCGGTCGATCGGCGCCAACAGGGCGTCGTAGCGACCGGCGCGCACGTGCCCGCCCACCGCCGGAAACAGGTTGGCGTAGAGCGGCGAGCCCAGCGCTGCGCAGCTGGTCCCCTGGGCGTCGAACCAGTCGCCGAGCGTCGAGCGGATCTCAGCGGAGGTGGCCATCACCGCATCCTTCCATGAGCGTTCGCTCCCGATGCCGCCAGGGAGCGGGACCGTGATGAGTGCCCGTCGCCGGTGTGCGTCTAGCATGACCGACGGCCCGAGGACGCTCGGGAGTCCCCGGAACCCCCCGGGGAACTACCTGGAGGAGACGTCTCCGCTATGTCACAGCAAGAAGAAACCATCCCGCTCGCCGCCACGGTTCGCACCGAGACCGGGTCGGGTGCCGCCATCCGCGAACGCCTCGAAGGCCGAATCCCCGGCATCCTCTACGGCGCGGACAAGGATCCGGTGGCGATCAGCGTCGAGCGGGCCGACCTCCGCACCGCCCTGTCGACCGAACACGGCGAGAACGCCCTGCTGACGCTGACCGCCGGCGACGAAACCGTTCCGGTCATCGTCAAGGACCTGCAGCGCCACACCGTGCGCCGCACCGTCACCCACATCGACCTCCAGCGGGTGGTGGCCGCCCAGAAGATCACCGTCGACGTGCCGCTGTACCTCGTCGGGACCGCCAAGGACGTCGTCGCCGAGGGCGGCATGGTGGAACGTCACCTGTCCTACATCAAGGTGAAGGTGCGGGCGGACTCGATCCCCGAGCGCATCGAGGCCGACATCTCCGGGCTGAGCATCGGCAAGTCGCTCCAGGTGAAGGACCTCGATCTTGGCGACTCGATCAAGGTGCTGACCGAGGGGCGCAAGGCGGTCGCCTCCGCCGACCTCACCCGTGCGGCGGTCGTTGCGCAGAACGTTACCGAGGGCGATGACGAGGCCGGCGACGCCGAAGGCGCCGACGAGACCTCGGCCTGAGCCGACGCGGCCCGTCCGTGATCCGTCCGGCCCGCCGGGGCACGCCCTCGGAGTTGGTCGTCGTCGGGCTGGGCAACCCCGGGTCCCGATACGAGGGCACGCGGCACAACGTCGGCGCCGACGCTGTGGCCCTGCTGGCCGAGCGGGCCGGCGATCGGTTGCGACCATCGAAGGACGAGGCGCTGGTCAGCGAGTCGCGCCTTGTTGGGCATCGGGTGCTGCTCGCCTTCCCGACCACCTACATGAACGAGTCGGGCCGATCGGTCGTGCGGCTGTGGCGCCGCGGAGGTCAGGACGACCCCACCCGCCTCGTCATCGTCCACGACGAACTGGATCTGCCTCCGGGCCGGGTGAAGGTGAAGGTGGGCGGTGGCCTGGCCGGTCACAACGGCCTGCGCTCGGTCGAAGCCCACCTGCACACCCGGGACTTCACCCGGGTTCGCATCGGGGTGGGGAAACCCCCCGGCGGCAAGGAGCGGGGCGTGGGCCATGTCCTCAGCCGGGTGTCGGGCGCCACCAAGGAGCTGTTGGCGGTGGCGGTCGCCGAGGCAGCCGATGCCGTCGAGCTGATCCTCACCGATGGCGTGGACGCAGCGATGGCCCGAGTGAACGCTCGATCGTGAGCGCTGCGCCGACGTGCTGAGTGCTGCGCCGACGGTCCAGTTGGCTGCTCCGGTGATGAGCACGCGGTGAGTGGTACGGCGTGCTGAGCCGCCGCTGGTACGCGTTCGTGATCGTCGTTGCCGTGGCGGCGATCGCGCTCGCGCTCGCAGGCCTGTTGCGAAGCCCCGGGGACCGACGAGCAGATGCCGACCGATGGGGCACCGGGGAGCTGATCGAGACCGACGATGTCCCCGTGGTGACCGACGCCGGCCTGGAGGCGTCGACGACCAACGACGAGGTGATGGAGCGCCGCCTGGTCACCGTCCCCACCGTCGGTGTGGAACCGACCGCCAAGGGGTTCCGGCTGGGCTGGGAGGAACCGGCGGCGTGCCGAGGGGTGAGGATCGTCGTGCACGAGTCGGTGTCGCAGGTGCTGGTCGAGGTGACCGCTGCCGAGCCGTTCGCCACGTCGGAGGGAACCGGCTGCGGTCAGCGCGGGCCGCGGGGCGACGATGTGGTGGGCGTGCTGCCGGTACACGTCACCTCGATCGAGCTGTCACGCCCACTGGGTGACCGTCGTGTCCTCGACGCCGCCCGGGCCCGCCAGCTGCTCGTCGTCACCGACTGAGTACCCGGCCTCGGTTCGCCTCACGTCGAACCCAACACGTTCACCGGTGGGAGGTCTTGGGCTGTCCCATACTCCCGCCAGGAGGCTGGGACCGCTGGGTGATTTCTGGAACCCGCCGGTAGTCTCGATCGGTGCCCCTGACAGCTCTGGCCAGTTTGCTTCGTGACGACCCGGCGCTGCGCGACGCTCTCGGCCGGGACGCCGCAACGGTCGCCGTTCCCGAGGCCGGGCGTGCGAGCTACATCGCAGCGGTGGCCGAGACCTCGAGTCGGTCGCCGATCGTGGTGGCGGTGCCCACCGTCGCCGAGGCCGAGACCCTGGCCGACGACCTTGGCACGTGGCTCGGCCCCGACGCGGTCGAGTGGTTTCCCGCCTGGGAGACCCTGCCATTCGAGCGGGTCAGCCCGTCGACCGAGACGATGGGCCGGCGCATGCGGGTGATGTGGCGCCTGGCCGATCCGGCCCGCAGCCCCCGGGTGATCGTCGCCCCCATCCGGGCGCTGCTTCAGCGCCTCGGCCCCCACGTCGAGGACACCGAACCGGTGATCGTCGGCGCCGGCGACACGATCGACTCCACCCAGCTGGTCGACGAGCTGGTCGGGTGGGGGTACCGCCGCGAGTACCAGGTGGAGCATCGCGGTGAGGTGGCGGTGCGGGGCTCGATCGTCGACGTGTTCCCGGCGACCGCCCAGGCGCCGGTGCGCATCGACCTGTGGGGCGACGAGGTGGAGCGGCTCACCGAGTTCTCGGTCAACGACCAGCGTTCGGTGGCCACGATCTCCGAGGTGGAGATTCACCCGGCCCGCGAGGTGCTCGTCACGGCGGAGGTCGCCGGGAGGGCCCGCAAGCTGATCGCCTCCGAACCGTGGGGCGCCGAGCAGTGGCAGCGCCTGGCCGACGGGGAGACCTTTGACGGCATGGAGTCGTGGCTGCCGTGGCTGACCGACTCCGAGCATGTGCTGTTCGACCTGCTCGACGGCGATGCCCAGGTGATGTTGGTCGAGCCCAAGCGACTGGCCGACCGGGCGTCGGACCTGCTCGCCGAGGAGGCCGACCTGGCCGACGCCCTTGCCCGAACCTGGGGCACCGACGGTGCGGCGCTGCGCCGCCTGCACCTGCACTTCGACCGGCTGCTCGCCCACACGGCCGCACCCGCCTGGTCGCTGACCGCCACCGCCTCGGGCCCGTCCGTGCCCGTCCTCGAAACCCACCTGTGGCCCGCAGCGGTGGGCGGGGGCGATGCGCTGACCGCACGGCTCAGCTCGCTGCTCGTCGACGGATACCGGGTGGTGGTCGCCGCCCAAGGTTCGGGCTCGCTCGAGCGGATCGATGCGCTGCTCGGCGACGCCGGCCTGACACTGGGGCGCCACGATGACGTCGGCGACCCGGAGGGCGCCGGTCTGACCACACCCGGGGGTCACCTCACCGTCGCGCCGTTGCACCACGGGTTCATCGCCCCATCGGCCCGCCTGGCGGTGCTGAGCGAGGCCGACCTGACCGGACGTCGCCGTACCCACCGCAAGCCGAAGCAGCGCAAGGCGTCCCAGGACGCCCAAGCCTTCTTCGCCGATCTGGCGCCGGGCTCCTATGTCGTGCACCACCATCACGGCGTCGCCCGCTACGGCGGCATGGTCACCCGGTCCCTGCCCGGTCCCAACGGCACCTCGGTGGACCGCGACTACCTGTTGTTGGAGTACCGGGGCGCCGACAAGCTGTATGTACCGTCGGATCAGATCGACGCCGTGCGTCAATACACCGGCGGCTCGTCGCCCACCCTGTCGCGCATGGGCGGCTCGGACTTCGCCCGCGCCAAGGCCAAGGTGCGCAGCCAGGTGGCCGAGGTGGCCCAGGAACTGGTGGTGCTCTATCAAAAGCGCACCCAGACCGAGGGCCACGCCTACCCGCCGGACACCCCATGGCAGACCGAACTGGAGGACAGCTTCGAGTTCACCGAGACGCCCGACCAGGACCGGGCGATCGACGAGGTGAAGGCGGACATGGAGTCGGAACGCCCGATGGACCGCCTGGTGTGCGGCGACGTCGGCTTCGGCAAGACCGAGATCGCCCTCCGCGCGGTGTTCAAGGCGGTGATGGACGGCCGCCAGGCCGCTGTGTTGGTGCCGACAACCCTGCTGGCCTCCCAGCATTTCACCACCTTCGCCGAGCGTTTTGCCGACTACCCGGTGCGGGTCGAGGTGCTCAGCCGGTTCCTCACCTCGGCCCAGGCCAGGCGCGTGTTGGCCGCGCTGTCCGCCGGCGAGGTCGATGTCGTCATCGGAACGCACCGCTTGCTGGGGGCCGACGTGTCGATCCCCAAGCTGGGCCTGCTGGTCGTCGACGAGGAGCAGCGCTTCGGCGTGAGCCACAAGGAGCGCATCAAGGAGATGTCGGTCGGCGTCGACGTGCTCACCCTGTCGGCCACCCCCATCCCCCGAACCCTCGAGATGAGCCTGACCGGCATCCGCGACCTGTCGCTGCTGCACACCCCACCGGCTGAGCGTCAGCCGATCCTCACCTACGTCGGCGAGTTTGACGATGCCCCGGTCGCCGAGGCGATCCGGCGCGAGCTGCTGCGCGAGGGCCAGGTGTTCTACGTTCACAACCGGGTCGAGGACATCGACCGGCGGGCCTCTCAGCTGGCCGAGCTGGTGCCCGAGGCCCGCATCGCCGTTGCCCACGGCCAAATGGATGAGGGCACCCTCGAGCAGGTGATGCTCGACTTCTGGGAGGGCGCCTACGACGTGTTGGTGTGCACGACGATCATCGAGTCGGGCATCGACATGCCGCTGGTCAACACGCTGGTCGTCGAGCGCGCCGACCTGCTCGGGCTGGGCCAGCTGCACCAGATCCGGGGGCGGGTGGGCCGCTCGGGTCAGCGGGCCTACGCCTACCTGTTCTATCCACCCAACCGGGAGCTGACCGAGGAGGCCTACGAGCGCCTGAAGACGATCGGTGAGAGCACCGAGCTGGGCTCGGGCTTTCGCATCGCCATGCGCGACCTGGAGATTCGGGGGGCCGGCAACCTGTTGGGCACCGGCCAGAGCGGCCACATCGCCGCCGTCGGCTACGACCTGTACGTCGAGATGGTCACGCAGGCGATCGCCGAGCTGTCGGGCGAGCCGGTGCGCACCCCGGCCGAGATCAAGCTGGACCTGCCGGTCGACGCCCACCTGCCCGACGACTACGTCGCCCAGGAGGACCTGCGCATCGAGGCCTACCGGCGCCTGGCCACCGTCACCACCCAGGCCGAGGTTGACGACATCACCGCCGAGTGGATCGACCGCTTTGGCGCCATCCCCGACCCGGCCCGCGCTCTGCTGGCGGTGGCCCGGGTGCGGGCGGAGTGTGCCCGCATCGGCATCACCGAGTGCACCGCGACCCGCAACCCGGACTTCGACGGCCCTCCGCTGCGGGCGGTGTTGGCCCCGGTCGAGCTGTCGGCGTCGGCCGAGATGCGCCTCGGCCGCGTGTTCCCCGGCGCGGTGTACAAGTCGACGCCCGCCGCCACGAGCACCCCGGGGATGGGCGGCGCTCAGCTGCAGGTGCCGGTGCGATCCGGGCTGGAACTTACCGAGGACCTGCGCACCCTGTTTGCCCACCTGTGGCCGGCGGACGGGTCCGATCCGCCTCCGTTACCCAACGCTCCGGCGACGCGCGGGCGCACGGGCGTCATCGGGTCTCGGCCATCCGCTCCGGCCGGTCGTCGGCCCGCCCCGTCGCCCCAGGATCCGGCAGCGATCGCCGAGGCCAACGAACGTGCCGCCCGGGTGGCGGCGCGACGGGCCCGTCGAACCGGGCGCTAGCCGAGCCGAGCTGAGCTGGGCGCCCTCCCAGGGCTAGCATCGCTTGCCCACGCAACTTCATCGCATTGGAACCCCCGCACATGAGCTTGTTCCCCGCCGGTAATCGCGCCCGTCCCTTGGCCATCGTCGCCGCCATCGGTGCGCTGGTCTTGAGCGGCTGTGGCGTGGCCGCCGAGTCGACCGCCGCCACCGTCAACGGCAAGACGATCACCGACACCCAGGTTGAACAGGCCGCTCGGGTGCAGGCGATCGGCAACGTGGCACTGGGCGAGGACGACGAGGTGCCCCTCGAGGTTCGGCGCCGGGCGCTCAGCTTTCTCGTCGCCGCCCAGCTGTTGAAAGATGAGCAGGCCCGACTCAACCTCGACGAGCCGGACGGGTTGGCCGATCAGGTGGCCAGCCAGCTCCAGGCCGATCAAGCATTTGCCAGGCTGTCCGACGGCGAGCAGAACGACCTGGTGTCCGCAGCGGTCGTGCTGAGCACCCCGCCCCCCGGACCCGATGGCACCCAGGCGGCCGGGCTGCCCCTGCAAATCCAGCAGACGCTGACCAGCGATCCGGCCGCTCGGCGACGGTTCCGCCAGGCCCACCCGCAGATGTTTCGAGAGCTGTGCGCCGACGTGGCTGAAGCCCAGCCCGATCAGGTCGACGAGGTGCGCAAGGCGATGGCCGCGGACCCGGACGCCGCCTTCGAGAAGTTTGGTGCGCTCGACCAGTGCCAGACCGCAGCTGCCAGCAACGGGTTGGTGCCCGTGTCGTCGCCCCAGTGGTCGACGGTCAACGCGGTGGTCTCGGGCGCGATCGGCGAGGTCGACGGTCCGATCACTGCGACGGTTTCCAACCCCGACCCGTCCGGGGCGAGCGGCGGTGAGACCGTTGAACAGACTCGCTGGGTCCGGCCCCAGGGCAGCCGCTCCCTGACCGACGCCGGAGCCGCCGAGTTCGTGTCGTCCCTCGACGCCAACTCGTTGCTGTATCTCCTGGCCCTTCAGACCGATGACGTCCAGATCGACCCCCGATACGGCGACATGTTGACCGTCGGGCCCCCCGATGGGCTGCAGATCGTGCGAGTGCAGCCCAACGGATCCGGCGCCGCGACGCCGGCGGCACCGGCAACCGGCGACCCGACCGCCTAGGTGGGCGCCGCCCCGTCGGGGTCCGCCCCCACGGTCACCGTCGCCGGGCTGGGCCCGGCCGACGCTGCCCTGATGCCCCCGCTGGTGCGGGACCGCCTGGGATCGGGTCGGTGGTGGTTGCGCACCCGCCGCCATCCCGCCGCCTCCGAGGTAAGCGCGCTCGGCTCGTTCGATTCGTTCTATGACGACAGCGACACCTTCGAACACACCTACGAGCGCATCGCTGCTGCGCTGATCGCGGAGGCCACCGAGCACGGGGCGGTTGGCTATGCGGTGCCCGGCTCGGCGCTGGTGCTCGAGCGCACCGTCGAGCTGCTCAGCGAGGCCGCCCGGCGCGGCGAGATCGACCTCGAGGTGCTGCCGGCCATGTCGTTTCTCGATCTGGCATGGGCGGCGGTGGGTGTGGACCCCGTGACCGCTGGGGTGCGGTTGGTCGACGGTCACCGCTTCGCCACCGATGCGGCCGGGGAGCGGGGCCCGCTGCTCGTTGCCCACACCCACGCGCGGGCGGTCCTCTCCGACATCAAGCTGGCCGTGCTCGACCAGCCGACCAGCGACCCGGACGGCGAGGTGCATGTGCTGCACCACCTGGGGCTGGACGATCAGCGGGTGAGCGTCACCACCTGGGCCGATCTCGACCGTGGCGACGAGCCCGACCATCTGACGACGCTGTGGGTGCCGCACCTCAACGTGCCGGTGGCGGCGTCGATACAGGGCTTGGCCGAGGCGGTTGCCGGTGAGCAACCACATCGGCCCGAGGTCGCCGAGGCGGCTGCCCTCGGCGCCGAGCTGAGGGCGTCGGCCGACGCTGTGAGCCACTCCCTGGCGGCGTTCGACCTCGACTCCGGCGATGGCGCCGACCGGTTGTGCGACGCCCTGGGGCGGGAGCTCGGCGGTGTGGCACGAGCGGCCCGCCTGGCGGAGCGCGCCGGCTGGTTCAGCCTGGCCGAAATCGCCGATGTGGCCGCCGCCCGCGCTTCGGGCGTCGAGCCCGCAGACGATCCACCCGAGTCGACCCACCCGGCCGGTTCCTAGGAGTTTTTGGCGGGGGCGGAATCCTTGGTCGGCGGTGGTGAGCCCATCGCCCGGTCCCAGCCCGTGGCGGCAGCACGTTGGGCGACGACCCGGGCGACCGCACCCCCGATGCTGATCGCCACCACCCAGCTGAGGGCCTCGCCCCAGCCGGTGTCCGGATCGGCCGGGTTGGTCGGCGGCTCCCGGTCGGTGGTCCGTGTCCACAGCACGGTCAACAGCTTCTTGGTACCAACGGCCGCCGCCACGCCGGACAGGCCGGAGACCACCGACCAGCCGAGTCGCTGGCCGGGGCCGGTCGACGCTGCGGCGGAGACGGCCATCGCTGCGGGATGGGTCATTCGTAGGGGGAGCATGCTCGCTCATACCCGCCAGCGCCGGTGCGGAAACTCGGGCAGACTCCGAAGATGACTGAATCCAACGCTGGCGCGAGCGTCGCCGTCAATGGCGACATCTCGATCGACTACGCGACGCTGGGCGACAGCGACGCTCCTCCGATCCTCATGATCATGGGCCTCGGCGCCCAGCGGGTCAGCTGGCCGCCGGAGTTCCTGGCGCGGTTGGCCGACCGGGGTCGATTCGTGATCACCTTGGACAACCGGGACGCCGGGCTCTCGACGCACCTGCACGACGCTGCGGTTGCCCTGGACGAGCTGGTCGGCGCCCTGATGGGCGGCGGGCAACTGGCAGAGGTT
>JACDJB010003520.1_pt1 | contig 10260 bp, 10 predicted proteins | sample 7454121 | NCBI WGS metagenome assembly JACDJB01 (sample SAMN14253290, study PRJNA609438) | sludge metagenome | isolation source: sludge after 25d culture with pyrite | collected 2018-12-20 | reverse complement strand
GAGCCGGCGTTTCAGATGGCCATGGAGCGCAAGTTCAAGCCGTACACGGAGGGTGCGGTCCGCCCTGGATGGGGCAGCGACGTGATCGGCAGCTATGCCCTGCGGGTCGGAAACATCGAAACCGCCGCCAGTATCGGCGTGGAGTTTCGCGCGGGCTGGAACATACCGAACGACTTCGGCAGCTATCCCATCCGCCCTGGCGCGGAGAACCGCCCGCCCTCTGGTGTTGCCGATCTGCGCACGACAACGCCGCAATCGGTCCTGGCGCCCAAACCTGGGGCACATGTCTTCCTGAACCTGGAGGGTAAAGCCGTCGCCTGGGACTTCTCACTCGACGGAAACATGTTCCGGCATAGCCATCATGTCAGCCGGCGGCCTTGGGTCGCGCAAGCAGCTCTCGGCATCAGCAGCCAATGGATCGTTGCTGGACGTGGCGTGCGGCTTGCCATGATGCGCGTTTGGAGAACCCGCGAGTTCGACCAGCAGGCGGGCTATCACGCATTCGGATCGATCGCGCTGAGCCTGGAGTTTTGAATTCACCTGCAACCATCTATTAGGCCCAAAGCATTCGTCACAACATCAATGGAGAAATTCGTGAGCCAGCCCTTGAAACCCAGATCGTTCTTCATCGTCTCGCTGTCCGTGCTCTTGGCAACCTTCGCCACGGCACTCGGTGCGCAGTCCGTAGAGGCGGCAAAGCCAATGGCGCTTCGTACCATAATGGAAAGGCTTGGTCGCGACATGCAAGCCGTCACGGGCGCGATCTCCAAAGAAGACTGGCCACTGGTCGCCGAGCTAGCACCACGAATCGCCAAGCATGCCGAGCCGCCCATGTCGGAAAAGATGCGCATCCTTGCCTGGCTTGGGGCAGACGCTGGAAAGTTTCGGGGTCTTGATGGACAGGTCCATGATGCCGCGACCGCCATGGGCGAGGCTGCACAGCGGAATGACGGCCAAGCAGTCATCGCAGCTTTTTCCAAAACCCAGCAAAGCTGCCTGGCCTGCCATCAAAGCTTCCGCGGCTCGTTCATCCAACATTTCTATGAACAAAGATGATTTCACATCACGAGATAATCCTGCCTTGCGCCAAGTAGCTTCCAGCTACACCTGTTCTGGTACCACGGCTGGCAGATATAGTCGCATGCGCAAGCCGCCCAGCGGTGACTCCAGGGCCTTGATACTACCGCCATAGGTTTCGGCCAGAGTGCGCACGATATCCAGGCCCAAGCCACAGCCGGGGCGGCGTTCGTCGAGTTGCACGCCGCGCTCGAACATGCGAGCGCGCTCGACCTCGGGAATGCCAGGGCCATCGTCGTCCACCGTGAAGTACAGTAGAGCGCCTTCGCGCTGTACATCCACACGCACATGCGAGCGCGCCCACTTGCCAGCGTTATCGAGCAGGTTGCCCAGTAACTCATACAGATCCTGCTCCTCGCCGCGGAAGGCCACGTCCTCGGCCTGTGGCACCAGCTCGAAGTCGAGCCTGCGTGCAGCATGCAACCGCTCCATGGTGCGCAGCAGGGCTGCCAGTGGAGGCAGCACCGGCGTGGCCAGTCCGGTGGCGCGTACGGCAGCCGCGGCACGTGCACGTGCCATATAGTAGTCCACCTGGCGGCGCGCGCCGCCCACCTGCTCGCGCACTATCTGAGCCAACGCACCGTCCTCTCCTGCGGCGGCGTTGGCTAATACCGCTAATGGTGTGTGTACAGCGTGCGCCAGGTTGCCGGCCTGGGCACGCGCCTGCACCACCATGGCGGCGTTTTCAGCCAGCACATGGTTAAATTCGCCCACCAGAGGCTGCAGTTCCTGCGGAAAACGGCCCTCGAGTTGCATAGCCTTGCCATTACGCACGGCCGATAGGCGGCGTTGCAGCACAGTCAGCGGTTGCAGAGCGTAGTGCAGTTGCAAGGCCACCGCGATCGCCAAGCCCGCGGCCAACAGGCCCAGGGTAGACCACAGCAGACGTGTGAAGCGCTGCAGCGGCTCGGCGATCAGGGCTGTGTCGGCGGCCACCGCGAGGCGTAGGTGCGGCGCGCTCTCATCGGGCAGCTGAACAATACGTGCAACAGCCAACAAGGCATGGCCTTGCGCGTCGCGTAGGGCCAGTACCCGATAGCCCTGCGCCGGGTAGCTGGTCGGAGCTGGGGGTAATTGCAGCACTTGGTCCCACAGCGAACGCGAGCGCGCCAATGCCGTACGCGGCGCAGCGCCAAGTTCGTCCACCTGCCAGTACAAGCCGGACAGCGGCTGATCGAACCTCGCGTCGGCGACCATAGGGCCGACAATGACCTTGTCGGCAGGCCCCCAGTCGACCGCAGCGCTCAGGTGATCGAGCTGCATCACCAGTTGCGCCTGCAACTGCTGTGCGATGTGTTCCTGGAACAGACCGCGCAGGCCCCACGCCGCCAGCGCGATGGCGAGTACCATCCAAGTCAGAGTGCCGGCCAGCAGGCGCAGCCGTAGCGAGCCGCCGATCATGAACCTGGGCCGCCCGGCTCCATCAGGCGATAGCCCAGCCCACGCACGGTTTCGATACTGCCGGGCGGCAGCTTCTTTCGCAGGCGACCGACGAAGACTTCAATGGTGTTGGAGTCGCGGTCGCTATCGTAGGCATATAGACGCTCGGATAACTCGGTACGCGACAGCACCTCGCCCTTGCGTTGCATCAGGAGTTGCAGCAGCTTGAACTCGTGACTGGTCAGCACCAGCGGCTGGCCGTCGACCAACACCCGCGCCTGGCGCGTGTCGAGCGTGATCGGCCCGCACTGCCACTCGGCGCTGGCATGTTCGCCACCACGACGCAGCAGCGCACGCAGGCGCGCCAACAACTCTTCCATGTGGAAAGGCTTGGCAAGATAGTCGTCGGCGCCGGCGTCAATGCCCGCTACTTTTTCCTGCCAGGCGCTGCGCGCCGTCAGAACCAACACCGGCATCTTGCGTCCGGCAGTGCGCCAGCGCCGCAGCACCGTCAGACCGTCGAGTTCGGGCAGGCCCAAGTCCAAAACCACGGCATCGAATTCCTCGACATCGCCCAAGTAGTGTGCCTGTATACCGTCGTATGCAGACTCTACCGTGTGGCCAGCGTCGGTGATGGTCCGCACCAATTGCCCATTCAACATCGGCTCGTCCTCTACCACCAGAATGCGCATCAGTGCCTCTTGCGTTTGATTTTTAGTACTTCGCCGCTGGTTGCATCAATCTTCAGCTTGGCCAGGCGCCCGTCCTTCTGCAGCAGACGAATTTCGTAAATGAAGCGACCGTCGTCGTGCTCGAACTCAATCTTCAACACCTGACCCTGGTAATCATGTTCGACCTTGTCGAGTACGGTGCGCAATGGTTGCACCTGGCCTTGCTCCAGCGCCTGGCGCGCCAGTTCGTGGTCATTCGACGAGGCAAGTAATGGCCCAGACGGAACCAGCGCACCCGCCAACAGGATTAGCAGAGCCAGAAGAGTCAGGCAATGGCGAGAAAAGGGAGTCAGTGCTGTCATAGATGATTTTATAGCTGCCTAAACCTGAATGCCAGGTGAACGCGCCCTTCATCGTCGGTTCATGCAGCATTCTCGACAATAGCTTCCATGTCCGGCACGGTGCCAGTGCTGGGTTCCCACAGGAGGCATCATCATGCAAGCACGCAAACATCTCGGTCGCCACGTCTTGAACGTTCGCGATCGTTTTCACCCCCTATCGATCAGTGCGCACTGGTTGACTGTCCTGCTGCTGGTGGCCGTGTATGCGCTGATTGAGCTGCACGGGGCATTCCCCAAGGGCAGCGAGGCGCGCGAACTGACCAAGCTCTGGCACGAAATGCTGGGTCTGACCGTTTTTGCTCTCGTGTTCGTGCGGCTGACGCTGCGCGCTATCTACCCCGCACCCGCCATCCAACCGCTACCACCACGTTGGCAGGAACGAGCAACAAGGGCCATGCACATCACGCTCTACGCCTTCCTCATCATCATGCCATTGTTGGGCTGGCTGGTGTTGAGCGCTAAGGGTCGACCAGTGCCGTTCTTCGGTCTCGAACTGCCAGCGTTGATCGGTCCCGACAAGGCCGTGGCACGCAGCCTGGAGGACATTCATGAAGTGATCGGCACGCTGGGCTACTTTTTGATCGGCGGGCACGCCGCCGCCGCACTGTGGCACCACTACCTGATGCGCGACGACACATTGCAGCACATGCTGCCACACACGGCCCGACCTGCACACACCGGACCCCGGCGCGCTCAGTCCCGAACGCAGGCTTGAGTGCGACCGCTATCCACCCGTACTCGATCTTGATAAGCCGGAGATTCCCATGAAACATCACCACAAAATTCTTGGCTGCAGCCTGTTGGCCCTGTCAGCTGCGCTGGCGGCCACACCGGCTCTGGCCAGCGACGATTGCGAAGCACCGGTCACGCGCTGGCAGTCGCGTGAAGCCGTGCGACAGATGGCGGCGCAAAAAGGCTGGGAAGTCCAGCGCCTGAAGATCGACGACGGCTGTTACGAGATCCGCGGCACCAACGCCGAAGGCCATGACTTCAAGGCCAAGATCGACCCGGAAACCCTGGAGGTGATCAAGCTCAAGCAGCGCGACCACAAGGCCGATCGGAAAGGTGACCGCAAGCGCGAAGGCGATCGAAGGCACGCCCCCCGTGCCGGTGGCGACACTGCCCCACCAGACATGTCGCCCGGCAACCCTCTGTTCACCCCCGGCACCACACCGCGTAGCCAAATCGAATGACATTTTTATTCAGTCAGACAAGACCATGAAACGGAGCAAGACCATGAATCAGAAACCCGTCCTGACCGCCCTGATAGCAGCCGCTGTCCTGACGTCTCCAGCCTTGGCGCAAAGCCGCGAGGTCAGTATCACGACCCAGCTCAAGAATTATGGCGGCGATGGCGCCTACCTGGCCGTCTACCTGACCGACGCCCAGGGCGCCTACGCCGGCACTCTATGGGTGGCTGGCGGCAAGGCCAAGTACTACAAGCACCTGGCCGACTGGAACCGCCTGTCGGCGGGCGACACCAAGCGCCTGGCGGGCGTGACTGGTGCCAGCGTCGGCGCCGGCCGCAAGCTCACCGTCACCGCCGACCTGGCCGACGCGTTGATCGACGCTGGCTACGAGATCCGCATCGACGCTGCGGTGGAGGACATGCGCGACAGCCCTTCTGAACTGCGCATACCGCTGACCACCGACAACGCCGGTAAAACGCAAGCCGGCAAGGCCTACATCCAATCACTGACCTATCAATTGAAATAAGTCAAAAGCTCGGGAGCACGAGAATGAGCTGGAAATCCATTCACCGCTGGCTGGGCCTGGTGCTGGGCACGCTGGCCCTGGTACTGGGCCTGACCGGTACCCTGCTGGCCGTGAACCCGCTGCAACAGGCCTGGCAGGCACCAACCGGATCGAACGACTTGTCGGTGGCTGCCCTGGTGCAGCGGGTCGAGCGCACCATCCCGGGCATCGAGGAGGTGCGACATCTGCCCTCGGGCGTGGTGGTGGTCTATTCCTTCGACAACGACCAGGCACGCGCTGTGCGGGTCAATCCGACGGACGGTGCCATTCTTGGTCCCTATCAGCCATCCGTCATGCCGCGCTGGGTCAAGAACCTGCACCGCACGCTGCTGCTGGGCGATGCCGGGCGCTGGGGCGCCGCCGCAACGGCGCTGGCCATGCTGCTGCTCAGTGCATCAGGCCTGGTGTTGCTGCTGCGACGCATGGGCGGCTGGCGCCACGTGGCCGGCCGCGTGCGCGGCTCGCTGGTGCAGCGCCTGCACGTGGTCGCCGGCCGTGTGGTGGCTGTAGTGCTGCTGATTACCTCAGTGACCGCACTTTACATGAGTTCAACCACCCTTGGGATGATCGCACTGGATGCCGAACCGGAGCCGGAAGTGGCGTCCGTTGCCGGCAGCCAGCCCGACATCCCGGGTGCGCAAATCGCGCTGCTGCAGCAGGTCACGCTGGGTGAATTGCGCGCCCTGAACTACCCGGATTCTTCCGACCCCGAAGATGCCTGGAAGCTCGCCACGGGCCAGGGCGAAACCTGGCTTGATCGCTACACCGGCCAGACCCTGGCCACGCAGCCAGCCAGCGTGGCGCAGCGCCTGTATGACTGGGCCCTGTTGTTGCACGCCGGTGAAGGCGCGTGGTGGATCTGGACCGTGCTGCTGGCTGTGGCGGGCACCAGCGTCCCTTTGTTCTGGATCTCCGGATTGCTGATCTGGTGGCGCGCGCGCCAGGATCGGCCGCATATCACACACAACAGCCCGTTGGCGCAAGCAGACATGCTGATCTTCGTCGCCAGCGAAAGCGGCAGCACCTGGGGCTTCGCCAAGGCCTTGCACGAGGCTCTGACGTGCGTCGGCCACCGCGTGCACAGCGCACCGTTGGAGCAGTTCACCACTGGCCCACAGGCGCGCCAGATCTTCGTACTGGCGGCGACCTACGGCGAAGGCCAGGCGCCGGCTCATGCCAGCGGCGCGTTGGAGCGCATCGCTGCAGCCAAGGCGAGCGCTGCTCCAGTCACCGTGCTCGGCTTTGGTGATCGGCAATTTCCGGCCTTCTGTGCCTATGCCGAGGCGTTGGACGACGTGCTGCGCGCACGCGGCTGGTGCGAATTGCTGCCGCTCGAACGCATTCACCAGCAGTCGGTGCAGCAGTTCGCCCGCTGGGGCGAGGCGCTGGCTGCCGTACTGGGCGAACCCTTGACGCTGGACTACCGCCCGCGCCTGCCGGCCACCACCGCGCTGCGGTTGGTGTCTCGCCAAAACTACGCCGGACGGGAGGGCCAGCCCGCTGTCATCCTGCGCTTCTCCTGGCCACAGCAAAGCGCCTGGGACAGGCTGCGCGGGCACGGCTTGGCGCGTTTCGCCGCAGGCGATCTCATCGCCATCGTACCACCCGGCTCGCCCGTGCCACGCTACTACTCCCTTGCGTCGGGCAGCGAGGACGGCTTCGTCGAGATCTGCGTGCGGCACCTGCCGGGCGGTCTATGTTCGACCTTCCTGTTGAACCTTCAACCAGGCGAGCAGGTGCAGGCTTTCATCCGCGAAAACCCCGGTTTTGTTCTGCCCGCCAGCCGGCGTCCAGTGCTGCTGATCGGTGCCGGCACCGGGGTGGCGCCGCTGGCCGGTTTCATTCGCCGCAACGAGCGGCGCGTGCCAATGCACCTGTGGTTCGGAGCACGCGACCCGGCCCGCGACTATTACTTCAAGCCCGAGATCGCACGCTGGCTGGACGAAGGCCGGGTGGCCAGCGTGCAGACTGCGTTTTCGCGTGTGCCCAAAGGCGGCGGCTACGTGCAGGACGCCCTGCAGCGCGACGCCGAGCGCGTGCGCCAACTGCTAGCGCAGGGCGCGCTGGTGCGCGTGTGCGGCAGCCGCCCGATGGCGCGCGCCGTGGCCGAGACGCTGGATTCCATCCTGGCCGCACTCAAGCTGAGCGTGCGCCAGCTCAAGCAGCAGGGGCGCTATGCCGAAGACGTGTTCTGAATCCTTCCGCCGCACCCTGCACGGCTCCACCATGGGCACGCGCTGGTCCGTGACGCTGGATCATCCACCCTCCGCCGACCTTGCGGCGCTGGAACGTGCCCTGGCCGCTGCCGTGCGGAAGGTGGACGAGCAGATGTCGCCATGGAAGCCGGATAGCGACCTGAACCATCTGAACCGCGCGCCGGTGGAGACCTGGGTCACTTTGCCGGCCGAGATGCTGACCGTGCTGGCGCACACGCTCGAAATCGCCCGCCTGAGTGGGGGTGCCTTCGATCCTGCGGTGGGTGCCTTGGTCGATGCCTGGGGCTTTGGCGCTGCGCGGGACGAGCCCGAAGCGGCTGCGATCCAGGCGGCGCGCGCGGCCAGTGGACGCGCGGGCCACGCCCGGTTGGAACTCGACCTGGCGCAGGGCCGAGCACGCAAACACACCCTGCTGCAGGTCGACCTGTGCGGCATCGCCAAAGGTTACGCAGTCGACCAGATGACTGCCGTGCTGCGCGCCCATGGCTTGCAGCACGCGCTGGTGGCGCTGGACGGTGAGCTGCGCGCGTTCGGCAGCCAGGCCGATGGTACGGCCTGGCCGGTCGCGCTGGAAAGCCCGCAGGCAGGCGTGCGCGCCGCACACGGAGTGATCGAGGTGGCAGACGTGGCGGTGGCGACTTCGGGTGATTACCGCCGCTTCTGGCAAGTCGGCGAGGCGCGTCTGGCGCACACCATGGACCCGCGCCGCGCCGCGCCTGTGCGCAACGAGATCGCCTCGGTCACGGTGCTGGCCGCCGACTGCATTGACGCCGACGCCTGGGCCACGGCGCTACTGGTGGCTGGCCCGGACGAAGGTTTGGCCCTGGCGCGCCGCATGGGGCTGGAGGCGCTGTTTCTGCTGCGCCGCCCGCAAGGACTGGTGGAGCTGGGCCTCGGGCGCTTCGGCCAGATCAAGATGAACGCAGGCTAAACGCCGCGTTCAGACTTGGTTCATGCCCAACGGCGCAGACTGCAAGCACAGTCAACATCGGCCGAATCACTTGCCCAGGAGACCATCATGAAATCGACCGCAATCATCGCCGCCATCGCGCTGCTGGCCGCTGTCGGCAGCACACCGCTCATCGCCGGCGACCGCGACCATGATCGCCGCAGCGAACGCGAACACGCCACCGACGTACGTGGTTCGGGCGGGTTCGACCACACCATGCAGGAAGTGGAAAACAACGCGCAACCCGGCACACAGGCACACGGCTGGCGCTACTTCACCGATCCGGCCGCGCATCGGGCGGTGGTCATCAGCCCCGATGGCCATTACTACCTCAGTCGCGGCAAGGGGCTGCGCTGGGTGGCGGGGGCGCAGACCGGAGTCTGAGCTGCTTCCAGCGAGGCTGGGTATGCCCAAGCCTCATCCGCAAAAAACCACCTGCGGAGCGACGTTTTCGTTGCAGACACGAAAATCAAAGCGAACACACCAGCCGACCACCAACATGTTTTGCGCCGCGACGTAGTTCGTAACCAACCATCCTATCGATGCAGGGCCAGCCAACCTTTTTATTTTTAAGCACCTACACTCGGCTGCAAGGGCCGCAGCGATAAAGTAAGTGCCATTCCCATTAAGGGGAGGTTCTTGTTCCGCCTGTTCTGCCATCCTCAAGCAAGTGACAGATACGGGTTGTTAGGCGGCATTTCCACAAACAGGAGGTGCGCATCGTCCAGAAGGTAGCCGTGAAGTCGGCGGGACTTTCTGGGGCCAACGACGTTGCAAGTCCAGATGTTCAGGCCATTGGGATGCTTGCGATGCCTTTGTAATCGTTCAAAGCGTTTTTGAACCCACTGCCAATCTTGCTGACTTTCTTGTTTTGCTAGCGTGCTTACCTGCACGTGTTCCTGCGCATACCGCTGGAACACGCCGGGGCTGACCAAGTACGCGGTATTACTCACGGTATGCACCAGCGCCTTCGCGTCGTTGATGATGAGCCGCCGCGAGGCGATGCCCTGTTGCAGCCACGTCATGAAGTGCTCACCAGATGGCTGCGGTATCGAGGATGTGAGTGCAGGTGCAGATGAGGAAGGCGGAGAGGCCGAGATTGTCGCAGGTACGCTGGAGCGTTCGACAAACACCCCTTCCGAGATGGCTTCCGTATCCTGCTGCGTGGTAGGCAAGTCGCCCACTCCTACCATCGCCAGCATGTCCTCCACGATATCGGGCATGTCCTGCGCCGTGGATGGAAGAGCCGGCACGGTGCTCTCACTTAGGGCCTCTCGGTTTGCGAAGTCGGACGCTGTGCCGTCCGTAGGAACACTAACCGACGCACGGGTATCTTTATCATTGGGAGCTGTGTCTATCGCCACCGACCCGGTAAACGGAGCTGGTCGCTCACCCGCCTCCCAAATGAATGTTGGAGCCAGGCGCAGCAACGTAAACGAATGGGACCAGCCGCTGGAACTGGTCACGGTCGCGCGCCAGATCGCCTTGCCATCGGGTGTTGGCTGCAACATGCCGTGGTCCTGAAGCACGTTGAACACTGCGGTGTTGTTCGCAGGGATGCCATCGACGCCCTGGGACAGTAGGTGCGCGCGCAGCTTGTCCGAGACTGTCTTGCTCACCAGCCATAGCGCATCCTCGGTGAGCCAGCCGTCGGAGGCTTCGGGCTGGTTCAGTTTCAACTCTTCTTTGAGTGGGTAGCGCAGCCCGTTGACCAGCTTGCGTTGGAGCGAGTGCTTGGGCGCGGCCATCGCGCGTGCAGGATCGCCGCCCAACTCATGAGCGACGGAGGCGCGGTCGGCCTGTACGACCAG
>JACDJB010003519.1_pt1 | contig 10261 bp, 8 predicted proteins | sample 7454121 | NCBI WGS metagenome assembly JACDJB01 (sample SAMN14253290, study PRJNA609438) | sludge metagenome | isolation source: sludge after 25d culture with pyrite | collected 2018-12-20 | reverse complement strand
CCTTCATTACACAGGAAATAAAACGGGGAGCAACCTATTGGGACGGCAAAGGCGCTTACACCGACACGGATTTTGTGGTAATCAACACGGTGGTGTCGAAATACGAGTTGATCCGGCTTCGTCGGGGCGTGCTGGATTTGGACCCTAAAGCCTTCTTCATTGAAAACAACGCGGTCAACGTCACCGGCTACTTCCCCTCGCACTTCTTCTAATACCGCCTTTTTTCCTCCCAAAAAAAAGTCGGTCATATCATTGTTTTTTTGCAGCCAATTAAGGGGTTTGAGTTCATGGAAAAAAGAAGCCCGGACCCTTGAATTTGCTTATTTGGTTTTTTTACTTTACTGGTAAAATCCATCAATAATCTATGTTTTGCTTCGCCGGGGAGAACCCAGCCGATTTTATGGGTGATTACCTGAGCTCTGAACCAACCTGGAGTTTTGACTATGCCGCCAAAACAAGCAACAGCGGAATTACGACTTAAAGACCGCGCGGGTTCCATTTTTGATCAGTTAATGCCAATTTTTGCAACGCTCGCAGCCCTGCTGGTTGGAGCAATTTTTTTGATTTTGTTGGACGCAAATCCGATCACCGCCTATGGCGCATTGGTGCAGGGGGCGTTTGGCAGCTTTAATGCTTTCGCTGAAACTCTGGTTAAAGCCATCCCGTTGCTCCTGGTGGGTTTGGGCACCTGCATCGCTTACCGCGGCAGCGTCACGAACATCGGCGGTGAAGGGCAGATGATCATCGGCGCGATTCTCTCCACCTGGTTTGGGTTAACTTTCACCGAATTGCCCGGCTGGCTGGCGATCATTATCGCGATGCTGCTTGGCATCCTGGGCGGGATGATTTGGGGCGGGATTCCTGGCATCCTCAAGGCATATTTCAATGTGAACGAAATTTTGAGCACAGTCATGATGAACGCTGTCGCTGTGCAGATTATGAACTACCTGATGCGCGGTCCGATGATCGACCCGATCCAAAAAGAGGCATCCTCGCAGATCCCGCAGACCGCGCGTTTGATTGAAGCCTACCGCCTGCCGCGGCTCTCACCGACACGCCTGCATCTGGGACTGGTGATAGCTGTATTGCTGGCAGTTGCGGTTTATTTTCTGCTTTGGCGCACCACGCTGGGCTACCGTATCCGGGCTGTAGGCCAGAACCAGCCGGCTTCCAATTACGGCGGCATTGACGTAAAAAAGCATATTGTGGTCGCGCTGCTGCTAAGCGGCGCGTTCGCCGGGTTGGCAGGTATGATGCAAGTCTATGGCGTGAATTACCGCATGATCACGGACGGTTCGGCGACGGGCTTCACTGGAAATGCCGGCTTCAACGGAATTGTCGCAGCCCTCTTCGGGCAACTTCACCCACTGATCACCATTCCCGCATCTGTTTTGTTTGGTGGGTTATTGGTTGGCGCGAACGCCATGCAGCGCGTGGTGCAGGTGCCTTCCGCGCTTATCACAGCTTTGAATGGTCTTGTGGTGGTGTTCGTGGTGAGCAGTGAGTTTTTCCGCCGGCGCAGCCAGAAACGGAGGCTGAGCCAAAATGGCACGGAGCAGCACAAGCCAGAGGACGCTGATTTGCAGCAGGAAGCAGGTGGGGCATGATTTCTGACCTCTTCAGCGCGACCGTCATCATCGGTATTGTTTCATCCGGCATTCGCCTGGCAACGCCGTACCTCTTCGCTTCGATCGGCGAAATGTTCGGGCAGCGAAGCGGTGTTTTGAATCTTGGGGTGGAAGGGCAAATGCTGCTTGGCGCTTTTGTTGCCTTTTATGTCACTCTCAACACCCAAAACCTTTGGCTCGGCGTTCTGGCTGCGATGGGCGTTGGGGCGCTGATGGGGCTGGCAATGGCATTCGTTACGGTAAATTTGCATGCCACCCAAGGCATCAGCGGCATTGGCTTTTACCTCTTCGGAATGGGCATGAGCAACCTCCTCTTCCAAAAGTTGGTTGGAACGGTGGAAGGCGTAAAGGGCTTTCAGAGGATAGCGGTTCCGCTCCTGAGTAAGATTCCGGTGCTCGGAGAAATCTTCTTTAACCAAAACGCGTTGGTCTACCTGGCGTTCTTGCTGGTTCCGGTAGCCTGGTTTGTCTTGAATAAAACCACACTTGGCTTAAAGATTCGCGCGGTGGGCGAGAACCCCGAAGCCGCCGACTCGCTGGGAGTGAGCGTGGCGGGCATCCGTTATCTCACCGTCACCATGGGCGGCGTGTTTTCAGGGATTGCCGGCGCATCGCTTTCCATCGCGCTATTGAACGTTTTCCAACAGAATATGACCGCCGGGCAAGGCTTTATCGCGGTCGCGCTGGTTTATTTTGGCAGCTGGAAACCGTTTGGGATCCTGGGCGGCGCGCTGCTTTTTAGCCTGGTGAATGCGCTGCAGCTTTGGATCCAGGTGCTCGGTATCCCAATCCCAGCAGAGCTGGCGGTTATGATGCCTTACATTCTGACCATATTAGTGTTGACCCTTTCCGTCTCTAAAAGCCGCGGTCCGTCCGCCTTGACCAAGGTGTTTGAGCGTGAAGGATAAAATTTGGGAGGGCGGCACAAAACCCCCTCCACTAATAAAAGGAGAATAATGAAGAAAGTATTTGCCTTAGTATCAGTGCTCTTAGTCATGGCGATGTTCCTGGGTGCTTGCGGAAAAACCCCAGCAACAGAGCCGCCAGCCGCCAGTTCCGATCCACTGCGTATTGCGGTCGTTTCACCCAGCAGCGTCAATGATCTGGCTTTCACTCAAAGTATTTCAGACGCCCTGAAAGTGTTGAAGGCAGAAATGGGCGACGGTTTGGAATACGCATTCTCAGAGAATATGTTTGTTGTGGATGACGCCGCTGCAGCGATTCGCGATTATGCCAACAAGGGTTACGACATCGTGATTGCCCATGGCTCGCAATATGGCTCCTCTTTGCAGGAGATTGCTCCGGACTTTCCGGAAACCGTATTTGCCTGGGGCACCACGGTTGACACGTTTGGTATGGCAAATGTGCACGCCTACGAAGCCGCATCCGATCAGGGCGGTTATGTGAATGGCGTTATGGCAGGCATGCTGACCCAAACCAAGATCATTGGTGTGGTTGGTCCGATCGAGACCGGCGATGCCAAACTTTACGTCGATGGATTTGTCGCTGGCGCGAAGTCTGTTGACCCGACCATTGATGTTCGTGTTACCTACATCGGCAGTTTCTCGGATGTTGCATTGGCAGCCGAAGCCGCCACCACCCATATCGCCGCTGGCGCCGATATCCTGACCGGCTCCGCCCAGATGGTGGTTGGGGCGATCGGTAAAGCGGAAGAATCCGGACTGTATTGGTTTGGAACTCAGGCGGATCAGAACAGCTTTGCCCCCAAGACAGTTGTTGCCAGCCAGGTGTACCACTGGGAAAACATCCTACGTGAGATCATCTCGCTGCGTGCCGCTGGGACTCTGGGCGGGCATACCTTCACCGCCTCTCTCCAAAACGGCGGTCAGGTGATCACCTTCAATCCTGAGGTCACCATCAGCGATGAAATTAAGACCAAGGTTGAGGAAACCATCGCTGGGATCAACGATGGCAGCATTGTCATCCCTAAACCATAATTCATAAAATTACGGAACGGGTCAGGCTTTTATGCCTGACCCGTAAAGGAACAAGTATGCAAAAGAACGGTCAGGTTATCAGCGATAAAGTTGCCTTCGAAACCCTCGAAATGCGCGGGATTACCAAGCGGTTCCCCGGAGTTTTGGCAAACGACAATGTCAACTTCGATCTGCGGGCTGGTGAGGTTCATTCGCTGTTGGGGGAAAACGGGGCTGGTAAAAGCACACTGATGAAGAATTTATATGGGATGTATCATCCGGACGCGGGTGAAATCCTGTTGAACGGAAAACCGGTAAAAATCAACTCGCCAACCTCCGCGATCCAACACGGGATTGGCATGATCCACCAGCATTTTATGTTGGTGCCGACTTTGACGGTTGCCGAGAATGTTGCGTTGGGTTTGCCCTCAAGCCGACGCCCCCTGACCGATCTGGACAGGGTTTCTGAAAAGATTCTTGCACTGGCTGATAAATACCATCTCAGCATAGACCCTGGCGCATATATCTGGCAGCTTAGCGTTGGGCAGCAGCAGCGCGTGGAGATTATCAAGGCGCTCTACCGCGGCGCGGCGATTTTGCTGTTGGATGAACCTACGGCTGTCCTGACACCGCAGGAGGTCGATGAGCTGTTTGTGATCATGCGGCAAATGCTCAGCGACGGATATGGGCTTGTCTTTATTTCGCACAAGCTGCACGAGGTGATCTCAATCAGTGACCGCATCACCGTCCTGCGGGATGGGCGAAACGTTGGCACGCGCCAAACTTGCGATGTGAACCAAAACACGCTGGCGCAGTGGATGGTTGGGCATGAGATTGAGTTCATTAAAAGCACGGAAAAACCCCGGTTGGGGGAAGTCCGCTTCGCGCTTGAGGACGTCTGCTGCGGCAGCGACCGCGGTGTTGAGGGGCTGAAGGACGTTAATCTTGCGGTAAGTTCCGGGGAGATTGTCGGGCTGGCTGGCGTTTCGGGCAATGGGCAGCTTGAACTTGCCGAAACTCTGACCGGGATCAGACCAACCACCAAGGGAAAAGTCTTCCTCGAAGGAAGAGAAGTAACTGGCAGGAAACCCGGTGAGATCACCGAGGCGGGTCTCTCATATATCCCTGAAGAACGTATGAAAGACGGCATGATTCGCAACTTTAACATCTCCGAGAATCTGGTGCTGCGCGAGCACCATAAAGCGCCTTTTTCAAAACACGGCTTCCTTCAGACAACCTACATAAACGACCATGCGGATCGTCTGATCAAGCAGTATCGGATTAAAACGCCTTCAAGAAAGACGCTGGCGAAGAGCTTATCGGGAGGGAACATCCAAAAAGTGCTGCTGGCACGCGAGCTATCGCGTAATCCGCGGGCAATCATCGCGGCGCAGCCAACCAGGGGGCTCGATATCGGCGCGAGCGAGTATGTGCGCGAGCAATTGCTGGAAGAACGTAAAAAAGGAACCGCGATTTTGCTGATTTCGGAAGACCTCGATGAGATTCTGGCTCTCGCGGATAGAATCGCGGTGATTTATGAGGGCAAAATCATGGATATCTTACCGCGCGAAAGTGCCACCAAGGAAGATATCGGTTTGCTCATGGCTGGCGTTCACCCGGGAGAGACAATCCACAACGCCAGGTGTTGAGCGGGATAAATGGAATTGGTGTTCTCACACAGTACGAGAGTTCACCTTCAATTTCCCCGCAAGGGTGAAGCTTTCAACTGGGACAGCCTGACACAATCATAAAATATAGTACAACCAAAAAACCGCCTTTTCGTTTAAAGGCGGGTGGATCTGGCATTGCGTTGGAAGAGCGGCGAATTGGCTTTGTTTGCCAGCACGGGGCGTGGATAACCCCGCGCGGCGAGATCCATTACGCGGGTTTGTGGAGGACGAGGACAACCCAATCTTCCTGTTGGAGGGTCTCACGCAGGCTCAAGCCCAGGCTGCGGGCAAGATCCGCCAGACTCTGCGCCTGGTAATCCAGAACACCGCCAAGGAAGAGTAGCCCCGATGGGCTTATCAGCTCGCTCAAACCCGTGGAAAGCATATTTGCCAGAATAGGCGAAAGAATGTTGGCAATCACGCGCGGCGATTGATTGAGACCATCTGTTCGCTTAAGCACGTCTGTGTGCGTTCCAACTTCGAAAACGATTTTGTCTGCCACACCGTTCAGGGCGGCATTGTTGATTGCCGAAGGAATGGCATCCGGGTCGTTATCCACGCCCAGAATGCGTTCCGCGCCGAGCTTCGCGGCTTCAATGGACAAAATACCACTGCCCGTGCCGATATCGATTACGTCCATTTCTTTAACGCCGTACTTTTCGAGAGCAAGCATGCAGAGTTGGGTGGAGGGGTGTGTTCCGGTGCCGAATGCCATATCCGGCGAGATAATGATCGGAATGCGGTTTTCAGCCAGAGCAGGATCAACCCAGGCAGGCAGCACGATCAAATTGCGACCGATTTTGAGAGGCTTATAGTTGGCTTTCCAGGCTTCCATCCAGTTTTGGTCGAGGACGAGCTGATACTCGATCGGATCCAGCGGGACAATCTGAGACATGTGCCAGATTGCTTGTTCGAGTTGATTGCGCAACGATTCGGTTGACTCATCCTGAGGGAAATATGCCACCACCTGCATGTTGCCGGTTGGTTTTTCCTCATGTCCAAGGCTGTCATAGCGAGTTACGCTGTTCATCACCACCCCATCGGGGGAAAACCGCGAGAAAACCTCGGCGACCGCTTCGGCTAATTCTCCACTGCAAATAATTGAGGCTTCGAGCCAGGCTTTAGGTTTATCCACTGAACGCATCCTTTAGTTTTTCGAAGAAACTGCGTTCCTGGATTTTTATGTCCGTACCCATGGTTTTACCAAGGGATTTAAGCAGTTCTTCCTGTTCATCAGACAGCGAGGTCGGGATTTGGACGTTGACGGTTACCATCTGATTGCCGCGTTCAGTCCGATGGAGGATGGGAACGCCTTTATCTTTCAGACGGAAGACCCGACCGGGTTGGGTGCCCGATGGGATGCGCAGTTTTACGTCGCCGTCAAGCGTGGGGATGTTGATTTCGTCTCCAAGCGCTGCCTGAGCCATGTTGATGTCGATATCGAGCAAAATGTCGTTGCCATTGCGCCGGAAGAATTTGTGCGGAGCAACCTCGATTTCGATGTAAAAATTGCCGTTCGGGCCGCCGTTTGCGCCAGGTTGCCCTTCGCCTATCATGCGGACCTGATTGCCATTATCAATGCCGGCGGGGATGTTGACTTTTTTGCGGGTGGTCTTCCGTTCCAACCCGGTTCCGCGGCAGGTCTGGCAGGGTCTTTCAATCATCTCACCGCGTCCGCCGCAGGTTGGGCAGGTTACGACCTGCACCATTTGTCCAAGGAAGGTTTGTTGAACCTGGCGGACTTCACCGCTGCCTTTGCAGGTCTGGCAGGTTACGGGCTTTGAGCCCGGCTCGGCGCCAGTTCCCGAGCAAACGGAACATTTTTCATTCCGGGTGATTTCAATTTCTTTTTCCGCGCCAAAAACTGCTTCTTCAAAAGTCAGCTTGAGGCGTGTGTTGAGGTCAGCACCGCGGCGCGGCGCGTTGCGGCTGCGGCGGGAAGTCCCACCAAAACCCCCAAAATTCCCAAGCCCAAACAGGTCAAACAGATCCGAAAGGTCCATGGTGGAGTAATCGGGCATGCCGTTGGTGTTGACACCCTGGAAGCCGTAGCGATCGTACGCCGACCGTTTTTCGGGATCGCTCAAAACGCTGTAAGCTTCGTTGATTTCTTTAAACTTCTCTTCGGCGTCTGGCTCTTTGTTTACGTCGGGATGATACTTGCGTGCCAGGTTGCGAAACGCAATTTTGATATCATCCGCGCCGGCAGATTGGGTCACGCCTAAAACTTCGTAATAATCTCGTTTGTTTGTCATTTTCTGTGTGTAGCTCAAAACTCTGGCAGGATATCCTGCCAGAGTTTTATTTTATTCTGTTTTAACTAATCTGCGTGATGAAATTCACCGTCGACTACTTCGCCGTCGTCAGGTGTCTGTCCATTTTCAGCCTGGGGGGATCCAGCGGCTGGAGGTTCGGATTGAGCTTGCGTGTAGGCAGCTTGTCCGACTTCCTGCAGGACTTTCATAAGTGTTTCCACTGCGTTGTTGATCGCCGCAGGGTCATCCTGATCGCGAACGGAGCGTACATTTGCGACTTCAGCTTCAACACGAGACTTCAGGTCGGCAGGGACTTTCTCGCCAAGGTCCGAAAGCGTTTTCTCCGAAGAATAAACAGCGTTATCGGCGGTGTTGCGGGCTTCGATCAGGTCGCGATGTTTGCGGTCTTCTTCGGCGTGCGTTTCCGCGTCCCGGCGCATCTGATCCACTTCCGCGTCGCTCAAACCAGATGAAGCGGTGATGGTAATGTTCTGTTGGCGTCCGGTAGCCTTGTCTTTTGCGGTAACTTCCAAGATGCCGTTGGCGTTGATGTCGAAGATAACTTCAATTTGGGGCACACCACGCGGCGCGGCAGGAATACCATCGAGAGTGAATTTTCCGAGCGACTTGTTATCGCCAGCCATTGGGCGTTCGCCCTGCAAAACGTGGATTTCGACCTGAGTCTGGCTGTCCGAGGCAGTCGAAAAGACCTGGCTTTCGCGGGTGGGGATGGTGGTGTTGCGCTTGATGAGCGGTGTGGCTATCCCACCGAGAGTTTCGATGGAAAGAGACAGCGGAGTGACATCGAGCAGGAGGATATCCTTAACCTCGCCGCCGAGCACGCCTGCCTGGATGGCTGCGCCGATCGCCACAACCTCGTCGGGGTTGACGCCCTTATGGGGTTCTTTATCGAAGAACTTGCGCACAGACTCCTGTACCGCAGGCATACGGGTCATGCCGCCGACCATAACCACTTCGTCGATGTCGGATGGTTTCAGGCTGGCGTCATTCAGCGCCTGCTGCACAGGTTTCATGGAACGCTGGATCAATTCGCCGGTCAACTGTTCAAGTTTTGAACGGGTGAGCGTGGTGACAAGATGCTTTGGTCCGGAAGCGTCCGCGGTGATGTAGGGCAGGTTGATTTCTGCTTGCATCGTGGTGGAGAGCTCAATTTTCGCGCGTTCCGCCGCCTCTTTGAGGCGCTGCAGAGCCTGACGATCTTCGCGCAGGTTGATGCCGTTCTCGCGTTTAAACTCATCCGCCAGCCAGTCGATAATGTGCTGGTCAAAATCGTCGCCACCGAGGAAGGTGTCGCCGGAGGTGGATTTTACCTGGAAGACACCTTCTCCGACTTCCAGAATGGAAATATCAAAGGTGCCGCCACCGAGGTCATAGACAGCGATGGTTTCGTTCTTGTCTTTTTTGTCCAGCCCGTAAGCAAGGGAGGATGCGGTTGGTTCGTTAATGATGCGCAACACTTCAAGACCGGCAATCTTTCCGGCATCTTTGGTTGCATTGCGCTGAGTATCGTTGAAATAAGCCGGCACGGTGATGACAGCCTGGGTAACAGGCTCGCCAAGGTATGCTTCGGCGTCGCGCTTAATTTTGCCCAGAATCATGGCGGAAATTTCAGGTGCAGTGTAGTCTTTGCCGCCCATCAAAACGCGCAAGTCGCCATTGGGCGCCTTGTTAATTTGATACGGCACGTGGGCTTTGGCACGCTGGACTTCGGCGTCATCAGCCCGGCGACCCATGAAACGTTTGATCGAGAAGATCGTGTTTTCAGGGTTGATGATTGCCTGGTTGCGGGCGACGCGCCCAACGAGGCGTTCACCGTTCTTGTTGACTGCCACAACGGATGGCACCAGGCGTTCCCCTTCGGCTGAAGGGATGACGACAGGCTCACCGCCCATCATGACTGCTGCAACTGAGTTTGTAGTTCCGAGATCGATTCCAATAATTTTTCCCATGATTGCTCCTATTTTGCGACTCTGACCAGGGCGGGTCGGATGACGCGGTCTTTGATTTTATAACCGGTCTGGACAACCTCAATGATTTGTCCATCGGTGTACGTGTCGTTTTCTTCGTGGGTCACTGCTTCCTGGGTGTTGGGGTCAAAGTTGTCGCCCGGTTTTAGGTCCAGCGGGTGGACGTCTTTTGCCTCAAGCGATTTGAGTAATTTCTGAAGAATCAGCTCGACGCCGGCAATCCAACCGGCGCAGTCCGGGTCTTCCGGGCGGTGCTGCAGAGACCGTTCGAGGTCATCCACAACCGGCAGGAAGAACTTGACATGCTCCGCGAGCAGACGCTCAGCAAAGCTTGCGTTGTCCAGGTCGATGCGGCGTTTGTAGTTGGCAAAGCTGGCTCGCTCACGCTGCAAACTGTCGAGGTAATCTTCGTTTTGCTTTTGCAGAGCTGCTATTTCGGCTTTTAATGCACCCACTTCTTTCTCGCCTTCCACTGGAAGCTGGTTTTCGTCTTTATCTTCAATTTCTTCAGTCATTTTCTTCCTCACTGTTATTTTCATCTTAACGTCCCTGATCGCTCTAATCGATCAACGTGTCGGTAACGAGGTCAGAGAGTAAATCCGCCACGAAACGCACCGCGCTGATTGCTTGACCGTAGGGCATCCGCATCGGACCGAGAATGCCGAGCATGCCGGAAAGTTGGTCCTGGATGCCGTAGCGGGTCAGGATCACCGAGCAGTCTCTAAGTTCCTGCCATGTTCCCTCTCCACCGATCAAAACCTGCACGCCGCCGATATCCTCGGT
>JACDJB010003518.1_pt1 | contig 10264 bp, 7 predicted proteins | sample 7454121 | NCBI WGS metagenome assembly JACDJB01 (sample SAMN14253290, study PRJNA609438) | sludge metagenome | isolation source: sludge after 25d culture with pyrite | collected 2018-12-20 | reverse complement strand
GCATTAAAGATGTTTTTCATGCCGGTATATATTTGCAGTATGGCTCCGTTAATGCGCATGTTATATTGCAGTTTAAGTCCCAGTTCAAAAAACGGCTCCGATGTTTTCAATACGCTTTCGTTGTAGGGAACCAGCATTTTCCCGGTATAGTTGCCGGTGGAGGCAATACCAAATTTCGTATTGGGTTGCCAGTCGATGGTAAAATAACCATATTGATCGGGGGTCCTGAAAAAACGGGTCTCTCCCAGTTCGTGTACCTCCTGATATTCGCTTTTCTGAAAGGTAAAGCCTCCTCTGGCTGCTAATTTTCGCGATGGTATCAGGTTGGCTTCCAGATTAACGCCCTGCACGTGTGCCCCCTTTTCAGCATTCACCCGGGTGTAAATTACCGTGCCATTTTCATCGGGTTCACCAAACTCGTTGGCAAAGGCATTGTCCAGTTGTGTGTAAAATCCTTCTATCAAAAAACCAACAAATAACTTGTTAAATTGTTTGTTTAAGTCCAGCGAAGCCATAAAACTGTGGCTGGTCTCCTGCTCCAGGCCGGGGTCATTTTGGTGAATGATTTGCCTGGCTCCGGAAGTTTCGATGTGCAAATCTTCATCAAATATTTGGGGAGCCCTGTAACCCTGCGAGTAGCTTGCCCGCGCCTGAAGATCATCCAAAAGGTTGTACTTTAGGGTGACCCTGGGGCTGAGCACATTTCCCGAGGTTGAAGCATCGTGGGTTTTGGCATTGTCTTCCACCTGGTAATGGTCGAAACGCGCCCCCAATGAGACGTTGAGATGGCCTATATCAATGGCGTATTGAGTAAACAAACCCAGGGTGTTGGTGGTTTGGTTGGCCACGGTTTTGTTTTCGGTGTAAGGTCCCTCTTCCACGGTGAAGCCGGGGTCTTCAACATCGGGGTATCCCAGTTTTTTATCTTTGAGCCGGGCACCGGTGTCTTCGACACCTGCAATAAGGCTTGAACCACTAAAATTAGCGATGTACTGGGTACCCACGGCGAACGAGAAATCTTTGGTGTGGCCATAGCTGCTGAGTGAGTGGTTGGCGCCATAGTAGGAGTCCCGGTCAACATGTTGGCCGGAAGCATAGATGGAAAGTTTGTCAGATTCCCTGAAAAACTGATCGTAGGCTAAAGCCCCGGTGGTTATATCGTGTTCAACGGCCTCCGCAATATTGGTCATGTGCAGGGGATAGTCGTGCCGGTCGCCGCCGCGGCGGTTCTCCTTGATGTTAAAAAAGTCGGCTGCAAGTTTGTTGCGGATGCCAAACCGGTGATATACCCTTCCGCCAATGGTGGTGTTTTTGATAGAGGTGAGTTCCGAGAAGCCATCGTTGTTGGCATCGAATGGTTTTCGATCGCGGTAAAAGCCATACATGGCCAATCCGGTTTTACTGTCGGGTGAAACTACCGAAGCATTAAAATTCACGTTGTTGTCGGCGGCAGGGTCTCCCGAATTGGAAAGCCCCACGCCGGTAATGCTTTGACCGGTTCCAAACTCGTAAGAATTGTTCAGAGGGTCTTTTAGAATCAGGTTGATGGTGCCGGCAATGGCATTGCTGCCATAGAGTGCCGAACCACCTCCCCGTATCACCTCCACGCGCTCTATCATATTGGAGGGTATCAACTCCAGACCATAAACACCGGCCAAACCACTAAATATGGGCCTGCTGTTGATGAGTATTTGGGAGTAGGGGCCTTCCATTCCGTTCATGCGCACCTGTGAGAAACCGCAATTCTGGCAGTTGTTTTCCATGCGCAACCCGGGAGTGAAATTGAGTCCCTCACTCAGGGTAATGGATTGGGTGGTGTAAAATAGTTGAGGCGTTATGGTGCTTACAATGGTGGAAGCATTGGTGCGGTTGGTGCCGTTGCGGTCGGCCGTAACCACCACTTCTTCAATGCCCAGCACATCTTCTTCCAACACAAAATTTATTTCTTTGGTTTCATTGGCGGCAATGTCTATCTCTACCATTTGAGCTTTGTAGCCCAAATATTGTGCTTTCACCTGAAGGTGCCCGGCGGGCAAATTTATGAGGCGGAAATGTCCCGTTTCGTCGGTGGAGGTTCCTATGGTGGTATTTTCGATGCTGATGGTTGCAAAGGGAATATGCCCGCCGTTAACGTCCACCACGTGTCCTATGATATTGGCGTCCGAACGCTCTTTTTGGGCACGGATGAATGGAGTTGTGAAAAATAACAGAACGACAATTATTGGGATTAAATATCTCATTAATAATTATTTAAATAATATCTGAACAGATGGTTGAGTACATCTCTTCCCCGGAAAGGTTGGGAGAGATAAGGCATTATTTATCCTGCAGGCAACCCCGGAGATGAAATCATAAAAATTTGCAAGAAAGTGCTTTATGCCAGGCAGGGCGGTGCACGACCCCGGTTACCTAAGTGCAACCTATTGGTGGCAGAGAATCGGTATGCGGTTTTGTATTGAAAAGATACAGGCAACCGCGGCAGCGCCGGGATTAAAAAAAGTATGGGGAACAGAAGGTTGAGACCATCGAAGAAGAGAAACCCGGCATTTGAGTGACTGTGACCGGGTGAAGTGTTGTCTCCCGATTTTTGATAGGGGTGGGCATGGGTGATGCTTTGTCCGTCGGCGGATTGATGGGTATGAATAAAAACGGCTCTGTTGACAACCCAAAGACTCAGGATGCCAATCATAAACAGCGAAGTGGTGTTTATCAATAGATGACGGATTTTACTCATGCCACAAAAATATCTGATTTTTCCGAAGATACGGACTTATACGGGAGAAGTTGCACCATCTGCATTCAAAATCACCATTAATGGGGAGGTTGGCGTACGCGTATAAAAAAAGGCAGGTAAAAGAAAAAACTTTTACCTGCCCGGGTTTTATGCCCTGATATTAATCCCGTTTAACATTATAAATCAGGGCACTTTTTTCCCAACTACCTGAATTTTTTACGACCTGGGATGGAACTGAATAATGGTGTTTTTCAGATACTCCTTATCCAGGTGCGTATAAATTTCGGTGGTGATGATGGACTCGTGTCCCAGCATCTCCTGGACCGCTCTTAGGTTAGCGCCACCATCAATCAGGTGGGTGGCAAAAGAGTGCCGGAAGGTGTGCGGACTTACGTTCTTTTCCAGGTTAAGCTTCTGGGTAAGATTTTTAATGATGGTAAAGATCATGACCCGCGAAAGTTTTTTACCGCGGCGGTTCAGGAACAGCACATCTTCATGCTCGGGATGAATTTTGAGATTGCGCCGGTATTCGCTCAAATAGAGGTTAATCTCTTTGATGGCTTTGGTGCTGATGGGCACCAGGCGCTCTTTGCTCCCCTTTCCCTCAATTTTAACAAATCCCGACTCGAAAAACAGGTTTGATATTTTAAGGTCGATAAGTTCCGATACCCGCAAACCACAACTGTAAAGAGTCTCTAAAATGGCTTTGTTGCGCTGTCCTTCGGGTTTTTTGGTGTCAATGGCATTGATAATGGTGTCTATTTCCTCCACAGTAAGTATCTCCGGGAGTTTGCGGCCCACTTTGGGCGCCTCCAGAAGAGCGGTAGGGTCGCGGTCCACCTTCTCTTCGATTAAAAGAAATTTGTAGAACGACTTAATGCCGCTAATGACACGGGCTTGTGTACGCGGACTTATTCCGCGGCTGTTGATCCATGCCATCATTTCCTTAAGGTGGGCAAGGGTCACCTCCTCGGGGCCAATGTGATGTCCCTGATCGCGTAAAAACTGAACCAATTTTACCAGGTCAGTAACATACGCATGAATAGAATTGTCTGAAAGTCCTCGTTCTACTTTCAAATAATTTCTGAATTCACTAATTTCTGATTCCCAATTCATAACGATTAAAGTTTAAGTGATTAATTTGATTTCCCATTTGAGCATATATATGAACATAATATCTCCTCTAAACTTATAATTGTTAAAGGTGCAAATTTTTTTTATGATAATGCAAATATTTTGATATCTATTTTTCAACAAAACAAATTTTTTTATTCTAAATTGAAGTCGTATTTTTGTGCAATAGATGCAATCAGAGCGTATGAAGATTATTATTATCAATGGCCCCAATCTTAATTTGTTAGGGGTGCGTGAGCCCGAAACGTATGGTTATCAGTCATTTGAAGATTTCTTTGAGACCTTAAGGAAAGACTTTTCCGGCATCGAACTGCATTACTTTCAATCGAACTCTGAAGGCGTACTTATTGATGAATTACATAAACATGGATTTTCCGCCAACGGCATCATTTTAAATGCGGGCGCACTTACCCATACCTCGGTGGCTCTTGCCGATGCCATCTCTTCAATCAGCACCCCGGTGATTGAGGTTCACCTTTCCAACATCTTCAAAAGAGAGTCGTTCAGGCACCGCTCCTTTATCGCGCCTGTTTGCCTGGGCTCTGTTTCAGGCTTTGGTCTGCTTTCCTACCGGCTTGCAGTAGAAGCCTTTTTGAATCAATAAAACCTCTGTCCAAATATTATTTCAATGAGTAAATATACTAAAATTGTTGCTACCATATCCGATAAGCGTTGTGATGTTGAATTCCTGGAAGCATTGTACCAGGCAGGAATGAATGTGGTGCGTTTAAATACGGCTCATCTTGACTTTGAAGGACTCGATAAAATTATTAATAATGTGCGTCAGGTTTCCGACAAAATTGCGTTGTTGATAGATACCAAGGGACCTGAAGTGAGGACTACGGCAACAAAAACCGATTTGAACCTTAAAACCGGGATGATGGTGGTGCTGGCCGGTAAGCCCAACGAACCAACTACCGCCGATCGTATTTGCGTATCTTATCGAAATATTTCGGAGGATGTGGCCGATGGTACTCATATTTTAATCGACGACGGCGAGATTGACCTGTTGGTGACCGGTCGCAACAGCGAGGGCCTGGTTTGTAAAGTGATGAACGATGGCGTGCTGGGAAGCCGTAAGAGCGTAAATGTACCCGGGGTGCGCATCAATTTACCCTCGGTTACCGAACGCGATATCCGCAACATCCATTATGCCATCGAAAACAATATTGACTTTATAGCCCACTCATTCGTGCGAAATCGTGAAGATGTATTGTCGGTGCAGAAAATATTGGACGAGAAGGACAGCCCTATAAAGATTATTGCCAAGATTGAGAACCAGGAGGGGGTTGAAAATATTGATGAGATTATTCAACATGTGTATGGTGTGATGGTGGCCCGCGGCGACCTGGGTATTGAGATACCCCAGGAGAAGATACCCGGACTTCAGCGCCAGATGATACGTAAATGCGTGGAGGCCAAAAAGCCGGTGATAGTAGCTACCCAGATGCTGCAGTCGATGATACACAATCCCCGCCCAACCAGAGCCGAGGTGACCGATGTGGCCAACGCCATTTATTACCGCACCGATGCCATCATGCTGAGCGGCGAGACCGCTTATGGTGCCTATGCTGTGGAATCGGTAAGTACCATGTCGAGCATCGCCCGGGAGGTGGAGAATACCAAGGACAGCCGCAACGACATCCCCGTGGACGTGGTAAAACACGACATCACTGCCTATCTGGCCGATACCGCCGTGGCGGCATCGCGCGAGCTGGATATAAAGGTTGTGATGACCGACAGTTTAACTGGAAAAACTGCCCGCTATCTGGCCGCCTTTAGAGGCAACAAACCGGTGATTGCACTCTGTTACAATACCAGGGTTGCCCGCGAGCTGGCCCTCTCGTATGGTGTATTTCCTACACGTGCCGAAACCGGTAAATCAAAAACCGAGATCGTCGGTAAAACGCTGATCCGCCTCAAAGAATCGGCTAACCTCAGCGATGGCGACCTGGTGGCATACCTGGGGGGGAGCTTTGGTATAGGAGGCGGTACCACTTACCTGGAGATTATTACAGTGGAGGAGTTGGTGCGTAAAAGCGGCCGCTAATGTGTGTCATGCGCTTTTTAATATGGTTATTTAAGCGTTTTGGGCTATTGTAAAAACCAAAAGAACCATTACCTTTGCAACGCTTTAAAAAAGCGGTCGTTTTTGGTCTGGTAGTTCAGTTGGTTAGAATGCCGGCCTGTCACGCCGGAGGTCGCGAGTTCGAGTCTCGTCCAGACCGCTTAAGCACACTATTTTATGGGTTCGATTATTTATTGGTCTGGTAGTTCAGTTGGTTAGAATGCCGGCCTGTCACGCCGGAGGTCGCGAGTTCGAGTCTCGTCCAGACCGCCAATAAATAGCCTAAATACCCTTTTGGATCGAACCTTTTCTGGTCTGGTAGTTCAGTTGGTTAGAATGCCGGCCTGTCACGCCGGAGGTCGCGAGTTCGAGTCTCGTCCAGACCGCCAGAAAAAACCGAAAGCCTCTTTGTCGTGAACAAAGAGGCTTTTCTGTTTTTAGAATCATTGGTACCGGAGGCCTGCCTGCCGAAGGCACGTAGGCAGGGAGGAATCTATTCTCTTTAAATTAGTTTTCTCCGGACAACCGTGTTTTACAATCTACAGATAATGGGTTTTTAAACGAATCAAGGTAATCTGAAGAACGAGAAATGCACTTTTCCGTACTTACGAAGTTGCCAAAAGCCCGGAAAGGTCTCAAAATTCCGGTGGGGGCCGTGCTCCAAAACAAACAGGCCCTCCGGGGCAAGGTGGGTTGAAGTGACCACTGCCGAAGGTAGTGTTTCCAGCCTAAGATGGTCAAATGGCGGATCGGCAAAGATGAGGGTGTGTGCTTGTTTATTTTGCTTCAGATACTTGAAAACGTCGGCTCTTACCGGTGTTATTTGCCCAGTTAGGCTAAATTCATCCACACAGCGCTTGATGAAGGCGTAGTGCCGGTAGGTTTGTTCTACCGCGATAACGGCAGGGCAGCCGCGGGAGGCAAACTCATACGACATGGCTCCCGTTCCTGAAAAAAGATCGAGTACATTTTGCGATTCAAAATCCAGCACGTTGTTCAATACATTAAAGAGGTTTTCGCGTGCCTGATCGGTGGTAGGGCGGGCGCTGAAAGCAGCAGGTGGCGAAAATCGGCGGCCTTTGAGTTTTCCGCCGATTATACGCATGACGAGAGACTTAATAAATTGTGAAACCGTGCGCCGGACACCTCCCTGAAGCCCGGGCTGTACTGAAAATTACCCGGTAGTTCAGCCGGTTTTATGTTTTTAATGTATTTACCCAGCTGCACAGTGGCAGAGTTAAACGAAGGGTGTTGGCCCGAAATCAACACCTGGGTGTAGCGGGGTGGCAACTTTAATTGCTCAAATACAAATAAAGTAAAGTAGAGAAGATCACTTTCCCCGCCCATTTTAAAAGTGTTGCACAGCTTTAAATTGTTCTTTTCCAAAACTGTTATATTAAAGCTATCGGGCTGCAAATTAATTAATACCAGGTTTTGACCTGCGCCATACCGGTTAATGGCCAGTTTGGTTTCCACCATAGGGGTGTATTCCTGGAAAAACAGGGGGGCCGGAAATTGACGTTGAAACAGTTCTACTATTTTTTGGGGTACGGCAAAAACATTCCAGGCATCGGCAAGCCTCATTTTGGTGTGTAAAATGGTATGGTGCTCCGGTATCTGATGGCAAAAGGAGAGCCATTCGCGGCTGTTTCGTATATCAAATATGCCCGAGGGAACAAGCGTTGCCCAGGGTGTTGAATAAAGTACAAACACTTTTTTAAACGGGAGGTTAAGCAGGTTGAATTGCTTAAAAACCGATTCGGGAACATCGGCTGTCTTCTCTTTTTGGGGAGTCTCGGTTTTGAGGTGACAAAATTGTATGTATTCGTTCCGCACCGGGTCGATGGTACAAAAAGAAAATCCATCCAGGGCAACCTGGATGGATAGAAAATAGGACGAGGTGATGGTTGAATCAAACGTATCGTCAATCACCGATATTTCGGGGTTCATAAAAACCTCATTTTATTATTGCTTATTCCCAGTTACCGGCGCTGTTGTTGGCCTCTTCGAGGGAGCCCACCTTTAGCCCGGGGTATCTCTCCAGCTTGATGCTTCTGTCGTTGAGGTTGATCACCTCTTGCTCCTCAAGGCCCTTGAGGTAGGTGTTGTTGTGTACTTTAGCTTCAAACACCGGCACATCTACACCCGATGCCGTTTTAATGGAGGCGACACCCATTTGGAACTGCTCTCCACCTGAAAAGGGTACATAACGCAAAGAGTCGACATTAAAACCGGGGGCAAAGAGCGAATCTTTAACGCTTACCCGGATGGTATCACGCTTAATAATGCCCAGCTTCAATGCCGAAAGCTCAGTCATTCCGGCCTCCAACATGCTGTCCGAAAGCCTGCCTTCCATGCGAACCAATGGAATCGAGTCATTTTTTACAAATCTGATAAGCGTATCGAAGCTGGAGGTGAACTTACCATGAACCGACTTATAAGCGTTTTGGGCGGCCCGGATATCTACCAAACGCTCGATTACTTTAGCCTGTCTTCTTTGATGCGCTTGCTGAAATCTTACCGGTTTCTGAATACTTTCCACGCAAAGATAACCCAGAAGGATGATGGCAATGGTCAGGACAATCTGAAATACTGTTTTCATTATTATCGGATTTTGTTTTAGTTTGACGTTACAAATTTATAAAAAAAATCAGTTCCATTTTTTTAAAAGTTGAATAATTAAGTCGTTTCCTGCTTTTTTCCTGCTTATTTGACCTCCGCAAGGCAATTAGCTAATTCCGAAGCATCGGCAAACGGTCTGTTGATGTATGGCAGATGTCTTCAAACTATTTGCTGCGAATCTACTAAATTGTTTTTTACATTTGCACCTATGCTCCATGATTTTTTAACCGAACAAATATTGTTGCAGCTTGGATTAACCCCAACGCCCTCGCAAAAAACAGCTGCGGATGAGTTGGGACATTTCCTCGCCAGCGATTCTAAAGATACGATTTTTTTACTTACCGGCTATGCCGGTACCGGAAAAACCACGCTTGTAAGGTCGGTTATTGCCGCCATTGATGTTTTAAAGCACCACACGGTGCTGTTGGCACCCACCGGGCGTGCTGCAAAAGTGCTGGGCAACAGCACCGGGAAGCCGGCCTATACCATTCACAAAAAAATTTACCGGCAGCAATCTTCCAAAGACGGTTTTGCCGCTTTCGACCTGAATAAAAATCTTCATAAAGATACTCTTTTCGTGGTGGATGAGGCCTCGATGATCGACAACAGCGGCAGCGGCGCCTTTTGGGGCTCGGGCCGATTGTTAGACGATTTGATGAAATATGTTTACGAAGGAACCAATTGCCGGTTGTTGCTGATTGGCGACGATGCCCAGCTTCCTCCCGTGGGCATATCGATAAGTCCGGCCCTGGAGCCCGATACTTTGGCAGGTTATGGTTTAACGGTTTACACTGCACGACTTACTCATGTGGTGCGACAGAAAATGGGCAGCGGCATTCTTAAAAATGCAACTCTTTTACGGGAGCTCCTGGATCAACCCAATCCTGAAGGTCGGTTTCCGCAGTTTGTGGTTGAGGCGCTTCCCGATGTGCACCGCATTACCGGAAATGAGCTGATTGATGAGCTGGATTCGTGTTATGGCCGGTATGGGCTGGAGGAGACACTGGTGATTTGCAGAACCAATAAGCGCGCCAACCAGTTTAACCAGGGCATTCGCAACTCTATTCTGGCTCTGGAGGAGGAGCTGACCGTGGGTGATTTTTTGTTGGTGATGAAGAACAACTACCATTGGTTAAAAGAGAACGATGAAGTGAGCTTCATTGCCAATGGCGATATTGCCGAAGTGTTGCGCATCAATCGTTATCACTCGCTTTACGGGTTCCGGTTTGCCGATGTGGTGTGTCGCCTGGTCGATTACAAAGAGATGGAGCTGGATGTGTGCGTGATGCTCGATTCGCTGATGATGCCCGGGCCCGGTATGACTCAAAAGGAGCAGGAAGTTTTTTTTTACCAGGTAATGAACGATTATCAGGATGAACCCAACAAAAAAAAGCAGTTCGATAACGTGAGGGAGAATAGTTTCTACAATGCCTTACAGGTTAAATTTGCCTATGCCATTACCTGTCACAAATCACAGGGCGGGCAGTGGAAAGCCGTCTTTGTGGATTTGGGCTATTTTAGAGAAGAATACCTCAATCGTGATTTTCTCCGTTGGTTATATACTGCCATTACGCGCGCCACCGAACGGCTCTATCTGGTGAATTTTACCGATCGGTTTTTTGAACGGATATAGACAATGCTTAGAGACAAGGCATGCAGTAGAGACAAGGCATGCCTTGTCTCTACTGCAAGTCTTCGGCCATTTC
>JACDJB010003517.1_pt1 | contig 10264 bp, 7 predicted proteins | sample 7454121 | NCBI WGS metagenome assembly JACDJB01 (sample SAMN14253290, study PRJNA609438) | sludge metagenome | isolation source: sludge after 25d culture with pyrite | collected 2018-12-20 | reverse complement strand
TCGGGAAAAACGGGTGAATTTTCGGCGGGATCGATGGCTACACGGGCCGGATTCAGAATCACCCACTGGCAAAGCAGGCCGTCATTCGCGGTCTACAGTGGCTGGACTTGGAGAAAAACGGCGTTTATTCTTCCTATACTCCTCGATGCCCATGTGCGCCGGCTGGAGGCATTGCGTCGCGCCGGGATCGTCGAGCGGATCGATGCGGATCAATGGCGTATCCCTGACGATCTGGCTAGCCGTGCCGCTGCCCATGACGCCGGCCGCGACCGGCAGGCCAGTGTTCGCGTCCTTTCTCCCGTCAATCTGGACAGGCAGATCGGATCGGACGGCGCGACCTGGCTGGACCGGAGGCTGATCCATGGCGAGACGGCCGACCTTGCCCCGACCGGCTTCGGCCAGCAGGTGCGCGAGGCTATGGACCAGCGCCGCGAGCATCATATCGAGCAGCGTGACGCCACGCGCAGCCGGGACGGCCGAATCTTCTACCGGCGCAATCTTCTCGCCACCCTGCGCGAGCGGGAAGTTGCGCGCGCCGGTGCGGAGATGGCCGAGGGCAAGGCGCTGCCGTTCCGCGCCGCCAAGGATGGTGAGAGTGTCAGCGGCAAGTTCACCGGGACTGTCCAGCTAACGAGCGGCAAGTTCGCCATCGTGGAAAAGAGCCACGAGTTCACCCTTGTCCCGTGGCGGCCGATCATCGACCGCCAGCTCGGCCGCGAGGTCGCGGGTATCATGCAGGGCGGTTCGGTGTCGTGGCAGTTAGGGCGGCAGCGGGGGTTGGGGCTATAGGAGCCAACGATACCGCATTGCAACGCAACAACTAATTCGATAAGAGCTGCTATTCAATTTCGTAATCGTGGAGCCATCAGCATGGGAAATTCCAAGTCAGCAGACAAGTAAGCCGCAACATCAGAATTGTTGTTGCGGCGCTCTGTAAGACCAATCCCATCTGATTGCTGACGAGCAGACGCTGCCCGGTATCCTTAATCGAGCGGTTGATTCGTCATGACCACCACACGCCCCGCGTGGGCCTATACGCTGCCGGCAGCCTTGCTGCTTATGGCTCCCTTCGACATCCTCGCCTCGCTGGCGATGGATATTTATCTTCCAGTCGTTCCGGCGATGCCGGGCGTCCTGAACACGACTCCATCCATAATCCAACTCACGTTGAGCCTCTACATGGTGATGCTCGGTGTGGGCCAAGTGATCTTTGGGCCACTCTCCGATCGCGTCGGGCGACGGCCGATCCTGCTTGTAGGCGCAACGGCTTTCGTTGCTGCGTCTCTGGGAGCGGCTTGTTCTTCAACTGCATTAGCCTTTGTTGCGTTTCGTCTGGTTCAGGCTGTTGGAGCATCGGCCATGCTGGTGGCCACCTTCGCGACCGTGCGCGACGTATATGCCAATCGTCCCGAAGGTGCCGTCATCTACGGCCTTTTCAGTTCGATGCTGGCGTTCGTGCCTGCGCTCGGCCCTATAGCCGGTGCGCTGATCGGCGAGTTTTGGGGATGGCAGGCGATCTTCATCACACTGGCTGCACTGGCTTCGCTCGCACTCTTAAACGCCAGTTTCAGGTGGCATGAAACCCGACCGTTGGATCAGGCCAGAACGCAACGATCTGTTTTGCCGATCTTCGCGAGTCCGGCCTTTTGGGTTTACACGGTCGGATTTAGTGCCGGCATGGGCACATTCTTCGTTTTCTTCTCGACAGCCCCCCGTGTTCTCATAGGCCAAGCCGGCTATTCCGAGATCGGATTTAGCTTGGCCTTCGCGACTGTCGCGCTGGTCATGGTCACGACAACCCGCTTCGCAAAGTCCTTCGTTGCCAAATGGGGTATCGCGGGATGCGTAGCGCGCGGGATGGCGTTGCTCGTTTCCGGCGCGATCCTGTTGGGGATCGGCCAACTTTTCGGATCGCCGTCATTTTTCAGCTTCATCCTGCCGATGTGGGTTGTCGCGGTCGGCATTGTCTTCACGGTGTCCGTTACCGCCAACGGCGCACTTGCGCAGTTCGACGACATCGCTGGATCAGCGGTTGCGTTCTACTTCTGCATCCAAAGCCTGATAGTCAGTATCGTCGGGACATTGGCGGTGACGCTGGTAAACGGCGATACAGCGTGGCCCGTGATTTGTTACGCCACGGCAATGGCAGTGCTGGTGTCGTTGGGGCTGGCGCTCCTTCGATCCCGTGATGCTGCCACCGAGAAGTCGCCAGTCGTCTAGCCGACGACTGGAAGCAAGCCCGCTCCGATGCGGCGCAATAATCTTCGAAACCTCGTGAATGGCGGTATCCTGTCTGGCAAGATACCGCTCATTTCCCTTGTCCCGTGGCGGCCGGTCATCGACCGCCAGCTCGGCCGTGAGGTCATGGGCATCGTGCAAAGCGGATCGGTGTCGTGGCAGTTGGGGCGGCAAAGGGGCATAAGCCTCTAATCTGTTGTAGATGAACGCAGCCGCTCGAAACCAGCGATGAGGCTGTCGAGTCCGAAGTTGAACGCAGCATCCATGCCGTCTGTTTCCAACTCGTGAAACAGATCGTGCAGGAAGGACGACGGTGCTTGCTCGGACACATCTGGCCTGTCCGGAACTCTCTCATCGGCATCAGATGCCTGCTGCTCGAGAACGGAACCGACCACATAGTGACTGACCGCCCGGAGCGCCCAAACGGCGCGCTTCGGACAAAAGCCCTCCGCGCAGAGAAAGCGTATTTGCGTCTCGGCGGTGCCAAAATTCGGTTCTGTCGGTCGAGTGCCGGCATGGATACGCGCGCCGTCGCGATAAGAGAGCAACGCCGTTCTGAAGCTCAGGGCATTCTCTTTCAGGAACACCCGCCAGTCCTCATTCTCTTCGGGTAGCGAGCGGGTATGGCGTTCCGCCAGCATCGCCTCGGCGAGCGCATCAAGCAGCGCTCGCTTGTTCTGGAAATGCCAGTAAAGCGCAGGCTGCTGAACCTTGAGGCGTTCAGCGAGCTTCCGCGTCGTCAGGCTGTCCATGCCAACCTCGTTCAACAGCTCTAGCGCCGCCGCGATCACGGTGCCCTTGTCCAGTTTGGTCATTCACGTTCCTTCGCCAGTGCTTGACAATTTATCACCGATAAGTTATATGTCCATCTCCTTATCGTTGATAAAGTCGCTCCATTGAGCGGCGCTGGAGTTTCAGGTGCGCAGCTCTGCCATCATTGCCCTGCTGATCGTGGGTCTTGACGCCATGGGTCTCGGCCTCATCATGCCCGTCCTTCCGACGCTTCTGCGTGAGCTTGTGCCAGCAGAGCAGGTCGCTGGACACTATGGTGCCTTGCTGTCGCTCTATGCATTGATGCAGGTCGTCTTCGCGCCCATGCTTGGACAGCTTTCGGATTCTTACGGTCGGCGTCCGGTACTTCTGGCTTCTCTTGCAGGAGCCGCAGTCGATTACACGATTATGGCATCAGCGCCGGTCTTATGGGTGCTCTATATCGGCCGACTCGTGTCCGGCGTCACGGGCGCAACCGGAGCTGTAGCAGCCTCAACCATTGCCGATTCGACGGGGGAAGGTTCTCGCGCACGCTGGTTCGGCTACATGGGGGCCTGTTATGGGGCGGGCATGATTGCCGGGCCAGCACTTGGTGGCATGCTCGGTGGTATCTCTGCTCATGCCCCGTTTATCGCCGCCGCCCTTCTCAACGGGTTCGCGTTCCTGCTTGCCTGCATTTTCCTCAAGGAGACTCATCACAGCCATGGCGGGACCGGAAAGCCGGTTCGCATCAAACCATTCGTTCTGTTACGGCTGGATGATGCATTGCGCGGGCTAGGTGCGCTTTTCGCAGTTTTCTTCATTATTCAACTGATCGGCCAAGTGCCTGCAGCCCTATGGGTCATATATGGCGAGGACCGTTTTCAGTGGAACACCGCGACCGTTGGTTTGTCGCTCGCGGCGTTTGGGGCAACACATGCGATCTTCCAAGCGTTTGTTACCGGCCCGCTTTCAAGCCGGCTTGGAGAGCGGCGCACGCTGCTGTTTGGCATGGCTGCGGATGCGACTGGCTTCGTTCTTCTGGCTTTTGCCACGCAGGGATGGATGGTGTTCCCGATTCTGTTGCTGCTTGCCGCCGGGGGTGTTGGCATGCCGGCCTTGCAGGCAATGCTCTCAAACAATGTCAGCAGTAACAAGCAAGGGGCTTTGCAAGGAACGCTAACGAGCCTCACCAATCTAAGCTCTATCGCAGGACCGCTTGGCTTCACAGCACTCTATTCTGCCACCGCCGGGGCATGGAACGGTTGGGTTTGGATTGTCGGCGCGATCCTCTATTTAATATGTCTGCCAATACTACGCAGACCATTCGCAACTTCATTGTGATTTAGTCATGGCGATTTGGCATGCGTAGACTTAGGAGAAATGACGGATTAAATCTGTTGAGCAATCATCTCCTTTCGGGGCGAGTGCCAATGATGACCTTAGTTCACACTCTCGCTGTCGCCGAATATCTCAACTTCCGTCACGCCGCCAACGCGCTCGGCGTTGCACAGTCCAGCGTCAGCGCCCGCGTGAAGGCACTGGAAGAAGACCTCGGCATCCTCTTGTTCGAGCGTCATGCGCGCGGCGTTCGGCTGACCGAGGCCGGACGCCATTTCGTCGAGCGGATAGCCGTAGGTATTGACCAACTCGACCATGCGGTGAAAACCGCCGGCATGGCGGCAGCCGGAGAAAGCGGCCGGCTTCGTATCGGTATCCATGCCCTGATTCCGCATAGCTTCCTCGCAAAGCTGATCGGCCAATACCGCAAGGATTACCCCGATGTTGAAGTCGAGATCGCCGAAGGCCCGGCCCGTGAAGCGGTGGTGCAGCTTCGCGCCGGTAGGTTGGACGTGGCGTTCGTCGCGGGCACGCCCCAACCACCCGACTGCCATTCCCGTCGCACATGGACCGAACCGCTCTTGGCGGTGCTACCGGAACGGCATCCGCTCGCCAAGCGGTCAGCCGTCACATGGCCCGATTTGGCAGGCGAGACGTTCCTTGTCCGGCATGGCGGCACTGGACCGCAGGTTCATAGCCATATCGTGCTACGCCATGCCGAGCGCTGGCCTGCGCCGTCGATCCTGCGCTTCGACGTGGGGCGTGGCACCCTTTTGTCTTTGGTCGGACAGGGCTTTGGCATCACCATCGTCGGCGCGGCCACGGCGCTGTTGCCGACAAACGGCATTGTCTTTTTGCCCTTCACCGACGAGCCGGAGCCGGTCGCCTTCTCGGCTGTCTGGTCGCCGTCCAATCGCAGCGCGGCGCTTCGCAACCTGCTCAGCCTCGCCAACGACATGGGCCGGAAGGTCTGCACGGACTACCGTTCGATACTACCACGGATAGCGAAGGCGTGAGCGACAAGTCCACCGGCACCGTACAATTATCCAGCAGCCAGTTCGCTGTGGTTGAAAAGAGCCATAAATGCACCCTTGTCCCGTGGCGGCCGGTCATCAACCGCCAGCTCAGCAGCGAGGTCTGCGCGGGCAGATAGGACCGGCGCTATAGGATCAATGCTCTATTCGACCTTCCTCTCAAAAGCGTTATCTGACCATCGTTGCGTAGCGAACCGAAGTGTTTGCGGAAGCACAGTCCGGGACTGTTACTGCCATCGCCGGAAAGCGACACTTGCATTAACACCGCCAAAGCCGAATCCGTTGGAAATGGCATGTTCCATGAGAATGGGCCGCGCAGATTGGCGAACGAGGTCGATACCAGCGGCAACAGGATCGGGGGTTTCTAAATTTCTCGTTGGGGGAGCAATTTGATCGCGCAAAGCGAGCACCGTGAAGATTGCCTCAATACCGCCTGCGGCACCAAGTAGGTGCCCCGTAGCCGATTTCGTGGCGCTTACGACCACATCATGATTGCCGAACACGGATTGTATCGCGGCAATTTCTCCTCGATCTCCTACGGGGGTGGAGGTGGAATGTGCGTTCAAATGTTGAATATCGATTGGTTTCAACCCAGCACTGTGGAGTGCAATTCCCATCGCACGGGCCGCGCCTCGGCCGTCATCTGGACCGGCAGTCATATGATGTGCATCGGCGCTTGTGCCGTATCCCACCAATTCCGCTATGGGCTTGGCACCCCGAGCGAGGGCATGTTCTAATTCCTCTATGACGATCAGACCCGCCCCTTCAGACATTACGAAACCATCGCGCCCGGTGTCGAACGGCCTCGACGCCAGTTCCGGGGTAGTATTGTAGCCGGTGGATAGTGCTCGCGCGGCAGCAAATGCCCCAAGACTAACCTTATCAATGCATGCTTCTGCCCCGCCGCACAGAGCGATGTCGGCCTCGTTAGAGCGTATCAGCCGCGCGGCGTCGCCGATGGCTTGAACGCTGGCAGCGCAGGCGGTTACAGGCGTGCCAATAGGACCTGTAAATCCATGCCTGATGGTAACATGTCCTGCCGCGAGATTGGCCAGAAACGATGGCACGGTAAAGGGTGATAGCCTCCGTGCTCCCCGTGTATCCGTTATACGAACTGCTGAAGCAATTGCAGGAAATCCGCCTATACCAGAGGCAATAATTGTCGCCGTGCGCTCACGTTCGTAGTCGCACGTAGGATGCCATCCCGCCGTTTCAAGAGCCTCCATCGCGGCCGCTAGTGCGAACAGAATGAAGCGATCCATTTTTCGTTGATCCTTTGTGTCAACGATCACATCGGGATCGAAACCGGCTTCGGAATCTTCAATCAGGCTGGGAACGAGTCCTCCGATTTTCACCGGCAGGTCGCTGGAGATTTCATCGGGCAAACTCCTAATTCCTGATTTTCCTTCCAAGAGCCTTTTCCAGCTTGTTTCGGTCCCGGAACCAAGAGGGCCCACCAGACCCATGCCGGTTATAACAATTCGACGCATTTGATTATTCCGCTTTTTCTGAGTTTACCCGCTTCACACGGTTTATGACGCGCATCGTTTCTTCCGTCGCCGCTGGGCCTGCTAGCCGCCTTAATGCATGGCGATGGGTGTTTGGCGGCCTGAAGGGGCGATTTTGCCGCCGCCGCGACGCCATACGGCAAGCTTTGCCGATCGCCGGGATTGATCCGTCGTGATGGCATGCGGGGGTTTGGAGGTTGCGGTGGACGGGTTTGTTCCGGGGCGTTGGCGCCCCGTTGGCTACGTCACGAGCCGTGGGATGCGATCAAGCACGATGCGCAGGATGGTCTGGACGGGGCAGGATGACGGCAGGTGCAGGCGGATCTGGGTTTTCATCTCGACCACCCGCGCGGCAATCTTGATGAGACGCAAACGCAGCGTGTCGAATTGCGCGACGGCAAAGCGCGAGCGCTTCGGCATCGCGGCCCTCAGGCCCCACATGAGCCAGTAGGCGCCGGCATGCAGGAACAGCCGGAACTGGTTGGCCGTCGCCTTCGTGCAGGAAGTCCGGTCGGCGGCAAGATGCGTCTTCCAGGACTTGATGTGGTTTTCGGCCACGCCGCGCCGGCAGTAAAGGTTCTCGTAAAGCGCCTTGGCCCTGCCGCCTGCAAGATTGGTGACGATGAAGCGGGTGTCGGCGCCCTGAGCACCGACCTCGACGCGGGCGATGATGCGCTCGACGCGGCTCCAGCTGCCGGCGCCGTCAAAGAACTCCTTGAAGCGTCGCACCTTGCCCGTCCTGGCCGATGCTTCAAAGCGCGCCATCGTGCTGGCTTCGAGGTCCGTGACATGCTTGCGCAGGGTGGTGGTGGTCGCGACACCGAAGATGAAGTCGACATCGTTGGCGCGGCACCAGTCGATGACCAGGGGGTTGCAATAGTGGCTGTCGGCGCGGATCAGGATGCGGGTGTTCGGCCAGTTGCCGCGGATCGCCCGCACGAGGCGGCGCAGGTGGGGACGGATTTCAGCCCCGCTCGGCCGCTTGGCCGGGCGCAGCACCGCACCGACGAACCGGCCCGCGCTATCGAACACGACGATCGGCTGGAAGCCGTATTCGTCGTGATGGGCATTGAAGAGGCGCAACTGCTGGCCGCCATGCACGGCATCGAACGTGTCGTCAATGTCGAGCACGATCCGCTTCGGCACCTGCCGGAAGGAGGCGCAGTAAAGGTCGACCATCGCCCGGCCCATCGCAACCAGCTCCCGCACGCCGGGCAGGTTCTCCAGTCGGCACAGCGTCGATTGCGACGCCAGGTCCCGACCCGACGGCGGCGTGTCCCGGGCCATCTTGAAGACCGGGTCGGAACGCAGCCGGTTGGCGTCGTTGCCATCCTCGTAGCCGGCGGCAATCATCTGCATGCGGAAGCCGATCATGTCGGCCAGGCTGTGGACGCTCTGCTCCGAGCGGCGCGGATCGTCGATGCAACGCGCCAAGCGCTTGGCGACACGCAGCCGCTTTTCCACCTCGGCCAGAGCCAGAACGCCGCTGTTTGACGACAGCATGCCGCCGTCGAAACGAGCGATGACCGACTTGCCACCGACTGATGACAAACCGCACAGCGGCAGCGTAGGATCATTCATGGTGGGTGTGGTCTCCAGAAACGGCACGGATCGGCTTAAGCTGCGGATGACCGGATTGATGGCCTAGAGGTACTTCTTGAAGCTCCCTGCAGTCAGGCTCACGGCCAGCCCCAGCAAGCCGGCGCTGGGCAGCAGGATCAGCAGCGGATGCACCGAGATCGGCAGCGCCAGGTACGTGACCCAGGGCAGCACGGCCAGCGGCATCAGGCTCGCTTTCGCTCGGTGATAGATAAAGCCGGATTCCCGGCCTGCGCCGAACCGGCGCACATCCCGCCGTACCAAACCGTCGATCAGGCCGACGAAAGCGGCCGTGAAGATCAGCGGCAGCGTGAGCGCCAGGACCAGCAGGCGCACGAGGAAAGTAAGCGTCGTGAAGGCTGCGGCGATCAGGTAGCTCTCCGTCCAGACATAGACCTGGCTGATGAAGTAGCGGAAGTTGCGCCCTCCGTCCTGGTTTTTCCCCTGGCTGGGCGCGCGGGCGCGCTCGGCGGTCTGGCTCATGCGCTCCAGGAGCCCTGATCGCACGAACACCCATTCATAACCCGTGTCCACCAGCTCGTGCGCCGTTCGCCCCGGCTCCTGCACGACCACGCTGCGCGTGAAATGCTTGGACAGGTGCCCCAGCTCGTACTGCAACATTTGCTGGGAGTGCTGCCAGCCCTGGTCTTTCCAGAACAGGTGCATGCCGATGCACTCCATCAGGATCGAGAACAGCAGCGAGCCGACCAGCACCCCCAGCAGCCGGAGCGGCAAGGTGATGGTGCCGACGATCAAGCCCTGGCGGCGGTTCTGCTCGCGCTGCGCAGTCGAGGCGGCATCGCTCATGGCGCGGCCTCTTCGCTGGCCGTGTCGCCCGTGCCGGTGATGGGTGTGGCGATGGCCGTCTCATCGAGCAGATCGTCCGGCAAGGCCGCGTCCTGCAAGACCGGGGAGCTGGTGAACTCCCACCACTGCGTGGCCTCGCTGTAGCTCTGGCGCATGTGCCCGGCCAGTTGCTGCAAGTCCGCCGGCATTACCTCGTCCGGGTCTGGCGCCGGCAACGGCATGCGCACCTTCCAAAGCTGGCCACCTTGCAACAGCGCGAAGCACTGGCCTTTGGGCAGGCCGACGACGTGCGACGGCTCGATCATCGGCACGCTGGACATGCTGATGCGGTCTTGGGTGTTCGACGTAAAGTCCGTCGCGCCGCGAATGTCGGAGCTGTCGGTTGCGCCGCTGACGATGGTGGTCGTATAGACCTCGACCTTCGGCAATTGCCGGGTTAGCAATTCAGCGGTAGCCGTCTCGCGCACGCGCAGCATGAACAGGTTGTTGAAGTTGCCGATCACCTGACCGGCCTTCGCGCGGTTGCCGATGCGGGCTTCGATGTCCGAGAGGGTCTGCGTGTACGCGGTGACTTGCAGGCCAGCACCGCCGCCCTTGTTGATCAGCGGGATGAACTCGTCGCCCATCAACTCGTTGAACTCATCGGCATGGACGTTGATCGGCACGCGCGAGCCAGCCGATGCGCCCGGCAGGCCGTCGTCGATCCCGTGCTTGTAGATGTGACCGGCGACCGAAACCAGGTCGGAGAACATGGAATTGCCGACCGCTGCGGCGACCTCGGCATCGGATAGCGCATCCAGGCCAACATAGACCACGGCGCGCTTTCGGATGACCTGCATCCAATCAAAGATCGGACGCGGGTCGGCCAGGTCGGAGTAGTTCGGGGCCAGAAGCTGGGCGATCTTGCCGCTGGTGAGCTTCTCCAGCAGCGGCAGCAGCGATGCAACGATCTTGTCGAAGTAGGTCTTGTCGTAGCGCACAGCCGAG
>JACDJB010003516.1_pt1 | contig 10266 bp, 10 predicted proteins | sample 7454121 | NCBI WGS metagenome assembly JACDJB01 (sample SAMN14253290, study PRJNA609438) | sludge metagenome | isolation source: sludge after 25d culture with pyrite | collected 2018-12-20 | reverse complement strand
CTCTCGAAGAAGGCGTTCTGGAAGTAGTTGCGCGAGGACTCGGGCGTGGCCGGCTCACCGGGCCGGGCACGCTTGTAGATCTCGATCAACGCCTCTTCCTGGGTGGGTGCCAGGTCCTGGTCCTTCTCCCACTGCCCCTCGAGGAAGTCGAAGTGACGCACGAACGCGTCGAGGAAACCGGGGACGTTGTCTTCACCGAAGCCCAATGCCCGGATGAGCACGAACAGGCTGAGACGACGCTTGCGGGCCACGCGGGTGCCGGCGGTGACGTCCTTGCCGGGCTTCTGCTCGACGTCGAACTCGATCCACTCACCTCGGTAGGGGTGAACCGTGCCGGTAACCAGCTGGTGCTTGGACAGGTTGCGCAGGCGGAAGCGTTCCCCTGGCTGGAAGATCACGCCGGGCGAACGGACCAGCTGCGACACGACGACACGCTCGGTGCCGTTGATCACGAACGTGCCCCGGTCCGTCATCATGGGGAAGTCGCCCATGAACACGGTCTGTTCCTTGATCTCGCCCGTGTTCTGGTTGACGAACCGCGCCTTCACGAAGATGGGCGCCGAGTAGGTCATGTCCTTTTCTTTGCACTCCTCCACCGTGAACTTGGGTGGGGGGCGCAGATCCTCGTCGTGAGGATCGAACTCCAGCTCGAGGCTGAGCGTCTCGGTGAAATCTCGAATGGGCGAGATATCCCGGAAGGCGTTGGCCAAGCCGAAGTCAACGAACCATTTGAAGGACTTCCGTTGAACGGCGATGAGGTCCGGGATGTCCAAAACCTCTTGGAGGTTTCCGAACGAATAGCGTTCCCGAAGCGGTGGTGCTGACGACAAGGCCTACTCCTCGCTGACGCGATGCAATCGTGGTGAGTTCCGTGCCGAGGCGCGCAAGGTCCCCGGGGATGGATCCAGGGGGAAGAACGGGCGCTGGCACGGCTAAGAGAGTCTAGGACTCCCCAGGGGCAGCCCACAAGGCGCGATCCGCAGAAATCTCCACGATGAGCACAGACTCGGATCTCAGTCGACCACGAGGTTGCGCTGCAGGATAGGAAGATCAGGCCGGATCGTCAACGGTTTGTGCCAACTTGTTCTCCCCCGACGGCTCGTCGGGGCGGCGCAGACGGATGAGGTAGTGGGCATACGGGGCCAGAGCATGGTCAAGCCGTCGCTGTTCTTCGACGACCAGCCCGGCGGCCTCAAAGATCTGGGCCATCTCCCCGACCGGGCGGCAGTGGATCGGTTCGGGGCCGGCGACCAGCCGGTCGTGCAGCCGGTTCCAGTGGTATTTCCAGCGGGGGGCCACGTCCAGGTCCTTGACCAACGCCTGCCCACCGGGAACGAGCGCCGCCGCAACCGCCTGGGCCACCCGAGCATGGCTCTCCGCCGGGAAGTGGTGCAGGGCGTCGCAGATCAGCACCGTGTCGTACACGGCCGGCTCGTCGATCGCCGTGGCGTCACCTCGTCGCAGCGTGACCCGGGGGCTGCGCTCCTGAGTGCTGGCGATCAGGTCCACCTTGGCCTCGTCGAGGTCGATACCGACGAACTCCAGGTTGGGGTTGGTCTCGGCCAGATAGCGCTCCAGCATGCACAGCCCGCTGCCCAGCGACAGCACCCGCCCGCTGCGTCCGCTGCGTCCGCGCAGCTCGGCATCGAGCGGGCCGACTGGCGCCACCAGGAAACGAGCGACGACGAAGGCTCGGGTCACCGGAGGCGCGCCCCGGTAGGAGGCGATCGTCGAGCGCAACGCGGCGAGGTTCATCGGTCGGCCAGGGCCATGGAGGGTCACCGGATCCTGCCAGTACACCTGGCTGAGCGATTGAGGACTCCAGGAAGCTAGCGGCCCGGCCCATCCGATCGCACAGCCCTCCTGGTTCGGTCACAAAGCCCTCCAGGTTCGATGCCCTAGCCTGCGGGAGCCGTTTGAACTCCCCGCAGCGAGATCGCCCCAAGGTTCGGACATGATTCGATGAGCACGACCGAACCCCCCCGGCGGCCCGCCGAGCGCCACACGTGGTGGCGAACCTTCGGCCTGTTGACGCTGGCGGGGGTGGCGTGGGTGCTGGCGACGCCGTTGATGACCGGCCCCGATGAGGTCTACCAGGCCAGGCGGGCCGCAGCCGTGGTGCGCGGCCAACTGACGGGGAACGAAACCTCGCTCTCCCCGTTGCTGGTCGAGGTGAAGGTTCCAGAAAGCTATCGACGGGCCGACGAGGTGGAGCGCTGCTTCCTCGGCGATTTGGTGGAGGGAGTCCCCCAGGAGGGTATGAAGCTCCCACCCTCAGACTGTCCCCCGTTTGGCGGGTCAGACCGGATCGTTGGCGCCAACACCGGTCAATACAGGGGCCAGCCCTTCTTTTATGCTCTGGTCGGGCTGCCGACGCTGATCGACTCCGGGGCTGCCGGCGCGTACCTCATGCGGCTCATTGGTGTGGTCGCCACAACGGCGCTGCTGGCCTCTGCGACGGTCTCGGTTCGCCGAAGCCAACGGTCCCGCTTGGCATGGCTGGCGCTGTTCGGCACCGTGACCCCGATGACGATGTATCTGTCGGCCTCGACCAACCCGAGCGCCGTCGAGATCGCCGCCGCCCTCGGAGTCTGGGCCACGGGCATGCTGCTTGCGCGAAGCGACGTCGAGTTCACCCGCCGGGAGGTCGCCAGGTTCGGCATGGCCCTCATCGTCCTCATCGGGGCGCGAGGACTCGGCCCCGCCTTCGCCGTGCTGCTGCTCGTCCTGCTCTCGGCGATGGCCGGCAGATCCAGGATGGTGCACCTCGCTCGACGGGTCGACGTGTGGGGTTGGGCGGTCGGGGCCGGGGCGATGACCGTCGCCTCAGCCGCCTGGCTCTGGACGATCCAGCGCGACTTCCCGCTCCCCGACCGCCCAGGATCGGGCTGGGCCACCGCCGTCAGCTATCTGCCCTTCTACCTGCGCCAATCGGTCGGCGTGTTTGGCCAGAACGACAGCGCGTTACCCGAACTCGCCGTTTGGGCATGGGTGGTGACCCTGCTCGTCGTCTTCGCCGTCGGAGTGTGGCGTTGCACGCCGAGGGCGGCGATCATCGCCGGCCTGACACTGATCGGGGGCCTGACGATTTCGGTGACGGCGGAGGGGCTCAGCCTGCCCCCCATCGGGTTCTTCTGGCAGGGTCGCTACGCCCTACCGCTGCTGCTGGGCGCTTTCTTGGTCGCCACCTGTTCCTCGCCTCGCCGGAACGCCGATGACCGAGGCATCGAAACGTCGGCACAGATCACCAGAGAACCGGTGAGGCCGGGTGACCTCGGATCATTGCTCCGTCAACCCGAGACCTCGACAACCGCCGTCCGAGTTGCGCTGAACGTGTTCCTCACCGTCCACGCCATCGGGTTCCTGAGCGTTGCCCGCCACCACGGGGCCAAAGGAGGTGCTCCGCTGAGTTGGTGGAACCTGCTCGTCCATCCCCGCTGGAGCCCACCGCTCACCTTCCCGGTGCTCCTCGTCGTCTACGTGGGCGCCCTGGGAGCGTTGGCCTGGGGGATCGGACGCTCGGACGCGACACCGCCTCCCAGCGAAACGCTGGGAGGCGGTATCGATCACATAGCTCTTCGCCTGACCGCTCATCGCGAGACCAGCAAACCAGCCTCGTGATCGAGCTGCGCCGCAGCTCAAGCTCCGTGCTTACTTGAGCTCCACGGTGGCGCCAGCGGCCTCAAGGGCCTCCTTGGCCTTCTCGGCCTCGTCCTTGGGCACGCCCTCGAGGACGGGCTTCGGGGCGGCCTCCACCAGATCCTTGGCCTCCTTGAGGCCCAGGCTGGTGAGCCCACGCACCTCCTTGATGACCTGAATCTTCTTGTCGCCTGCGCCGGTCAGGACGACATCGAACTCGTCCTTCTCTTCCTCGGCCTCGGCGCCACCGGCGCCGGGAGCGGCGGCCATGGCGGCCACGGGAGCCGCAGCGGTCACCTCGAACTTCTCTTCGATCGCCTTGACCAGTTCGTAGGCCTCGACCAGCGACAGGTTCGAGATTTCTTCCAGGATGTCGTCAACTTTGCTCATGCTCAGCTCTCCTCAGTGCTTTCCGCCGCGTCGGCGGCGGGTGCTTCGGTGTTCGTGTCTGGGGTTGCGTCGTCGGCGGGTGCCTCCGGCGCAGATGGGGTGGTCTCGCTCGCCTCGGCGGCGGGTGCCGCGTCGGTGGTGGGCTCAGCGGCCGCTGCGCCGTCGTCGGCGAAAACTCCGCCGTCGATCGCCGCCTGCAGCACATAGGCCAGGGAACGGTGTGTTCCGTGGATCCCGGCTGCCAGCCCGCGGGCCGTGCCGTTGATGCCGGCCGCCAGCTTGGAGTAAATCTCCGGGCCGGAGGGCAGGTCGGCCAGCGCCTTGACGGCCTGGTCGTCGAGGACGTCGCCGCCCATGACTCCGCCCTTGAGGACCAGCAACGGCTGGGCCTTGGCAAATTCGGTGAGCGCCTTAGCGGCTGATCCGACGTCGCTGGCCACAAAGGCCATCGCAGTCGGACCGACCAGCAGGTCGGCCAAATCCCAGTCCAGTTCGTCTGCTGCTCGTCGAACCAAGGTGTTCTTGTACACCTTGTAGACGGCGCCGGCCGCGGTCAGCGAGGCCCGAAGGCTCTGCAGTTCCTTGACCGACAGGCCGCGATACTCGGTGAGGATCACGGCTTCTGCCTCACTCATCCGCTCCTTGACCTCGGTCACCACGGCCACTTTTTCGGGCCTGGGTTCCTTGGCGTCGGCCTCGGCTTCGTGCTCGGCTGCTTCCGGGTGTTCAGGATTGTCTGTCACGCTCACACCTCCTCTCGTTGTCTCGATGGTTGGTGATGGGGTTGAAGATCCCACCCGCTTGCCATGGAAAAGCGAAACGGGTGCCCGCAAGCGGACACCCGAACTAGAGAAGGCGGCACCGAAGTGTCACCAGATCTGAGGAGTCCGCCTAGTTCGGCAAGCCGGGGCTGATTACGGACGTTCCGGCCGAAGCCGGTTGGTCCACCGAAGGTCTCAGGCGATGTGATCTTGTATCGGCAAGGCTAGCGGAGCCGCCGGCCTGTGCTGAAACGGGCCTACTTGGTGTCGTAGGCGCCGGCGTCCACGCGGACGCTGGGACCCATCGTCGAGGACAGCGCGACCTTCTTGAGGTACTTGCCCTTGGACGCCGACGGCTTGGCCCGAACGATCTCGCCCATGACGGCGGCCAGGTTGGCCTCCAGCGCATCGGGCTCGAAGCTCGCCTTGCCGATCGGGACGGCCACGTTGCCGTGCCGGTCGGTGCGGTACTCGACCTTGCCGCCCTTGAACTCGCCGACCGCAGTGGCCACGTCGGGGGTCACCGTGCCGGTCTTCGGGTTGGGCATCAGGCCCCGGGGGCCGAGCACCCGGCCCAGCTTGCCGACGATCGGCATCATGTCCGGAGAGGCGATGGTGAGGTCGAAATCCATCATGCCGCCCTGGATCTCGGCGGCCAGCTCCTCGCCGCCCACGAAATCGGCACCCGCAGCGCGTGCTGCTTCGGCCTGCTCGCCCTCGGCGAAGACCGCAACGCGGACGTTCTTGCCCGAGCCGGACGGGAGCGACACCGTGCCGCGCACCATCTGGTCGGCCTTACGGGGGTCGACCCCAAGGCGAACCACCAGGTCGATGCTCTCGTCGAAGTTCTTCGTCGCCAGCGACTTCACCAGCTCCAGCGCCTCGCGCGGGCCGTGGAACATTTCGCGGTCGTAGCGACGTGCTGCGTCGCGGTACTTCTTGCCTTTCGCCATGATGGCTGCCTCTCGTTAGATGTGGATATGGATGTCGTCCCCGGGGCGAGGTACTCCCCCGACGGGTCGAATGTTGAGCGTCCCGGATGAGCGCCCGGGCCGCTGCGAAGGTCAGCCTTCGGAGTCGGCCGACTCCTCGGCGTCCCCAGCAATCGCGTCGGCGGCCGCTTCGGCCATCCCGCCACTCGGCGCCTCTTCGGCGGCCTGCAGCGCTTCCTGGGCGGCCATCATGGCTTCCTGGGCATCGGCGTCAAGCAACGGCGCCAGCTCCTCGCCCTTTTGGTCGTCCCACAGCACGCGGATGCCCATCGACCTGGCGGTACCGGCGACCTGCTGCTTGGCCTGCTCGAGGTCCTTCGTGTTCAGGTCGGGCATCTTGGTCGTGGCGATCTCGGCCAACTGAGCTTCGGTGATCTCGCCGACGGCACCGCGCCCGGGCAGCTGGCTGCCCTTCTCCAACCCGGCGGCGGCGCGGATCAGCACTGCGGCGGGCGGGGTCTTGAGGACGAACGTGAACGACCGGTCCTCGAAGATGGTGATCTCAACGGGCACGATCGTGCCTCGCTGGCTCTCCGTCTGGGCGTTGTAGGCCTTCGTGAAGTCCATGATGGCGATGCCGTGGGGGCCCAGGGCGGTACCAACCGGCGGCGCAGGCGATGCCTGGCCGGCCGGGATCTGGATCTTGACGACTGCCGAGACCTTCTTCTTTGCCATGATGTGCTCTCTCGTGTGGTGCGATAACTCGACGTTGCGGGGGGAATCTGTCGCCCGGAGTAGGCCCGGGGCGACGCAGGCACAAGGGACCAGTGTGCGCTGCGAACAGCCCACACGGCAAGGTGGGGCCCTACAGCTTGGCCACCTGGGAGAATTCCAGCTCGACCGGGGTCTCCCGGCCGAAGATGTTGACCAGCACCTTCAGCTTCAGCTGATCGGCGTTGATCTCGACGATTTCGCCGGAGAAATCGGCGAACGGACCCTGCTTGACGCGCACGGTCTCGTTGATCTCGTACTCCATGCGGGGCCGGGTGCGCTTGGGGGCGTCCTCGTCGTCCTTCTTCACCTGGAGGAACTTCTCCACCTCCTTGCGGGGCAAGGCCGAGGGCTTGTTGCCTGCGCCGACAAACCCGGTGACACCGGGAGTGTTGCGCACGACGTACCAGGCATCGTCGTTCAAGCGGGTGCGCACCAGCAGGTAACCGGGGAACATCTTCTTCTGGACGACCACCTTTTTGCCCTGGCGGATTTCGCTGACGTCCTCAACGGGGATGACGACCTCGTAGATCCGCTCCTCCATGTTCATCGACAGAGCGCGGGCCTCAAGGTTCTTCTTCACCTTGTTCTCGTAGCCGGACTGCGTGTGCAGCACGTACCACTTACCCGGCTTGTTGAAGGGGCTGATCTCCGGCTCGGGGGCAGCGCCCTCTTCGAGCAGTGCGTCCTCGTCGAGCACCTCGGGGCCAGGCTCGACGCCCGCCTCGTCGGAAGCGGACCCTTCGCTGGCGGCATCCTCGTCGGTGGAAGCATCCACGTCGGCGTCAACCTGCTCCGCGGTATCAACCTGCTCCGCAGTATCAACCTGCTCCGCAGCGTCAGCCTGCTCCGCAGCGTCAGATGCTTCGGTGGGAGCATCGACGGCCGTGTCGGGTGCCTCTGGGGCGTCGTCGACCGGGTCGGTAGCGGCGGTGGGTTCGATATCAGTCATGTGTTTTCCTGGCTGGGGATCGATGGGTGCGGTTCCTGCGGGCACGATCGGGTGCAGGCAAGCGGTGCTGGATGGATCACAGCCCGGGGAGAGACGAAGCGGCCGAGATCAGCCCGGCGGCGGGAGTCGCGTCGACGCCGCTGTCGAAGAGGAAATCCTGCACGAACTTCAGAAAGATCCAGTCGAGGACGGTGACAAAGATCGTCAGCGCCACGATGGCGACCAGGACGATGATCGAGTATCGGATCAGCTCCTCACGGGTGGGCCATGCCACCTTGCGGAGCTCGCTGCGCACCTCCTTGAAGAACTGCGTGGGCGAAGTGCGCTCCTCCTTGCGGACGGTCTTGGCAGGCTGACGCCGGTCGCGCGCCATCGGCGATCCCTCGGCGTCGACTTGTCCTGCCCGCTGCATGGCGCGCTTTTGCTCACGGTTCATTGCCATCGGTTCACCCTCCGGCGAAACAAGGGGGTTGAGTGCTGTCGGTTCACGTCGGGACCCTGCTCAGCAGCTCGGTTCGGGTTCCGGCCACCGCTTTTGAAGACGGCTGACGATTCTACTCAGCCGAACCCGATGTGTACCTACCCGAGCGGCGAGACTCGGCGACGCAACCCGGAGCGAACGCACCACCATAGGCGCTCCGGCCGACCGTGGGGCACCTCCTCAGCGACAGCTGTCGTACTCGTCGACCCGACTGCGCCCAGCGGGCGTTCCGCTCCCCCGAACTCATCGTTACCCTGGCACTCATGACACTCGACGCAGACCTCAAGACGATGGCCCAAGCAAAGAACTTCGCTGCGCTGACGACGCTCATGCCCGACGGGCAGCCCCAAACCCAGCTGATGTGGGTGCACGCCGACGACGAGCACGTGTTCATCAACACCGAGACGGGACGCCAGAAGTACCGCAACGTCGAGGGCGACCCCCGGGTGACGATCACCGTGTTCGACGCCGACAACCCCTATCGCTACGTCGAGGCCCGAGGCCGCGTGGTCGAAACCGAGACCGGCGACGTCGCCCGGGCAAACATCGACGAGCTGGCCCAGAAGTACACCGGCGCCGACTACGCCAACCCGATCGGCTCCGAGCGGGTGATCGTGCGCATCGGCGTCGACCACGTTCACAAGAACGGCATCTGAGACCTCGGCCCTGCGGATCAGGGCCGCAGACGAACACCAACACCCAGAGCTGCGCCCCCCCACCGGAAGGCTGCCACCGTTGGTAGCGTCTCGTCGTCATGGCTCCTCCGTTCAGCGATACCCGTTGGGACACCTTCGGCCTGCTCAAAGAGGCCTACCTGGCGCTCGATCAACGCTTCGCCGAGGTCACGGAGCGGATCGTGCCGGTTGACCGTTCGGTCGTCGACCTGCTGGTTCGGCTGGCCCGCAGCCCTCAACAACGCGCACGGCCGACCGACCTGGCCCGAGGACTGTCGATGGTGCCCAGCCACATCACCAGGTGCCTCGAAGAGGCCGAACGCCGAGGCCTGATCGAACGCTGCGCCCACCCGAGCGATGGCCGCTCGACGCTGATCGTGCTCGCCCTCGCGGGCGAAGAGTTGTTGTCACAGCTCGAGGGGCCCCTCGCCGACGCCCGGGATCGATTCATCCACGGCCTGCTCGGCGAACGCGACGTCGCCGAGCTGGAGCGCCTCACCCGGACGCTCCGCAACCATGCCCAGGGCGAGGCCGGACGATCCCCCGATGGCACGTGAGGACCCGATAGGCGCCCCGTCGTCCGCAGCACCGGAGCGGCGACGCACCCTCGCCTCGCTCAGCTCGCGCAACTACCGGCTGTTCTTCTTCGGTCAGACCGTGTCCCAGGTGGGCAACTGGTTGACGATGGTTGCGCTGACGCTTCTCATCCTGCGGCGCACCGACAGCGGCCTGGCGGTCGGTGCATTGTCTGCCTGCCAGTTTGGACCCGTCCTGTTGCTGTCAGCCTGGGCGGGGGTGGTCGCTGACCGTTCCAACAAGCGCAACCTGCTGCTGATCACGCAGTCGCTGGCGATGTGTGAGTCCTTCGCCCTCGGTGCGCTGGCGTTTATGGACGAGGCGCCGTTGCTTGCCTTCTACGGTGTCGCCGTCGTCGGCGGGTTGTTGCTGGCGATGGACAACCCGGTGCGTCGCTCGTTCGTCAACGAGATGGTGCCCCTCGAGGACGTGTCCAACGCAGTGTCGCTCTACAGCGCCATGAACAGCCTGGCCCGCATCCTGGGACCAACCCTCGCCGGCGTACTGATCGTCAGCGTCGGCTACGGCTGGGCGTTCACGATCGACGCCATCTCCTACGTGGCCGTGATCAGCTCGCTGGTGCTGATGCGTCCCGCCGAGCTGCGCCCGGCGCCCGTTACCCCGAGGGGGGCCGGACAGGTACGGGCCGGGCTGCGCTACATCGCCAGCGTCCCCGAACTGTGGATCACGTTCTCCATGCTGCTGGTCATTGGGATTCTCAGCTACAACTACAGCGTCGTGCTGCCGCTGTTCGTCGTGAAGGGCCTGAACGGGAGCGACGGGGCCTACACCTTGCTGTACTCGGCGTTCAGTGCCGGCGGCCTGATCGGGGCGTTGATCGTCGCCCGGCTCCACACGATCACACCCCGCACGGTCGGGACCAACGCCGCCGCATTGGGGGTGGGCCTGATCGTGTTGTCCGCAGCGCCCAACGTGCCGGTAGCCGTCGTGATCGCCGTGTTCGTCGGCGGCACCAGCATCGCCTACATGACCGCCACCACGGCGATCGCCCAGTTGCGCACCGACCGCCAGATGCTCGGCCGCGTGCTCGCCGTTCAGATGGTGCTCCTGATCGGCACCACCCCGATCG
>JACDJB010003515.1_pt1 | contig 10269 bp, 8 predicted proteins | sample 7454121 | NCBI WGS metagenome assembly JACDJB01 (sample SAMN14253290, study PRJNA609438) | sludge metagenome | isolation source: sludge after 25d culture with pyrite | collected 2018-12-20 | reverse complement strand
GTGGTCAAGACCGTCGGCGACGTCCGCATCGACGGGTCCCTCGCCGTCGTCGACTGGCGGATGGTCGTCACCAACGGCGGCCCCGGCGACGACGGCGGCCCCATCACCGTGACCGACGACCTGGACGAGCGCCTCTCCTTCGTCTCCGCCACCGGCGACGACTGGGACTGCGAGGCGACGGGCCAGCGGGTGACCTGTGTGTGGAACGCCCCGCTCGCCGCGGGCGACTCGACCACCGAGATCCAGCTCCTGACCGAGATGGATGCTCCCATCGCCGGCGAGGTCACCAACGGGGCCCACGTGGCCTCCACGGGGTCCGAGTCCCGGACGGACAACAACGACGACGCTGCGGTCGTCAGCGCCGGCGACGAGGAGGCGAGCCCGACCGGCACGCTGCCCCGCACGGGCGCCGCCATCGGCACCCTGGTGCTCCTCGCCCTCGGCCTGGTCCTCGGCGGTCGCCTCCTGCAGCGCCGGGGCGCCCGGGCGGTGGCGTGACGACGACCTCGCCGACCGAAGGTGAACACCGGCAGGACCTGAGCGGCAGCGCCCGCTCGGGCCTGCTGGTGGCCTGGGGCCTGGGCCTCATCGTGGTGATGGTCCTGCTGGCGCCGAAGGTCGGCCCCATCGGTCTGGGCACCTTCATCGCCCTCGTGGTGGCCGTGGCCGCCACGAGGTCCGCCCTCCAGGGCCACCGCGACAAGCGGCTCCAGTAGCGCCGGGTCGCTACCCCAGGTCGTCCTCGTCGTAGTCCTGGCCGAGGTGGGTGATGGGGGTCTCGTCCATCATCCAGCGCAGGGTGTTCTTCAGCTTGGTGAGCTGGATGAACAGGTCGTGCTCGGGATAGAGGCCCGGCGCCACCTGCGGGGACTTGTAGTAGAAGCTCAGCCACTCCTGGATGCCGCCCATGCCGGCCCGCTGGGCCAGGTCCATGAACAGGCAGAGGTCCAGGGCGAGGGGGGCGGCCAGTATCGAGTCCCGGCAGAGGAAGTCGACCTTCAGCTGCATCTCGTAGCCCAGCCAGCCGAAGAGGTCGATGTTGTCCCACCCCTCCTTGTTGTCGCCGCGAGGGGGGTAGTAGTTGATCCGGACCTTGTGGTAGGCGTCGCCGTAGAGCTCGGGGAAGCGCTGGGGCTCCAGCACGTCCTCCAACACGCCCAGCTTGGAGACCTCCTTGGTCTTGAAGTTCTCCGGGTCGTCCAGGACCTCGCCGTCCCGGTTGCCCAGGATGTTGGTCGAGAACCAGCCGTTGAGGCCGAGCATGCGGGCCTTCAACATGGGAGCCAGCACGGTCTTGATGAGGGTCTGGCCCGTCTTGAAGTCCTTACCCGAGATCGGGATGCCGTTCGCTTCGGCGTAGGTGCGCAGGGCCGGGGTGTCCACCGCCAGGTTGGGGGCGCCGTTGGCGAAGGGGACGCCCTCCTGCAGGGCGGCGTAGGCGTAGAGCATCGAAGGGGCGATGGTCGGATCCTCGGCGTCGATGGCGGCCTCGAAGGCCTCGAGGTCGGCGTGGGCCGCGCCCTGCTCGATGAAGATCTCCGTGGAGCCGCACCAGATCATGACCATGCGCTCGACGAGGTGCTCGTCCTTGAAGGCCTGGATGTCGGCCCGGATCTGGTCGAGCATCGCCCGTTTCGAGGTGTCGACCATGATGTTGGTGCCCTCGAGGCGCTTCACGTAGTTCGGGTCGAAGGCGGCCGGCATCGGGCGGATCGCCCGCAGGGCGTCCGCTATGCCCTCGAGGTGGCGGCCGGCGTCGAGCACGCCGGCCCGCATGGCGGCGGCGTAGGCGTCGTCGGGGTACGGGTCCCAGGCCCCGAAGACGATCTGGTCGAGGGAGGCCAGGGGCACGAAGTCCTGGATGCGGGGCACGTTGTCGTCCGTGCGCTTGCCGATGCGGATCGTGCCCATCTGGGTGAGGGAGCCGACGGGGTCGGCTTCGCCCCGCTTGGCCAGCTCGACGCCGGCGATGAGCGTGGTGGTGACGGCGCCGAGGCCGACGCAGAGGATGCCGAGCTTGCCCTCGGCGGGCGCGACGGTGGGGGACGGGGGCAGCGCAGTGGAGGGTGCAGCGGTCATGGGTGTGACCCTAAGCGATCATGGATGGTCCGTGTGTCTGATGAAGAAGGACTGAATGGTTAGGGTGCGGGGGTGAACGGTCCCGTGCTGCCCAACCTGACGGTCCAGCAGCTCGAGTACCTGGTGGCCGCCTCCCGGGAGCCGACCTTCGCCCGGGCGGCCGAGGCCGTCGGCGTGTCGCCGTCGGCCCTGTCCCAGGGGCTGGCCGAGCTGGAGCGCCGGGTGGGGGTGACCCTGTTCGAGGCCGCGGGCCGGGGGCGCGCCCTGGCGCCGCAGGCAGCCGAGGTCGTGCGCTACGCCGAGCGGGTGCTGGCCGACACCGAGGAGCTGGCCCGCTGGGTCGAGGGCCGGCGAAGCGGTCGGGCCGGGCCCCTGCGGGTGGGGCTCATCGACGTCGCCGCCGTGGACCACTTCTCCGAGCCACTGCGGGCCTTCCGTCGGGAACGGCCCGAGGTCGAGCTCCACCTGACCGTGGCGCCCTCCGGCGAGGTGCTCGACCTGCTGACGAGGGGGGCACTGGACCTGGCGGTCTGCGTCGCCCCGGACCCCGATCCCGCCCTGGTGGTGCGGCCGCTGCGGGAAGAGCCCCTGGCGGTCTACGCCCCGGAAGGCACCCGGGTCGGCCCGCCCGCGGGCTGGGGCCCGTGGGTGACGTTCCCCGCCGGCTCCCGCACCCGGGCCATAGTGGCCGACGCCCTGCGGGACCGGGGCGCGCCGTTCGAGGTGGTGGCCGAGTCCCACCAGCCCGAGGTCCTGGCCGAGATGGTCCGCCTTGGCGTCGGCTGGACCGTGCTCCCGGTCATCCAGGCCGAGCGCGGCCCCGACCCCCTGGTCCGTGCCGTCAGAGCCGTCCTCACCACGAGGACGTTGGCCGCCGCCCAGCGCGCCGACCGCGCCCCCACCCCCGCCGCCGACGCCCTCGTCGCCCTCCTGTCTGCTTCTGAGCTACGGCCCTGAGCCACCCTCCGCCCGGGCGGCCTCGGCCCGGTCCCGCACGCCCTTCAGCATCTCGATGTCCATGGCCGAGCCGATGGGCTCGACCACGGCCGGGCCGAATTGGAGCCGGGTGGCCAGGTCGTCGGAGGTGGCACAGCGGTAGCGGCTGATGAAGCGGCACCGCTGGTCACCGAGGGGCTCGAGGAAGAAGAGCCACGAGACGGCCGCGCCGGCCTCGGCATCGGGGTCGGGCGCCCCGTGGGCCACGTACCACCGACCGGGCTCGACCGCGGCGACCGGGAGCGGGGGCAGGTCGGGGTGCATCAAGAGCGCGTCGCCCTCGGCCACCGCCCACTCGGGGTGGATCCGCTCGGCGTTGCGCACGCCACACCCGACCACGTTCTCCAGCCACTGGTAGCTGTAGAAGCCGGCCCGGTCGGCCCCGATCTGGGCCACCCACGGCCACACGGCATCCACGGGAGCGTCGATCTCGATGCCGTGGGTCCAGTCCCAGCTCGCCGACCGCACGAGCTCGTCACCCGGGTACGACCGCTCCGCCGTGGCGGCGTCGAGGCCCCAGCGACGGCGGTCGTCGCGTCGGAAGGGAGTGAACAGGTTGGCCGCCATGCGGGCCGCGCCGCGCAACCCGGCGGCCATGTCGGCGGCCTCGTCGCCGGCGCGGCCTTCGGCCCGGGCCGCCAGGTGGCGGAGTTGCGTCGTCTGCATGAGGTGGTGGGCAGGGCGGATCCAGGCCGCGTGGAGACGGCCGCGGGTGGGGAAGGCGCCCTGCACCCGCACCGTGAGCCGGGTCGAGCCGTCGGCGAGGGGCTCGAGCACGAAGGCCCAGGTCATCTGCCAGTACCTGTCGGGCCGCGGAGCCGTGAAGCGCAGCTGTCGTTTGGCTGCTGCATCGAAGAGGCTGCCCAGCACCAGCCAGCGGTGCTCCTCGAGGGCGAGGACCTCGAAGCCGTCGTTGCCCGTCGGGGTCGCCGGGATCACGTCGCCGACGCGCAGCTCCTGCCACTCCGGGTGCACCTCGCGGGCACTGGGCCGACCGGCGTTGTCGAAGAGGTCGAGGCTGTAGAAGCCGGCCCGCCGACTGCCCATCTGGACCAGCCACGGCCAGACCTCGTCGGGCCGGGCCTGGATCGTGACCGAGTGGGTCAGCTCGGCGTCGGCATCGGCCAGGAAGTCGTCGCCGGGGAGGGGCAGGGTCAGCGCTCGCGCCGCGGGGGTGCCGTGGTCCCGAGCCAGCCGGCGCAGCATGGTCCGGCGCACGATCCGTGACCCCGGGCCGATGCGGCGGAAGTAGCGGCGGAAGCGGTCCCAGGCCTCGTCAGTGGTGGCATCGACCCGGACCTCCACGCTCACCCTCGCGCTCTCGGCGTCGAGGGCGTCGACCTGCAGTGCCCAGGCCACCTTCACCTGATCGGGCTCTTCGTAGTCGGCGAAGGCGTCGGCGTCGGGCACGTGCACGAACGGGATGACGAGCTGCCAGACCTGGCCGATCGCCCCGACCACCACCTCGCTGGGGGGCTCGTCGACCAGGATCTGGAAGCCCGGCTCGTCGGGGGTGGACCCCAGATCGTCGATGCCCAGGGTGACGGCGGCCGACGGCTCCTCACCCCGCCGCAGCAGGCGGGCGGGCAGCGTTCGGGCGGTGAACAGCGCGGCGACCAGCCGGGATCGCGAGAGGTCGAGGTGGCGGGTGGCCTCCCAGGCCTCATCGATGGGGAGGGCCAGCTCGACGGACTGGACCTCGGTCAGCCGGGCGCCGGGCAGGACCCGGTCGAGCGCTGTGGGACGGTGGAAGGCGGTGGACCGCATCGGGCACCTCTGGGCCGGGATCTCGTCGTCTCCATCCTGGCGACCGATGCCCCCGCCAGCCACGGCCCAAGGTCCCTTCGGTCGCCGCTGATCTCGAACGCGGGTGACGTGGTCACGTCCGTCATGACCAGTCGTTCACCCGATCGTGGCGTCAGAGGCGGGCCGTGAGGATGGCCTCGAACGCGACTTCGTCGCCCTCGTAGGGCGGGTTCGGGCGAGGCCAGTGGACGACGTAGTCGGTGACGCCGATGGCCTCGTAGCGGCCGAGGGTGTCCTCGAACTGGTCGACCGAGCCGAGGCCGCTGTCAAGGGTGAGGCCGGTGAGGACCAGGCGGTCGAGCGTCGCCGGATCCCTGTCGGCCTCGTCACAGGCGGCATCGAGACGGGCCATCTGCTCGGCCACGACCGTGACGCCCTCCGCCACCGGTGCCGGGCCGGAGCGGTCGCCCTGGCCGATGGTCACCCAGGTCTGGCCGTGCTGGGCGGTGATGCGCATGCCCCGGGGTCCGGCGGCGGCGATGGCGAACGGGAGCCGGGGTCCCTGGAGGCAGCCGGGGGCCGAGCGGGCCTCGAATGCGGTGTAGTAGCGGCCCTCATGGGTGGTGACCGGCTGGCGGAGCAGGAGATCGCTCAGCACCACGAACTCCTCGAAGCGGTCGGCCCGCTCCTTCGGCTCCCAGGGAACCTGACCGAGGGTGGTGGCGTCCCAGCCCGTGCCCCCGGCGCCGATGCCGAGGGTGAAGCGGCCGCCGGAAAGGTCGTCGAGGGTGATGAGCTCCCGGGCGAAGGGGACCGGATGGCGGAAGTTGGGCGAGGCCACGAGGGTCCCCAGCCGGATGGTGTCCGTCACGGCGGCGGCGGCGGCCAGGGTCGGCACCGCGCTGTGCCACGGGTCGTCCCGCAGCGACCGCCAGCTCAGGTGGTCATAGGTCCACGCGTGGTCGAAGCCGAGGGCCTCGGCCCGTTGCCAGAGCTCCTTGGCCCGCGGCCAGGGGTGCTCCGGGAGGATGACCACGCCGACCCGCATCCTCCGACCGTACCCCCCAGCGTTCTGGCGGCTCAGGGGCGCGCTGGAGCGCGCACTACAGCCTCCAGAACGGGTGGGTATAGGTCAGCCGCGGGCGAACTCGCGGAGCACCTTGCCGGGGCGGGCGCCGGTGTGCTCGCCCTGCTCGGTCACGACCTGGCCGTTGACCAGGGTGGCGGCGTAGCCCTCGGCCTTCACGCAGAGGCGGCCGGCGCCACCGGGGAAGTCGTGCACGTAGGTGGGGTAGCCGAACTTCAGGCCGGCGGGGTCGAAGACGTTCACATCCGCGAACGCGCCGACCTGGAGGATGCCCCGGTCGACCAGCCCGATGGTGGCCGCCGCCTTGCCGGTCAGCCGGTGGACCGCCTCGGGAAGGGGTAGTAGGCCTCGGTCCCGGGACCAGTAGGCCAGGAAGTGGGTGGCCACGTCCGAGTCGCAGATCTGGCCGGCGTGGGCGCCGGCGTCGCCGGCGCCCGGGTAGACGCCGTCGAGGGCCAGCAGGGGCCCGATGGCGGCCCGGTTGCGGTGGAAGAACCACAGGTTGAACAGCTCCCGGCCGTCGCTCTCCAGCAGGCGGTCGATGACCAGCTCGATCGGGTCGACGCCGGCGGCTTCGGCCAGGTCGGCCACCGACGCTCCACCTTCGACGTCGTACTCGGGGTGGTCGCCTTGGCCGAGGGGGTGGATGTGGCGCGGGTCGTAGATGAGGCCCTTCTGTCGACCTTCCTCCACCAGCGCAGCCCGGGTGGCGTCGTCCCGCAGCGCGACCAAGCGCTCTTCGAGGGTGGGCAGGGTCATGACCTCGCGCCAGCGCCCGCCCTTGACCGGCGGCACCTGGGCCAGGCCCATGAGGCTCCCGGTGGGCCGGGACATGGTGTAGCCCGTCACCCGGCCGGCTTCGGCCCGGGTGTCGGTGAGGAAGCCCTCCCAGAGATCGACGGCGCCGAGGCCGACCGCCTCGTCGTTGCCGGGACCGACGGTGAAGAGGACGTCGCCCGCCCGTTCGGCCATGGCCCGCAGGAGCAGGAACTCGTTGCCCGCCCGAGTCTCGAAGTCGAGAACGGCTTGGAAGACGCCGCCGCCGGCGTCGTTCATGCCGTCGGCCAGCGCCAGGTGCTCGTCGTTGGTGGCGTAGGTGCCGGGCACCTTGCGGCCGTCCGGAACGGTGTGGACCAAGATCCGCGAGGTCGAGTAGCCGACGGCACCCCCGGCGATGGACTCGGCCACGATGTCCCGCATCCGGTCCAGTTCGGCGACGGTGGGCTGCTCGCCCTCCTCCAGCGACCGCTCGCCCATCACCTGGTAGCGGACGGCGCAGTGGCCGACGAGGCCGACGACGTTGAGCGCCGGGTTCAGGCGCTGGACCGAGTCGAGGTACTGCGGGTGGGTGGTCCAGTCCCAGGGGATCCCGTCGAGGATGGCGTCGCGGGGGATGTCCTCGACGCTCTCCATCATCTCGGCCAGGTAGGCCTCGCTGCCGCGGTCGACGGGGGCGAAGGACATCCCGCAGTTGCCGATCAAGGTGGTGGTCACGCCGTGCCACGAGCTGGAGGTCATGAACGGGTCCCACCCGATCTGGGCGTCGAAGTGGGTGTGGAGGTCGACGAACCCGGGCGACACCGTCAGGCCGCTGGCGTCGATCTCCCGGGTCGCCTCGACCCCGGTCAGGTCGCCGACGGCGCTGATGCGATCACCGTCGACGGCGACGTCCGCCGAGGTCGCCTCGGCGCCGGTCCCGTCGAGGACTGCGCCCCCGCGGATGATCAGGTCATGAGCCATGCCCGCCAGTATCCCCCACCCCTTCCGTTCTGGCTGCGCCCACCCGCGCCCGGGCGCGGCAGAGCGCACCCAGAACCGGACCGGATAGACAAATCGGGCATCCTTCGCAGTCAGACATAGCCTGAACCTATGACGCAGCCACCGACGGTCCAGCAGCTCCGTTACGCGGTGGCGGTGGCCGACGAGCGCCACTTCGGGCGGGCGGCGGCGGCGTGTCACGTCAGCCAGCCATCGTTGAGCGCCCAGGTCCGGGAGCTGGAGACCCGCCTCGGGGTCGACCTCTTCGAGCGCACCAGTCGAGGGGTGCTGCTCACCCCGGCCGGCGCCGCGCTGGTCGACCGGGCCCGCCGGGTGCTGACCGAGGTCGACGACCTGGGCACCGCGGCCGAGGCCCTGGCCGACCCGCTGGCGGGTCCGCTGCACCTCGGGGTCATCCCGACCCTCGCGCCCTACCTGGTGCCCGGGCTCGTCCGCAGCGTGCGTTCGGCCCTGCCGGATCTCCGCCTCCACCTCCACGAACAGCAGACCGAGCGCCTGCTCGACGGCCTGGTCGACGGCCGCATCGACGCCGCCGTGCTGGCTCTGCCGGTCGAGCGCCCGGGCCTGACCAGCCGGGAGCTCTACGTCGAGCCCTTCGTGCTGGCGGTGCCCGAGGGCCATCGTCTGGCCGGCCGTGGGTCCTGCAGCATCGAGGACCTCATCTCCGAGCCCCTGGTCCTCCTCGAGGAGGGCCATTGCCTGCGGGACCAGGCCCTTGACGTCTGCCGGCTGGCCGGTCGGGAGGGCGGGACCGAGATCCAGGGGACCAGCCTCGGCACCGTGGTCCAGATGGTCGCCACCGGACTCGGCGTGACGCTGCTGCCGGCCACCGCGGTCGACGTCGAGGTGAAACGGGACACCGGGGTCGTCGTCGTTCCGTTCGGCCGACCGGTGCCGACCCGCACCATCGGTGTGGTCTGGCGGGCCAGTTCCCCCCGGGTCGACGTGATCCACCGACTGGCCGACCTGGTCCCGGCGCCCACCTGACCCACGACCGTGGGGGGCGGGATCCTGCGCCCCACGGGACGAGGCGGATGAGCACGAGTGAGTGAGCGAGCGAGCGGAGGGTGAGGGATTCGAACCCTCGGTGACCCGGAGGCCACAACGGCTTTCGAGGCCGCCCCATTCGTCCGCTCTGGCAACCCTCCGTCGGCGAGGCTAGCGGCGCGCCGCGTTACCGGCTCTTCGCCTGACGGCTCATCGCTGGGGAGGCCTGTCGGCCCCCCGACCGGCTGCGCCGATCATCGGCGCTCGGCGAAGAACCGCTGGAGCAGCGCGGTCGATTCGGCGGCCCGGATCCCGTGGGTGACCTGCACCTCGTGGTTGAGGCGGGGGTCGGCGCACAGGTTGTAGAGCGAGCCGGTGGCGCCCGCCTTGAGGTCCGGCGCGCCGTAGACGACCTGGTCGATCCGGGCGGCCCAGAGCGCGCCGGCACACATGGGGCAGGGCTCGAGGGTCACGACCAACGTCACGCCGTGGAGGCGCCAGTGCCCTTTGGCCGCGGCCGCGTCCCGGAGGCAGAGCAGCTCGGCGTGGGCGGTGGGGTCGCCGGTCAGCTCCCGCTCGTTGTGGCGGCGGGCCACGACCTCGCCGTCGACGAGGGCCACGGCGCCGATGGGCACGTCCCCGTGGACGATCGCCGCGGCGGCCTCCTCGAGGGCGAGGCCCATCGCCGCGTCGAGGTCCATGACGGCCCGGCTAGGCGATGACCTGGACGGGCACGCCCAGGCCGGTCGTGATCGCAGGGGAGTCCGACTGGGGCCCGGCGGCCTCGGGGAGCAGGCCGGCCAGGCGCACCACGTTGCCGTCCTCCAGTCGGATGCACCCGTTGCTGACGTCGGTGCCGATGGTGCTGGGGTCGCTGGTGCCGTGGATGCCGATGTCGCCGGGACCACCGTTGAAGGTCTCGTGGACCTCGGAGAACCCGGAGAGGCCGAAGGCGTAGGTGCCGTAGGCCGGGTCGGTCGAGGCGATCAGGGACCGGATGTAGAAGGCGCCGCCCGGGGTGGGGGTGTTGGTGGTGCCGACGCCGATCGGGGCCTGCATGACCTGTTCCGTGCCGTCGAACACCCGGAGCTGGTGGGCGCTGAGGCGGACCTCGATGTGGAACTGGTTGGCCGTGAGGGTCACGTCGGCGCGCCGGACCCAGCCGTCGCTGCCGTTGGGGCGCACCGGGAGCAGGACGTTGATCCAGTCGGCGTTGGGGTCGACGGGACCGTTGGCCAGGAAGACGACAGGGCCGACGTTCAGGCCCTCGGCCGACTTCGGGTTCTCGATGGTGGTGACCGGCTGGGGGGCGTCGGGCTCGGCGTAGACGTCCACGGTGCCACCGCCCCCACCACTCGGGTCGACCTCGGTGCCGTTGCCCATGGCCACGACGCTGACCTGCTCGACCCGGACGTCGCCGGTCCGCACCCACCCGGTCGTGCCGTCGGCCAGCGCGATCTCGTGGAAGCCGGGCTCGGCCTCGTAGGGGGCCTGGACGATGAAGCCGTCGATGGCCAGGCCACCGGTGGGGGTCTCGGCGGTCGGCGGGGTGACGGTCTGGCTCGGCTCGGCGTCGGCGGGATCGGCGAACACCT
>JACDJB010003514.1_pt1 | contig 10269 bp, 7 predicted proteins | sample 7454121 | NCBI WGS metagenome assembly JACDJB01 (sample SAMN14253290, study PRJNA609438) | sludge metagenome | isolation source: sludge after 25d culture with pyrite | collected 2018-12-20 | reverse complement strand
GCGAGGCCGGATCGGTCGTCGGCTGCATGCCGGTGAGCACTCCGTTCGATCTCCGCTACGGCGATGTCGACGAGACGAGCAGCGAGGCGCGGGTCTACAAGTATCTGCTGCAACGGCGCTCGGACGACGTGGATGCAAGCCCGATCCTGCTCGTCGAAGGCAATCGGACGCCATTCCATCTGACCTGGGGCGGCCGGGACATGCCGCACATCCAGCGGGCGGGCGAAGCGATGCACCAGGCGCTCGCCGGTGCGCCAGGGAGGGTGACGACGCATGTATATCGGGACGACGATCACTTCGACACGCACTTGCGCCTTGCCGATCCCGCGGACGACTGGTACGCGAAGTTGCGGGCGCTGCTTGGTTGACCGCTCCGCGCTGTCGGCAGGCCGTCATGGAGGAAGGACGGAAATGAAGATCAGGAGGAAGCAAATGAAATTTTCACGACGCATGCTCGCTTGCGCCGCTGCAGTGGTGACGCTGGCTGCGGGCGGTACGCTCGCGCATGCGCAGACGGTCCTCACCGTTTCGGGGTGGACTCCGCCCAAGCACCACTTCACGCAGTTGATGCAGAACGAGTGGGCGAGGATGGTGGAGCGCGAGTCGGGCGGTCTGCTGAAGATTCGCTACCTGCCGCGCGCGCCGATGAGCGCCGCGCAAACCTTCGATGGCGTGCGCGACGGACTGGTCGACATCAGCTTCATCGCGCACGGCTACACGTCGGGACGTTTCGTGCTCACGAAGGTTGCCGAGATGCCGTTCCTCGCCGACAAGGCCGAGACGCTGTCCGTCGCGTATCAGCGTGTATTCGAGCGGCGGCTGGCGAAGGCGAACGAACACGAGGGCGTTGTGCCGCTGGCGATGTTCACGCCCGGACCGGGTCACCTCATGTCTCCGGGCAAACCGTTCGACGATGTGGCGTCGCTGCAGGGCAAGAAGATTCGCTCGCCGGGTGGGATCGCGTTCCAAGTCGCCGAGGCGCTCGGCGCCGCGCCGCTCACGCGACCGGCCAGCGAGCTGTACGAACTGATCAACGGCGGAATCGTCGACGGCGCGTTCATGCCGGCCGACGTCTTTGGCGGCTGGCGGCTCGAGGATCTGATCAAGAACGTGACGACCGTGCCCGGTGGCTTCTACAACGCCAGCTTCGCGCTGATCATGAATCCGGCGAAATACGAAAAGCTGTCGGCGGAAGAGAAGGCGGCGCTGAAGAAAGTCACCGGTGAGGCCTTCTCTCGCATTGCCGGTCGCGCGTCGGATGAGGCCGATACGCGTGGGTGGAAGCTCTTCGAGGACAAGGGCGGGAAGCATCACGATGCCTCGGATGCGTTCGTCGGCCAGATCCGCGAACGCTTTGCCGGAACCGAGGAGGCGTGGGCGAAACAGGCGACCAGCGATACGGGCGTCGACGCAGCGGCTGCTCTGGCCGAGCTTCGCGACGAGATCGCCAAGGCGAACGCCGCGAAGTAATCCCGAGGCTGAGCGGCAGGTATGGAGCGCTTTCGCCACGCGGTCGTCTCGGCTTTGGAGCTGCTCGCTTCCGTGCTGCTGGCGGCGATCATGCTAACCACGGTGGTCGACGTCGTCTTCAGGTACTTGTTGGCGCGACCGCTCGCGGCGAGTTTCGAGCTTACCGAGGTGCTGCTTGCGGTAATGATCTTCGCGAGCATCGCCGTCGCGATGGCACGTGACGACCACATCGAGGTGACGCTGCTTGATCCGCTACTGGCCCGCGTCCCTCGGTTCCAGCGTGCCGCACGCGTCGCCTTCCGCCTTGTGATTGCCATCGCGTTCCTTTTCCTCGGTTTCTGGGTTTTCGAACTGGGGCAGGGCAAGTGGGTGGAGTTCACGCCGGTGATGCACCTGCCGCTGGCGCCGGTGGCGTGGGCGGTTGCGGGCGCTCTCTTCGTCGCAGCCGTGTTGTCGGTGCTGTCGGTCGTCGTGAAGCGCCCGCTGGGGGACGACTGAGGTGCCCGAGTTCTTCGCAGGGCTCGCCGTCCTGCTCGTGCTGATCCTGTTGCGAATGCCGGTCGGGCTCGCGCTCGGTCTCGTCGGCTTCTTCGGCTACGCGCACTACCTCGGTATCGGCGTCGCCGGGAAGATGGCAGCAGGCACCGCCTTCGAGCTCGGGGCGTACTCGCTGTCGGTGATTCCGCTCTTCGTGTTGATGGGCAACTTCGTATCGACGAGCGGGTTGGGGCACGACCTGTTTCGCTCGGCTTACGCGTTCATGGGGCGGCTGCCCGGCGGACTGGCCATCTCGTCCATTCTCGCGTCGGGCGGCTTCGCGGCGATTTCCGGTTCGAGCGTCGCGTCGGCGGCGACGATGGCGAAGGTGTCGTATCCGCCGATGCGCTCCTTCGACTATTCGGCGCCTTTCTCCCTGGCGACGATCGCGGCTGGTGGCACGCTCGGCATCCTCATTCCACCCAGCGTCATCCTGATCATCTACGGGATCCTGGCCGAACAGAACATCGCCAAGCTGTTCCTTGCTGGAATCCTCCCCGGCATTCTCGGCATCGTCCTCTATGTCTGCGCCGTCGTCTGGGTCGTGTGGCGCGACCCGAGGGCCGGCCCGCGGGGTGAGTCGTTCGGATGGAAGGAGCGGCTGGCGTCGATCTACCCGGTCTGGGGCGTCGTCGCGCTTTTCGCGCTCGTCGTCGGCGGTATGTACGGCGGGATCTTCACCGCGACGGAAGGCGCGGGCATCGGAGCGTTCGGCGCCTTTCTGCTCACGTTCGTGCGCGGCAGTATGGATCGCCGGCAGTTGCGGCAGGCGCTCGTCGGCGCGGTTCGTACGACGGGCGCACTGTTCCCGATCCTGCTCGGCTCTCTGATCATGGGCAACTTCATCGGCATGACCGGCGCGCCCGAAGCCTTCGGCGACCTCGTGCGCGAGGCCGATCCGCAGCCGCTGGTGCTCGTTCTGCTGATCATCTTGCTATATCTGTTTCTCGGGTGCTTCTTCGAGAGCTTCTCGACGCTGTTCGTCACGCTGCCGATCATCCTGCCGCTGGTCGACGCCGCGGGAATCGACCTGATCTGGTTCGGCATTCTTGTCGTCGTCACGATCGAAATCGGGCTGCTGACACCCCCGTTCGGGATGAACGTGTTCGTGTTGACCTCGGCGCTGCGCGACATCGATCCGGGTCCGGTTTTTCGGGCACTCGTTCCGTTCCTGGTCGCCGACCTGGTGCGGATCGCACTGCTCGTGCTGTGGCCCGTAATCGTCCTCTGGCTGCCGGGTCGGATGTAGCGACCGGCGTTCGAGCCGAAACGCAGGAAGAGAATCACAGGCAAACGGAGAACCGATGGCCAAACAGACGTTCCCGGTCGAGACCGTGGGAGAGGCAATCCTGGAGCTGCTGCGGGTTCGGGGAGTGACGTACCTGTTCGGCGGGGCGCCCACCTCGATGCTCGAGGCGATCGCGAAGAAGAACGCGCAAGGCGGTGAGACGCTGCGCGGCGTGATCACGCCGCACGAGCAGACGGCAGTCGCGATGGCGCACGGCTACTACGCCGCCACCGGAGAGCCACAGGCGGTATACCTGTACTCGACCGTGGGAACCGCCAACGCGCTCGGCGGCATCATCAACGCTTCGCGTTCGCGCATACCGATGATCGTGATCGCAGCGCGTTCGCCGATCTCCGAGCGGCCCGGTGTCGTCGGTGCGCGTGACATCCATGTGCTGTGGGCGCAGGAAAGTTTCGATCAGGGCGCGCTCGTGCGCGAGTTCGTCAAGTGGGACTACGAGCTGCGCAATGCCGACCAGCTCGAGGCGGTCATCGATCGGGCGCTGGAGGTGGCGACTGCAGAGCCCTGCGGACCGGTCTACCTGACGGTTCCGCGAGAACTGCTCGCCCAGTCCATCGATTCGGTTTCCGCCGATGTCCCCGGCCGTCGAGCCGTCGCCGGGAAGCGGCATCCCGATCCGCAGCGAGTGACCGAAGCGGTCGAGTTGCTCGCCGCCGCGACGAAGCCGGTCATCATCACTTCCGAAGCCGGACGTGACGTCGCTGCGCGCGACGCGCTGGTGGCGCTCGCCGATGCGGGCGGCTTCGGTGTGCTCGAGGCCAGTCCGGTCTACGCGAACTTCCCGCCTTCGCATCCTTGCCACCTCGGCTACGTCTTCGCTTCTCAAACGCGACAGGAGCTGGCGGAGGCGGACGTCGTCCTCGTCGTGGAGTCGGACGTGCCCTGGTTCGAGGCGCGGGTGCCGATGCCCGAATCGACACGCGTCATCCAGCTGGGCATCGATCCGTTCTACCAGCGCTACCCGATGCGCAGCTTCCGTTGCGACGTGCCGCTGGTTGCCGATCCGGCGACGGCGCTGCGTGATCTGGCCCGTCTTGTCGCCGATCGGGTCGACCCGGCCGTGGCTTCGCGCCGCATTGCCGCGCACGAAAAACGCCGGAAGGTGGATCGGGCGGCGCTCGACCGTGCGATCCGGCAGGATGCGCGCAAGAGGGGCATCACGTTCACCTGGGCGAGTGAATGCGTCGCACAGCTGTTGTCCGACGACACCGTACTCGTCAACGAGTACCCGGTCGATCTGCGCATCGCGGCGCCGCAAGCGGCGGGAAGCTATTTCGGCCCCTCGCACGCTGGTGGACTGGGATGGGCCTTCGCCGCGGCGCTCGGCGTGCGTGCGGCGCGGCCGAAGAGCGTCGTGGTCTGCACGGTTGGCGACGGCGCGTACCACTACGCCGTTCCGACGTCGTGCCATCACGTATCGGCTGCGGAGAAGCTTCCGCTGCTCGTGGTCGTGTTCGACAACGGCGGTTGGAACGAAGTGCGCAAGAGCGTGCTCAGCGTGCATCCGAACGGGTGGGCGGCGAAACTGGATCGGATGCCGCTCGTCGACTTCGGGCGCGAGACGCACTACCCGAAGATCGTCGAGGCCTTCGATGGCTACGGCGTGACCGTGCACGACGCCGACGAACTTCCCGCCGCGCTCGCTCGTGCGATGCAGGTCGTGCGCAACGAAGGCCGACAGGCGCTTGTGCACATCGTGTGTCGCCCGACGGGCGCCGGCGAGTCGAACAAGGAGTGACGATGAACGAATCAGTACGAGCGATTCTCGACGCGCAACGCGCTGCGTTTCGCCGGGAGGGGTTTCCGGACCTCGCGCTACGCCTCGATCGCCTGACGCGCCTTTCGAAGGCGGTACTGATGCACGAGGACGCGCTTGTCGAGGCGTTGTACGCCGACTTCGGCGGTCGCTCCCGCTTCTCGAGCCGTACCGGCGATATCCTCGGCACGTTCGCGGCGGTCGAGTACACGAAGGCGAACCTGGCGCAATGGATGGAGCCGGTCCGTGTCTCGCTTCCGGCCGAAGTTGAGGAGCAGGGCTCGTGGGCCGAGGTGTGCTACGAGCCGCTCGGGATCGTCGGTGCGATCGTACCGTGGAACGGGCCCGTGCTGCTCGCCAGCATCGCGGCGGCAGGCGCCTTCGGCGCAGGCAACCGCGTGATGTTAAAGCTCTCCGAGTTCGCTCCGAAGACGGCTGAAGCGATGAAAATCGCCTTCGCGCAGTTTTTCCCACGCGACGAGCTGGCCATCGTTACCGGAGACAGCCGGGTAGCAGCGGAATTCGCCGCACAGCCCTTCGATCATCTGCTTTTCACGGGTTCGTCGGCGGTCGGGCGACAGGTCATGCGCGCAGCCGCGGAGAACCTGGTTCCGGTCACGCTCGAGATGGGCGGAAAGAGCCCCGTCGTCATCGGTCGGGGAGCCGATCTCGAGGCCACGGCGAATCGGATCGTCACCGGCAAGCTCGCCTCTGCCGGACAGGTCTGCGTCGCCCCCGACTATCTACTCGTGCCGAAGGGACAGTCCGAGCAATGGATCGCCGCATTCGAGAAGGCGGCCGACGAGATCTATCCGGATCTGTTGCACAACGAGGACTACACCTCGGTGATCGATCCGCGCAACTTCGCCCGTCTTCGCTCCTTGCTGGAGGACGCGAAGGAGAAAGGGGCGAAGCTGCACTTCCATCCGGCGGTCGCGTCGCTCGAGGGGCTCGGCGATCAAGGGCGCTTTCCGTTCGTCATTCTCACCGGCGCAAAGCGCGACACGCGCGTGATGCAGGAAGAGATCTTCGGGCCGCTGCTCCCCGTTCTCGAGTACGAAAACCTCGCCGAGGCGCTCGACGAGATCCGCTGCAACGACCGTCCGCTGTCGGCCTACTACTTCGGCTCCGACGAGGCCGAGCAGGCCCAGGTCGTGCGGTCGGTCGCCACCGGCAGCATCGTCGTCAACGACGTGCGCTGCCAGCTGTTCTACGAGTCGCTGCCGTTCGGCGGCGTCGGGCCGAGCGGAATGGGGCGCTATCGGGGGCACGAGGGGTTCCGGACCTTCAGCAATGCGAAGACGGTACTGCACCAGCGCGCAGCCGAAGGCGCGCTCGCGCGCAGCCGGCCGCCGTTCGGGGAGGCGACGCATCAGGCGGTGCGCGAGCGGATCGACGAGGTGAAGAAGATGGTGATCGGCGACTGAGCACCGGTCCGAGGATCGATGGCGTCGAGTATGGATGACTTCCCGCTGTCGCCGGGACCGATGAGGCAGTTTATCCCGGAACTCGGGCACCAGGAGAGGTCCCGAATCCCTCTGAAGTGCCTGATCTCCACTTTGCGTATTCTCGGTATCAGCACACCTCGAAATTTCTCGCCACGATCGTTCTAGAAATCAACTGCCCCGGAACGCAGTCGGCGAACTTGATGGACTCGTGGAAAGCCGCGATCTCGTCTCCCGTCAGTTCAATGCGTTCAGGCAGCGTGGCGGCCAGAGCCGCAACAGGTGCCTGCACGCTCAAAGCATCGAAGCGAACCTTTGCAGCGCCGGTCGACGCCTGGCGAGCCAGGGTGCGGTTCGCTCGCGTGCCGGCAAACGTCCAGGTTTGCGCGGGCGCGCCGTCGGACCAAGACATCACGAAGTTCGTTCCCGAGGACATCGGGATCTCCTCGGCCAGCGCCTCCAATGCTGTTCGTGCGCGCCGAGAAAAAGTAATGGTGGGTGAGGCGTCGTTCGCGAGCACCGTGCGGATGCCCTGACATACCTCGCGGCCCAGACTGCGTGCGCCACCCATCCAGCGCGCTTTGCCTCCGCCGGAGGCCGGCTCGAGCCAAACGATCCGCTTCGACCAGTCGACGTCGGTGACGCGCCAACTTCTACCAGCCAGCAAGAGCAAACGTTCATCGCGCTCGCCGGTCAAGACGGTCGGGTCGATGTAACCAACTTCGGCAGCGCCGTGCCGACCGGTCAGCAGCTGGGAGCCGCTGAAGGACGCGACCAAATCGCGGTAGTGGCCGCGCGCATAGTTGCGCTCGGTCTGCGGGCCCACCCGTACGACGCCTTCGGACCGATCGAGAAATTGCTGCAGCACCATGTGCTCGACGAGCGCCTCGATCTCCGCGATCTGCAACTCGGGAAATGAACCGTGGAGCAGCTGGACCAACTCTCGCGTCGCGAGCTCGCCTCGCTCCAAGCTCAGCACCATCGCCTGCTGCGCGACGATGTGCCATGGCTCTGCAGGCGGAACAGCCGCCTCGACCCAAGCTTCGGACCACTTCTGCGTCACGCCAAGGGCCGTGAGGAAGGCGTTGTCGTTCGTCGTTAGAAAGAGGCAGTTGCGACGGCCACCACGCCTCGCCGTGCGGCCCATTCGCTGGAGGAACGACGAGACGCTCGATGGCGAGTCGATCTGGACCACACGATCGAGATCGCCCACGTCGATGCCGAGCTCCAGCGTCGACGTGGCGACGATGACGCAGTCCCGCTCCTCGGAGAACGCCGCCTCGGCCTGCCGTCGTTCGGACAAGCTGAGCGAGGCATGGCTGACAAAAGTCCGGATCGCATGGGTCCGCAACATGCTGCTCAGTTGCTCCGCGCTGCTGCGGGAGTCACAGAAGACCAGCCGCTTCTCACCGCGGTGCAGCCGCGCGATCACGGTGGCGGCGTTTTCGAGCGAGCCGACGTGGTCGATCGTCACGTCGGCGTCGGTGCTGACGCTCGCGCTGCCGACGACGCTTCTGCTTCCGATGGGTGCCAACCAGGCCAGCAACTCGCTCGGGTTGCTCACCGTTGCAGACAGGCCGATGCGCTGCAGCGGTCGCTCCAGGTACTGGTCCAGCCGGTGCAGCACCGATCGCAGGTGCCAGCCACGGTCGTCGCCGGCGAACGCGTGCAGCTCGTCGACGATCACGGCCTGCAGGTTGCCGAACCATGCAGGCCGATCGACCCTTGCCGAGATCAGCATGGCCTCGACCGATTCGGGCGTCGTGAGCAGGATATCCGGCGCGTCCTTCAGCGCCCGGTTCTTGCGCGACTGCGAGATGTCACCGTGCCAAACCTCGACGCGGCGTCCCACGAGGCCAGCGTAATGCGAGAGCCTGGGCTCCAGGTTGTTCAGCAGTGCCTTGATCGGGCAGACATAGAGAACGCTCGTCCCTCGCCAGGCCTCGACAAGCATCCTCGACAGGATCGGGATCGCCGCCGCCTCCGTCTTGCCGCCGGCGGTCGGCGCGAGCAGCAGGCAATGAGCCCCTGCGTGAATCGGCGCGATCGCCGCCAGCTGGGTCGGGCGCAGCGTGCTCCAACCCAGCGTGTTGACGACGTGGTACTGCAGGGAAGGGTGCAGTTGCTCGAACTCGCTCACGGCAGCTCGACGTCGTCCACCGAAGTGGCGCTTGCAGCCGCGCGTTCGACCACCGACATCTCGCTCTTGGCCAACGTCAGGGTGTAGTGCCGGCGTGGATCGAAGTCTTCGTGCAGATCGACACGATCCAGAATGTCGGCGACGAGCTTCTTCAAGAACAACCGCGGCGCCACGCCGACCTTGCCGCCCAGGCCGCCGGCCACTGCGCGGGCCAGCGTGTCGAGGTAGCTGTCGTCCACGACACTGCGCAGGCGCTGCTCGTGGGCGTGGCCTTCGACGTAGATGTCGCGAACGCGTCTTCCAACTTCCAGTAGGGCCGTATTGTCGAAGGGCGCCAGGCGGATCTGGACCGCCCGGGGGTTGTCGAAGCGACGGTCGGTGCCGAAGTCGACGTGCAGACGTTGGGCCAGCGGCGCGAGGCGCTGTACGCCCTGGGGGCCGTCGAAGAACGCCGGTGTCCCAGTGACGACCAGGTAGAGGCCGGGATACCGCCCCGCATCGATCTCGTCGATCCATTGTCTGAGGGCGTTCAGGCCCTTCTCGCGGGTGTCGGTGCGCATGCGCTGTAGCGTCTCCACCTCGTCCAGCACCATGACCAGCCCGGAATAGCCGCTGTCGCGCAGGATGGTGAGCAGGCCCACCAGGAAGTTCGTGGCGCCGAAATGATCGAGGTCGCCCTTGATCCCCGCTGCGCGCTTGACGCTGGCTGCCACGTTGGGCTGCCCCGCCAACCAGCTGATGAGACCCTCCGCCAACATGCCGTCCCCGGCCGCCAAGGCGCGCCGGTAGGTGCGCAGCACGGCAGAAAAGGCTGGCGCGGTCTTGCTGATGGTGGCAATGCGCGCCTCCATCAACGCATCGGTGCGCGACAGCAGTTCCTCGGCGTCGTTGGGATCGACCGACGCGTCGGCCAGAACATCCTGCTCCAGTGCATAGAACCAGCCATCGACGACACCGCGGAAGGCGCCGCTGGCGGTGTCTGCCGTGCCCAGGTGTTCGACAAGTCGGCGGTAGACCGTCTCCAGGCGATGCAGCGGCGTTTCGGTCTCGTTGATCTGGACTTCCGTCGCCGCAAAGCCGCGGGCGCGCGCCCGCTCCTGCAGCCAACGCCCGAAGAAGGTCTTGCCGGTGCCGTACTCGCCGCGAACGGCCTTGAATCCGCCGCGGCCGGCGGCGACCGCGGCGAGTTCCTCGTCGAGAGTAGGCGCGAACGATTCGATGCCCACTGCGAGCGCGTCCAGGCCGCTGCTCGGCACGGTGCCGCGACGCAGGGCACCGACGATGTCTTCCCGCCGTGCGGCGCTGATCATCGTGGACCCCCTGGGCCGCCGACGCGGAACTGCTGGTGCAACAGCGCGATGTTCAACTCCACGGTTCCAGCCGCCTCATCGACGATCAGCACTGGGGCCTGGTCCACGTTCAACATCCGCCTCACGGCGCTCAGCATGCCGCCCAGGCGGATCTCCGGCAGTGAGAGCCGCTGGGCCAGCGCAGCGCGCGAGAGCTTGCCGCCACGCTCGGAGAGCGCGGTCAGCAGCGCTCGCATCTTCTCGTCTGGCAGTGCAACCCGCGCAGCCAGTTGCCTTTGCGACGCGTAGATCGTTCCGCTCAG
>JACDJB010003513.1_pt1 | contig 10271 bp, 10 predicted proteins | sample 7454121 | NCBI WGS metagenome assembly JACDJB01 (sample SAMN14253290, study PRJNA609438) | sludge metagenome | isolation source: sludge after 25d culture with pyrite | collected 2018-12-20 | reverse complement strand
TGGCCTGGTTGGGAGGTGCATAAGTGAGTCCCAATGTTACCCTTTCCTGGGTATTGGCCCTTGCCCCGGAGATCGGCCTGCTGGTCGTTCTCTTCATGGTGCTGATCTTCAGTCGTCTGTTCAAACAGGCCGGGCCGCGCCAGATCGGTCAGTTGACCGCCTGGGGCGCGCTGGCTGTCCTGGTGATGACTGTGGTTCTCTATTGGCTGTTCGGCCAGCCGAACCCCGAGTGGACCCTGGATCAGAGTACGTTTTGGGGCGGGATGATACGCAACGACCTGGTGGCGTTCGTCTTTCGCGTCATGTTCCTGTCGGCGCTTATCCTGACGTCGCTGCTGTCGATGGACGTGCCGCGCTTGCAGAAGATCGAGTATTACGCGCTGCTCATCACAGCTACCATCGGCTTCAGTCTCATGGGGGCGTCGACCGACCTGATCATGGTCTATGTGGCGCTGGAGACAGCCAGTATCTCGTCCTACCTGCTGGCCGGCTTCTATAGCGGTGAAACCCGCTCCTCGGAAGCGGGCATGAAGTATTTCGTCTATGGCGCCTTTACCACAGCGGTGATGCTCTATGGCATGAGCCTGCTCTATGGCGTGACCGGACAGACAAACCTCTATCTTATCGGTGACCTGTTCAGCGGACGGCCGATCGCCATGGTGCAGCCGTTGCTGTTGCTGGCGGCCGTGCTGGTCACGGTCGGTTTTGCCTTCAAGACGTCGATCGTGCCCTATCATTTCTGGACGCCCGACGTGTATGAGGGCGCGCCCACGCCGTTCACGGGCTTCCTGTCCACCGCATCGAAGGCGGCCGGATTCGCCGTGTTTCTGCGCGTCTTCCTGGCGGGCGTGCTGGGGCCGGCCGAGCCGACGGCCGAGTGGTGGGCCATGCTTGTGGCCATGTCGATTATCACCATGACGTTGGGCAACTTCGTTGCCATCTTCCAGAACAATATCAAGCGACTTCTGGCCTATTCGAGCATTGCACATGCGGGCTACACGCTGATTGGCCTTGTCACCCTGTCGCAAGACGGCTCGGGCGCGTCGATGTTCTATCTGCTGATGTACGTCTTCACCAACATCGCCGCCTTCGGTGTGATCATCCTCGTCAGCAACGTCACCCACTCCGACGACCTGAAGGACCTGGCGGGCCTGAACCGCCGCTCGCCGTTCCTGGCGCTGGTAATGCTGATTGCCGTGCTGTCGCTCAGTGGCATCCCGCCGACGGCCGGTTTCTTCGGCAAGTTCTTCCTGTTCAAGGCGGCCGTTGACGCCGGCATGTGGTGGCTGGCGCTGATCGCCATTCTCAATGCCTTCATCGGCCTGTACTACTACCTGACGATCGTCAAGTACATGTATCTGTACCGGTCGGAGGAAGACGATGTGGCGATTCCCGTTTCGCGCGCGGCCCGGATTGGGCTGGTCGCTTCGGTATTGTTTATTATCTATCTTGGCATCAGCGCAGGACCCGCATTCGAATTGACGCGGCAGGCGGCCGCGGCTTTCTTCCCCGGATAAATTGACCGGATGATCGATTGTGATACAATGCGCAAGCTAACCTAAACAACGAGACGTGTCTCAAGATCCGAACCTCAGACAGGCGGCCGCGCTGACCAATACCGTAGGTCAGATAGGCTGCATCACCGGGATAGTCGCCCTGGCCATCATCGGCATCGCTTTCGGCGCCGGATGGTTTCTGGACGACTTTCTTGGTAATGAGCGCAAGATTTTCACCGTCATTTTTATGCTCGGCAGCTTCCCGGTCACCCTCTATGCCATGGTGCGCATCAGCCTGTGGATGGTGGGCAAGGCCAATCGGACTGTCGAGAAAATAAACCAGGAAGAAAAGGATAAGACCACCTTATGAGAATAAAGAAGCGTTACGTTCTCCTTCTCATCATTGTCCTGATGATCGTCTTCGGCTCGGTCATCGCCTACACGCGGCCCGTTCTGCCGTTCATCCAGCTGCCTGGCGAGCCGTACCCCGGCACCGAAGGGCTGATGCCGGAATTTCTGTTCAACAACGCCGGCCTGATCAACACGTTCGTGGCTGCATTGGTGGCCTGGCTGGTGGTGTTGCTGCTCGTGGTGAGCCTGCGCGCTCGCTCGCGCACGGCCGACGAAGTGCCGACCGGCTTCTATAACGTCTTCGAGATGATCCTTGAAGGAGCCTATAACTTCGCCCAGAACATTGCCGGGCCGAAGGTGCGGGAATTCTTCCCTTACTTCATGAGCTTTATCCTGATCATTCTCGTATCCAACTGGATGGGCCTCATCCCCGGCTACGACAGCATCGGCCTGTGGGAGCACAAGCCCCACTTTGCCGCTCTGGCGGCCGAAAAGGACCTCCTGGCAACCGCGGCGACCGAAGGGCGCGAGGTGGCGGCCGAGGAACTGGAAGAGGTCATTCACGAGGCCGAGCTGGCCGAGGACGAATCCAACGCCTGGGGTCTGCGCGACGGGTTGTTCCTCATTCGCGCCGACAACGCCATCGAGGGTGCGGAAGTCGAGCACGACTCCCACGGCGCCGCTGTGGGACGTAATCCGGAGACGGCCGACTGGACCATTGTCCCGTTCCTGCGCCCGGCCTCGACCGACCTGAACTTCACTCTGGCCTTTGCCCTCATCGCCATGGTTATGGTGCAGTATTACGGCTTCAAGCACCTGGGCTTCAGCTATCTGAACAAGTTCTTCCCGTTTCTGGAGAAGAACTGGGTTGATAAGGTGAAGACCAACCCCATCAAGGCCATCGACCCGGCCGTCGGTATCCTGGAGCTGGTCAGCGAGATATCAAAAATCATCTCGTTCTCCTTCCGTCTTCTGGGTAACATGTTCGCCGGCATGGTCTTGTTGTTCGTCATGGGCTACATCCTGTCGGTGGCCAATGTGGCCTTCTTCGGGCTGGAGTTGTTCGTGGGCGTCATCCAGGCGCTCGTCTTTGCCCTGCTGACGCTCATCTTCATGAACAGCGCAACCGAGCATCACGGCGGCGGCGAAGAGCATCACTGATAACCGCGGGCGGCCTTCTGCCACCGGCCGGGGCCGCCGAGCGAACAAACCTTTGCAAAAAATTATCTCAAGAGTCTATCGGAGGACTAACACATGGATGAATTATCAGCTGCAGCACTCGCGGAAGGCCTGAAGGCTATCGGCGCAGGTTTGGCTATGTTGGGCGCCATCGGCGCCGGCGCCGGCATCGGTATTCTGGTGGGTGGTGCTGTGCAAGGTATCGCCCGCAACCCCGACGCCAGCGGTAATATCCAGACGAACATGATCCTGGGTATCGCCTTCACCGAAGCGGTCGCCATCTATGCTCTGGTTGTGGCGCTGATTATCTTGTTCGTGTTCTAAGAGGATACCGGGAAAATCGGTCCACCGACCGGTTTGGATGAGGATAACTTATGGAAGCATTAGGTATTAACTTAGGTTACCTGATCGTTCAGATCCTGGGTATCAGCGCGTTGTTGCTGGTCCTGAGCGCCTTCGTCTATAAACCGATGTTGCGCGTGCTGGACGAGCGCAAGGCGCGCATTGCCAAGGGTCTGGAAGACGCGCGTCAGGCGTCGATCGCCCGCGAGAACGCCGACATGGAAGCCAAGCGTATCCTGGATGAGGCTCGCGCCGAGGCCGCCAATCTCCGTCGCGAGGCGGTTGTGGCTGCCGAGGGCGCCGCCAAGGACGTGGAAGTCAAGGCTCGCGAAGATGCGCGAGGCATCATCGCCAACGCCCAGGCCGAGGCCACCGAGGAACGCAACCGCATTCTGGCCGACCTGCGCGGCCAGGTGGCGGCTATCTCCATCGCGGCGGCCAACAAGCTCGTCGGCGAATCGCTGGATGAGAAGCGCCAGCACCAGCTGATCAACGACTTCTTCAGCCGCGTCCCTGCCGGGGTGACGGAACTGAAGGGCGAAGCGGCCGAGGTCACCAGCGCGCTGCCGCTGACCGATGCTGAAAAGCAGGCGGCGACGAAGACGCTGGGTATTCAGAACGTGCAGTTCAAGGTCGATCCGTCGATCCTGGGTGGCTTGGTGGTTCGCGTGGGCGACCGGGTGGTGGACGACAGCGTCTCCAATCGGATGAGCGCCCTGCAGGAATCGCTGCGCCGCTAATTGTTGATGGGGAGCGATACGTCGCGAGGCGTTCGCCCCTGCACTCTCGTTGAGAGGGGAGAAGACGGCGGTCGCGCCGAAACGGCCGCCTGCATCTTTTGCTGTAATAGACAGGCCGGAGGACGATTCACGCTCCGGCCTGTTTTGCTGTCGGGGGGGATGCCCGTTTGACGCGCTGCGCGCCATTCGCTACTATCCCTGCACGAACGGATCATAGGGATGTCCATGAATCAATCACAGCCGACCAAACAGCACGGAACGCTGACCGATCGGTTACGACTGCGCACGAAGTTCATCATCGACCCGGTCGTTGACCTGCTGGCCCGCTTCCGGCTGGGTCCGGACTTCCTCACTGTGCTGGGTTTCCTGACTCACATCCTCTTCGCCTGGCTGATCGCCATGGGCGAGTTTCGCTGGGCGGGTGTGGCCATTGCCGTGCTCTCGCCGCTCGACGCTCTGGATGGCGCGCTGGCCCGCAAGCTGGGGCGCAAGCAGGGCGGTTTTGGCGCGTTCCTCGATTCCAGCCTCGACCGGCTGGCCGAGATCGTCCTCTTTGGCGGCTTTATCTATTACTATTACGTCCAGGTCGATCCGGCGATGCTGGCTGTGGCCTATCTGGCTGTTTCCGGCTCGCTGATGGTCAGCTATGCCCGCTCGCGCGCCGAGGCGCTCGGCTTCCAGGCCAAGATGGGCATACTGAGCCGTGTCGAGCGCTACGTGGTGTTGGTCGTCTTTCTGTTACTGGAGTTGCCCCATATTGCGCTGATGATCATTGCCGTCCTCACCTATTTCACGTTCTTCCAGCGCATGTGGGCCGTCTGGAAACAGTCGCGCGAGACAAACGAGTGACCCGGCCGTGATGCGACGCCTCGAACCCTACTGGTACGCGCTGCTGCTCATCGTTGCCGTGGCCGCCGCGCTCTATGGCTATCACCTGGCCACCGGCTACACGCCGCCCAGAGTCGCGTTCGCGCCGCTGGGGTTGCCCGTCTACTGGTACGGCATCTGGATTGTCACCGGCGTTGCGATGGGGGCGTGGGTCGTCTCCCGGCTGGCGGCCGAGCGAGCGCGGCGCGTTTTCGAGGCGACCGTGCCGGCCGAGACGCGGGCGTTGCCGTTATCCGAGGCCGGGCTACCCACCGACGTGACCGCCGCGCCGGCCGCGCGAAAGATGACAACGCTGGGCGAGATGCTTTATGAGGTCGGTCTCGATCCGCGCCGCCTGGGACTGAAAAAGGATCGGACGGCCGAGGCGCCGGCGGCATTGTCGGCCGCGCCGGGTGTCGATCCGGGCTGGCTGACGGACGCGCCCTGGCGGCGATGGAACCCCGACCACACGTGGAACGGGCTGATGTGGGCGCTTGTCCTGGGTCTCATCGGCGCGCGCGTCTACCACATCCTGACGCCGTCACCCAGCATGGCAGCCGTGGGCATCTATTCGCCGCTTGATTACCTCCGCGATCCGATCCAGTTGCTTAATTTTCGCGGCGGTGGGCTGGGCATCTATGGCGGGCTGACGGGCGGCGCGCTGGGGTTGCTCATCTACACGCGACGCGCCCGCATCCCCGTCCTCGGCTGGGCCGATTTGTCGGTTGTCGGGTTGGCGCTGGGGCAGGCCATCGGCCGCTGGGGCAATTTCTTCAACCAGGAGCTATACGGCGCGCCGACGGAGTTGCCCTGGGCTGTTCATATCGATCCGATCCACCGGCTGCCCGATTACGCCGCCTACGAACGGTTTCATCCGGCCTTTCTCTATGAATCGCTATGGAGCCTGATGACGTTCCTTGTGTTGCTATGGCTGGCGCGGCGGCGAAGCGAGCGACTGTTGCCGGGCGAATTGATGGGGCTTTATCTCATCGCCTATGCGGTGGGGCGGAGCCTGCTGGAACTGGTGCGGCTCGATAGTCGGGCCGTGGCTTTTTTGGGATTGGAGTCGGGTCTGCCTGTTGCGACGCTTGTGTCGCTCCTCATTGCTTTCGTTGCCCTGATTGCGATAGTGGCCCGCCGAGTCCGGCGTCGCGGTCGAAGCGTGGGGTGAGCGCCTGCTTATCGTCTCTGACGCTCCGGCTATCCTCTGCTACACTTGCCCCGTCATGATAAAACGATCGAATCCGCTTCCGGTTATCCTCATCGCTGCCCTCGTAGTGCTGGCGGCCGTGTGGCTGGGCAATCGCCTGCTCAACGGCGATGATTCCCTGCTGCGCAATGTTGTCGTCGCCGAGGCGATCATCACCCCCAACGCCGACGGCGAGACCGACGCCACGCCGATCCGCTACGAGCTGTCGCGCAATGCCAACGTCTCCATCTACTTCGAGGACGCCGCCGGGGATCGCTTCTTCTTCCGCCAGGACAAGGCCCGCGGCGCGGGCGAGTATGAGGTGTTGTTTAGCGGTGTGGTCGACGGCTACCGTCTGGCAACCGACCAGATCGACGGCGAAATTCTCTCCCGGCTGCTGCGCGACGGGGAATACACGTGGACGATTGAGGCGACCGACTTCGACGGCGTGACGGAGAGGCAGCAGGGGACGATCACCATTGCCGACGCGGACCCGCTGCTGCCGGAGTTGCGCAACTTCACCCTGGACCGCCACACCTTCACGCCCAACCGTGACGGCATCGACGACCGCGTGCTGATGCAATTCTATTTGCCCAAGGAAGTGGCGACCTCTCGCGTTTTTCTGCGATTGCCCGATGGGGGCGAGCGACCCATCGCCGAGCAGGAGCGCGACGTGGAGCCGAACATGCCCGGCCGCCATTACTATGACTACGAGGGCGGCGTGGACAACGGCGAGACGCCTCCGCCGGACGGCACATACACTATTGTGGCCGAAGCTCAGGACCTGGAGGGGCAGCGGGTGCGCGTGACGAACGAGCTGGCAATCCAATATGGCGGTGTGCCGCGAGCCGACATCCTTGCGCCGCCCACGGGCAACACGGTGCAATGGAGCGCTTCGGCCGTGGCCTTGTGCGATACGATCTATTTCACCATGACTGTGCGTAACTACGGCAATACCCCCATTCGCACGACCGGCCCGGAGCCGGGGATGGTGTATGACTCCGATTGGAACTATAACACGCTTGGCTGGCACACGGAGTCCGGCGCGTGGCGCGCGGCCGTCGGCTTCGAGAATGAGTTGACCAATTACCCGTTTCGCTGGGCGCTGGGCAACCCGGAAGACCTGGAACTGATCGACGGCCGCTACTACCTGATGCCGGGTGAGCGCGCGGTCATCACCGGCGGCATTCGCGTGGTCGATGTCTTTGGCGACCGTAACCCGCAACCCTTGTGGGCCGGGCTGATCCATGAAGACGTTGCTATCACCGAGTTCAACAATCGCGTCGACGCGCAGGACATCCTGGTCGACATCCCCGATCCGGCGAACCGGGCGACCTGCGAACCGCGGCCGATCCCCGTGCGGGTGGATTGATCACGGGTCAACCGTCAAACAATCTACTGCACTGCTGCCCGCCGGCTTGCCGACCACTGCTTCATTGCTCCACTGCCTCTCTGCCGCTATGGTCTGTTGTTGCCTGTTGCCCGCCGTCCATTAATCTCCCCTGAATGTCGTTGGTGTGGCCCCCGCAAGCGGGTACACTACACATACGGTTGGTTGGAGCCAGACGCGCAAGGGTGGGCGCGTGTTCGGACAGGTGCTTTCTGTACAGGATTGACAACGGATGGGCGACTGGCGATACCGTCAGTCTTTTTTTGTCTTATGAAGAGGATTCGAATCATCGCCTTTCTCATCGGGTCATTGCAAATCGGGTTGCTTCCGGTTGCTTGCGGGTCGGGAAGCGTCCTGACGACGACCCCGGCTACGCCACCCGCAGCGACTTCGGTCGCTTCAATCGCGCAGCCGCCCTTGCAGGCCGTGACTGCGATGCCCGACGCCACGGCCACACCCGCCCCCAGTGCCACGCCCGTGCCGACCGATACACCCGCGCCCGTGGTTGCCACCTCGCTGCCGCTTGGCGTGACCGGACGCCCTATTCAGTTGCTCTTTCCGCCCGTGGCTGCCGCGGCGGTCATCGCGCAGCGAGCCGAGCCGCTGGCTGAGGCGTTGCGCGCCGTCACGGGGATGGAGGTGGTTGTCGGCATTGCCGATAGCGAAGCGGCGTTGGTGGAGCTGCTGTGCGCCGCCCCCGAGGAGACGATTGGTTTTGTCTCTGCCGCGGCCTATACCATTGCCCACGAGCAATGCAATGCGCGAGCCGGGCTGGTGGCGGCGCGTGAAGATGGGCTGACCTGGGAGACGGGCATGTTGGTGATTCGGCCCGGGGCGGCCGACGAGCCGGCCGACCTGGCCGGGGCGCGGTGGGCGGTGGCTGACTCGCGCAGCCTGGCCGAGTACCTTTACTTCCGGGCGCAGATGGTGGAGGCCGGGATCGAGCCGGGAGAGATCGTGGACATGCCCGAGGAGTCGAGCGCGCTGCTGGCTTTGCGCGACGGCCAGGTTGATTTCACCACGGCCCGATTCATCCCGCCGATCATGCCTTCCGGCCGCGAGTGGGTCTATGGTGAGAGCGACCCCGAGGAGTGGCGCTTGTTGGGCATCTCCCCCTCGCGCAGCCCGATTGGTTATGTGATCGTCGCCGGGGAGCCGGAATTTGGCGGTTACCGGTTGCGAGACGCGCGCGCCCGCCTGTTTGACACGACGCCCGATATTTTCGATACAACACGCATCCTGGCGCTGAGCGAGCCGATCCCCAACGAGACTGTCGTCGTCGGTGCGGATTTTCCCGCCGAACTGGCGGACGAGTCGCTGGCGATGATGGCCGATTTTGCCGCATCGGAAGCGTGTCTGGTGTCGCTATGTTCGGCCGATTTCTTCGGCTGGACCGGACTGGAGCCGGCCGATGATGCTGCCTATGACCCGATTAGAACGATTAAGGACACATTGGAACTGGAAGCTGCCGACCTATGGGCAGAACTGGACTGAAATGGTCGACGTTGCTGTAATCATCGTTAGCTGGAACGTGCGCAATTACCTGTCCGATTGCCTGCGCTCCGTTGCCGCCGATTTCCGTACTTCGCGCCTGCGGGGCGAGGTTTGGGTCATCGACAATGCGTCGACGGATGGAACCGTGGCTTTGCTGGAAGACCTCTTCCCACAGGTTCACGTGATTGCCAATCACGATAACGTGGGCTTCGGCGCGGCCAACAATCAGGGAATGCGCGCCGCGGCCGCCCATCACCCGCGCTACTACTTCTTTTTGAATCCCGACACGCTGGTGCGGCCTGGAGCAATGGGACGACTGGTGAAGTGCCTCGACGAGCGGCCGAAGGGAGGCATGGCCGGGGCGCGGCTGATCTATGGCGACGGCCGTTTCCAGCACAGCGCTTTCTCCTTTCCCGGTCTGGGGCAGTTGGCCTTCGACCTGTACCGGATGCCCGCCCGCCTCTATGACAGCCGGCTCAACGGCCGCTACCCGCGCCGCTACTATCGCACCGACCGTTCGCCGTTCTCCATCGATCATCCGCTGGGCGCATCGATGATGGTGCGGGCCGACGTGGCCGAATCGACTCAGGGATTCGATGAGTCTTACCACATGTATTGCGAGGAGATCGACTGGAGCTGGCGGGTGCGCGAGTCGGGCTGGGAGATCTACGTCGTGCCGTCGGCCGAGATCGTCCACTTCGGCGGGGAGAGCACACGGCAAATACCGGCCCAATCCATGATCAACCTGTGGGAGAGCCGCGCCCGGTTATATCGAAGTCACCACGGACGATTGCGGCAGGCGCTGGCGGGCTGGATGGTGCGGCGGCAGATGTCGAAGCGCGCCCGTCGCGCCGATGACCCGCAACTGAAGGCCGCCTATGAGCACATCGCCGTCGTCTGGTCGCAAAACGGCCGGGGCTGAATGAATGGCTACGAATAGAAACGGACGTTACGAGTAATCACGGAGAGGTGTTGAAAAGCCCCGATACCCGTATCTGTCCGCGGCCGGTTTATTGCACGAAGCGCTCGATGGCGGCGGACGACCAGAGGCCATCGAGCCAGGCGTCGAACGCGGCCTGGAGTAGATCGTAGCGCGCTTCGGCCGTCAATTCCCGGTTGGGGTCGCGCTCTGTGACCTTGATGATGTAATAGACAGTAGCGCCGTTGGCATCGGCCACGGCGATGATGTCGCTGATCTCGCCCGGCTGCAGGGCAAAGGCGGC
>JACDJB010003512.1_pt1 | contig 10273 bp, 10 predicted proteins | sample 7454121 | NCBI WGS metagenome assembly JACDJB01 (sample SAMN14253290, study PRJNA609438) | sludge metagenome | isolation source: sludge after 25d culture with pyrite | collected 2018-12-20 | reverse complement strand
GGAACAATAATCGGTTCCGACGGAGCAGCGAATGTCTACCTCAACCCGACAATCACCACCACTGCCGCCGCGATCGCGTTCGCGCGATCCGGCTCCAACCTGAACCTGAATATCCCGAACGCCGACGCCTCCAACCGGGGCACGGTGAGCACCACCACGCAGACGTTCGCGGGCGCAAAGACCTTCAGCGCGCTTGTCACCGGCAGCGCGGGTATTACCGGAACCTCGGCGGCGGCAGCAGCGGCATTATACGCCAGCGGCGTGCCTGGCGGATCGTGGACGGCAGAAACGAGCACCATGACGGTAGACGAGACCGACAACCTGCTCGAAGTCGACTGCACCAGCGGCGCCGTGACGGTGAACCTGCCCGCATGTAACGCCACCCGCAACGGCTGGCAATGGGAGTTAATTAAGAAGGGAACGGACACAAATGCGATCACCATCGATCCGAACGGGTCTGAAACCTTCGTGGACGGCGACGCCACAAAGCTGATCTACAGCGAAAACAACACTGCCCGGTGCAAATGCAAGTGGAACGGCTCCACCGGCACCTGGATGTTTTTCAACTAAGTTTCAACCGCGCACACATGAGGCACTTATTATTCATCGTCGCGCTGTTGCCCCTGTCCGTCGTTGCCCAGCCGGCACTGACGGATAACGCGCTGTTGCGCTATCTCGACGACAACGCGACATTCCACCGGCCCCTCAGCGATCTGCGTACGCAGTTGTTTCCTGCCGGCACGGGCACGTACACGATGTACTATACCGGGTCGGCGTGGGCTGGCAGTTCATTGCTTCAGGTTCGCCCGACACAGGTGACAATCAATTCGCTGAATGCGACGGTAGACACGTCGTATAAGTTGTTCGTGAAGCAGACAGGAGCGAGCACATCCACCGGTGGCATATTCGTGCAACGCTCGAACAGCACCGTGGGTGTTGCGCTGTATCATAGCAGTCACGCGCACCTGGAGGCGGTAGGTGGCAATAACCTGACGCTGAAAACTGCGTCAGGTTCATTGATAGACCTCGCCTCCGGTGGAGGTGGAGGGCAGCTCGGCCAGGTACGTATAGTGCCGGGGGCGAACATCACGACCACGCTGGGCAATGCTGCAATCCTTAACATCCTGGGGACTTATGCGCCTACCACAAGCGGCGGCGACTTTTCCTTATTGCGGATCGGATCAACCGTTAATATTACTGGTACCGGAAATCAAAGAGTGGATGGGATACGAATAGTACCTACTCTAACCGCAGTGCCACAGAGTTTCTACGGCATACGATATAGCCCAACGACCCAAAATTTTTTGTGGCAACCCAAGGGCGCCGATGTGAAGAGCCGACTCGCAGGCGACTTGAGTGTAGGAACCGATACCACGCTCGCCGCCGCTAAATTGCAAGTTCAGGGTGACGGCGCCACGTCGAGTACCTATAGCCTTATCGTAACGAACTCCGGCGCCGCTACCAGCACTGCCGCGCTCAGCGTGCGCGACGATAGCCGCGTCGGCATCGGCACCAATGCCCCGGCCGTGAGCCTGCACGTGGGCGGCACCGATGGCGTACGCCTGGCGAGTGGTACCACAGTCCAGCGCCCATCTGGTACGCCGGCAGGTGTATTGCGCTGGAATACCGATTCCACCAAGGTGGAAGTCGGAACAGGATCAACGTGGCTGAGCCTGTCCACCGGTGGCGGTGGAGCGGGTGTAACCGATCACGGAGCGCTCACAGGCCTGAGTGACGACGATCATACGCAGTACGCATTGCTTGCCGGGCGATCCGGCGGGCAGATCGTTACCGGGGGCACTGCTGCCGGCGACGACCTGACGATTAGGAGTACCACGAATATCAGCAAGGGCGATATAATAATAGCCGATCAGGGGGGTAATGTGGTCATTGGAGGCGCATCAACCGCATCTGAACTGCGGCTCATTGAGCCGGCAGGAATCGGATCAAATTACACGGCGTTCAAGGCGCAAGCGCAGAGCGGCGACATCACATATACGCTGCCGGCTGCCAGTTCTGCCGGAGAACTTCGAAATGACGGAAGCGGGGGCCTATCCTGGGGGAAAAGCGTAATTAGCCCGAGTCAGATCACCTCTACCCAGAATGATTATGCACCTACCGGCTGGGCGACAGCACAGTTGATACGTATCAGTGGTGATAGCGACTTCGAAAAAATAACCGGGTTCAGCGCCGGCGTCAGTGGAGAAGTCAAAACGCTTACAAACATAGGTTCGAACTGCCTATACCTCGCCCCAGAGCACACGGGGAGCAGTGCGGCTAATCGAATATCATATCACGAGGAAATTATCCTGTGGCCGGGGAGTTCCTGTCAGATTTTCTACGACGGTACCAGCAGCCGCTGGCGTCCGCTGACTTCGCCGTCGCCGGGGTACCAGGTGCCCCGCCGGTCGAAATATTTCTACGAAGCGATTAGCCGGGCCAGTACAGCGGTGAGTGCCGACAACGTGACGGATATGTTCGGATCGATCACCATGTCGGAGGCGAATGCCTCCAGCACGGAGTTATTCAACTCCTGGGCCATGACTACCGGTTCGACGACCAGCGGCGGCGCCGGCATGTATATGCCGCACGACCACGCCGGAGCCTACGTGACGACCTCGCACATCGTAATTAAGACGCTCGTGAAGATGCCGGCCACCCTCGGTGACGCAACGAACAACTACTACTACTTCGTGCGCATCGCCGACAGCCCGGCAAGCGGGTTCTGGGATCAGAACAACAGCGTCGGCATATACTACCGATATTCCGACAACTCGGGTAAATTCTACCTCCGAAGCCGATCCAGCGGCGGCACGAACACGGAAGTAGACAGCGGCATTACGGTTGCGGTCAATACGACCTACGAGTTGCAAGTCAGCCTGAACAAGGCCTCAAACGAGGCGACATTCTGGATCGACGGCGCGGTGGTGGGGCGCATTACGACGAACCTGCCGTCGGGCACGGATGTAGGCTGGTCCGCACAGCTGGAAAAAACAGCGGGAAGTTCATCCCGCACCTGTCACACTTTCTACCTCATAGGCGCGGCCATCGCGCCTTAATACGCACACGCATGACACGCATAATCATACTCCTGTTCCTCTTTTCCACCGCGATGACCGCGCAAAAGGTGGACATTAAGAAAATATCTATCCAGACCATCGACGGCACCGACTACTACGTCAGCGCCGACACGGCTGGCGGAGAAATCACCATCCGCCTGATGCCCGTGCAAGACCAGGTGAAACTGCTGGCCGCACAAATCCAGGCGATCGACGCGGAAATCGCGCGGTACGATGAACTGCTCGACCAGGTTGATCAGCAGCGGCGCGATGCGCGGACCAGAAAAAAAGAAATTGAAAAACTTCAAGGCAACCTGCAAGACAAGCAGGGGAAATCAGCGCCAGCCCCCGATCCGCCGAAGAAGGAATCTCAAGCGCCGGCAAAGCCCGCGGTAATTGTTGCCCCGAAAAAGAAAAAAGGATGAGGTACGTAGCAATTTTTCTGCTGTTGCCGATCGCGGCGTGCCATACGCCGCGGCGGGCCACGATCGATACCGGCCGGGAGATCAATTCCTCGTACCGGTGGCAGCGCGCCATAGCCCCCGTGCTGCTTTCCGGTATATCCGGCGCGGCATACGGGGTACACGAGACGGTTGTCCACCACCCCGATCGGATACCGGCCTCCTGGGCGCCGCGGTTCTGGGATAACCGGGTGTCGTGGAGGAACAAGTACCGGCATGGCACCCCCGAACATGGCCCCGCCTACTTCGGCAGCACCACGGTATTCGCCTGGACGACCGACGCGAAACACCTGTTCGGCACGCTGCACCGGGCTACTTTGTTCGGCGCTGGCATATCGGTTGGTATCGGCAAGCGCCGCCCGGTGTGGCACTATGCGTTGGATGCCGGGTTGTCTTTCGTCGCGTTTACGGTGGGGTTTCACTCCGCCTACACTTTCTATTTCAACTAATCGATATGCTCGGCCTCGAAATCGACAGCGAATTCCTCGACCTGACCGCGAATGCCGGGATGAACATCACCGGCAGTAACCCGGCGTTCGACCCGGACGCGATCAGCCGGCTTTTTTCGTATCCGTTTCGAATTCCGGGCACGCCGCGCAACCTGCGTCTGCTCCGCCACGCCAACCGGCTGGATCATCAGCAGAGCCTTACCGCCGATACCAAGCCGGCGGTTAAGTGTTGGGTTAGCGGCGCAATCATGGCCGGGGGTAACTTATCGCTCTTAGAAGCGACGGCAACAACGGTCGAGTGCTCGTTTGGGAATGTGGACAAGGGCTTAGTGGAGTTGTGGGATACGATCCGGATTCGGAGCCTTATGCCGACGATCAACATCCCGCAGGAGTATGAGGCGGAGTGGATTTTCGAATTACAGCCTGTCGGAAGTGTTCCGGAACCCTACGAGGTTACGATCAACGCCGTGGTAATTATTTTCGACGCCTCTGGCGGCGGGTATACGCAATCGCAGGCGGGGCAGGGCTTGCGCGATGCCATTAACGCCGTATACCCCGGCACCGCGACATATACGGGTGGAAGTAACCAACTGCGCATCATCCCGCTCGACAATGACCCGTTCGTGATTAACGACGTATTGTTTCTCGATGTCATCACTACGCGAACGAAGAGCCAGGCCGAGCAGCAGAACCTGCTCGAATACCTCGATGGCTTGCTCACGACGCCGGCGGCGTCGCACTCGTTCCCATCACTCCAACACTTTTTTTTCTACGCTGACAAGAACCCGCCCTACTGCGGGCAAACGAATTACAATCACGATGAATTCGGGCTGAACCAGCCCGATGAGGGGTACGTGTGGAAATACACGTACGTGCCGTACGTAGCGCTTAAGTATGTATTCGACCAGATCGCCGCGGCATCCGGAATCGTGTGGTCTGGCGACTTCTACGAATCGTCTGATTTCGCGCAGTTGCGGATTTTTTCGAATTACGCACTCGACAAGGTTCGATACGAGTATTTTTTCGAACTGTCGGAATACCGGTATCTGAATGGCGGGAAACAATCGTTCAACCTGGCCGATCATGTGCCGGATTTTACGGCACGGGAATTCCTGGTGCGGGTGTTCGATTTTTTCAACCTGTACACGAAGCCGGCTACGGGTACAGATGTGCGCCTGTTGCGCAGGCGCGACCAGGTGGGGCTAAAGCCGCTGGTATGGTCGGCTGAAATATCTCCGGAGTATAAGCTTACCGTTCGCCCGAAAAAGGGCGTAACGCTGCGCTTCGTGGCCGACGGCAGCGATAATATTTCGTACCCCGATAACTTAGAAGATTATGTCATCGGGGCAGGCGGGATTCTGAAAGAGGCGCCGATCCGCCCACTTAACGATACTACAGTCTCCGATCCGGTGACGGAGACCCAATGGCGGCTTGCCGCCGTAAATCAACGCGGCAGCAGCGATGAGAAGGAGATCGGTACGCAGCCGTTCGCGTTTCGGCTGTTTTTCGATCGCGGAATGCAGCCCGACCTCGGCTCATTCTACTACCACATGTCTACGCACTTAGACACGGATATGGCCGGAGACCCGATCGGGGAATTATCGCTCGAATGGGACGGCGACCATGGATTGTACCAAAAATTGTGGCGGGGCTGGGCAGAATTAGACGATAAGGAGCCGCTCGAACTACGTGCGGTACTTCCTGTTGCCGTAGTACGCGGTATGCTGCAATGGGATAAGCCGGTAATCGCCTTCTATCACCCGCAAGGAGTGACGCGGGCGATTGTAAAGAATATTCAATTTGAAGCCGACACGGTGGGCGCCGACACTGTAGAGGTGACGCTCGAAACGACGAAACTGTAACGAATGGGAAGCACTACTAACACAATAACCATCCAGGTGGGCAACAGCCGACGCGACGTGGTCGCGCCTGAATCCTGGAACAGCCTGGAACTTAGAACGCTTATGTTGTTCTACCAAACGCTGTTCACGACCGCCGGGAAGGAGTACAACCGGTCCGGGTGGACAAATGTGAAACTGATCACGATGACGCAGCACATACTGCGCGTCGATGGTGCGTTCCTGGCGCGATGGGAGGCAGACTGTATCGAGGAAGATACGCAGTTCGGGGATATAATATTCCTCGAAGAACTGCAGCAGATACTTCAGGCGGCGCTTGCCGGGCTGTTCGACGTGCAAGAGGATACGGAAAATGGGACATCCTACGCGCCAAAACTGAACCTAACGAACAATCCCTACCCGTCGATGTCGCATACGGAGCCGGCGCCGAAAGGGCGAAAACCGAAGGTGACGTGGTATTACGCCCCGGAAAACGGGCTGGCGAATATTACGCTGTACGAACTTGCGTACACGTTCACGCTGTTCGAAAATTACCTGAAAACGAACGACGACGCGGTTGCCGACCTGCTGATCGCGACGCTATACCGGCCTTCGCGCCCCGAAACCCGGGCCGAGCGCGAAAGCGGCTGGTTCGGCGACCGGCGCGTGCCGCTCAGGCGGCACGAAAAAAAGATCGAAGAACGGGCCGCCCAGGTACGAACCATGCCGGCACTGACGCGGCGGCTGATCGTGTTTTGGTTTGCTTCGTGCCGGCAGGGGATTATCTCGACATACGGAAAGGTGTTCAAGCGTGATGGAGATGAGTCGCGCGCCCTTGGCTACGGCTGGGGGGGGGTGCTGCTGGCTATGGCCGGCGGGCCGGCGGGATTAGACGCTATCGCCGATCAACATTTCAGCAACGGGCTGACGTGGCTGAGCATGAAGGAGGACGAGCGCCGGGAGATGGAGGCGCAGATGAAGAAGGCCCGAAAGAGTTAAGGTTATGTTTGATTAAGGGGGCCTGCCGGCAGCAATGCTGGCAGGCTTTTACCTGCCCGTCCTTTTCACAATGGACGGGCAGCGGCATTTTTGCGCTCATGCTTACTATCCGGCAATGTCTCGAAAAAATGCACGCGGGCGAGGTTTTCAGCCTCAAGGTCGTCTCCTACGACCGCCGGCGCCGCGACAAATGCGGACAGGTGCAGGAATACAAGGAGGCTATGCTCGTGTGGGGCGACGGAGGCAGTGATCGCGCTTCGAAACAGCCAGAACGGGGCCTGACTGCATTAGAGCGGGCCGTGATCGGCGCCGGCGTCGAAGTGGATCGCCGGAATCCAAACCACGCGGATTGGTACACCCGGAACATCCGGATACTGCAACAAGGGCAGGAAACGGAGATGATCCGGAAGATTCACCCCCCTCTCATTATCGAATTCAACGGCGAAACCACATGTCCGTAGCAGATACCAGCATTCAGATACAGGTCGTACAGGTCGGAGACCGGATGATCGCCACGCATGACGAGTTCTACACCTTCGGGCAGAAAATCGGGGCCGGTGGCGTGATGAAATCCGACAAGACGACCCCGCCGGTGCCTGCCTGGACAGACAACGGATACACATGGGCATACTGGGGCGATGACGACCTGCTGCCGTCGAAAATGCGCGAGAAAATAGAAGCCGTGCCCATCGCCGGCACGGTGCTGGCGAAGAAGATAAGTATGCTGGAGGGGAACGGTCTGGTATACTTCAAGACCAGCGAGCTGGCAAATGGCGCCCAGGTGGAGCGGGCTTACGACCCGCGTGTGGAGGAGTGGATGGCCGAAAACCGGATAAACGAGGAGTGGTTCCCGGCCCAGTGCGCGGACTACTGCCTACCGTTCAACTGCTTCAGTGAAATCATCCTGAGCAACGATAAAAAGCAAGTCACGAACCTGTATCACATCAGCGCTGAGCATGCGCGGCTGAGTAAGGCCAACGCGCGCAACCAGGTGAACTGGCTGATGTACTCGTACCATTTCCCGTTTGGCACGGCGCAGGCCGACCAGAACCGGGTCATAATGCCGCTGTACAAGTGGTACGACCGGGAAAATTTCCTGAACGGGCTGAGCGGGCGGAAATTCGGGTGGCATACGCGGTTCCCGTCGCCGGGGATGATCTACTACGCCAGGCCGTGGTGGATCGGGCTGTTCAAGGAAAACGGCTGGCTCGATGTATCGAGCAACGTGCCGAAAATCGTCAACGCGATGCAGAAGAACCAGATCGCGCTGAAGTATATCATCTGCATTCCGGAGTCGTATTTCATTATACGGCACCCTGATTGGACAACTTACACCGCCGCGAAACGGACAGTGGTAATCAATAATAAGGTCAAGGAGATTAACGATTACCTGGCCGGCGTGGACAACACGGGCAAGTCGCTCGTGAACCTGTTCAAGGAAAACGAGATCACCGGAGCCGCTTATGGGAAAATCGAGATCATCGCTGTGGACGACAAGGCTAAAACGGGCACTTGGGTCCCGGACTCTTACGCCGCGGATCAGCAGATCGTACAAGGCTTCGGGATGGACCCGAGCCAGATCGGGCTGCAACCGAATGGCGGCAAGATGGGCGCCGGATCGGGCAGCGACAAGCGCGAATCGTACAACCTCATGGTGACGCTGAATACGCCGGATCAGCGGCGCATCCTGGAGCCGCTGAACTGGATAAGCCGGTATAACGGCTGGGGCGTAACATTCGTGGTAGATCACACGATGCACACCACGGTGAACGAACAGGAGTCGGGCCTCCAGGACAGCCCGCAAACGACGAAAGTGCAGCCGAAAGCGGCTTAATCAATACACGCTTCAACTATAACCACCCCCGGATGAATCATGGACATCAATACAGTTATAATCCAGGTCGTCGTGCCGTTTTTGGCCGGTGGGGGGCTCATGTGGGTATTTCACTTCCGGCTGCTCGCCCGGCGAAAAGGGAACGAACTCCGGAAGGATGAATTCCTGATGGTGAGCGAGGTCATCGAGCGGTCTACGAAGCAGATCAGCGAGTTGGCCGAAAAAATAGCCATCATCGAGGCTGAAAAGGCCGAATTGAAAACGCAGGTGCTGTTCCTGCTGGAAGAAAATAAGCGACTCGACAAGGAAAACAAAAACATGTCGGCGGCGCTAAAACGATACCTGAAGGCATGAAAGACGACGTAATGCGGCGATTGCGCCGCCTGAACGAAGAAATCCGGTCGCTACACCTGCGGGCGGACATCCTGCACCAGGACTTGCAGAAAATCCTGACTCAATCTTACCGTCCGGGCAATCTGGGCAAAAGCCGGAAAAATGGCAGAACTATTCAACAGTCTCACTGATTTCAAGGCCCATGTAGGCGGGGCTATCTCCACCTCGGTGGAATTGACAAGCCTGGCGCCAGTCATCGCTGATACGGCACGACGGCACCTGGTGCCGTATCTGTCCAGCGAGGTATACCTCGACCTGGTCGAGGCGTATGCTGACAATGACCTGAGTGCGGAGCAGACGGAACTGCTCCCTTATGTGCGCAGGGCCTTAGCCTTGCTGACGATGTACGAGTATAGCAAGGTGGGAGGGATAGAGTTCACCGAGGGGGGAATACACCGAAATGAGTCGGATTCGAAAAAGACTGCTTACCGCTACCAGGAGAAGCAGTACTCGGAATACATGAGGGAGAAGGGATATGACGCCATCGAGGAGATGCTAAAATTCCTCGATGACAATATCGAGGACTACCCGGACTGGGCGACAACAGAGGAGGCGAACAGCCACCTGTCGCTCTTGCTTAACTACGCATCAGACTTTCGTCTGCTCATATACTTGCAATGCGACAGGTATACCTTCGAGTGCCTACGCCCGATCATTGCCGAGGTAGAGCGTGCAGCAGTACAGGCCCTGGTACCTACCGCATTCTGGGCATCCTTGAAGGATGCGCACCAGGATGATGACCTTACCGCACATGGAAAAGAGTTGCGTAAGCGCATACGCCTGGCCATCGGGCACAGAGTGTTGGAAGAGGCGACCCTGCAACAATGGGTGCGGACAGTAGACGGCCGCATCGTTGTCTTAGAAGAATTCGGTGAACAGAGCAATACGAATCGCACTGCCCCTATCGGCGCCATTGGCGCCTTCCATCTTCGCACACAGCAATTGTGGGCTGATCGATGGACATCCGACTGGAAACAGTACATCCTGAACAACTCGGACGAGTTTCCGGAAGTGTTCGACGAAGCCAGTGGCGGCACAAACCCCGATGCCGATGCTTGGCACATAAATACGGAGGAGGAGAAAGACCTGGCCGATGTGGCCGAGGTAGACCGGAAAAAACAGCCAGTGGTTTGGCTATAGATTATCGTACGACATACGAGCAGAAGGCCATCCCGACGAATCGGGATGGCCTTCTGCATATATCCCCAATTTTTCATCGGTTAATCAATCGCTGCGTCAG
>JACDJB010003508.1_pt1 | contig 10279 bp, 10 predicted proteins | sample 7454121 | NCBI WGS metagenome assembly JACDJB01 (sample SAMN14253290, study PRJNA609438) | sludge metagenome | isolation source: sludge after 25d culture with pyrite | collected 2018-12-20 | reverse complement strand
TTCCCCGTGCGTCGATGAAGTGGAACAGCCGGTTCTCTTGCACGCCGGCAGACCCGAGATCGACCTGTTCGGGTCGATCGAGCGCCGTGCCCTTGATCGGCGTCGTGTTGATCCGTACGACATGAATCGCCATGTTCTCTCCCGCGCATCGAAGCGATGTGTTGCATATGGATTCTGACATCGTCGATGTTGGAGAGGGGTGAGTTTCGAAAAGCAGAATCGGTGTTGAAGGACAAGTGTTGACATCAAGGATTTTGCGGATAACATTCCCACCAGCGCGCAGTTCCGCGCAAAATCCGTAGTACGCCGACCGCCAGTGCTGCCGGTCAGGTGACAAGGCAATAGAGCCCAGTCCGATTCGTTCGGAGTGGGCTCTTTTCGTTTGTCCGAACGAAACCCCCGTTGACGGCCAAGTCGCGGCGAGGGGTGGGCAAACCGCCATGCTCGGATGCGGAGGCTCGCGCCAACGGAGGAGAGGCAATGCAAAACAGCGATAGGGAAACCGGGTCGATTTCCGCCACGACGCACCTCGAGCGTCGTCGCGGTGCGCCGAACCGGTGTCGCTGCTTCCGTGCCGGTCCGCCGTCGCTTGTGTGCATTTGATGCGGTCTTCAGATCCGACAACTTGCAGAGGTGACTGACATGGGCAATTTCGATCGGCGCGGGTTCGTGAAGGCGGGTGGAGCACTGGCGGGTACCGCCGTTGCCGCCGGCGTGCTGCCGCGAACCGCTTTTGGGCAGCAGACGGTGAAACTCGGACTGCTGCACTCGCTCAGCGGAACGATTGCGCTGGCGGAAGCGTCGCTGGTCGACGCCGAGAAGTTCGCGATCGAGGAAATCAACGCCGCCGGCGGCGTGATGGGCCACCAGATCGTACCGGTAATCGAGGATGGCGCCAGCGAGAACCCGGTGTTCGCCGAGAAGGCGCGCAAGCTGCTGCAGCGCGACAAGGTGGCGGCGATCATCGGCTGCTACACGTCGGCTTCGCGCAAGGCCGTGCTGCCGGCGCTGAACCAGGCGAAGGGGTTGCTGTACTACCCGACGTACTACGAGGGACAGGAACTCGACAAGCAGGTGATCTATACCTCGCAGGAGGCCACGCAGTCGGTGATCGCCGCCATCCAGTGGATGGCGCGCGAGAAGGGCAAGAGCTTCTTCCTGGTCGGGTCCGACTACATCTATCCGCGCACCTGCAACAAGATCGCCAAGCCGACGATTACGTCGCTCGGCGGAAAGGTGCTCGGAGAGGAGTACGCGCCGCTCGGCCACACCGAGTTCTCGTCGATCATCACCAAGATCAAGGCCGCAAAGCCCGACTGTATCTACAGCACCGTGGTCGGCGGATCGAACGTGGCGTTCTACAAGCAGCTGAAGGCGGCGGGGCTCGACGGCGAGAAGCAGGTCTTGCTTTCCACCGTCGTCTCCGAGAACGAGATCGACGGCATCGGCAAGGACAACGCCGTCGGCTATTACGCGTGCATGGGGTACTTCCAGTCGCTGAAGAACCCGGCCAACGAGCGTTTCATCCAGGCGTTCCACAAGAAGTTCGGCAACGACCGCGTGATCGGCGACCCGATGGAATGTGCATACAACAGCGTGCATTTGTGGAAGGCCGCCGTCGAGAAGGCCGGCTCCTTCGACGTCGACAAGGTGATCGCCGCTTCCGCCGGGCTCGAGATCGACGCGCCCGAAGGCAAGGTACGTGTGCACGATACCAACCACCACGTATGGAAGAAGGTCCGCGTGGGTCGCGCACGCGCCGACGGCCAGTTCGACATCGTGTGGGAGTCGGACATGATGGAGCCCAATCCCTTCCCGAAACTGGGCGCCTGAACTCGCCGCAGGGCCGCCGCATGGCCTGCGGCCCTGCGCGGCCCGGTTGGTATCGGACGAGCCCGGAGGGGGCGGCATGTCGCTCGATCTCGTAGTTCTACAGCTGTTCAACGGCATCAGCCTGTTCACCATCCTGTTGCTGATGTCCATCGGCCTGGCGATCGTCTTCGGGCTGATGGGCGTCATCAACATGGCACACGGCGAACTGATGGCGCTCGGCGCGTACGTCACTTACCTGACGTCGCTCGCCTTCGAGCGCATGTTCCCGTCGATGATGGACATCTATATCTTCTTCGCGGTGTTGTTCGCGTTTCTCGCGACCTTCGCTTTCGGCTACCTGCTCGAACGTGGCTTCATCCGCTGGTTCTACAACCGGCCGCTCGATACGCTGCTTGCCACCTGGGGCCTGAGCCTCGTGCTGCAGCAAACTTACCGCTCGATCTTCGGCGCGCAGGAAGTGAGCGTCCCGCTTGCGTCGTGGCTGAGCGGCGCGTGGCAGATGAGCGAGGGCATCGAGCTGCCGCTGAACCGGCTGTTCATCGTCGGGCTGACCGTGCTCGTCTGCGCCGCGGTGTACTTCGCGTTGTACCGGACGCGTTGGGGCCTGTCGGTGCGCGCCGTGACCCAGAACCGCGCGATGAGCGGTGCCGCGGGGATCAACACCAACCGCGTCGATGCCGTCACCTTCGCGCTCGGCTCGGGCCTGGCCGGGATCGCCGGGAGCGTGTTCACGATGATCGGCTCGACGAATCCGGGCACCGGCCAGTTGTACATCGTCGATTCGTTCATCGTCGTCGTCTTCGGCGGCGTCGCGAGCCTGGTCGGCACCGGTCTTTCCGCCTTCGGCATCGCACAGTCGCAGACGACGCTCGAGTACCTGATGAGCGGGTCGATGGCGAAGGTCTCGATCCTGCTGCTCGTGATCCTCGTCCTGTACCTGCGCCCGAACGGGCTGTTCGCCGTGAGGGTGAGGACATGAGTGCCGCCGCCTCGCGCAATCTGCGCGCGCTCTCGGCGCTGGCGGCGATGGGCGTGCTACTGCTCGTCGTCTTCCCGCTGGCGCTCGACGCGTTCCGCCTGAACCTGATGGGCAAGTACCTGTCGTTCGCCTTCGTCGCGGTCGGCATCGTCCTGGCATGGGGCTACGGCGGAATCCTGAGCCTCGGCCAGGGAATCTTCTTCGGGCTAGGCGGCTACATGATGGCCATGTTCCTGAAGCTCGAAGCCTCGGCGCCCGAGCTTCCCGATTTCATGGTCTGGAGCAGCGTCGAGCAGTTGCCGGGCTGGTGGTTGCCGTTCAAGAGCTTCCCCGTCACGGTGGCGCTCATCCTGATCCTGCCGGTGCTCGTGTCGTTTCCGTTCGCCTATGCGATCTTTCGCAAGCGGGTGAGCGGCGTGTATTTCGCCATTGTGACGCTGGCACTGGCGCTGACGATGACCGTGCTGATCGTCGGCCAGCAGGGCGACACCGGAGGCGCGAACGGCATCACCGACTTCAGTACGCTGCTCGGGATGGACATCCTCAGCGACGATGCCAAGAGCGTCCTCTACATGATCGAGGTCGCGCTGTTGCTCCTCGTGATGGCAATGGCGGTGTTCGTGATCCACAGCCGCCTGGGCAAGGTGCTGATCGCGATTCGCGACCGCGAGGACCGCGTGCGCTTCAGCGGCTACGACACCGCGCTGATCAAGGCGGCAGTCTTCGCGCTCGCCGCGTTGTTCTCGTCGATCGGCGGCGCAATGTACTCGCTTCAGACGGGACTGATCGCGCCGAGCATCGTCGGTGTCGTCGCCTCGGTGGAGATGGTGATCTACGCGGCGGTGGGCGGTCGCCTTTCGGTGCACGGCGCCGTGCTCGGCGCGATCGTGATCGGTTTCCTGAAGTCGTACCTGTCGGAGAACTTCCCGGAGATCTGGCTGTATTTCCTCGGCGCCCTGTTCATCGGCGTCGTGCTGTTCATGCCGAACGGACTGGCGGGGTTGTTCGACAGGGCGCGCTTCGCTGCCTTTAGAAGGGCGTTGGCCAAATGAGCGTCGTGACGATGGCGAGCCTGGAGACAACTGCACCGGCGCGCGTTCCGCAGTCGTCGTTCGTCGGCGGCAAATCGAGTGCGACGTGCATGCTGAGCATCGAGAACCTCACCGTCTCCTTCGACGGCATCAAGGCGGTCGACGGGCTCACGCTGAGCGTGGCGCAAGACGAGTTACGCGTGATCATCGGGCCGAACGGCGCCGGCAAAACGACGCTGCTCGACATGATCTGCGGCAAGACGCGACCCACCAGCGGACGCATCGAGTTCGACGGGATCGACCTCACGCGGTTGCCTGAGCACAAGATCGTGCGCGCGGGGGTTGGGCGCAAGTTCCAGACGCCGTCGGTCTACGACGACCTGTCGGTGGCGGAGAACCTCGAGATCTCGATGCCCGAGGGGCGCGGCGTGTTCGGCTCGCTGCTGTTTCGCTGCACCGACGCCGTGCGCGCGCGCATCGAGCAGGTTGCCGGTGACGTCTTCCTGAAGACGCACCTGGAAGTGAAGGCGGGCAAGCTCAGCCACGGGCAGAAGCAGTGGCTCGAGATCGGAATGCTGCTGATGCAGTCGCCGCGCCTGTTGTTGCTCGACGAGCCAGTGGCCGGCATGAGCGCGCGCGAGCGCGAGCAGACCGCGGAACTGCTCGAGCGGATCGCGCTGGGCCGCTCGCTGATCGTGATCGAGCACGACATGGATTTCGTCAAGAAGATCGCGCGCAAGGTCACCGTGCTGCACCAGGGACGGCTGCTCGCCGAGGGCGACATCGAATCGGTGCAGAAGGACGAGCGGGTCATCGACGTTTATCTGGGCCACTGAGCCCGGGCAAGCTGGCCCGGGCCACGAGTCCGTTATCCGAGGCGCGAGATGCTGGAAGTCTCCGAGTTGAACGTCTTCTACGGCGAATCGCACATCGTGCACGACGCCAGCTTCTCGTTGCGCGAGGGCGAGGCGCTCGCCGTGATGGGCCGCAACGGCATGGGCAAGACGACACTGTTCAAGGCGCTGATCGGAATGCTCCACTCGATGACGGGGAGCATCCGGCTCGATGGTACCGAGCTGGCCGGAAGGAAGAGCTACGAGCGCGTGGCCCGCGGACTCGCATTCGTGCCGCAAGGCCGGATGATCTTCCCACTGCTCACCGTCGAGGAGAACATCCTCGCCGGGATGATCGGATCGCCGCGCGCCGTGGTGCCCGAGTACGTCTACCGCTTCTTCCCGGTACTCGAGAGCATGCGCAGGCGGCGCGGCGGAAACCTCTCGGGCGGCCAGCAGCAGATGCTCGCAATCTCGCGCGCGCTGGTCAGTGAACCGAAGGTGCTCATTCTCGACGAACCCACGGAGGGAATCCAGCCGTCGATCATCAAGGAGATCGCGCGAACGCTGAACGACCTGCGCCGTGAGCGTGGCTTCTCGATCCTTGTCTCCGAACAGGTGCTGAGCTTCGCGCACGAAGTGGCCGACCGGTTCCTGGTCGTCGACCGCGGCCGCATCGTGCAGGACGAGCGCAAGGAGAGCCTCGATGTCGAGCGGATCCGCTCGTACCTGACTGTCTGACGCAGGCGACGCCGTGGCTCGCGAAGACTCCTGCCCGCTCGACTACCGCTACCGCCCGCGCGACCTGTCCGTCGCCGCGTCGCTGGCGGCCGAGGTGGTTTACGTGGTCGGCGGCGTGTACGGGAACCCCGAGAGCCTGCGCACCGTGCTCGCGATGAAGCGCGACGAGGAACGTCGCTCGGGCGTGCGCGTGCAACTCGTCTTCAACGGCGATTTCCACTGGCTCGATTGCGACGACGAGAGTTTCGTGCAGATCGACGACGCGGTCTGCGAACACTTTGCGCTTCGCGGTAACGTCGAGACGGAACTGGCGCGTGCAAGCGATGACGCCGGATGCGGTTGTGGCTACCCGGACTATGTCGACGACGAGATCGTGCGTCTGTCCGACGAGGTCATGCAGCGGCTGGCCACCACGGCGCAGCGATACACGCAGCGGCGCCGGCGGCTCGCAGGGCTGCCGATGCATTGCGTTGCGGAGATCGGAGGGCGGCGCGTGGCGATCGTGCATGGCGATGCGGAGTCGCTCGCGGGATGGCGCTTCGCGCTCGAGGCTATGCCTCGGCCGGGATGCGCGGGTCGTTCGGTGTCTTCCGACGCGCCGACGGACGAGGCGAGAGTCCGCATCGCCTCGTACTTCGACGACGCGCAGGTGATCGCCTTCGCCTGCACCCACACCGGCCTGCCGTTCATGCAGAACTTCCGGTTCGGAGACCGGCGTCGGCTGATCGCCAACAACGGCGCTGCGGGCCTGCCGAACTTCGCCGGCGAACCGTACGGACTGCTCACCCGCATCGCTGCTGGCGGGCTGCCGCGCGTGGACGGCATCTACGGCACCGAAATCGAAGGTCTGCGCTTCGACGCGCTGCCGATCCGCTACGACGCGGCGGCGTGGTGGGCGCGTTTTTCCCGGAATTGGCCGCCCGGCTCGGCAGGTCGCCGGGCGTACGGTCGGCGGATCGAGTCGGGGCCCGATTTCGGCCTGGAGCGGGCGCAAAGATTCGACGATCGATGCGAGGAGGAACGCGAGAGTTGAAAAACCGGAGCCATGGCGTTTTCAGCAACGCAGCCGCAAGGCTGCAGACATGCAGTCCGCGGACTGCGAATCACAGGAGGAATCGAACATGCCCAAGACCGTAATCGGCATCGACCGCGGCAGGTCTCCGCGCGAACAGCCGAATCCGTTCATCCTGAACCGCTGGCACCCCGACGTGCCGATGGCGGCGATGGTCAAGCCGGGCGAGGACTTCCGGGTCGAGTGCTTCGCCTGGTCGGGGGACCAGATCAAGAACAACGACAGCGCCAACGACATCCGCGACATCGATCTGATGCCCTGCCATCACTTGTCGGGTCCGGTTGGCGTCGAGGGCGCGGAACCGGGCGACCTGCTCGTCGTCGACATTCTCAACGTCGGTCCGTTCCAGGACGAGGAGTGGGGATACACCGGGATCTTCACGGTGGACAACGGCAGCGGTTTCCTGACCGATGTGTTCCCCGAGCCGAAGAAATCGATCTGGGACTTTCACGGGCTGTACACGACGTCGCGGCACGTGCCGAACGTGAAGTTCGCTGGCATGACCCATCCGGGCATCCTGGGCTGCCTGCCGTCGCACGAACTGCTCGCCGAATGGAACCGTCGTGAGCGTGCGCTGATTGCCACCGATCCGAACCGCGTGCCGCCGTACGCGCTTCCGCCGGATCCGCGCGGCGTGATCCTCGGGTCGATGAAGGGCTCAGCCCTGGAACGGGCCGCGGCGGAAGGTGCTCGCACGATCCCACCGCGTGAGCACGGCGGGAACTGCGACATCAAGAACCTTGTTCGCGGAAGTCGCGTCTACCTTCCGGTGTACGTGAAGAACGGCGGCCTCGTCACCGGCGACCTGCACTTCTCGCAGGGCGACGGTGAGATCACGTTCTGCGGCGCGATCGAGATGGCCGGCTGGATCGACTTCCAGGTCGACATCATCAAGGGAGGATGCAACAAGTACGGCATCACGCAGGCAATGTTCGAGACCTCGCCGGTGGAGCCGCACTACAACGACTTCCTCGTGTTCGAGGGGATCTCGGTGGCCGAGGACGGCACGCAGCATTACAACGACGTTACGCTCGCATACCGTCGCGCCTGCCTGCACGCGATCAACTACTTGAAGAACTTCGGCTATACCGGCGACCAGGTCTACACGATTCTGAGCACGGCGCCGGTCGAGGGTCGCGTCAGCGGTGTCGTCGACATTCCGAACGCGTGCGTGTCGCTGTACATCCCGACCGCAATCTTCGACTTCGACATCCGTCCGAACGCGAGCGGCCCCGCGAAACGGGTCGGTCCGGGAACGCTGGCCAGCGCGCGCTGACAGCGCCGACGCCGGGCGGCGGGCGGGCACGGCGGCCCGCCTCGCCGCCCGATTCCGCATGAGGAAACGACTATGCCCTTCTACGATTACCTGTGCTCGCGCTGCGGCACGTTTTCCGCGCTCGTCCCGATGGTCCACGCGAGCTCGCCCCGCGCCTGTCCGCGCTGTGCGGTGCTGGCGCCGCGCATCGTTTCGGCGCCTCAGCTGAATCTGATGTCGTCCACCCGGCGGCGCATCGACGCCCGCAACGAGAAGAGCGCGCACGTGCCGGAGGTGGTTCATCGGCCGTCGCACACCGAAGGCGGCTCTTGCGCACGGCACGGCGGGCACGCCGGCGATGGTGGGCATTCGCATGCGCACCCGAAAGGGCACTCGCACGCTCCGGCGCGCCCCTGGATGATCGGCCATTGAAGGATACTGAGCGAAAACGCGCGCCAGCCCGGCGGCCGCCGATCGACCGTCCCACGGTGGCACTCCTCTTCCCCGCGACAGGAGAATGCTGACTTGTCGAACCGTGACCCGATTCGTGTAGGGGTGCTCTTCTCTGATACGGGCGTCATCTCGACGATTGAAACGTCCCAGTTGATGGGGACGCTATTCGCGATCGCTGAGATCAACGAAGCGGGCGGTGTGGGTGGAAGGGAGATCGTGCCGGTGCGATACGACCCGCAATCCTCGCCGGGAGTCTACCGGGTGCTAGCCGAGCGCCTCGTGCTGCAGGACCGGATCAACGTGATCTTCGGCGGCTACATGTCGAGCACGCGCAAGGCCGTGCTTCCCGTGATCGAGAAGTGGAATCGGCTGTTCTTCTATCCGACGCTGTACGAAGGCTTCGAGTACTCGCCGAATATCATCTACACCGGCGCGGCGCCCAACCAGAACAGCATCCAGCTCGCCGAGTTCATGACGTCGAACTATGGCGGCCGTTTCTACATGGTCGGCTCCGACTACATCTACCCGTACGAGTCGAACCGAATCATGTCGGACCTCGTGCTGCAACGTCGCGACGGCGTCAAGGTCGGCGAGCACTACGTGCGGCTCGACGCGACGATCGAGGATTTCCGGCCGGTGATCGCGGACATCCGAAAGTTGCAGCCCGACTTCATCTTTTCGACGGTTGTGGGCGACTCCACGCAGTGGCTGTACCGTGCGTACGCGGAGGCCGGACTCGAGCCGAATGCGATGCCGATCGCCAGCCTAACGACGTTGGAAGCGGAAGTCTTCCAGATGGGCGCCGACGTCGCTGCCGGGCACGTCTCGTCGGCGCCGTACTTTCAGTCGATCGACTCGCCGGTGAACCGCACCTGTCTCGCAAACTTCCGACGCCGCTTCGGCGACGTCGTCGTTCCGAATGCGGGCTGGGAGGCTGCCTATTTCCAGGTGCACCTGTTCGCCAACGCAATGGCCAAGTCTGGAAGCGACGAGATCGACGCGCTGATGCCGCACCTACTGGGCTCGGAGTTCGACGCGCCGCAGGGCCGGGTGCGCATCGACCCGACGAACAACCATACGTGCCTGTATCCCCGCGTCGGCATCGCGAATGCGAGCGGCCAGTTCACCATCGTCCGCGAGGCGAAACGTGCCGTGCATCCCGATCCGTACCTGGTCACACACTCGCTCGGTGACTGGGCAGCACGTCACGATCCCTGACGGTCCCACCGCGATGGGCTCTCGCGCTCTTCACGGGGAACGATCGACGCCGGAGCTCTTGAAGAGCCTGCGCACGCTGCGCGTCGCCGTGTTGCACCCGCGCGACTCCGACGGCGAGCAGCTGATCGAGCAGTTGCGTCGCATCGGCTGCCAGGTGCAGGCTTTCTGGCCCCCCGCTCCCGAATTGCCGCACGGTTTCGACGCGGTGTTCCTCGCCGTGCGCCCCGATATCGCCGTGCCGGAGTGGGCGCGCAGTCGCGGGCCCGAGTCGCCGATCATGATCGCGATCGTTACATACGAGAATCCGACGATCATCGATGCCGTGTTGAAGATCGGCGCCGAGGGTTTGATCGCCTCGCCGGTTCGATCCTTCGGCCTGCTGTCGGCCCTGGTAGTAGCACTTCAGCTTGGTCAGCGCGCACGCGGCCTCGCTCGGCAGGCGCGCCGGCTGGAGCAGAAGCTCGAGGGAATCCGCAAGACCTCGGAAGCGAAGAGCATCCTGATGCAGACGCGCGGCCTGAGCGAGGCGGAGGCCTTCCGGGTCATGCGCGAGCAGGCGATGGCCAAACGAGTGACGATTGAGGAAATCGCCGGTGCGATCGTGAACGCTAACGAGATCCTCTCGTACAAATAGCATCCGCGCGACGCGTCCGCTCGTCGTAGTCGCTATACTGCGGCTCGCTTCGCTTTCCGTGCGCTACCGAACGTGTCCTTGACGCTTGCGGCGATCATCGTCGCGACTCTCCTCTCCGGAGCGGCGAGCGTCCTGATTGCGGCCTGGCTTTCGCTGTCGGTGCTTGCCGCCGTCGTGCAGCGGCTGGTGAGCCTGTCGGCGGGCCTGCTGCTCGGATCGGCGATCCTGAA
>JACDJB010003507.1_pt1 | contig 10283 bp, 11 predicted proteins | sample 7454121 | NCBI WGS metagenome assembly JACDJB01 (sample SAMN14253290, study PRJNA609438) | sludge metagenome | isolation source: sludge after 25d culture with pyrite | collected 2018-12-20 | reverse complement strand
TATCAAAGGTACACCGCCGGACTGAGTATCGGCAAACACACGGTTCACTTTCTGTACCAGCCGCTCACCGTTCAGTCCAAGGTTCAGCTTAAGAACAACTAGATAGTCGATGGAGTCACCTTCCCCGCCGGAAGCGGAATCCTCTTGAACTACGGCTTCCCGTTCTACAGGGTAAGCTACACCTACGATGTCTTGAGAAAGGGCAACAGCTATCTTGGCCTCGGTCTCTCACTTCAGTTGAGAAATGCCGATATCTACTTCGAGTCTCTCGACGGGACTAAGTTCGTTGACAACAAGAATTTCGGCCCCGTTCCGATTATCAAATTGAAGGGAGCCTACTGGCTGAACGAAAAAACTTACCTCGCTACCGATATCGACGGTTTCTATGCCTCAAGCAAGTTCTTTAACGGAGCGGATTTCGACTTCGAGGGATCGGTTCTGGGCGCTTCTCTGAAAGCCGGCCTAAAGGGCCGGCCTTTTTTTTATGTGGTACTCGATCTTAAGTTAAATTGTGGCTTCAGAAAAGACTCAATCTCGATCTGTATCCGTTCAGTAGTTCAGTCTTAATTGATGGTTGCCTCATCATACTAGCTCACCCGTATTCGAAATGTAATTTAACAAGAGATTTGCTATTGAAAGCATTTTCTGATATTCTATTATCAACATCATTGATCGGAGTCAACACTATGGAACACTTCAAAGCATTCAGAAAAGTGGACGAGATTTTCGAGCTGTTCTTTGAGCAAAGCAAATGGAGGCTTACCGACATAGTGGCCAAGCTAGGTTATCCCAAAGCAACTGTGCATCATATTTTGTCTGCAATGACTGAACTTGACTACCTTACAAAAGACAAGAGCTTCTACATGCTCGGAAACAGGATCCTTCAACTGAGTGGTCTCATGCGGAGGAACCTCGAATTCAGAGAAGTGGCTTTGCCGTACCTTGAGGAACTAAGGAACGAAATAAATGAGACGATTCATCTCACATCTCTGTTCAGAGATCAAGTAATTTATCTCGAATGTCTGCACCCAACGCATGCTCTGCGCCCCCATTCGACTGTAGGAGTTACTGCATCTATGTATTGTACAGGCGTGGGGAAGGCCCTGCTCGCATTTCAGCCGGATTCTTACATAGACGGTTATCTCGAGAGAGTGACTCTTGCGAGAAGAACGAAGAACACCATAACAGATAAGGAACAGCTCAGAAAGGAAATACAATGGATAAGAGAGCACGGATATGCGTACGACAGAATAGAACAGGAAGAAAGCATAAAGTGCATTGCCGCACCCATACTGGACAATCACGGAGTCGCGAAGTATGCCGTCAGTATTGCCGGGCCTTCTAATAGAATGACCGACGAAGCAATTGAAAGATATAAGGAACCCTTTTTGAAGACAATAGAAAAGCTGAACAAGCTGTTTATCGATTTCGAGACGTGAAGACTCGAAGAAGTTTGATTCTGCATTACTTCTAGGAATAACTCCCTTCTTTCAAGATCACCCCGCAGGAGAGAGATTGCTTCTGTTTAACAGTCATAATCAACCCAGATACTTCCCAGACGTTCATAAATGGTTTTGGAGATAACTCAACCGATTTGGTAAATTTAGATGTAGTTACCACATTGTTGAATGTTGTTCCATATTATTGAACTATTCAAACCATTTCCAATGCGTACTTTTTTAAGACGCAATCCATTCGTGAAAGGGGAATTGAGATGAAAAAACTGTTTGTTTTGATCGTTGTAGCCTGTATGTTTGTTTCGTTTGGTCTTGCAGCTACAACACTGGAAAACGTAGTTAAGAGCGGAAAGTTAACCGTTGCAACTGATATGACTGCAGTACCGATGCAGTACAGGGACGCATCAGGGAAGCCGACTGGGTTTACCGTTGAGTTGATGGAACTTGCTGCAAGAGAAATGGGTGTTGAACTGGTCTGGCAAGACGTGGCATGGGAAAGTCTTATTCCGTCATTGCTCTCAGGAAAAGTAGATATGATAGCAGCAAACATGTCCATGACTCTAACAAGGATGAAGTCGATAAGATTCTCCGATCCTTTCTTCCTGACAGGAATTGTCGCGATTGCTAGAAAAGACTCTCCTCTGGAGAGCTGGAGAGATCTGGCCGATCCTTCAGTCAAAATGGGTGCGACAATGGGTTCTGTTCACGCAGACTTCATTGAAGATGAATGGGGCAAAAAGGCGTCTCTATACGACAATCTTGCCGAATGGATGACTGATATCAAGTTGGGTAGAATCGACTCGGTTATGGACGACGAAATGATCTGTATTGAGTTAGTTAACAAGAACCCAGATCTGAAGATCCTTGATGGGTATGTGAGACCCGACACTTATGGACTCGCTTTCAGGCAGGACAAGGATTCCGACTCACTGGTTGAATGGTTCAACTGGTTCCTCAAGTGGGAGAAGCTGACTGGCGAGTACGGAAAGATCTACGAGAAGTACGTAGGCAAAGCCTGGGAACCTTCTTTCATTATTGACTAAGCCTGGAGAGTAGTTAATTCAAGACGAGATGGGGGCTAGCCCCCATTTCATTTTAGGAGTCGAAAGGGGAATTCTAATGGAACCAATTGTTCGAATCCGGGGTCTCAACAAATCCTTCGGAAAACTGCACGTTCTAAAAGACATCGAGCTAGATGTATTCGAAAGCGATGTACTGGTTCTTTGTGGACCGAGCGGTGCTGGGAAAAGCACCCTTCTTCGCTGCATAAACATGCTTGAAAACTTTCATGAGGGATCGATCGAAGTTCTCGGAAAAGACATTAAGCAGGCGAGAGCCAATTTGAGTTTTGTTAGAAAGAACACTGGAATGGTTTTTCAGCATTTCAACCTATTCCCTCACATTTCAGTAGTAGACAATGTTGCCCTGGCACCCATACTCGTAAAGAAGGTGCCCAAGGATGAAGCTCTTGAAAAAGCCAGGAAACTACTTGATCAAGTCGGATTATCTGCTAAGTACGATGCCTTTCCTCCTCAGCTTTCAGGAGGGCAAAAGCAGAGAGTTGCGATAGCGCGAGCTTTGGCAATGGATCCTAAACTAATGCTTTTTGATGAACCAACGTCAGCACTGGATCCAGAGATGATCAAGGAAGTACTGGATGTCATGACTAACCTGGCACGCGGAGGAATGACGATGATCATTGTCAGCCATGAGATGGGTTTTGCGCGTCAGGTTGCCAACAAAATCGGTTTCCTGGATGACGGGAAGATAGTCGAGCTCACCCCTAAGGATGAGTTCTTCAACAATCCCAGGAGTGACAGAACCAAGGAATTCCTGAGTAAGATACTTTAGGTGATATCATGCTTGACATGAGAATGATCTCACAGTATCTCCCTGACTTTTTTGAGGCCTTATTGGAAACATTGAAGGTAGCGGCCCTGAGCGGTGTCTTTTCGCTTCTAATAGGAACAGTGGTAGGAATACTATCAACAATGAAATCGAAGTTCGCCATTATTCCCGTAGGAATATACACTGGATTCATCAGGTCGACGCCTCTGCTTGTGCAGTTGTACTTCGTCCACTATGGCCTTCCAATTACCGGTCTGATGTTAACTTCCTTTCAGAGCGCCATAGTTGCGTTTTCTCTGAACAGCGGCGCCTATATATCTGAGATAGTACGTGGCGGTCTCAACTCAATTGACAGAGGACAGACAGAAGCCTCAAAGGCTCTCGGTTTGTCGTGGTTCCAGACGATGCGAAAGATAATCTTGCCACAAGTTTTTAGAAGTATTCTGCCACCACTGATCAGCCAATTCTCGTATTTGATAAAAGACACAAGTCTTGCGGCAGTTCTTGTTATCCCCGAGCTTACTTATACTGCTCGAAAGATTGCCGCGAGAACCTATATGCCATTCGAATCATTCGGTGTACCGATGCTTATGTACTTTGGAATATATCTGATTCTTGCTCTTTTAAGCGGTATTATAAGCAGAAATCAGAAGTCGGGACAATCGGATGCGAAGCGATGGTTCGGTTTTAAGAAGGTGGTATGATGCAAGACATATCTTTATTGCAGCAAATATTCAGACTCGGAGTTGCCTTCCTCAATAACCTGGCTTTCCTTCCATTCGTTCTGGGTATCGGTATAGTGCTGGGAATTGCGATCGCCCTGATTCGCTTCCATCGAATCCCCGTAGCATCGCAACTTCTAGCCATTGTTGTAGAGATAATCAGGGGATCGCCCTTCTTGATAATCGTCTATGCTATCTACTTTGCGCTGCCGTACGTTGGAATTGAATTGGGCGCGTTTCAGACGGGAATAGTCGTTCTTTCAGTTACGGCAACGGCATATCTTTCAGAGGTCTTCAGAAGCGGTCTTATGTCTCTAGATAAAGGGCAGTTTGAAGCGGCCGAAGCTCTTGGAATGAACTACTTTCAAAAACTGATGCATGTAGTTTTGCCTCAGATCATAAAGAGTACCATGCCGTCAATTGTCGGCCAGATAGTAATGACAATAAAGGACACTTCGATTGTCTCACTCGTCGGAATGGTTGAGATCGTAAGAACCTCCAGACAGATAATGCAGTTGACTCTAAGTCCTTTTACGGCATTCAGTATTGTGTCTATGTTCTTCATACTTGTGTGCTATCCGCTAATTGTCGTATCTAAAAAACTAGAGGGAGGGAGTAACAGATGAAGTTTCAGCTCGAGTCTTCAAAGCTTGAGTTTTTCAGGCCCGATGCCTTTGGATTCATAAATGGCCTGAAGAAAGAACCACCAAAGCAGAAAATGATCAACCTTTCAATAGGTGCCCCGAACAGGCCCACCCCGAAATGGATAGTGGAGGTAATGAAGGAGAACCTGTCAAACCCGGCCTACCACACTTACCCGCCGCAGCATGGTGCTCCTGAACTATTGGAAGGTGTTGCAGACTGGTACAAGAAACGCTTCGGAGTAACTGTCAAGCCCGAAGAGAACGTGCTCGTTACGGTGGGAATCAAAGAGGCGATTTTCAATGCGCTTCATGCTTCGGTAAACGCAGGCGATTCGATCCTTGTTCCCGATCCCGGTTATCCAACCTATTTCGAAGCTGTTCTTTTCACCGGCGGGAAGCTTATCACTTACGATGGAGATGTTGATCCTATTGCTACTCTCGGCGAGATCGAGAGTCTTGCCAGGTTGCACAAGCCGAAAATGGTAATCGTCAATTATCCATCCAATCCCACCGGTAGAGTGGCGAGCAAAGAGTATTATGAGAGGCTCTCCGAGCTTTCGTGTAAATACGGTTTTGTTGTGATGAGCGATCTCGCTTACTCGGAAATCGCCTTTGACGGTCTGGAAGTGAACAGTTACTTCGAAGCACAACAGAATCTGGAACTTGGGCTGGAGTACTTCGCCTTCTCAAAGACCTATAACATGGCCGGATGGAGAGTTGGGGCGATAGTGGCCGAGAAACGTCTTCTGGACGCAGTAAAACTTTACAAATCGAAGATCGACTCAAATGTCTTTTACCCTATACAGCTCGCCGCTGCGGCAGCTTTGAAGTCTACCCCCGATTCCTATTATCGTGAGCTCAGAGGAATATATCAGGGCAGGCGGGATGCGATTATTGAAGGTCTAAAGGCGTCGGGATTGACTTTCACCGCTCCACAGGGGGCGATGTATGTATGGGTTTCCACTCCGGAAGGCACTGATCCCTGGAGTTTCACCGAAAAACTATACAGAGAATACGGTATTCTCGTTGTTCCTGGAACCGCTTATGGTGCTAACGGTTCTAGGAAGGTTAGAATGGGCCTGGTACAGGAGCTTGAAGTAATGAAAGAGGCGGCCAGAAGATTGGCAGAAGGGAGATCATGGTGAGAAGATTACTTGAAGGGGTCGGTGTAGCTCCGCTGACTCCGATGAATGATGATGGTTCCTGTGTTGACTACAATGCAATAAAGTCTTATGTAGACTTCCTGGCTGAGAAAGGTGTCGACGGAATGTTTGTGCTCGGCACGACCGGTGAGGGGACGTCCCTCCCATTGGCGGAAAGAAAGAAGACTCTAGAGTCGTTCCTCGAGGCAAACAAAGGGAGAATGACGGTTGTTTCTCATTGTGGAGCTGCAGTGCTTGAAGATATTATCGAACTGCTAAAACACTCAAAGGAATGTGGAGCAGATGCGGCAGCAGTAGTTTCGCCTTTCTTTTTCAACCACAAGCAGGAGGAGCTCTTCAGTTTCTACGACAAGATAGCGGAAGCTGTTAGCGACTTTCCTCTGTACATTTACAACATTCCCTCTCTAACAAAAAACCCGGTTAGTGTCGATGTAATTGCCAGACTCCACGAAAAACATAAGAATATAGTCGGTTTGAAAGACAGCAGCGGCGATTTCGTGAATTCGCTGACCGTGATTCAGGCTCTGCCGTCGACGTTCAGTACGGTCGTTGGATGCGATGCGGCTTTCGTATCCGTTCTAATCGCCGGAGCCAGAGGCTGTGTTTCAGGCCCCGGAGCAGTCTTTCCGGAATTCTTCGTCAAGCTCCGCGATGCAGTGAAAGATGGTGACTTCGACAAGGCATTTGATTATCAGAAGGCTTTGACAAAGCTGACGATGGCAGTGGGAAACGGTGCGAATATTCCATACATGAAACATGTTCTAGAAAGAAGGGGTTTGAAAATGGGAGGAGTCAAGACACCTCTGAAAAACCTCACAGATGCGGAAATAGAATTACTTGACAATAATCTTGTTGCTGTTATGCATAAGATAGGCATTGATTTCTAGCTCTCTCAACAAAAGAAGCGCCTGGAGATCCTCCAGGCGCCTTAAATCATTTATCACAATATGACAGATTCGCCGTTCTTTATCTCTATGGAGCTCCCCTGCAAAGCTCCGAATTTTTCTATGGGTTCGCTTGCCACTATTCTTACTCCATCCCTCTCATAGAGGAACAGGGCGTGTTCCGTGTCATCTCTCTCGGAATTCTGTCTTATGGCCCATACGTTCTCATAGTCAGTAAGAAAAGCGTTAATGGATGTGTACTTATAGTTGGCAGCCACGAAGCCCGATGTGATTTCTAGAGCTGTCTTCGGCTCATACCGCTCAAGATTACCGACGAGTATTTCGAAGTATCTCTGGGTATCTGTAGTTCCTTCGTCGCTTGCAAAATCATAAATCGTACCGTTGTGACAGAAGGCGTAATTCCTTCCCCTAACGGTTGCATAGAAGGGATGCACATGCTCTAGATTGACTGTGTATCCCTTCGATGCCTTTCTAGAGTGGATTATGCCCACTCTGCAAATCGGCATCTTCACATCACTCTCAAAGATCGCGCCCGAGCTATTGAATGTCTCTCTTCCTTCGCCGCGCACGGCATAACCCCAGCCGTCTCTGTGAGGACTTGAGATTCCCTTCTCGGAGATGCTGCTTAGAAGGGCAAATATCCAGCTTGTGTCGATATCTTCAACTGCTTTGAAGGCCAGCATTCTGCACATTTTTCATTCCTCTATTTGACTGACTCTGCTATCTCGAGAAAATACTTGTGAATTCTCAGATCATCTGTCAGTTCGGGATGAAAGGAAGCGGCTATCACTCTGTTCTGCCGAACAAGTACAGGCGAGCCATCGTAGCTTGCCAGAACTGCCACTTCTCTTCCTGTCGATTCAATCTTCGGAGCCCTTATGAACACAGCTCTAAACGGTTCCGTACCGATCTCATCTATCTGGATATCGGCCTCGAAACTGTTGATCTGTCTTCCGTATCCATTCCTTTTCACACTAATATCCAGAGCGCTTAGAGAGTCCTGATTAGAGACGTTTTCGATAGCCTTCGAGAGGAGAATCATGCCCGCGCAAGTAGCGAAGGCAGGCATTCCGCTCTTCAACCTCTCCTTAAGAAGCTCCCACATCTCAAATCTCTTCAGGAGTCTGATCATCGTGGTAGATTCGCCACCAGGCATAACCAGTGCTTTGACGGAAGATAGCTCCTTTGAATCCTTCACCCAAATAGCTTCCGCCCCCGCACTATTCAGAGCCAAAAGATGTTCCTGAATTGCACCCTGAATTCCGAGAACTCCTATTTTCAACTCTTACCAGCCTCTTTCTTCCATCCGGACTTCGAGAGTCCCGATCTCGAGACCGTCCATGGCATCCCCAACGTCTTCAGAGATTTCGGCTAGCTTTTCGGGGTTATCATAGTGCAGAACTGCTTCCACTATTGCCTTAGCCATTCTTGCAGGGTCTTTGGATTTGAAGACTCCCGAGCCGACAAAGACTCCATCGCAGCCGAGCATCATCATGAGCGCAGCGTCAGCCGGCGTGGCTACTCCTCCTGCGGCGAAATTGACGACGGGAAGCCTTCCCAGTTCTCTTACCTGACTGAGGATTTCGACAGGCGCACCGATCTCCTTTCCGTAGTGGACGAGCTCGGCATCATTCATCATCTGAACCTTTCTGACTTCTTCATTGACCGTTCTCATGTGCTTGACGGCTTCGATGATATTACCGGTACCGGCCTCTCCTTTTGTACGAATCATCGCGGCTCCCTCTGCGATTCTCCTAACCGCCTCGCCGAGATTTCTGGCTCCACAGACGAAGGGAACGGTGAATATCCGCTTGTCTATGTGATATCTGTCATCAGCCGGTGTAAGGACTTCAGATTCATCTATGAAGTCAACTCCGATGGCTTCAAGGATCTTCGCTTCGGCGATATGGCCGATCCTTGCCTTAGCCATGACTGGAATCGTAACGGAATCCATTATCTCTTTGATAAGGCCAATTTTGGCCATCCGGGCTACTCCGCCTTCTTTTCTTATATCTGCCGGTACTCTCTCAAGAGCCATTACTGCCGTGGCGCCGGCATCCTGAGCTATCTTTGCCTGCTCGGGATTCGTGACGTCCATGATTACGCCGTTCTTGAACATTTCAGCGAACCCTTTTTTCACTGTCCAGGTTCCCTTTGCTTCCATTTTCAACACCTCTCCTCTTTATCGTTGTTCCAATAGTTGCTCTCTACTCTTTCCAATCCTGGAGCATCTTTCTTCCCTCTCCCGACTTTTGCGCAGGGTTTTCCTTCGACCTCCACGATATCTGCCGTGAAGTCCAGCTTGTTTTTCAGTAGAGACGAACCAACTCCGTAAACATCTGCTGGAACATTGAGCTTTTCGAAGAGATCTATCTTCTCCGCCGTGAAACCGCCCGAGACGACTATCTTCAAATCTTTCATTCCGCACCTGTCGAATTCCCTTCTAGCCCTCCAGACCAGTTCGGGACAGACTCCCAGGGAGGAAGCGTCTTTCGGGACGACCGAAACGTCTCTCAAACTGCCAGACGTATCGAATCTCACGCCCCATATCTTTCCCTTTCCCGGACCTATAACAACCGAAGGGTCGGTCTTGCCAGGTACGAAATCCTCACCGGTCTCGGCCTTGTAAGTGCGGGCAACGCAATCGACCGAAGTCCCGATTACGTCGTTGTCCCAATCGACCAAGATTATTCGATTGACTCCGCTCTCTATGTAACGATCGAAAGCCATTGCGGCCTCGGCCGTATCTCCTTTATATACTGCGATAAGCGCGTGAGGTATCGTCCCCATGCTCTCAACGCCCCAGTAATCTGCATTCGCATCGGTAGAGACTCCGAAGGCCCCGGCCTTGAGCGCCGCGTATCCGTCCGTTGCCTGAGTCCAGAAATGATCGAATCGCGCGCTGAAGAAGAGTATCTCCTTGCCTCTGGCGGCCTTCACGACGGACTTGACGGCAGTCGCAGTTGAGGAGGCTCTCGCAATAACACCCAGCAATATGGTTTCGAGATACGAGAAATATCTGGGGTCGCCTTCTATCGTCATAACAGGTTCCATATCCTTTGCTTCATCACCATCATACAAGGCGCGAACTTCGAGTTCTGGCCATTTGTCAACCCAGAGATCATTCAGCTTCATCTTCAGATCCCATTTTCGAGCGGTCAGCTCCACCAGTCCATGCCGATTCATCTCCCAGGCTGCGTGGTTGACTTCCTTCTCAATCTCTAATACCTCTTCGAAGAGCCTCTTCGCCTCTTCTTCATTCGAGTAATAACCGGTCCCAAAACGAAGAATGGCGAGCGCTTCGTCAATTCCCACTATTGTCGCGTCTCTTCTCGGGAAGAGCTGGTATAATACCCTTGATTTCTTATCTGCCTTTTTGAGGACTTCGACAAGTCTCGTGAAGTATTTGTCAGAATAGTATCCGGCTCTCATCTTGTCAATCGGTACTTTGAAGACCCTCGGGTCGATTCTGCACTTATCCACGGAACGCCCCCTGTCTCTACCCTCATTCGCGAGCGAAAATTCCGGAGAAATATATCCGGTA